>Ga0137407_10003351_pt1 | contig 10642 bp, 9 predicted proteins | sample CZOMad2_2_16fung_FD_108410 | JGI IMG/M metagenome (GOLD analysis project Ga0137407, IMG submission 108410) | Vadose zone soil fungal communities from Angelo Coast Range Reserve, California, USA - CZOMad2_2_16fungal (Illumina Assembly) | ecosystem: Environmental > Terrestrial > Soil > Vadose zone...
TGGCGTATCGCTGTTCATCCGCTTCGGTCTGAACGAAAGATGCGCGCGCTGCGGCAACGGCGTTGCGCTTCGCTGTGACCGCAAGGCGAAGGTCGGTTTCGTCGATCCGCATCAGCGGTTGACCGGCTTTGACTTGCTGACCGGCATTCACAAGCCGTTCCACGATCTTGCCGGCAACGCGAAAACCGAGGTTGCTCTGCACCCTCGCCCCTATGATGCCCGTGAAGCCGCGTTCGGATCCGGTCACCCGCGCTGCCGTCACCAATCTGACGATCGGTGGCTCCTGCCTTGGGTCGCTCACGGCAGAGGCTGCCTGCGTGCGGATGGAAAGCGCAACGAATCCGGCCGCCCCGAACACCGCGATCAGGATGCTTCCCAGCACGATAATGGGTCTTTTTTGCATGGCACAGCCTCACCAAATAGATTGCATTCGACCTCTATATCTTATATAGATTTCAAATGCAATCTAAAAAATTGGAGGTTTACGATGCGCGTGAGTCGCGTTCAGGCCGCGGAAAACCGCGAAACTGTAATCAATGTCGCAAGTCGCCTTTTTCGGGAGTGCGGCTTTGATGGCATCGGCCTTAAGGATCTGATGAAGGGTGCCGGGCTCACCCAAGGCGCCTTTTACAAGCAGTTCGCGTCAAAGGAGGACTTGGCGGCGCAGGCGTCCAGGCGGGCATTGGAGAGCGCCACCCTCCGATGGTCGGCCGCGATCGCGGCGAAACCTAAGGATCAACTCGGCGCAGTGGTCGCGTTCTACCTCAGCACGGAACATCGCGAAGAAAGGATGGACGGCTGTCCGGTGGTGGCGCTTGGCTCTGATGCCGCCAGACAGGGCAGCGACGTGAAAGCGTCATTCGAAGCCGGGATCAAAGACCATCTCGAAATCCTCAGCCGATTGATTGCCAAAACCAACGGCGAGAAGCCCAAAGGCAAAGCGATGGCCATTCTCTCGACGATGGTCGGTGCGCTGATGCTATCGCGCGTCGTCAACGACCCCGATCTGGCTCAGGCCCTTCTGAAGGCGGCGGCCAAACAAGTTCGCGAAGCCGCTGCCGCTTGATAGCTAGTTAATTTTGCAAATCATGGAGGACAAGAAATGCGCAAATCAGGGATCCATAATTTTCCAGCAATCGATCGTGTCGTTTATGGCAAAGCTGCGGCTGACTCTTTGAATGATGAGGCGGTGCGACTGGATGCTAAGCGCGTCTTCCTCATCGTCAGTCGAACCTTGAACACCAAGACCGATGAGATCGAGAAGATTCGTCGTGCTCTTGGCGACAAACACGTGGCGACCTTTGATGGAATTGCGCAACATACGACGCGCAAGCAAGCTGCCGAAGTGGCCCGTCAAGCTAATGACGCAGAAGCTGATCTAATCGTGGCTGTCGGGGGAGGTTCTGCTATCGATCTCGCTAAGATAGTCATCATGGCGATGGAACATGATATCCACGATGAAGCGGGTTTCGATCCATTTCCCATGGGCCCGGGCGTAAACTTCTCTCCGTTCCTTTCGCCCACAGTCCGACAGATCGCGGTACCATCGACTCTAAATGGTGGTGAATACAATGCGGCAGCGCTCGTTACAGATGAGCGCCATAAGTTGAAGCAGATCTTCTTCCATCCTCAGATGATGCCACTTGCGATTATCCTCGACCCTGCCCTCACCCTTCAAACGCCATCAAAACTTTGGATGGGATCGGGAACACGCTCAATGGATCACGGTATCGAGGCGTTATGCTCACCTGCCGGCACCCCGTTAGCTGACGAAGTCGTCTTGGCGGGCATCCGCATTCTGCGTGAGGGAATGCTCCAGACTTTGCAGCAACCTGATGACCTGGAGGCTCGTCGACTATCTCAATATGGCTCATGGCTCGCGGCTTACGGCCTACAGGCACGCGTCCCGATGGGAGCAAGCCACGGCATTGGCCATGTGCTTGGAGGCACCTTCGACGTTCCCCATTACTATTGCACACCTGTCATCATGCCGAGCCTTCTCCGCTACAACAAGCCATTTACCGAGGATGCGCAGAAGCGGTTGGCAACGGCTCTTGGCGCCCCAGGTATCGAAGCTGCAGACGCCTTTGCAGAATTCACCAAAAAACTTGGACTGCCTGGCCGCCTCGCAGATGTCGGGATCGGTGAAGACAAATTCGATCAGATCAGCAAGATCGCAATCAATCATCGCTTCGTACAGGCCAATCCGCGGCCTTTCAAAAACGAAGCCGACATCATCGATCTGTTGCGAATGGCCGCTTAGCCATGCCGACCACCTCCGCTTCTTCTGCTTCTTCCGGACAACGAAGCGCCGATCTTTTAGAACACCGGCGGGAGAGCTCTCAAGCCACTAACCGGATCCGTGAGCGGACGGTTCGCGCCAACGGGCTCGATTTCCCGATCCTCGAAGCGGGGAGCGGCCGCCTGGTGCTGTGCTTGCATGGCTTTCCCGATCATGCACAGAGTTGGGCCCACTTTCTCGATCGTCTTGCACAGGAGGGATATTGGGCCGTCGCGCCCGCGTTGCGAGGATATTGGGCCGGTGGCGCCGCACCCGACGGATCCTATCGCGCCTTGGCGACCGGACAGGACGTATTGGCGCTGATTGAAGCGCTGGGAGCCGAACAGGCGGATCTCATCGGCCATGACTTTGGAGCACGTGCAGCCTATGCCGCGGCAAGCCTCGATGCGGCCCGCATCCGCAAGCTCGTCGGGCTGGCAGTCCCCTATGGAAAGGGCCTGCCAACAGCCTTCGTCGCCGACGGCGATCAGCAACGACGAAGCTGGTATATGTTCTTCTTCCACACCCGTCTGGCCGAGGCAGCCGTTCAGCTCAACGACTTTGCATTCCTCGACCGGCTCTGGAGAGAATGGTCGCCGGGGTACGTGCTGCCGCCGGCCAACCGTTCTGCGCTCAATGAGACATTTGGCCAACCCGGAGTCCTGACCCAGACCCTGGCCTATTACCGGCAGTTGTTCACGCCGCCTTCTGACGCGGCAGCCCAAGCCCTTGAAGTCCGCGCGAGCGGTCCAATTGCAGCCCCCTCGCTCTATCTCCATGGGACGGAGGACGGTTGCATGTCCCCCCAGCTTAGCGAAGGCATGGAGGCAATGTTCAAGAATGGGCTCGAGCGCGTGGTGATGCCCGGCGTCGGACATTTCCTACATCTCGAGCAACCCGATGCGGTGTTGAGCCGCGTCTTGCGCTTCCTGAATGCTGACCGCTCCTGAGAGCTATCGCCTGCGCGCCTGTCTGGCGCGAACCGGCTTCGGCAAAAAAAACCAGCCACGCCGTAAAGGAACAATTCGATGTCGAAACGGAATCCGATTCTGGTTACTGGAGCTGGCGGCGAAGTCGGCTCGGTAAGCAAAACGATTATCAATATGCTGCTTGGTAAGCAACATTCAGTACGCGCCTTCGTGAGGCGCGACGACGAGCGCGCGGAAGCGCTTCGACGGGCCGGAGCCGAGGTATTCGTTGGGGATCTCCTTAACGTTGCCGACGTTGCGGCCGCCCTGAAAGATTGTCGGCGGGTCTACTTCAGCATGAGTTTGAACCCGTACTATGCTGACGCAAGCATCCTGATGACGGCCGCGGCACGCGCCCAGGGCGGCATCGATGTCTTCGTGAACATTTCGGAATTCGAGCAATCCTTTATGACGTTCGATAGAATGACCGCCGCGCGCGATCCACGAATCGCTTGGCTCGGAGGGCTTGTCGCCGAGTGGTCGCCGCAACAGAGGGCCCATTGGGTGTCCGAGGAGGCACTAAAGTGGTCGGGCCTGCCGGTCGTCAACATCCGCGCAACCATGTTCGTCGAGAACCCGATCCTTTCCTGGTTTCCACTAAATCAACTGCTTGGAGCCAGCGAACTCCACCTGCCCTTTGGCACGCAAAAGATCGCACCGATCGCTGCATACGATGTCGCGGAGATCTGCACGAAGATCCTGATCGACCCCTCGGCGCATATATCCATGTCATATGCACTGACCGGACCGGAGTTGAAGGACATGCATGGATTTGCAGAGGATTACGGCGCCGCGTTGGGACGACGTGTCTCGTATGTACCCCAAGACCTGGATGTCTGGATCGAGACGTACATCAATAGTGCACTTGCGTCACGCAATCCGCATATTGCAGAGCACTTGAGAACCATCACCCGCCTGGTTGCAGGAGGGCGTTATGATGTAGTCAACGGTGAGCTTGAAAGATTACTTGGACGTGCTCCCAAGGTGGTCCGATGGGCCCTCGAACAGTCTCCGCGTATTCGCAAAGCATTGCAGACAGCGTGATCATAGCACAGTTCCTCAGCCGCAAAGCAGGCTCTGCACCGACCGGGACAACGGCTTGGGATATCTGCACCTCAGGATCTCAATTTGCCTCGGCGGCGCGAGCCACTCGCGGCGGGATCGTATCAAGTTAGATGGTCATTTCTACCCATGAGAGGCGCAGCGTTAGACGCGGCCCCTGTCCGAAAGGGTCTGGCGGTGCCTGTCCGGTAGATTAGGCCTTGCTACAACGCGATCTTCTTTGGCTTTCGCCGTCTGCAACGCGGGGCATTCTATTGGTCAGACTGGCCCGCATCATCGAACATGTTGCAATCTAGTAGTCTTCACCGGTCCTGCTGCTAAGCAGCGGCCGTGAATGCAGCGGCATTCCCGGGCGCATCACCTGATCTGGGGATGCCGGCGTGTCGCCGCCGCAGGCAAGAAACCGCGGAATACCTGGAAGAACTGGCCACGCAGATTACGGACGGCCCACTTCATGTACAAGAGGCCCCACACGCCACCAGAGCGCGATCCTGAGGTTCCTAGCACCTCCTTGCCGACTAGATTTCAACCCACCGCCATCAGTGACGACGGCACAAGATCGGCGATCCGGGGATAGCCGTCGACGGCCATCAGCAGATCCGCTTCGGCCAGAATGCATCGCAATACATGAACGATACCCTCCACGCCGTCGAGCGCGAGTCCATAAGCATACGGCCGGCCGATGCCAACGGCCGTCGCACCGAGCGCCAACGCCTTAATGACTTCCGTTCCTGAGCGTATCCCGGAATCAAACAGAACGGGGGTATTGCCGGAGGCTTTGACGATGCCGGGCAGCAGATCCACAGCCGCAATTCCGCCGTTGGCCTGGCGGCCGCCATGGTTTGAACAGTAGATGCCATCAACGCCAACATCGATCGCGCGCCGGGCGTCGTCGGGATGGCAAATTCCCTTCATTATCAGCGGTAATTTTGTCAGCGAGCGTAACCACGGAAGATCATCCCAGTTCAGAGGATTTCCGAAAATCTTCCCCCACTGCATAATGGCTGCTGACAAATCCTTCTCGGGCGGCTCTGCCAGACTGCCGCGAAATACAGCATCTGAGAAATAGTTGGCGAGAGCATGCCCGCGGAGCATAGGGAAGTTGGATTGATTGAGATCCCGCGGGCGCCATCCGGTCACCCACGTATCCAGAGTCACAACGATTCCCTTGAAACCGGCCGCTTCTGCCCGGTGGACCAAGCTCTCGGCAAGCGCACGATCAGCAGGCGTATATAGCTGAAAGAAGCCCGGCGTATCACCAAACTCAGAAGCAACCTCTTCGAGCGGATTGTTGCTCAAGGTCGATGCCACCATGGGCACGCCAAGCTTCCGCGCAGCCCTTGCCGTTGCGATATCGCCGTGTCCATCCTGCGCGCACAAACCAATGACGCCGATCGGACTCATGAATATCGGTGTTGGAAGCCGCATTCCGAATAAATCAATCGACATATCCCGCTTGGCAGCGCCAACGAACATTCGCGGGATCAGCCCCCAGCGTTCAAATGCGGATACATTGATGCTTTGCGTGTGCTCGTTCCCGCAACCACCCGCCACATACGAAACCAACCCCGGCGGCATTGCCGCGTGAGCCCGTTCCTCGAGTTCACGAAAATCGACCGGAAGCTTCGGCAACCGCCCGTTCAGGCCTGCACGATAGATTTCCATCTGATAGTCGCCATAGTGAAGCACGTTATCCTCCCACCCGCATTATCCCCGGGGCATGCGCAGTTCTGCCACCGCTCATGAGCAGCATTGCTAACGTGCACCGGCTTCCCGCGCGCGACGCGCCTCATATGACTTCGCATGCGCACACGCTGTACTAAGGAGGATTGGGACGTCACTTACTGCGGCCCGACCAAGCAGATCACCTAGGATATGGTCACCCTCAATCGGCCCGCCCCGCTCGATATCGCGGAGCATGGAGGCCATCAGCAGAGAACCCGGTGTTGTGAGTATGGAACGCACGCGATCTAGATAAGCCGAACGCGGTTCAAATCCCTGCTTGGCCGCGATCGCGCTGCATTCGCCAAGCAACTTCGTCAACACACTCGATGCGCCGGCAGCTACGACGTCTCCGGTCGACGCGCGCATCAAGCAGGTCGAGCCGGCGATGGTAGCAATGAACACCCACTTTTCCCACATGCCTTGCAGAATGTTCTCGCTGAGTTCGGCAACAAAATTGGCGCCAGACAAGGCACTGACGATCTCGTCGCGACGTTCGGATCGCGCTCCGTTCTGTTCTCCAAAGCTCAGCGTATTCAAATCCGACAGATGTACAATCTCACCCTCGGCGGAAAGCGCCGCCGAGATGGCGCATTGACCGCCGAACACCTTTTTTTCGCCGAACCGCGCGTTCAGCACATCTAGATGACGCAAGCCGTTCAAAAGAGGGATAATGACGGTCTTTTCATGTACTGTCGGCGCGAAGGATTCAATGGCACCGTCAAGATCGTAAGCCTTGCAGCTCACAATTATCAGATCATACGAACCATCCAGTTGCTCGGACGTGACAGTCGGGGGCGACGGCAGATGAAGATCGCCGGCCTTACTCTTCACTACGAGGCCACTTTTCGCGAGAGCTACCGCGCGCTTCGGCCGCACCAGGAACGTGACATCACGTCCCGCAGCCAGAAGTCTCGCGCCAAAGTATCCGCCCATAGCGCCGGCGCCGATTACGAGTATCCGCAAGATTCATCTCCTCTATAACGTGAAAGATCGCAGCTCCGCGCTGAAAGTGTTATCCGGCCGTAGTGGCGCCAGAGCGCGCACGGCAACACCTCCGACAACCGTCGTTATTCCGAACACGCAGCGTCAGTCCGCAGCGGCGTTGATGAGCTTTCCAAACCGAACCCAGCTTTTCCCGTCAAAACTCTGAAGTTGAAGTGAAGTCCAGGCCTGGTGATTGTCAGCGCCGGTATTGATCACGATGCCTGGAATCGCCATCGACGGCGAAAAATTCCTCAGACTGAGCGCTTGCTTTATAATATTCTCGCGGCTCAGATCATTGCCGCATTGCTGAAGTATCTTCTCGAGTATTTCTCCCTGAGAGAAGCCAGCAACGTAGACGCCATCCGCAAGATCACCACCAGGAATATACTTGGCGAAAAACGCACGATAGTTTTCGACTGCAGTGTCGTCCTTCCATGTCGTATCCATGGGATCCTTTAAGAACGCGCTTGATACCACGCCTTTCGCGTTGTCGAGCCCTGCCGCCGTTAGAGTACCCGCAACCGAAGTTGTCGAACTGATAATGACCGTCAGCGGATTCCAGCCAATTTCGCGGATTTTGCGGATGCCCTGCGCCGTGAATTTCGGCGACCCGGCAATGAAAATCGCTTCTGCTCCCGAGCTCTTGAGTGACACGATCTGGGAATCCACAGTTGGATCAGTCGCCTCGTAGGACTTTGCCACGACCAATTTGCCGAAATCGTCCTTCATGTATGAGCGGAATGCCCCGACAAAATCCTTTCCCAGATCGTCGTTCTGATAGAGAATGGCGATACGTGAGCCTGGCATCTTTTCAGATATGAATTTCGCATAAACTTTGCCCTCCGTATCGTAACTGGCCAATCCTGTCGTGGTGTAGGGATACTCGACATGATTCGTGAATTTGGTTGCACCCGAAAGAACAAACAGGTGCGGCACCTTTTTGCTATTGGCGTATTTGATGTTCGCCGAGATGCTTGCAGTCCCGAGCGGACTGAACAGAAATGCGACCTCCTCATTCTCCACCAGCTTGCGCGTCTGTTCGACGGATTTGCTCGGGGAATACGCATCGTCGAGTGCAATTAACTTGATCTTGCGTCCGTTAACGCCTCCCTTGTCATTGATAAACTCAGCGTAGGCTAATAGCGCTTTTCCTACATTGCCGAACGCCGAAGCAGGACCACTGAAAGGAAACGTCGATCCGACCCTGATCTCCGTTGCGGTAACTCCGACTGGATCTTCGGCTCGCGCCCCTTGTGCAAACAACACTGGCGCAGCCCCCAGTATCAGCGCCGCGATAACCAATCTCTTCTGCAACATCGTCGCTCTCTCCTTGAATGAGACGCTCCCGGCGTCAGACGGCGTTTCCGTTTTTTGGCCCCCGCATCTTGGACGGCGGGGCTGAGCCTCACTTGTATCCGTCTCGTTCGTCGTGATCCTCTTACCTGCGACTTCCTCCGCTAGTGTCTTCGTCCGTGCACGCGCGCGAAGTCGCGGTGCAACCGTGCCCGACGGAAATCGTGATACGCCCCAATTTACGAACGAGCGGCGGTCGCAAACGGACCGCCGTCGATCACGCTCAATCGCTTAGCGCGCCCCTTTTGCATCAAGTGCGCGACGATAAGCCTCGAAGGACTCTTGCCCAAAGGAGGCCTTATCGCCAAAGCCCTTTGCAACCTCGCTCTGCATGTGGCGCGTCATCCGGCGTAGAACCCCCTGCCGACAGCAGCCGCAGGCTCTTCCCGAACGTTGCCGCCGCGAGTTGCACTTCTGGCCGGTACATCAGTTGAGCAGATCCGGCTGGTCCTTGACGATCTTCGAATAGAGGGTCTGAAACTGAAACCACCCCGTCGTCGGCGCGCCGAGAATACTGAATGCCTGTCGCACGGCCCCTTCGTCGATGATCTTGAGACGTTGACCTGTTCCCGCAGCCGCCGCCTCAGCAAGCAACTGCACTTGGCATGAACGCTCCATCGTAATGAACCACCAGACGGCTTCATCGACTGTCTGCCCGACGGTCAGAAGCCCGTGGTTCTGGAGAATAGCCGCCTTGTGGGGACCGAGCGCCTTGGCGATTCGCTGACCTTCGTCCAGCTCGGCTGCGACTCCGCCGTAGTCCTCGTAGAGAGCGTGGTCGTTGTAAAAGGCGCAAGCGTCTTGCGTGATCGGGTCCAGCTTCCGGCCCAATGTCGCGAACGCGCGGCCGTACGTGGAGTGCGAATGCGCCGCACCCACGGAATCGGGACGGGCCGCATGAACGCTCGCATGAATCGCGAAAGCAGCAGCGTTGACGGGGTGCTTGCCTTCGACAACCTCGCCTTTGTGGTTGACCCGGATGAGATCTGACGCCTTGATTAGGCCAAAGCTCATGCCGAAGCCGTTCACCCAGAAGGTATCGGTGAACTCCGGATCGCGCGCGGTGATGTGACCGGCGACCCCCTCGTCGAATCCGAACCTTGCGAAAAGCCTGAATCCGGCAGCGAGCCGTTCTTTCCTGTGCTGCCGCTCTTCGGCCAGCGTCTTGAAGACCGGTGGCTGCGGCAGGCCCACATTCATCTTCGTTGCGGCCTCGGTATGTTGATCTTGTGGGTGGGGTGCATTCATCGTTAGGTCCTGGTCTGGTTTCTGCGGTTCAGTCCTCGGAATGACGCCGGGACTTTGTTCGGCGCAAGCTCCGGGGACACTCTAAATTCCGCTATGGATGCTTCGCTGCTCCAACTAGACTGCTCCGCAGGCACCACAAGGACAATTGAAATCGATTATGGATTCTTGAACTGGGCTCATCTCAAATGTCGAATGCACGACTCTCCCTTCCCCCGTTGGCAAGCCTCCGGGCATTCGAGGCTGTCGCACGCTCCGGCAGTGTCAAGCTTGCTTCCGAAAGCCTGAACCTCACGCCCTCGGCGATCAGTCATCAAATTCGAACGCTTGAGGCTCATTTTGGCGTCCAGCTCGTTCAACGCAGCGGCCGCGGCATCGCACTTACCGTGAGCGGAGCGATCTACGCCACTGCAGTGCTGAACGCATTCAGCGAATTATTTCGGGCCGGCGATCTTTTGGATGATAGGAAGCGAGGACGGATTGTCCGCGTCAGCGTGACCCCGACCTTCGCAATGCTCGCAGCGCTTCCCCATCTCGAAAAATTCAGAGTCGATAATCCGGGACTCGATCTGAGGCTCGAAGCAAATAACTCGCCGGTCGATTTCGAAAGGGACAACGTCAATGCCGCGGTTCAGCTCGGCGAGCCTCCCTTCAACGGTCTGGCTTTTCATCGACTGTTCAAGTCGCGCGTCGCGCCGTGCGCCGAGCAGAAGCTGTTGGAACGATTTGAGCCCATCCGGGGCTCTCATGACCTGGCGAAAATGCCGCTGATCAAATTCAATACGGCGCCGGATAGCTGGCAAAGATGGTTTAGCGAAATGGAGCCGGAACTCGCGTCAAGGGAGCCGGATCTGATCGGTGACAGCCTGCTGACCGGAATGCAAATGGCTAGGTCCGGCATGGGCGTGATACTTGCACCATTCCCACTCGCATCGCCAATGGTCACCAGCGGTGCCCTGAGCGTGGTAAAGCTGTGGGGCTCCTTGCAGACAGGACTGCGAGACTTTTACTTTACCTATCGGAA
>Ga0137407_10003352_pt1 | contig 10641 bp, 8 predicted proteins | sample CZOMad2_2_16fung_FD_108410 | JGI IMG/M metagenome (GOLD analysis project Ga0137407, IMG submission 108410) | Vadose zone soil fungal communities from Angelo Coast Range Reserve, California, USA - CZOMad2_2_16fungal (Illumina Assembly) | ecosystem: Environmental > Terrestrial > Soil > Vadose zone...
CGAAAAGGTCCAGATGTCCTGAAGAAAGTATCGCCCGAATCACACGCCAAGGTCGCCGACAACCGGCGTTTGAGGGAAACCGCTTGTAATACCCTGGGCGAATGTTTGATGATGCGTTGTTCCATAAACGGGAGACTACCCTTTACGCGAGCCCCAACAGCCGGGGCCAGTTAGAATTGTTATTCCCATCTGACGTGCGGCGTCGATGAAGGCTGGCGCTGTTGGGTGAGGATCTTTTGGCCGGCGGATGTGTATGGGGCTACCGGTTCCGCGCCAGGTATTGGCGCCGCCCTCCCAGTCCTCCTGACTCTTGAACACCGGAAGCACGTCGGCAAATGCCCAACCTTTCGCTCCATTCTTAGCCCACCCGTCGAACGCGCAACCGAAGAACCGGCGGCTCACACCATAGAATGGAATCTTTTCCTCTTGTGCAAAACACTGCGAAGTGCGACTGGAAACGCGCCAAAGAACGGCGGCTGCTCGACGCTGGCGCACCGCAGTTGCGGAAGAGAGATACCGGGAACCAGATATTCGCCCTGAAGTTCATGGAGAAGAATTGGTTCGATGATTGACCAGGCGGCCGTAATTTGTCCGCCGATGACGATCACCTCCGGCGCCAGACCGTGAGCCAAACCCTTAATGCCACGCCCTATGTAAGAAGCCGTGGCTGCCAACTCCCGGCGAGCACAGGTATCGCCCGCTTGGGCAAGAGCGATCAGATCGTGTAGCGAACTCACCCGGTCGCCTGAATTCAAACACGCGGCTGCGAATCTGGCAAGCGTAGCTTCATCGGATGCGAGCGCCTCCCAACATCCGATACTGCCGCAGGAGCAGGCAGGTCCCGCCGGGTCCAACGGGATATGTCCGAATCCACCCATCCCGATACGCGATCCGACATAAACTTCGCCGTTAAGAATCAATCCAGTTCCGATTCCTTCAACAACAAGGATGAATAGCAGGCAATGAGCGCCCCACACCTCCATCGGGCCATACCACAGTTCCGAGAGCGCGGCCGCGTTCGCGTCGTTTTCAACATGGACCGGCAGGTCCAGCTTACTTTCGAGAATGGAAACCACAGGCACATCGCGCCAGCCAAGATTAGGTGATCTGACCAAACATCCCGCGACACGATCAATGAGACCTGGAAGGCTGACTCCCACACCTGCGAAACGCGCACGTCGGAAGTTAGTCTTCAGTTGAAGGGCGATGTCATTCCCGAGTTGGGCCAGAAAATCACGCCCATTAGACTCGGTTCGTACGGTCCGTTGAGTTAGAATTCGGCCATTGAAGTCACTGACCCCGTAGATGGTCTGGTGAACCCCAATGCTGATGCCGACGACATAAGCCTTTTCGGCATTGATTTGTAGGTATGTTGCGGGACGCCCTCCGCTGGACGGCGCTGCCTCGCCTTCGTGAATGACTGAAGCGCGGAGCAAACGGTTGACGATGACCGATACGGTGCCACCCCGCAAACCAGTCGCTTTGACGAGTTCCGCGCGTGAGATCGGCTGCCGATCCCGGATGACATGCAGCAGCTTAAGCTCATTTGCCTCCCGGAGATCTTCTACGCCTAGCATCCTTACTTTGTTAGGGGAATTTGTCCGCATTGTAGAACCTTGGAATAATAATACAGCCGTTCGTGCTTTTAAGCCTTCGTCTCGACTCTCTGGCTCCGTGACCGGAATCTGACGGACCAGGCATTTGACGGGGATTTCGGATAGAGTGCGCAGTTTGAGAGAAAGCTACTGGTCGAGAATCCTCGACTGGCCGGGCTACCGGGTCTGTGCAGCACGAAATCAATGAGCAAGCAAAAACGCTGCCTGTGGGTGCGGAGGAAGTCCGGCAACTGGAAGCTGATCTGCTCGGGGTGCGGAAGGCGCGTGAACGAAATCCACACGTCTACGAGGCAGAAATTCATCACGGGTGGTGAGCAACCTGGAGACGGAGCGGGCCGCTGTGTTCGGGCGGAGCGAAACAAAGAGACCCTGGACGAATTCTTCTGGGCCGAGTTGAGCGGGTGGCAGCCTTCCGGTTGAGCATCGAGCAATGGGCGCCGAACTGTCGAATCGCTTATGAGAAGTTCCACATCATGCAACACGCCAATGACGCGATCAGATGAGGTGCGGTGGGCGGATGCGCGGGTTGGTGAAAGGCAAGCGTTGGTTCTGCTAACCCGCTGGGTAAACCTGTTCTGCCCGCCAAGCGGCAGGAACTGAACGAGCTGTTCGCGCTCAACTGGAAGCAGATCTGCTGTAAGAGAGCGTGGATCGCCTCTGGACGTACCGCCACCATGGTGCGATGCTGCGGTACCTGCAAGGCTGGTTTGACCAGCTCCGCTTGCAGCGGGTGTGGCCCTTTCAAAAGCAGGCCCAGATACTGCTGGATCATTTGGTCGCCATCCTCAACTACTCCCGGACGAAGGTGCCACTGGGCGTCGTGGGAGCGATAAACGCAACATCAAAATCCTTGTTGCGGCGCTGTCGCGGCTATAAGAACTTACGCAACCTCCTGCTGAAGGTCCAGCGCATGGCAGCCACCAAGACCGAATTCGTGGTCCTTCCAAAGCAGCCTAAAATTCGGGGCTCGTCGAATTCCTGCTCAGAGTCCACTCTCGTCGTCTTGACGAAACGTTCAAGAAACTATAGACTTTCTCATAGGCATTGACAAAGACCTCCTGCTCGGGGAAAACAGGGGGGCCAAAGACACATGAAGCTGCGTTCGCTTCGCCAGCCCTAATACGAGCCCACTTTAATGAAGGTTTTGGCAATCGACATCGGCGGCACGCACGTGTCCTGCGGCGCCGTAGACGATCAGAGGTTACTCGAAGTACGCTGCATCAAAACCGATAGCGGTGGCCGGCTTGCTAATCTGCTCCCGCTGCTTACTCAAACTATCCGAGAGCTGAGCAGGGCGCACGAGGATAACTTCGCCGGGATCGGATTCGGGTTTTGCGGATTAGTTGACATCGCGGCCGGTCGGATCGTATCGACGAATCATAAGTACTCCAACGCCACCGACATCGATCTGCCGTCATGGGCGCTCGAGGAGTTTGACTTGCCGTTGGTACTCGAAAACGATGCTCGCCTAGCTCTTCTTGGCGAACGTCACTCCGGCGCGGCTCAAAACAGCGACGACGTTGTGATGATGACGCTCGGTACCGGCATTGGCACGGCAGCCGTTATGGGAGGGCGCCTGGTGCGGGGCAAGCATTTCCAAGCGGGATGTCTCGGGGGACATTTCACTATCGTTGCCGGAGGCCGGCTGTGTTCGTGCGGCGCTCGGGGGTGCTTTGAAGCGGAGGCTTCGACCTATGCTCTGCCCGACATGTGCAGGACGTGGCGTGGTTTCGAAGCGAGTCCCCTGGCGTATGAGGCGAAGCTCGACTTCGCCACTCTATTTCGCTGGGCACAAGCAGATCTAGTAGCAAGCCAAATTCGATCGAGATGCATTGAGATCTGGGCGGCGTGCGCACTGTCTCTTGTCCATGCGTATGATCCCGAGTTGCTGCTATTGGGCGGCGGCGTGATGAAGAGTTCTTATCCGATTCTGACTGCAATTCAGGAGCATATCGATTCGTATGCATGGACGCCATGGGGCAAAGTACGGATTGGCGCGGCAAGACTCGGAAGCAACGCTGCGCTGCTGGGAGCGGTTCCCTTGCTCAAAGAGCGTGAAGAGCAAAGATGAGCTCTAACTATGAAAAACATCCATATGTTCTCATCAGCTCCGATCCGGGAGACTGCGATTTCGGCTGGGAGGCGATCGCGCAACGATTGCGGAGATATACAACCGCAGGTAAGGCGGACATCTGCGTCGAGTGTTATCCCGGAGTTTTCGCGGGCGACATAGAGCAGTCGCTTCGCAACTGTTTCCCAGCGGCCGAGATTGTTCGCACGAGCGACTATCTGAAGCCTCCTTCTCAGATTGACTCGATGGTGGCGTGCGATCTTTCCGAGGACCCGGTTTTCGGCCGGTTAAGCAGTTTGAACCTGGCTGATTTTTTTTTCTTTGAAGAGCTCAGGCGGTTGGCAAATCATCGGAGCAACGCCAGGGTCAGATTCATCGTTGGGAGCGGCGCTGTTCTTGCCGCGCCTGAGTGGGATCTGCTGCTTTATGCCGATCTTCCTCGGTGGGAGATTCAGCAGCGGCAGCGGAGAAGAAAGATAAGCAACTTTGGTTCGGATAACCGCGAGGCGTCGCCCGGGGAGAAATACAAGCGCGCGTTTTTTGTGGACTGGCGGGTTGCGGATCGCCTAAAAAAGCAGTTGCTGGCAAAAATCGATTTTCTCCTCGAGACCACAAAACCGGAGGAGCCGAAGATGATCTCCGGCGATCTGTTCCGGCGCGCTCTGGCCGAGACGACCAAACGCCCGTTTCGGGTTCAGCCATTTTTTGATCCGGGACCGTGGGGCGGCCAGTGGATGCGTGAAGTGTGTGATTTGCCTGACGGCCCGGCGAATTACGCTTGGTGTTTCGATTGCGTGCCTGAAGAGAATAGTTTGCTGTTCGGCTTCGGCTGCCAAAGAATCGAAGTTCCCGCGATAGACCTGGTCTTTAGTCATCCTCGTGAATTACTTGGCGACTTCGTTTACTCGCGCTTCGGAACCGAGTTTCCTATCCGCTTCGATCTTCTTGATACCATGCAGGGCGGCAATCTCTCTCTGCAGGTTCATCCCTTAACGGAGTATATTCAACAACACTTCGGCATACACTACACGCAGGACGAAAGCTATTATCTTCTCGATGCAGCGGAGGACGCTTGTGTGTATCTGGGTTTGCGAGAGAGCGTCGATCGTGACGCTATGATCCGCGACTTGCGAAGTGCCCAGAACGGTGGGGCGTTTTTCCCCGCCGAAAACTACGTAAACCGGTGGCCGGCGAGGAAACACGATCACTTCCTCATCCCCGCGGGAACTGTACACTGTTCCGGCCGCAACAGCCTGGTGCTCGAGATCAGCGCGACACCGTACATTTTCACGTTCAAACTCTGGGATTGGGGCCGTCTGGGGCTGGACGGCCGTCCGCGCCCGATTCATCTGGACCACGGAATCTCCAATATCCAGTGGGATCGAACGACAGAATGGGTGGCGCGGGAACTTATTAATCGAACGCAGACGCTGGCTGAGGGCCCAGGCTGGCGCGAAGAACGCACGGGCCTGCACGAGCGAGAGTTCATCGAAACTCGCCGGCACTGGTTTACGGGTTCGGTGCTACACGATACCGCCGGATGCGTAAACGTGCTGAATCTCGTTCAAGGAGACGAAGTATTAGTCGAGAGTCCTACAGGAAAATTCGACCCTGTTGTTGTGCACTATGCCGAAACGTTCATTGTTCCCGCAGCAGTAGGGGAATACAGAGTCCGACCCAGCTTTGAGCCTTCAAAACCGTTTGCCACTGTGAAAGCTTTCGTGCGCAGCGAGCCCTAAGCAGCACTTGGTACGTGTCATTGGTGAGAGAGAGCAGACGCGGTCTTGAAGCGCTTGTCGAGAGGATAGCGTTTTCTTCCGCGCTCGATCGCTTCCGCCGCACGGTCCTCCATTCCCATCTGCCTGGCTGCGGACGCGAAACCCAGAAGTCCGTCGATGTTGTACGGGTCTCTCTTTAAAGCAAGAGAGAATTGGGCAAGTGCTCTTTCGGTTTCCTTCTGCTCAAGCAGGATTTGCCCGAGCAATACGCGGTAATGGACGACATTGGGCTGCATTTCGAGGAATTGAGTCATGGAAGCAGCAGCTTCCAACCTGCGACCTGAGTCGAGGTAAACAGCGATGAGAGCCTCGTGTGCATCGAGGAAAGTCGGTTCGATCTCAATCGCCTGGCGGAAACAATCCAACGCGCTTTGAACCTGCCTGTGCTGTTGAGCGGTTTTACCCGCCTGGTATGCAGCGAGCGCTGCCTTGATATGAGGAGTTTCGGTCTCGCCGATTAGAAATGCAGTAGCGGTAAGCAGAAGGATGAGCGGTCTCATTGTTACGGTTGCGATTCTTTCCGTGTTAAAACCTGATTCAATCTTCGCTGGCTCAATTCGCCCAGGGAATCTGGCTCTTGGTTCGGGAGGTGCTCAAACAGGAGCCGCGATTCGTCCGTTCGTTTTAACTTTCGATAAGCCCGTGCGAGGTTGTAAGCGGAGCTACGGGAATTAGGGTCCTGCCGAAGCGCCCGCTCCAGATCGGCAGCAGCCTCCTTTGTGCGACCTGCTTCCAGTAATAACTTTCCCCTTAGAGCTCGCGCTGAAACAGAATTCGTATTCATTTCAATTGCTCGATCAAGCTCAGCCATGGCGGCTTGTGTGTTCGCGCCGTTCACTCTTATTAAACATTCAGCTAGCAAGTAGTGCAGATCTGAATCGGCAATCCCCAGTCTGTTAGCGGACTCGAGAGAGTGGATCGCATCGATGAATCTGTCCTGCTTGTACCTTGTGAGGGCAAGGAAGAATCGTGGGTCGGCCTTATGCGGGGCAAGACTTGCAGCGCTCGAGAAATCAACGTATGCCTTGTCTAATTGCCCGATCAGGGTATTGGCCGCACCCCGAACTACGAAGACTTCAGAAGACTTCGGGAACGCTTCCACGGCCCCGGATGCAGTCTTTTCCGCCTCGACAAACCTGCCCTGATCTGCGTAAAGCGTAACCAGGTTCAGGTATGCAGGCAGATCATCTCGATTATGTTGAATTTCTTGGATCAGCGTTGACTCAGCGTCGCCGCAAAGCCCGAGCTTCGAGTACGAAACCCCCAGCAGATTAGCTGATTCCGCATTTAGCGACTCTTCTTTGGCCAACGTTTCTAGCGTCTCAACCGTGCTCCTGTAATCGGCCAGTTCGAAGCTACTAAGAGCTATCGCATACTCATGGCTCGCGCGATCGGGTACGTCGCCGGGAACCGTTTTGAGTATACGGAGAGCATCGGCAAAACGCCGAGCCCTGCCGTACAACCAGCCCATCTGGAACGACTCAAGAGGCGAGAGGCTATTGCAACTCCTCAGTTTGTCTAACGTCGCTGCACCATTATCGTACCGTTTGGCTTGCAGTTGGTGCCTGGCTGCCGCTAACCTTGCTGCGACGACGGTTTGGGGGCAATCGAGAGCACCGATAAAAAGAATGGCAGCAACAACAAACATAGATTCAAAACACCAATTTCAGCGCGAGCTGGATATCGCGAGGCGAGCCAGCTTTGCTGATCAAGCCGAATGAAGAAGACTGCACGTTATTATCGGGCAACCCAAAATTATCGGGCAGCCCAAATCTCGGGTGGTTAGCGATGTTGAAGAACTCGCCCCGAAATTGTAACTTGGTCCTTTCGAATAAATTGAAGTCCTTAAATATTGTGAAGTCGATGTTTGTCTGGCCCGGCCCGGTCAGACTATTTCTTTTAGCATTACCGAATGTAAAGTTATCGGGAAGAGCAAAAGCACTTGTGTTAAACCATTCGAGGCGACTTCGATTGAATCCGGAATTCGGATCTCCGACGACCTGGGCGCGTTGACTACCACCGCCCACATTAGCGATATCGCCTCCGGCGAGAATACTGAAAGGAGCTCCCGAGACGTATGTATAGATACCACCGATATTCCATCCGCCGAGCAGTGCTTGCTTGAATCCGTTGATGCCCGGGAGCAATCTCTGTCCCCTCCCAACGGGAAGCGCGTATGTTCCGCTGATCGTCAATAGGTGTTTGCGATCGAAATCCGACGGTCCCCAGTCCCGCCGAAGGTCGTATTCCGTCTCTATACTTCCGGACTGGCCTTCCGACTGGATATCTAACGACTTCGACCACGTGTACGAAGCCAGGAACCTGAGACCAGGCGCTAGCGATTTCTCCAATTTAGCTTGGAAAGAGTTATAGCTCGAGGTACCTTCATTTGTGCTATACGAAATACCGCCACCGGCGAATTGGGAAAATCGTTGGCCGCGGCTCACAAGTGATCCGGGTCCTGGGATCCTTGCGGTATTGATTGTCGGCTGGATGAAGAGATGCCTGCCTACGGACCCAACGTAGTCTAGACTGAGAACCAGCGAATTCGTTAGTTGTTGCTCAATTCCCGCGTTGTATTCCATTGCATACGGAATTTTGTTGTGCGGATTGGCGTCGAACAGGATTGTCGGCTGCAATGGGTTCAAGAATGACGACGCGAGGGGCAGGCTATCGAAGGAAGTATCGGGCAAGCCCCGATTCAAATTGCTTACGGACGCGCCAAAGCCCTGGGGCCATGAAATTCTCGTATCCTGTGATTCCTGAACAAGCACATTATTGTGATCATCAAACATCGCAAAAGCGCCACGCAACACGGTCTTGTTGGTTGCGCGATAGGCAACTCCGAACCGCGGCTGCCATCCGTTATACTGCGGATCGAAGTAGCTCTTTCGTACCGTGGCTTTAGGGAAGAGGGGAGGGAACGGGGTCGCAATCAGAAAGGCGCCGCTATCAGCATCCAGGCCAGAAACCTTGTCGTTCTTGTAAGAAGGTGGCTTAACAAAGTCGTAACGCAACCCGACAGTAATTGTCAGCTTACGAGAAACTTGCCATTTATCTTGAACGTATCCCGCGTACCAGAAGGTGCTCGTGTCCGCGGAGGTATCGCCCAAAAAGCCGAACAAGTTATCCGGGAGACCAAGCAAGAAGCTTGCTGCTCCAAGGCCGGTGTTGTTGAAGACTGCTCCTTGCGATGTAGCATTTCGCGTAAAACCCGTGGACATCCCCCAGCCATCGTCAAAACTATGAATGTGGTAGACCATGCCGCCCATGTCAATTGTGTGATTACCTCGTACCATCGACAGGTTGGCGTGGCCATCGTGATTTTGTTGTGGCCCCAGAGGGATCGCAAATTGGTTCACACCTGTATAGCCCTCGGAAAGGCTGATCTGTGGGCCCAGCGGCACACCGTTTCGCTCTGGGTTAATTCGGCCATAGTTTGTTGCCTGGAGGAACTGGGCCCCGGCGGGTCCGTCAAGTTGCCCAAAGTTGGTATCGGTGTAACCGTAGTGAAGATCTAAGATTGTGGTTGTACCAAATAAGTGGGTGTAGCCAACGGCCACCGCTCGAGCATAGTTATCAAGCGTTTGTTGATATGTCGGCAGGCTTTCCGGCCGGGTCAGGGTAGGATGTGTCCGGTTATATCGCCCGTAGATACTATCGTTATCCCCAAAGCGATGGTCAATTCGAATGCCCGTCTGGTCGTTGTCCGTCGCGGTAGATTGAACGAATTGAAAGTTCGGAAAGACATTGGGACCAACTGCCAGGTTCGGAAGCGGATAATACTTTTGCAACACGAGTTGGGTCGCTGGGCTAAGCCGGTTTTGCGGAACTATGTTGCCGGGGAAGGGATCACGAATGATGCTTCCCGGGTTGGCAGGATCTGGCCGGCTCGTGGCAGGATCGAAAATCTGGTTTTGAAAATAGGGGCGCCCCAAACTGTCGGTCCCAGCTTGGGGGCCGAGTACAGCCGAGAAATCACCCTGGCGCATAGCCTGGGTTGGTACGTTAGCAAAGAGGCTTGCGCTCTGTCGCGATCGAAAGCCTTCCCAGTAAACCGCAAACCAAGTATTGTCCCGTCCGTTGAAGTACGGAAGGCGGACCGGTCCGCCGAAGTAGACTCCATATTGATTTTGCCTATAAGGTGGTTTTTGCTGGTCGAAGAAGTTTCTGGCGTCCAGTTTGTCATTGCGGAAAAACTCCCAAACTGAGCCATGGAATAAGTTCGTCCCAGAACGGCTGGCTATATTGATATTAGCTCCCGACGAGATTGAAAACTGCGCGTCAGTGATGTGGGATTGAACGTTGAATTCCTGCAAGGCATCGGGCGGCGGACTGATCGCCCAAGTGTCCGTGTACGTCGCGTTATTCAGTACGCCGTCCATGGTGAAGTTGTTTTGCTGGCCGCGCTGGCCATTTACTGAAGGGCTGATGCCGCCAGCCCCTTCCCGGATCGTGAAAGATCCTTGTTGCCCGGACTGTGCGGGCGCGGCACCGGGTGTCAGCAAAACGAGTTGCGTGAAACTCCTCCCGTTCAAGGGCAAATCCACAATCTGATCGTGTTGAATGACCTGGCCCAAAGTGGCAGATTGCACTTCAAGCGCTGGAGGTGCTCCCGTTACCTCGATCTTTTCCGAAGTCGTGGCAAGAGAAAGACTGAAATCGACCGTGAGGTTCTGGTTCACGAGCAGTTGAATGTCCCGATGAGTCTCCTTCGCAAAACCATTCTCGGTAACCGCGACATCATAGACTCCCGGAGGCAGCTGTATAACAGTGTACGTTCCGTTTTCTGAGCTGACAGCAGTGCGACGCAGTTGTGTGCCTCGGTTTGTCACCTCAACTCGCACCCCCACTAGGGCTGCCCCTGACGGGTCCACGATCCTGCCAACGATCGAGCCGGTAACTGTCTGCGCGCGAACACCGGTAACCACACATAGGAAAGCCAAGAGGAAACACCATAGCCTGAGAAACCGCATAGCTCATACCCCCTTGCGACTCTGACCGACTGCGGCATAATTCCACCCTCGTAACACACTTGTCAAGACTTTATTTTTGCCTCGATAGAAGGCCACAACTCACGCTTCATTCTTAGCTCATCCAAGTTAGGAGCTATTTCAAGACCTACTCGTAGTATGAGTTAACATGTTGATTATACAAGAGTTTATGATTACTCTTA
>Ga0137407_10003353_pt1 | contig 10640 bp, 10 predicted proteins | sample CZOMad2_2_16fung_FD_108410 | JGI IMG/M metagenome (GOLD analysis project Ga0137407, IMG submission 108410) | Vadose zone soil fungal communities from Angelo Coast Range Reserve, California, USA - CZOMad2_2_16fungal (Illumina Assembly) | ecosystem: Environmental > Terrestrial > Soil > Vadose...
GCTCGCGCGCTCGTTCTGGCTGATCGCGGCCGGCAAAGTGGACGTCGAGGGGCTCGTGAGCCATCGGCTGCCGCTCGAGCGCCTGGCCGAGGGCGTCGATCTCATGCGCCGGCGCCAGGCGCTGAAGGTCTACGTGACGCCGTGACCCCTACCTTCGGTCGGCCGAGCGCGACCATGCGCGCCGTCGTCTTCCACGGCCCCGGGGACCTGCGCGACGAGGTCCTGCCGGTCCCGGAGCCGGCGGCCGGCGAGATCGTGCTCCGCATCGACGCGGCGCTGACGTGCGGCACCGACGTCAAGGTGCGGCGTCGCGGCCACCCCGTGATGATTCCGCACGTGCCGACGGTGTTCGGCCACGAGTTCGCCGGCACGGTCACCGCCGTCGGCGCCGGCGTCTCGGCCGTGCGCGAGGGCGATCGCGTGGCCGCCGCGAACTCCGCGCCGTGCGGCGAGTGCCGCCCGTGCCTGTCCCGGCGGCCCAACCTCTGCGAGGACCTGCTCTTCGTCAACGGCGCCTACGGCGAGTACATCGCGCTGCCCCCGCGCCTCGTCGCGAAGAACATCGTGCGCCTGGACCGCGTCGCCGCCGCGCGCGCCGCGTTCGCTGAGCCGCTCGCCTGCGCGATGCTGGGCGTCGAGCGCGCGCGGCTGGAGGAGGGCCAGACGGTGGCCGTGTTCGGCCACGGGCCGCTCGGCTGCCTGCTCGGCATGGTGGCCGCCGCGCGCAAGTGCCGCGTGCTGCTCGTCGGCAAGGCCGGCTGGCGCCTCGACCGCGTGCGCGCGCTCGGCATCGGCGAGTGCCTCGACGCGACGGCCAGCGCCGACGTCGTCGCGGATCTCAACGCCCTGACCGACGGGCGGGGGCCCGACGTCACGATCGACGCCACGGGCCGCCCGGAGGTGTGGGAGCAGGCCATCACCGCCGTGGGGCGCGGAGGAAGCGTGGTATTCTTTGGTGGTTGTGCGCCCGGGACCTCGGTGCGGGTGGACACTCGCCGGGCGCATTACGAAGAGCTCACGCTCGTCGGCGCGTTCCATCACACGCCCGAGCTCATCCGGCAGGCGGTGGACGCGCTCGAGACCGGGGCCGTCGTCCCGGACGGACTCGTGACGCACGAGATGCGGCTGGACGGTGTGCGCACGGCGCTGGATCTCATGCAGAAGGGCGACGCGTTGAAGGTGCTCATCGAGCCATGACGAAGCGGATCACCGTGATGGTCGCGCTGCTGCTCGCGGCGGCGGCGCCCGCGTGGGCCTTCGACGCCGAGCAGACCTTCAAGAAAGGCACCTTCGTGCTTTCCGGCGAGGGCGCCTACGGCTGGCAGTTCAACCTCGAGAACAAGACCCGCGTCACGTACCTCGAGTTCTACGACGTCGGCGTGCGCTTCAGCCTGCTGCCCTTCGACTCCGTCGGCAAGGATCGCTTCTGGTATGGCGCGCTCGAAGTGGGCTTCGAGCCCCTCTATCAGAAGTACACGGAGCCCAAGCCGGCGTTCTGGGCGGGGCTGGCCTCGGTCCTGCGCTACCACTTCCTCGGCCTCGGCCGCGTCGTGCCCTACCTGGAGCTGGGCGCGGCCGCCGGCGGCACCGACCTCGACATCCGCGAGATCGACTCGAGCTTCGCATTCCTGCTCTTCGGCGGCCTGGGCGCGTCGATGTTCATCTCGGACAAGACCGCGCTCTACGCGGGTTACCGGTACCAGCACGTCTCCAACGGCAACACGAGCCAGCCGAACCGCGGCTTCGAAGCCCACGTCGGCGTGGCGGGCATCTCCTTTTTCTTCCCGTGAGGCACTAGCGTGGCCACCGTTCCCATCTCCGAGATTCTCCTGGCCGGCCCGCGCGGCTTCTGCGCGGGCGTCGAGCGCGCCATCGACATCGTCGAGCTGGCGCTGTCGGTCTGCCGCCCGCCCGTCTACGTCCGCCGCGAGATCGTGCACAACCGGCACGTGGTGGAGTCGCTGCGCGCCAAGGGCGCCGTCTTCGTGGACGAGCTGGCCGAGGTGCCGAACGACGCCACGGTGATCTTCAGCGCCCACGGGATCTCGCCCGCCGTGCGCGAGGACGCCCAGCGGCGCGGCCTGCGCGTCATCGACGCCACGTGCCCGCTGGTGACGAAGGTCCACCTCGAGGCGGTGCGCTACGCGCGCGAGGGCTACTCGATCGTGCTCATCGGCCACGAGGACCACGACGAGGTCATCGGCACGCTGGGCGAGGCGCCCGACCGCATCGTCGTCATCGACAGCGTCGTCGAGGTCGACAGGCTCGAGGTGCCGAACCCCGAGAAGATCGCGTACCTCACCCAGACGACGCTCTCCGTCGACGACACGCGCGACGTCATCGAGGCGCTGCGTCACAAGTTCCCGCGCATCGTGGGCCCGTCGCGCGACGACATCTGCTATGCGACGCAGAACCGTCAGGCCGCTGTGAAGCGGCTGGCGGGTGACGTGGACGTCCTGCTCGTCATCGGCGCCGCCAACTCGTCGAACGCCAACCGCCTCGTGGAGGTGGGCAAGATGGCGGGCACGCACGCCTACCTCATCAGCGACGTGAGCGACATCCGGCCGGAGTGGCTGGCCGGAGCCAGCCGCATCGGGATCACCGCCGGCGCCTCCACGCCCGAGATGCTCGTGACGCAGGCGGTGGACGCGCTGCGCGGCCGCGGCGTCAACGTCCGCGAGGTCCACGTGGTCGAGGAAGACGTGCGGTTCGCGATCCCGCAGGAGCTCGAGCGCATGGCGCAGGAGCGCGGCATGGCGCTGCCCGAGCGGACGGCGATGCGCCAGTCGATTTGAAACTGGGGGCCCCGAAATGGCCCCCAGACCCCCCAACGTTCGGGGCGCCCCGGGGAACCCGTGGCGCCCCTCTAGGTCCGACCGAGCGCTCCGAGCAATCCGCGACAGATGATAGCCCGCAGACGGGAGTCGACATGAAGGCCGTGTCCGTGTCCCTGATCGTCCTCATCCTGCTCGTGCCCGCGTCCGCGACGACGCAGGACGTGGGCGAGAAGAAGGTGCTCGACAACGACCGCGTCGCCGTCTACGAGTTCGTGTTCCCGCCGGGCTTCAAGGGCGAGGAGCACGCCGCCGTCGCCGACGAGTTCGCGTACGTGCTGGACGGCGAGTTCACGGTGGTGACGAAGGGCAAGGGCAAGCAGATCGTCCGCCGCGGCGAGATCGAGTACGCCGCCAGGCGCACGATTCACTACTCGCTCAACGAGTCGAAGAAACCGGCACGCGTCCTCGTCGTGCTGCTGAAGGAGCGCTGACATGCGTCTGATCACCTACCGCAAGGGCTCGTCGAAGCCGCGCGTGGGCGCGACGGTCGGCGAGGCCGTTCTCGACCTCGGCGCGCTGGCCGCCGACCTCGCGCGCGAGCGCGGCACCGTCCGCCACGGGCGCGGGGGCTTTCCCAAGACGATGCTCGATTTGATCGCCCGCGGCCCCGACGGGCTCGCTGCCGCGCGCGAGGCGCTCGCCCACGGCGAGGCGCTGCTCAAGCGCGACGGCGTCGCCGCGCTGGCCGAGCGCAAGCTCGGGGTGCCCGCCGACAAGGCGCGGCTCGAGGCGCCCATCCCGCGGCCCGCGCGCAACGTGTTCTGTCTCGGGCGCAACTACAAGGAGCACGCCGCCGAGCGCGGGGCCGAGGCGCCGACGCATCCCGTTTACTTCACCAAGGCGCCGGAGTGCGTGCTGGCCCCGGGCGGCAAGATCGTGCACCACGCGGTGACGCAGCAGCTGGACTACGAGGTCGAGCTGACGGCGGTGATCGGCACGCCCGGGCGCGACATCCCGCGCGAGCAGGCGCTCTCGCACGTCTTCGGCTACACGATCATCAACGACGTCACCGCGCGCGATCTGCAGAAGCTCCACCAGCAGTGGTTCAAGGGCAAGTCGCTCGACACGTTCTGTCCGATGGGCCCGGTGCTCGTCACCGCCGACGAGATCCCCGATCCGCAGACGCTCAATATCACGCTCCGCGTGAACGGCGAGACACGGCAGTCGAGCCACACGTCCAAGATGATCTTCCCGGTGGACGAGTGCATCGCCGTGCTCTCGCAGGGCTTCACGCTTCTGCCCGGCGACGTCATCGCTACCGGCACGCCCGAGGGCGTGGGCGCCGCGCTCGGCAAGTTCCTCAAGAAGGGCGACAAGCTCGAAGCGGAGGTCGAGCGGATCGGCGTGCTGGCCAACCGCGTCGTCGCGGCGTAGCGACGAGGTGGGGGTGGCCGGCGCCGGCCGGCCCCCCCACCGCACCTACTTCACGCCGTCGACCGGACCGAACGGCAGGGGCCCGGTGGCCTTCACCCATCGATCGGACCGAAGCCGCCCTTGACCCTCGTCGCGTGCTCTTTCTGCGCCGGCAGGCCCATCAGCTTCTTGCGCTTCGTGTCTTTCGCCTGCTTCTTCCTCTCCGGCTCGCGCGCTATCCGCGCTGGATCTCGAGGGGCAGCAGCGTGTCCACGAGCGACGCGCCGCCGTCCGCGTAGATGAGCTGGCCGGTGATCCAGCTCGAGTCGGGCGAGCACAGCAGCGCAACCGCGTTGCCGATGTCGGCCGGCGTGCCCATGCGGCCCATCGGCGTCCAGCCGCTGCCGTGCCACTTGCGCGCGACGTCCACCGCGGCGTCGCCGAAGCTCTGCAGCACACTGTCGTCCGTCAGTCCCGGGCTGACGGAGTTCACGGTGATCCCGCGCGGCGCCAGCGCGACGGCGAAGTAGCGCACGAGCGATTCCAGCGCGGCCTTCGCCGAGCCCATGGCCACCCACGGCTGCCAGGTGCCGCGCTGGCCGCCCGGCGCGTACGTGATGGCCACGATGCGGCCGCCCGACCCCATGAAGCCGGCCGCCTCCCGCACGCCGACGAGGAACGCCTTGGCCTGCGAGTCCATCGCGTGATCCCAGGCCTCGAGCGTGATCTCCATCGGCTTCTGGTAGAACTTCGCCGCCTCCGGGCGGGCGTTGGCGACGAAGACGTCGAGCGTGCCGAAGCGCTGTCGGACCTCGCCGAACATCCGGCGCACGTCATCGACGCGCGAGACGTCGGCCTGGACGGTGAAGCCGTCGGCGCCGTGCTTGCGCACGCGCTCGAGCGTTTCCTTGGCGGCCGGCTCGTTGGCGTAATAGTGGACGGCGACCCGGGCGCCGCTCTCCGCGAGCTTCAGCGCGATGCCCCGGCCGATGCCCCGCGATCCCCCCGTCACCAGCACGTGCTTGCCCTTCAGCGTCATGGCTGTCTCCTTTGCGAGGGCGGCCGCGATCACGTGCGCGACGTCCTCGGCTCGTCGAACCTCGTCCTTGCGTCCGGTCCTGACCCGCTCCACGACCCCGCGAAGTCCGCGTTCTCCCGTGACGATCCTCACGATGAACGTCAGGGGTCGGTCGGCCGCCGTCATCGCTCCTCCATGCGCGTGTTCTCGCATCGCGGGCGTTCACGATCCGTCGAGGCCCGCGTTAAAAGTGGCGTCAAAAAGTGGTAAGGTCCGCCCGACGAGGCGTCATGACGCGGCTCAGCCTCACGCTCCTGGGCGGGTTTCAGGCCCGGCTCGAGCCGGGCTCGGCGATCGCCTTGCCCACACGCAAGTCCCAGGCACTGCTCGCGTATCTCGCGCTGCCGCCGGGCCGGGCGCACCCACGCGACAAGCTGGCCGCACTGCTCTGGGGCGGCATCCGTGAGGAGTCATCGCGGGCGAGTCTGCGCCAGGCGCTCTTCGCGATCCGCAAGGCGCTGAGCGATACGGCGGCCGTGCAGCAACACGGCGACGCGCTGGCGCTGGAGCCCGGCGCGGTCGAGGTGGATGCGGCGACGTTCGAGCGGCTGGTGCACGACGGGACACCGGCGACGCTGGGGCGGGCCGCGGCGCTCTACCAGGGCGATCTGCTGAGCGGCTTCGTGGTGGACGAGGCGCCGTTCGAGGAGTGGTTGCTGGGCGAGCGGGAGCGGCTGCGAGAGCTGGCGCTGGAGGCGCTGGCCAAGCTCCTGGCGCACCAGCGCAAGGCTGGGGCGAGCGAGGCGACGGTGCAGACGGCGCTGAAGCTGCTGACGCTGGATCCGCTGCAGGAGCCGGTGCATCGGACGCTGATGCGCCTGTACGCGGAGCGCGGCCGCCGTGGCGCGGCACTCCGACAGTATCAGCAGTGCGTCAGCGTGCTCGGCCGCGAGCTCGGCGTCGAGCCCGAGCCGGACACGAAGGCGCTCTACCAGGAGATCCTGCGCGAGCGCCCACAGCATCGCGTGGCGGTCTCCGAAGGCCCGACGCCGCCCGTTGAGCGCGCAGCCGGCACCGGCACCGAGACCACGCTGATCGGCAGGACCGACGAGCTGGCGCGGCTTCGCGACGCCCTGAGTGGCGCCACCGCCGGCGCCGGGCAGGTGATCGCGATCCTCGGTGAGGCGGGCATCGGCAAGAGCCGGCTCGTCGCCGAGGTGGCCGCCGACGCCGCGCAGCGCGGGGTCACCGTGTTGCTCGGACGATCGTACGAGTCCGAGCAGATCCTGCCCTTCGGCCCGTGGGTCGACGCACTGCGCGTGGGGCGCATCGCCGACGACGCGGACCTGCTCGGGCGCCTCGGTCCCACGCTGCGCCCGGAGCTCGCGCGGCTGCTGCCTGAGGTCGGCGCGGTGGCGGCCGGCGTGGCGCCCAACGTCGGCCGCGTCTTCGAGAGCGTGGCGCAGGTGATCGATCACCTCGGCAGCCGGCGCCCTCTGCTGGTCGTCCTCGAGGACCTGCACTGGGCGGACGAGCTGAGCGCCCGGCTCGCGGCCTTCACCGGCCGCCGCCTCCGGAACCGGCCGGTGCTGCTCCTGATGACGGCGCGGGACGACGAGCTCGCCGACGCGCCGGCGCTGCGGCAAGCACTCGACGATCTCGCGCGCGACGGATGCCTGGCGACGCTGGCGCTGGGGCCGCTCTCCCGCGCCGACACGCTCAGTCTCGTCCGCGCGCTCGCGCGCAGCGGCGACGACGCGGCACTCGGCGATCTCGGCGAGCAGGCGTGGGCGGCGAGCGAGGGTAACCCGTTCGTCGCCGTGGAGACGGTGCGCGACCACGCCGAGGGTGCGATGGTCGCCCATGAGCGCGGCCTCGCGCTTCCGGAGCGCGTGCGCGAGATCGTCGGCCGGCGCCTCGAGCGGCTCTCCGAGCGCGGCCAGTCGCTGGCCGCCGTGGCGGCGGTGATCGGCCGCGAGTTCGAGTGGGCATTGCTCGAGCGAGCGGCCGGGCTGGGCGAAGAGCACACGGCCTCCGCCGTCGAAGAGCTGGTGCGGCGTCACATCCTGCACGGCGTCGGCGAGCGGTTCGATTTCTCGCACGACCGGATCCGGGAGGCCGCCTACGGTCGGATTCTGGCGCCGCGGCGCCGCCTGCTTCACCGCCGAATCGCCGAGGCGATCGAGACGCTCCACGCCGGCAATCTCGAGCCCCACGCGCTGGCCCTCGGTCTGCACTACCGGAGCGCCGAGGCCTGGGACCGCGCGGTGCGGTACCTGCGTCAGGCCGGCGTCGCCGCGTTTCAGCGCGCCGCCAACCGGGAGGCGGTCGCCTCGCTGGAGGCCGCGCTCGAGGCGGTGGAGAAGATGACTGAGGGTCCCGACCGGAGCGGGCACGCGATCGACGTCCGCGTCGACCTCGAGAACGCCCTGATGGGACTGGGGCAGTTCCGGCGAAGCCTGGAACGGTTGCGGGAAGCGGAAGCGCTGGCCCACGCGGCCGGGGACCGCCGCCGGCTCGCGCGCGTCTACTCACGCATGACCTACAACCTCGGCTCGGTCGGAGAGCTGACGGCCGCGCTCGAGACGGGCGAGCGGGCGCTCGCGCTCGCCACCGAGGAAGACGACGTCGCGATCGCGCTCAGTACCAACGTCGTTCTGGCTCGCGCGCTCTACGGACTCGGCGACTATCGCCGGGCCATCGAGACCGCCCGGCGGAACGATACGCTCCGGCTGCGGTCGGACGACCCGCACGGGCCGCCCAACGTGGCGTTCGCGAGGATCTGGTCCGTGCTGGCGATGGCCGAGATCGGTCACTTCTCGGAGGGCGGCCGGATTGGCGAGGACGTCGTGCGCGCGGCGGTGGCCCGCGGGGGACGGCACGAGGAGGTCTGGGCGCGCCTGGGACTCGGACGACTCTGCGTCGTTCAGGGCTCGTGGGCGCGGGCGATCGGGGTGCTCGAGCCATCACTGCCGCTCTGCGAGACCAGCAGCGACCTCGCCGTTTACTTCTCGCGCACGGCATCGTCGCTCGGCGACGCCTACGTGAGGTCGGGGCGGGTTGCCGATGGACTCACGCTCCTCGAGCGGGCGGCCGGCCACGCCGAGACGATCGGCTTCACCTACAGCCAAGCGCTCTTCGTCGGCATGCTCGGCGAGGGACGTCTTCTCGCTGGCGACGTCGCGGGCGCCGCCCAGTGCGCCGCCTCCGCGCTGGAGCTCGCCCGCCGCTACGGACAGCGCGGCTGGGAGGCGCGGGCGTTGCGGCTCGACGCCGAGGTTATGGCTTGGCGCGAACCTCTCGATGTCGCGAGTGTCGAGCCGCGCTTCGCCGAGGCGACGGCGCTCGCCACCGAGCTCACGATGCGGCCGCTGCTCGCGCACTGCCGCCTGGGGCTCGGGACGGCGTACGCCCGCGCCGGAATGAAGGAGCGCGCGCTGGACGAGGTCGACTCCGCGGTGGCCGAGTACCGCGCGATGGACATGCCGTACTGGTGCGAGCACGCTGAGCGGGCGCTCGGCTGACCATCGGCGCGAGCAGGAGAGGACACCGCCATGCGATTTCACGAACGTGTCGTCATCGTCACCGGCGCCGCGCGCGGGATCGGCGCCGTCACCGCGGAGGCCTTCGCGCGCGAGGGCGCGCGCGTCGCCGTGCTCGACCTCGACGGACCCGGCGCCGACGCCACCGCCAAGCGCCTGCGCGAGACGGGCGCCGAGACCGTCGCGTTCCGCGCCGACGCGGCGGCGCCCGCGCAGATCCGCGCCGTCGTCGAGGCCGTGGTGGGGCAGTGGGGCCGCGTCGACGTGCTCGTCAACAACGCGGGCGGCTTCGCCACGATGCGCGCGACCGAAGAGATCACCGACGAGGAGTGGGAGTCGATCCTCCGCAGTAACCTCACGAGCGCCTTCGTGTGCTCACGCGCCGTTCTGCCCCTGATGAAGCGCCAGCGCTCGGGCCGCATCATCAACCTCGCGTCGGTGGTCGCGCGCGGCGGCGCCGTGCGCGTGACCTCGCACTACGCGGCGGCCAAGGCCGGCGTCGTCGGCTTCACGCGCCACCTGGCGCTGGAGGTCGGCCCCGAGGGCATCACGGTCAACGCCGTCGCGCCGGGCACGACCATGACGGAGCGCGTGAAGGCGCTGCGCACACCGGAGCAAACCCGAGAGGTGGCGCAGACCATCCCGGTCCGCAGACTCGGTGAGCCGATGGAGATCGCCGAGGCCATTCTGTTTCTCGCGTCCGACGCCGCGAGCTTCGTGAACGGCGCGACGCTCGACGTCAATGGCGGCCAGGTGATGGCCTGACGAAGGTCAGACGGGAAGAATCGCGAAGCCCTCGCGGCTGGCGGCGTCGCGGAGTCGGCTGTCCAGGCAGACGAACGCCTCACCTCGCGGCGCGTCCTCCGTCCAGGCGAGCGCGGCTGCGAGTTGGAGTGCATCGCCGGCCCGGAGCGGATGGCCGCGCAGGAGCCGTCCCGCGCGCTCGCGCAGCGCCAGGGTGGGCGCGATGACGTAGGCATCCTCGACCAGACCTGCCAATCGGCCCAGCGCCCGCTCGACCGAATCGAGGGGCAATGGCCTTTCACGATCACGACGAAAGAGGGCCGACTCACATTCCACTGGAGTGCTCCACCAGATCGCGGGTCGAGGGTCCGAGCCGAGCAGCATGGCCAGCTCGTGCGAGCGGGCCATGACGAGGAGGGTCGGCACGATGGCCGAGCTGTCCCAGAACATCAGCGGCTCTCTTCGCGCTCCTCCAGCAGGGCCTTCAGCACGCCGTCGCCGACCCGGGGGCCGCGCGGCGGCTTGCGAAGAGAAGCCCTGAGTCGGCCGCTGCCCGGGATCACAACGCCGGCGCGGATCAATCGCTCGAGGCGTGAGTCGGCATGGTCGGCGCCGCCGAGAGCCACGAGCTTGACGATCGGCCGTCCCCGCTCGGTGACGACGACTTCCTGACCACGCTTGGCCATCTCGAGGTAGCGACTCAACTGGGCCTTGAGGCGGGCGACCCCGACCTTGGTCATGTGACCATTATGGTCACTTCGAGCCGACGCGGTCAATCTCCGCCCAGCAGCTCGTAGTCTGCGGCGCTGAAGCAATGAAGCCGAAACTGAGCGGTGAGCGGCAGACGCTCCCCGTCGTGAACCATGATCGTCGCGTCGAACGCGGCATAGCCGTCGGGATGGATCGGCACGTCGATCAGCAGGCCCGCAAGCGGCTCGACCTGGGAACATCCGGACCGAAATCGGCCACGACCGCACGCTACATCGTGCGCGCCTCCCGATCACTGTCCTGAATGAGATACCCTTGCCCCCGCGATGAGCTTCGTCAGCCACGTCGAGTGCACGATCTGCGGCCACCGTCACGACGCCAAGCGCGTGCTCAGCGTCTGCGAGCAGTGCGGCCAGATGCTCGCGGTGCGTTACGACC
>Ga0137407_10003354_pt1 | contig 10639 bp, 11 predicted proteins | sample CZOMad2_2_16fung_FD_108410 | JGI IMG/M metagenome (GOLD analysis project Ga0137407, IMG submission 108410) | Vadose zone soil fungal communities from Angelo Coast Range Reserve, California, USA - CZOMad2_2_16fungal (Illumina Assembly) | ecosystem: Environmental > Terrestrial > Soil > Vadose...
CGTTAGGGGCCGGTTGAGTTCCGTGTGCCAAGTGGCCGGGTCGGGGTTCGACTCTGGGCCGTCGACGTAACACTCCCAGAGGTCCGTGGCTGGCTTGTACCCCTCGGCGGCGATCCACTCACCGAACTCACCCCATGCGGAGCCGAGACCCTCATAAGGCCCGCGGTAGATCGTCCGTGCCACTGTTGCAGCCGGCAACTGACTCGCATTCACGCGACCCGTAGCGGAGACTGGTGCCTTGACCGGGACTCCGACCTCGAAATCAAAGGTGTCAGGGTCCATTCTCAGGTGGTGAGAGAAAACTGGACCGGCGGGCGCGAGACCCTGAGCAGCAACGGCGGCCATCACCTCGGCGATGGCCGGCCCCATGACAGTTTGGATCTCCGCGCGTGGAATGGTCAATCGGATGACAGCGGTGAGTTGTGCCTCGGTCCGTACGATTTGCGGTTTGTCGAGCATGAGAACAGCCTCCTATGGATCTTGGGTTCGCGTATCACGCGCCCGGACGATCACGGCCGGCGGTCAGCCCTGTTTCTACCGGATAGTCGAACGAGAGGACGCGCATTCGACACGGTGACAGAATCTCTACCATCGTCGTAGAGAACTCGCCCAACGCTCAGGCTGAGCGGCTGGCGGCCACCCGCCTCGGAGAGGGCGCACGCGAGTACCGACGGGCCGCTCCAGCCGAGAATTACCTGGTGCGCGATGGAAATGCGCCGCGATCGCAGCGCGTTGGCGGCCTATGGCGATGGCTCTAACGCGGCCCTCGTCTGCGCTTGTGCCCACGGGAATCCTGTGATCATCTCCAACGCCCGATCGCGCATGAAGTCGCCGGTCACCTCCAACGGCGCCCAGTCAGGCTGAGCATTCACCCACGCTGCGGCCTTTGCCAGGTCCGAACCGAGCAGCGGCTTGTAGCTTGGCACATCGGTCCCACGAGCAGCGAACACCACCCGGCTGATGCCAATCTGCGTGATGACGAACGAGCAGAGCAGGCACGGTTCGCAGCAACTGTAGAGCGTGCTGCCCCGCAGTATCTGCCATGCGCCGAGGCGGCGCCATGCGGCCCGGATGGCGACGACCTCAGCATGCGCGGTCGGGTCGAGAGTGGAGCGCACAGCGTTATGGCCTTCGCCGATGAGCTGCCCGTCTCTGTCCACAACGACCGCCCCGAATGGCGTCTGGCCTGTGGCCACGGCCGTCTGCGCCTGCCTAAGGGCAAGCTCCATAAACCGAGCGTCGTGCTCCTCGCGCTCCGCACCTGACCTAATGCTCATCGGCGCTCTTTGCCCGTCCGCCAGCTAACGGCCCGGTTGAGCGGCGGCGCCGGCACAGCTGAGACTCGGCCGCTGGCTCATGCCGCCGCCCGCTCCAATCGGAGGTTAGATGACTTCACAGCACCGCCCAGGCTGAAAGTTCCACCTTTACGGCGTCGACGTATTTCCAGCAATCACCGCGGTCGAGCAGCTGCCCACGGTGAGCGACATCTTTGCGACGGGTCGCGCCTGCACTGATCAGTGCGAAATCCTGCCACCGGAGCGCTTGCTCACTCTTTTTGAGGAGCTCGCCGAGGAAGATGCTCTTGCAGTTGAAGTGGCCTTCATTGGCAAGTTGCTCAAGCACATCGTTCAGCACCGCGTACGCGTGAATGAAGGGTAGATTGTGCGCGGCGTTCGAGAGCGCAAAGGGGAAGACGCCCCCGATGATGCCCCTCGAAGCGGCCGCGCTCACCTGCAGCGTTGAGCGGAGGACCTCAACCCCAGCCCAACTCTGCTGTATCTCAGCCAATGCGTTCGAGTCACGAATCACTGCTGCTGTCCCTCAATGTCATCTAACGCCCGCGGTGAGCAGCCGCGGAGAGAATGCGAGTCAGCGGTCTGCTCCACTGCGGGGTTAGAAAGCCTGTTGCCACTGGCCATCATCGTACGACTCCATCTCACGGCGAACTCGCTCGTAGAGCCCATCGAGTTCCTTGCGAAGCCTCTTGTCGGTTGCGTGGTTGGCCTCCGCCGCCACGAAGCCCAGTAGCTCGTCGAGATCGTCGAGCGTGTACCGGACCATATACTTTCCAGACTCGAGCTGCGCCCGGCGGAGCGCGGTTGTCAGCTCCGGCCCCGCGGACGTGTGCTCCAGCACCAAGACCCGTTCGCGCGGGCTGAAGCTGACTTCGACCTTCTGACCTCGCTTGATCTTTTTCCGCATCACCACAGCTTTCTAACTTAACGTGGCGCTCAGCGGCCGGGGCGAGCAGCGCGAGCCCCGGTCCGTTGAAGCGTAAAGTTCGACGACCCGATCCGACGTCCCAGACTCACTGCCGACGAGATGGGCTAAACTCGGGCGACAAGTGATCTTGACCCGTTTATCCGCGGTCGCCGATCTCGCGGGAATCAGCAAGCCAATCGGTCAGCTCAGTCAAGTTCTGGAACTCGTAATTCGCGCGCGTCGCTTCGTTTGGCTGCTCCCCCTTGTGATTGATCCAGGCGATCGAGATGCCATGCGCGACAGCGGGGACGACGTCGTGGAAGTAGCTTTGCGCGGCATGGAGCCACCGACGGGCGCCGACCTGCTCGCGGGCGGCGTTGAAGTGCCCCGACGCAGGCTTGTAGGACCGGACCTGTTCCGCTGTCACGAGCAACGAGAACTCCGCCTCCAAGCATCGCCTGGTTGCGGCGAGAAGATCGTCGTCCACGTTCGACAGTATGCCGAGCGCACAGCCGGCTTGGTTCAGTCGTCTGAGGGCGTGGTTGGTGTCGGGGAATGGTGGCCAATCAGCGAGACTTTCCGCAAGAAAGGCGGCACGCTCACGGGATATCGGCCAGCCGAGACGTTGGCCGACACGCTGCGCTGCAGCCGTCAGGATTTCGCGGTAACTCTGGTATGGTCGCTCTGCCGCCGGGCGAGCATCGAATAGCGTCTGCAGGACGGCTGCTGGATCGAGCCTTACGCCGTCGGTCGTCGACGCCTTCCGAAACGCCTCGACAATGCCGGCCTCCCAGTCGATGAGGGTGCCGTAGCAGTCGAATGTAATGACGTCGAACGAGCGCATTTACGAACCCTCCATCGGCCAGCAGCGTGCTGGTCTCCGTGGTGCGGCGAACTAGAATTAGACAGAACTGTATAGCAACCCAAACACTGCGGAGCTGGACAGTCTAAACTCGGCGAAGCGTGAACGGTGCCGGCCAGGAAGATCATTCTCGGCACGGGCTTGCGACTCGGCCTCGCTCGCGCGGCGGCGCACTATGCAGGTCTGCATAATCCAGAGGACCACGAGAAGCCGGCATGACGGAAGAGTGGCACCGATAGCCAACCATGCCAGACTTCCTATCTCTCGTTGGAGAGCACCAGTGTGCCGGCGGCCGAGAGCATGCCGCCCATGCCGTTGACGAGCGAGACCTTGCAGTTCGGCACCTGGCGCGCGCCGCACTCGCCGCGAAGCTGTCGCGCCGCCTCGATGATGGGGAAGATGCCGTACATGCCCGAGTGAGTATAGGACAGCCCGCCGCCGTTGGTATTGATGGGCAGTGAGCCGCCCGGCGTCGACTTGCCGTTCTCGAAGAAACCCGCTCCTTCCCCCGATTTGCAGAATCCCAGGGACTCCAGCATGATCGGCGGCCCCGAGGTGAAGGCGTCGTAGAGCATGATGTGGTTGAAGTCCTTGTGGGTGACCCCCGCCATACCGAAGGCCTTGGCGCCCGAGAGGCGCGTGGCCTCGCTGAAGGTCAGGTTCTTCATCTGCGTAAGACTCACGTGCTCGGTGGCCTCCCCCGCCCCGCGCACGTAGATGGGCTGCTTCGCGCAGTCCTTGGCGCGGTCGGCCCGCGTGAGCACGACCGCCCCGCCGGCGTCGGTGACGAGACAGATATTCAGGAGATTGAATGGGTAGCAGACCGGGCGCGAGTTGAGGACATCCGCGATCGTGATGGGCTCGCGGTTCTTCGCCTTGGGATTGAGGGCCGCCCACTGGCGGGTGGAGACGGCCACCTGCGCCCACTGCTCGAGGGTCGTCCCGTGCTCGTGCATGTGGCGTGTCGTGATCAAACCGAACATGGTCGAGGCTCCCCCGAAACCGAAGGGCGCCTCGTATTGGCCGGGGATGGCGGTGTCCCGCCGCGGGGTGACCCCCACCCCCGATCGGCCGGATTCGCCGTGGCAGACCACCGCCACGTCGCAGAGCCCGTGGTGAAGGGCAACCAGGGCGTGCCCCACCATGATGATGAAGGAGCAGCCGCCCACGGTGGTGCCGTCCACGTAGCGCGGCACGATGCCGAGCGCTTCTCCGATGGTGGCGGGCGAGTGCTGACCGGCGGTGAAGATCCCATCCACGTCGCCTATCTCGAGGCCGGCGTCCCGCACCGCGTTCCTCACCGCCTCCACGTGCAGCGTCAACTGGCTCTTGTGGGGCAGCGTGCCGAGCTCGTCGCTCTCGTCCACGCCCACGATACAGACCGAGTTCCGGAGCTCTTTCATTGCGCGCCTCCCGTGGGCCGGAAGAGAGGCAGCGTGATCTCGTCCGTGAGCTTCTCGAAGACGACCTCGACCGGCATGTCGCAGCGGATCTTCTTCGGATCCGCCTCGATTCCGATGAGATTGGACATCATGCGCGGGCCTTCCTCCAGCTCGATCATGGCCAGCACGAAGGGCGGCTTGACCTTGAACGCCTTGTTGAAGCTCTGGTAACCGATCTCGAAGGAGTGGAGCTTGCCCCGTCCGCTTGCCTGGAACCACTCGATGTCGGAGGCGTGGCAGTGCGGGCAGACGACGCGCGGATAGAAGAAGGCGCGATGGCAGGCACGGCAGCGCGGCAGCATGAGCTTCTGCTCGCGCAGCCCGTCCCAATAGGGCTTGGCTTCCGGCGTGATGGGCTGAGGCAGCGGGCGCTCGAGTTCCATGGCTCTCCGTTCCGGGGCGAGATTGGGTCGAACCCTTGGGAGAGTAGACAGAGCGGACCGCGAAATCAAACGCGATCCGGAAGCCGCGGGCTCGGCTCAGTAGGGGCGGCTTTCGCGTCCCATCAGCTCACGGGCCACGATGGTTTTCATCACCTCCGCCGTGCCGTCGCCGATCTCGAGGCCGATGACGTCGCGCATCCGCTGCTCCAAGGGCAGCTCGTCGGTGTACCCGTAGTGGCCGTGGAAGAGGAGGCACTGGTGGATGGTCTCCACGGCCAGCTTGGGCCCCCACCACTTGGTCATCGCCGATTCCTTGCTATGAGGCAGGCCCTGGTCGGCGAGCCACATTGCGCGATAGCAGAGCCCGCGGCACGCGTCGATATGCGTCGCCATCTCGGCGATCCTGAATGAGACGCCCTCGAAGGTCGCGAGGGGCTTGCCGAAGGCCCGGCGCTCCTTGACGTAGTTCATGGTCTCTTCCAGCGAGATCTGCGCGACACCCAGGGAAGCCAGGGCGATGCCCACACGGTTGTAGTCGAAGCCCCGCATCACCTGGTAGAAGCCCTGTCCCTCGTTTCCCAGCCGGTGCGACCCAGGGACACGCACATGGTCGAAGGAGAGCACGGCCCGCCCCACCGAGTGCGAGCCCATGTCCCGGAGTCGACTCCGCGAGACGCCGGGCAAATCGAGCGGCACAAGAAAGGCCGTCACGCCCTTGGCGCCCCCCGTGTTGCCGGTGCGGGCGAAGAGCACGGTGGACCGCGCGGCCATGGCGAGGCTGATGCCCGACTTCTCCCCCGTGATCAGATAGCTGTCGCCGTCCCGCTCGGCGCGGCAGGCCAGATGCGCGGCATCCGATCCTGCCCCGGGCTCGGTGAGCGCGAGGGCGATGATCTCCTCCCCACGCGCGGTGGGGGGAAGCCATCGGGATTTGACCTCCTCGGTGCCGGTGGCGCCCACGATCTCACCCGCCAGCCCCGCGAGCTGGATGCCGTACGTGCATCCGAAATCTCCGCGGCCGATCTCCTCCATGGCGAGCCCGAAGGTCATGTAGTCCGAGTCTTGGCCCCCGTAGGCGGCGGGAATGCGCAGCCCGAGCAGCCCCAGCTCGCCCATCTGGCGCCAGGCCGACCACGGAAACTCTCCCGTCCGGTCCCAGTCGCGCGATCGCGGAGCGAGCTCCTTGCGCGCGAAGGCCCGAAGCGTCTTGACCAGCTCGTCCTGCTCGGCACTGAGCGCGAAATCCATTGATCCCTCGATGGCTACGATGCGTTGAAAACGGGCTTCCGCTTCTCGGCAAAGGCGCGGAGGCCCTCCGCCGCTTCGCTCGAGCGCATGTGGGCGGCCACCAGTGAGAGCTCCAGCTCGAGCCCGCTCACCAAGTCGGCGTCAAACGCGCGGTTCACGAGCGCCTTGACCGTGCGCGCGGCCGAGCCACTGCCCGCGGCGAGCAGGCCCGCCATCTCATCCACCACCGCGCCGAGGGTGCCGGCGGGCGCGACGCGATTGACCAGGCCCCACTCGAGGGCCTGGGCCGCGCTGAGCCAGCCGCCGAGCAGCATCATTTCCTTGGCCCGCCGGGCCCCGATGAGGCGGGGCAGGCGCTGGCTTCCTCCGCCGCCCGCCACCAAGCCGAAGTTGGCGTGCTGGTCACCGAGCCTCGCCGCCTCGTCGGCCACGACCAGGTCGGCCACGAGGGTTAGTTCGAGCCCTCCCGCCAGCGCCAATCCCTGTACGCCCGCCACCACCGGCACGGGCAGCGCCTCGACGCGATTGAAGACGCGGTGCCAGAGCCGCATGAAGCGCGACCACTTCTCCGGATCAGGCGAGAGCTCGCGCACGGCCTTGAGGTCGGCCCCCGCGCAGAAGGCGCGGCCGTTGGCGGTCAGGGTGACGGCGCGCACGGACGCGTCGCTCTCCACCGCCGCGCACACTTTGTCGAGATCCTCGAGCAGACCGGGGCTGATGGCGTTGAGTTGGTCAGGGCGATTGAGGACGACGCGCGCGATGCCGTCCTTGGCCGCATAGGCGACAGTGCCGAGATCCATGGACTCTCCTCTAGCTGGGCCGGGGTAACGGCCCGGCGCCGGGTCACATCATGGTATACCCGCCGCTCACGGACAGGGTCTGGCCCGTGATGAATCCCGCGGCGTCCGAGGCCAGAAAGAGGACGGCGCCCGTCACGTCGTCGGGCTTTCCGACCCGGCGCAACGGATAGGCTTTGGCGATGCGAGCCTGCATCTCGGGCGTCCCCCACGCGCGATTCACCTCGGCCGCCCACATGCTCAGGTCGCCGAACTCCTCTTCGGAGCTGGGCATGGTCATGCCGGGACAGACGACATTGAGACGGATGCCGTGGCGGCCCACCTCGCGTGCGAGGCTCTTGGTCAGCGCGATCACGCCCGCTTTGCACGCGCCATAGACGGCTTCCCGGAACTCGCCCATGCGCCCGGCATCGGAGCCCATGCTCACGATGGCCCCGCCCTTGCGGGCAATCATGCCGTCGAGCACCGCGCGGGTACAGTTGATCATGCCCCACAGATTGAGCTGGACCTCCTTCTCCCACTCCGTGCGCTCCTTCTCGACGAAGAGGCGGTCGAGCGTCCAGCCCACGTTGTTGACGAGCACGTCCACGCGACCGGTGCGTGCCTCGACATCGCGGACGGTGGCGAGCACGGAATCCCACTTGGTCACGTCGGTGGGGGCGACCACCGCCGACGCCGCCCCGGCCTTTCGCGCTTCCGCGGCCGTCTTCTCGCCCTGCCCCGCGTCGATCTCGGCGATGGTGACGTGGGCGCCCTCGCGGGCAAAGGCGAGCGAGATCGCCCGTCCGATATTCGATCCGCCGCCCGTCACCATGACGCTCTTGCCCTTGAGGTTCAGCTCCATGCGTTCTGTCCTCGCTGTGATAAATGTGTGCGTCGAGCCCGTCTACCAGGTGGTGGTCTGGCCGCCATCCAGATACACGGTCTGCCCGGTCATGAAGTCGGAGGCGGCGGAGGCCATGTAGACGGCGAGGGCGGCCGCTTCCGCGGGCTCCCCGATACGCCGCGCGGGAATCTTCGAGAGAAAGCGCTCGCGCGTCTTCGCATCCGCCATGGCCGCCCGCGGGATATCGGTGTTCATGTAGCCGGGGGCGAGGCAGTTGACCTGTATGCCGTGCCGCGCCCACTCGGCGGCCAGGCTGCGCGTGAGGCCGCCCACCGCCGCCTTGCTCGCGCAATAGACGGCATAGCGCGGCACCCCGAGGACGCCGTACATGGAGCCGAGATTGATGATCTTGCCCCGCCCCCGCGCGATCATGCCGGGCGCCACCGCCCGCGCGCAGCGAAACATCGAGGTGAGATTGGTGCCGAGGACCGTGTCCCATTCCTCGTCGGTGACCTCGAGCGACGGCTTGTCGAGGGTGACACCCGCGTTGTTGACGAGGATGTCGATCGGGCCCAGTGCCGATTCAGCTTCCTTCACCACCGCCTGGATCTGCTCGCCGCGGGTGACGTCCATCTGGAGCGCGCGCGCCCGGCCGCCCGCGGCTTCGATCTCCGCCGCGGCGGATGTGACCTGATCCAGCGCGCGCGCCGCGCAGGCCACACCCGCGCCCGCGTGGGCGAGGGCGATGGCGATGGCGCGGCCGATGCCGCGGCTGGCCCCCGTGACGAAGGCGGTGCGGCCATCGAGAGAGAACGGACGCTCCATGGTCAACGCCCCTGTGCCATGCCGGATTCAACGGCCACGCGGTCGGCGACGAGCTGACGCAACCGGTACTTCTGGATCTTGCCGCTCGGGGTCATGGGGAATTCGGCCACGATCTCGAGGCGCTCCGGGAACTTGTGGCGGGCGAGCTGATGACCTTCCAGATACGCGGCGATCTCGGCCAGGGTGACGGTTTGGCCCTCGCGGGGAATCACCACGGCACAGCAGCGCTCGACCAGCCGGGGATCCGCCATGGCCACGATGGACACACCCGCGATCTTGGGGTGGGCGTAGAGGAGGTTCTCGACCTCGACCACGGGAATGTTCTCGCCGCCGCGGATGATGATGTCCTTCGACCGCCCCGTGATCGACACGTAGCCGTCGCCGTCGAGAGTGGCGCGGTCGCCGGTCTTGAACCACCCGTCGCCGGTATGGCCCTCCGTCGTGAACTGGGGCCGCTTGAAATAGCCGACGAACTGAAAGGGACCGCGGACAAGCAGCTCGCCTTCGACACCCTGTGCGACCGACGCTCCGCTCTCGTCCACCACGCGGAGCTCCATGCCACGCAGGGGCGAGCCGTCGGTGCTGACCACCTTGTCCTCCGGGTCGTCGATCCCGTTGCAGCTCACGAGACCGTTCTCCGTCATGCCCCAGCCTGCCGAGATGACACACTGGAGCCGGTCGCGGGCGTCCTTCACGAGCTGGCGAGGGATGGGCGCGCCCGCGGAGATGAATACACGGAGCGAGCTCAGGTCCCGCGGCGTCTGCGCATAGGTCAGGTCGCGCAAGAACGGCGTGGCGCCCATGGTGAAGGTGACGCGCTCGGCCTCGATCACCCGCGCCGCTTCCTCGGCGTTCCAGATGTCCATCCACACCACGGTGGCCCCGAGGAGCAGGTTCAGACAGTGACTGTACAGGTACCCCGTCTGGTGACCGAGGGTGGAGGCCATGAGGAGCACGTCGCGCTCGGTAAAAGCCAGGCGCTCGATCAGGGGATACAGGGTGGCCAATGCCGTGTTCGGCGTGTGCATCACGCCCTTGGGCTCGCCCGTGGTGCCGGAGGTGAAGATCACCTCGTTGACGGTGTTCGCCCCGCCGCCCGGTAGCGGCCGGCGGCCCGGCTTCGCCTCCCATGCGATGTCCGTGAGCGTCGCGAACGGCTCCATGCCCGGCGGGGCTTGCCCGCGGGCCACGAAGACGCGCTCGAGCCGCGGCAGGCCGTCCCTGATCTCGCTCGCCATCTCCCGGTAGTCGAAGCCCCGGAAGCTCGCGGGAATCACGAGCGCCTGCGTTTCGAGGAGACCCAACATGAAGCGCAGCTCGCGGGCGCGATAGGTGGGGGGAATCGGATTGACGACGGCGCCCAGCCGGGTGGCGGCGAGGAGCACGAGGGCGTATTCGCTCCAGTTCGGCAGATGACACGAAATCACCCCGCCCGGCTCGACGCCGTGGGCGCGGAGCCCATGGGCCACGCGCTCGACCCCGCGCGCGAGCTCCGCCCAGGAGTAACGCCCCTGTCCGTCCACGACCGCGGCCTTGTCGGGGCGGTTCGTCGCCCAGCGATCCAGATAGGTGTCGAGGCCTTCGTTCCGCCAGAGACCCGTCGCGGTGCAGTCGCGGATGCGCGCTTCCGTCAGGCTCGTCTCCATGCGTGGCTCGACGCGGCGGGACCTACCGGCCGCGCACGGTCAGCACGGGACACTTGGCGGCGGCCACCACGCGGGAGGCGACGCTGCCGAGGAAGAGCTTGGCCAAGCCGGTTCGACCGTGGGTGCCGATGACGATGAGGTCGGCCTTCTTGGACCTGGCCGCGCGAACGATCTGCTCGTGCGCCACACCCTCGAGCACGAGGGTGGTCGCCCTCACGCCCGCGGCGCGCGCCTTGGCCTGGAGCGCCGCAAGTTTTTTCTCCGCGTACTTACGCGCCGAGGCCTCGAGGTCTTCGTACAGATTGGGCGGCATGTATCCCTCGCCCGCGATGGGCATGGGCGGAGCGAGCACGTGCGCGATGAACAATTGCGCTTTGTCGGCCTTGGCCAGGGCAATGGCGTGCTTGA
>Ga0137407_10003355_pt1 | contig 10639 bp, 8 predicted proteins | sample CZOMad2_2_16fung_FD_108410 | JGI IMG/M metagenome (GOLD analysis project Ga0137407, IMG submission 108410) | Vadose zone soil fungal communities from Angelo Coast Range Reserve, California, USA - CZOMad2_2_16fungal (Illumina Assembly) | ecosystem: Environmental > Terrestrial > Soil > Vadose zone...
AGCCCGAACCTGGGAGAGAAATGAAGACCCGGCGTGCAAGAGTTGAGCCTGCCGAGGCGCCCGCGTGATCCGGGTCGATGGCCGGGCGGTCGTGTACGGCGAGCTGTGGTTCGACGAGGAGCCGCCCGCCGACGCGGCTGTGGATGTCCTCGTGTACAAGTGCCGGCGGACCTCGCTCCCGGGCGTCCGTAACACGACGGAACAAACGCTGCACACCGATCTCACCGGTCCGTCCGACGTGATCGCGACGGCATTCCAATCGAACTGCCGTTATCAGATCCGCCGGGCCGAGGCACAGGACCGCTTGCACTACCAGGTGATCCCCGAGGCGGCCGACAGTCTCGACGAGTTCATCGACTTCTTCGACGCCTTCGCAAAACAGAAGGGGCTTTGGCCGGCGGACCGACACTGGCTCGCGCGCGCCGCCGCAGCGCGCCAGCTCACTCTCAGCTATGCCTCGCACGACGGCGAGCGACTGGTCTGGCATGCGCATCTGCGCTCCGGGCGCACCGGCCGCCTCGCATACTCCGCCTCCTGGTTCAGAGTCCTGGAGAGCGACTACCGCTCCCTGGTCGGCCGCGCCAATCGCTGGTTGCACTGGCGCGACATGCTGTACCTCAAAGAGGCCGGCATGCAGTGTTACGACTGGGGCGGCATGTTCGAGGACGAATCGACGGCCGAACGCGCCGGAATCAACCGCTTCAAGAGAATGTTCGGCGGCAGCCCGGTCCGCGCCTATGACTGCACCGTCCCGGCCAACGTGCGCGGGCGGGCTTTCCTCGCGCTGCGCGATGTGTGGCGCTCCTGGCAGCCGGCGCATCCCGCCGCGCCCGTACGGCGGGATTCCTTGCCGCAAAGCTCCTGAGCCTAGCGCTTGCCGCGTCGGTGCAGGAACTGATCACGGCGCCCCTCGATTACCGCGACGAGACCTGAGCGGCGCGGCCGCAGTGCTCGGGACTTGCATCGCGGCGCGTCAGCGGACGAACGCGCTGACGCACGTGCTCCGACCGGATCAGGATCATTGCTTATGAATGTTGATCGACATGGTCATACTTGCACCACGCTGGCGTGCAGGAACGTTGCCTCGGGTTTCCGATTTTCTTGATCTGCATGCGCCGGCGCTCATATGCTTCTGAGTTGCTTCCGCTCGGCGCGCGCTGCGGAGTCCAGACAGCGGACCCGGGGTCTGACTTCGCATTGGGGGCCGGTCGGACCAGCGATCGGTCTCGCGCCCGATCCGGCGACGACGCCTGAGCCCATCGTCGCCGTATACGGCGCGCGTTGCTCCGGTTGGCGCGGCTACTTTGGCATTCACACCTGGATCGCGGTCAAACCGGCGCACGCGCGCACGTACACCGTCTACGAAGTCGTGCCGCGGAACTTGCGCGGGCGGCCTTCCGCGATGGTAGTCCGGCGCGGTCCGCCCGATGCGCGCTGGTACGGGCGCATCCCTGCGCTGCTCGCGCAGCGACGCGGCGAAGGCGTTACCGCCTTGATCGAGCGCATTGAAGGATCCGTGCGCGGGTACCCGTACCGGCACCGATACCTCGTCTGGCCGGGACCGAATTCCAACACGTTCACCGCGCACATCGCGCGCGCACTTCCCGAACTTGCACTGGACCTGCCGCCGACTGCGATCGGCAAGGACTATCTCGTCGGCAGGCTGATCGCACGCGCTCCGAGCGGCCACGGATGGCAGGTGTCGCTGTTGGGCCTGCTGAGCGTGCTCGTGAGCCGTGTCGAAGGTTTCGAGATCAATGTGCTCGGTCTTGCTTTTGGCATCGATCCATTCGCCTGCGCGCTCAAGTTGCCACTGCTGGGTCGGATCGGTGCCGCGCGAACCCAGAGCGCATCCAGCGAAGCCGGCAGCCCATCGCTCACCCACCGTATTCCCACGGCGAGTCCGCGATCGTGAGCGGCCGGAACTGCCTGCGGCATTCGGCTTGCACGACCCGCAGGATCACGACGGCGTGATCGCCATCCGTATCGACGATCTGTTGCACACGGCACTCGATGTGCGCCGGCAGGTTGGCCAGGATTGGCGCAGCGGTTCGTCCTTCGGCAAACGGTTCGCCGTTGATCGCTCCCTGCGCTGCATCAGTCGGATAGAAAAAACGTCGCGCAATGTCCTGCTGCTCTTCACTCACGATGTGCAGCGCTGCGATGCCGCTTTCCTGCAGGCACTTGAAGACATTACTTTCGGTGCGCACCGCCGCCATGAGCAAGGGCGGCTTGAATGACGCCTGAGACACCCAGCTCACCGTCGCCGCGCCATAACGATCCATGCAGCGCGAGGTCAGCACATAGACGCCATTGGACAACTTGCGCAGCGTCTGCTGTCTGATCTTGATGTCCAAGGCCATCGCTCCCCAGGATGCTTAGACGTGCACTGCGCGGTCTTCCTTCTGCGCAGCCTCTGCCGCAGCGGATTCGATGCGGTGCGGTCGCGCCTGCTCCAGTTCCCGATGTTCACTTGCGAGCAGGTCAAAGAACAACCGGTCGTAGACCCGGCCGTCGATGTAGTGACATTGACGCTGCCGGCCGATCCGCCGGAAGCCAAGCCGCTGCACCAGGCGCAGCGAAGGGTTGTTTTCGACCACCCACGTGTTGATCGCATGCAGACCCAGTTCGCGGAATGCGGCGGTCAGGAACATTGATCCGGCAAACGTCGCATAACCGCGGCTGCGGAATGATTTTTCACCGGCCGCGCCCCACAGGGTCGCGGTCTTGAAGGTGCGGTCAACGCTGTTAAGGCCTGCGATGCCGATCGGAACGTCGTCTTCGTCGGTATATGCGCGCAGGAAATGCGATTCGCGCTGCGTCATCACCTTGAGCAGCGCGGGAGTGACCACTTGCCGGCCGCCGCCAAAGTCGAGCCACTGGTAGTTTTCCTTGCGGGCCAGCCAGCCCGCGACGAGTTCGACCAGATCGGACGTGTCAAGAGACAGAAGCTTCACGGTGACGGACTCCCGTGGCCGGCCACATCGATTCATATGCGGCGATGAGCTTCGGCACTTCATGGCGCCACTCGAGTTCATTCAGCACCCGGCGGCGGCCGAACTCGCCCATGTCCGCACGCCGCACGGGATCGTCCACCAAATCGACGATCTTCAGCGCGAAATCGATCGTGTCGTTGGGCCGGGCGTACAAGGAAGCGCGGTGCGCCGAACAGCGCCCCTCGGTCAAGTCGAACTGCACGATCGGCTTGCCCAGCGCCATGTACTCCATGACCTTGTTCATGGTCGAAAGATGGTTCAGCACGTTGGCAGTGTCCGGATTGACACAGATCTCCGCCGTGTTGAGCAGCGCCAGCATCTCGGCGTCCGACACCCGGCCGGTGAAGGTCACGTAGTCGGCGATGCACAGCCGCTCGGCGAGACCCTTCATCGCTTGCAGCGCCGTGCCGCCGCCGACGATTCCGAACTGGATGTCGGTGCGCTTAAGATCGAGCACGATGTGCCGCACCGCGCCCAGCAGGTGGTCGATGCCCTCCTGCTTGCCCATGACGCCGACGTACCCGACCAGATATCTGCGGCCGCGTTTGAGCCGCTCATCCGGCGGCTGGATCGTCATGCGCTCGAGACTCGGTCCGCTGCGTACGACGAACACCCGCTCCGGCGCCATGCGGCCGCGTCCGAGGGCGATGCGCCGGTACGAATCGTTGGTCGCGATCGAAATGTCGGCGGTACGGAACGTCCAATATTCCAGCTTGCGCAGCAGCCGATACCACCAACCGCGCCGGTCGAATTTCGCTTCGAAAAGCTCCGGACAGAGGTCGTGGTGATCGAACACGAATTTCTTGCCGAACAGCTTGAAGAAACCGCCGATCAGGAAAAACAGATCGGGCGGATTGCACGCATGGATGACATCGAACCCGCGCGTGAACGCGATCCGACAAGCCAACACAAAACTCCAGAACAACGCGGTTGCATATTCGGCGGCATAACCAGCGGCAGAAGATGCCTCGACCGCAAGGTCGTAGCGGTAAATGTGGATGCCGTCGATCGCCGCGAACTTGTCCTCGCAACCCGGCCCTGTGGGACAGACGATCGACACGACATACCCCGCGTTGCGCAGCGCGCACGCTTCCTGCCAGACGCGACGGTCGAACGGTGCCGGCAGATTTTCCACCAGCATCAGGATGCGCCGCGGCGGACGGTCGCGCAGGATGTCTTGCATGCGAGGAATCACTACCCGTTCCTTCCACGATGATTGCGAGACGCGTCTCGACAGTCGCAACCGACCGTCACCCGGCGCGCCGTCCTCAGCATGGTCAAGTTGGTTGACGGCCTTAGCGTGTGCATTGCGCCATGCATAGTCCGTTCAGATCAGCACCGCAGTTCGCTGCGCAGAACCGTGTTTTTTGCCAGCCGGGCGCGCCAGGCGATCGTTGGTGCCGGTCGTTTCTCGTCGAAACGTCGCGCTACCCAGCCCAACATCGGCGCCTCGCTGCCCAGGTAGATCGCCGTGTGCGCCCCTGCAAGCGGAGGCAATTTCAGGATCAGCGTGCGGTTGCCCCGGGCGATCGTGTAACCGTCAAATATTCGATCCACGCGACACAGTTCGCTGCAATGGAAAAAAATCTCGATATCGTGTGGGCGCGACATCTGCAGCGTGTCTTCGACGACGATCCGCCGTGCTTGTTTGTCCAGCACGATCTGGCGCGAGTGGAGGACGGGATCACGAAGGCGTCGGTAGCCGTCGTGCCAGCCTTCGAACACGTCGCGTTCCGGTCCGATCCGACACACGCTGCACTCGGCGTCGGTCTTTTGCAGCCACATGAAGCTGCCGCCGGATTGCGACTGGTCGCAACCGTCGACACACACCGTGTTGTGCGCAGCGGTGCCGCGAAAGTACCGGCGCCACCCTGGTTCGGTGTGATACGCGTAGGTGCCGGGGTCGATCAGAAACTCGCGCCCTCCGAGCGACAACGTGAACGCGAGCGCGTCGGCGTGACCGTGCGCGGCGATCGTCTGATAACCAAGCGGACCGGCGTCCACGACGAGCCGGATTTCGGCGTCGGTCTCGAAATCGCAGCCGAGGATGTAGTAGCCGCCGACCGGGAACGCACGCTTGGGCGGCAGGCGCACCCAGACATGCTCCAACTGTCGATACGCCTCAGTGGCCCCAGGTCCGAGCAGCCACCGCGTCTTGTCGTCCAACGCGCCCGCCTTCGCCTTGAAATCCCAGCGCCGAAACAACAGCGCCCCGGTCGCCAGCAGCGAGCGGTAACCACAGAAGTCGCGCTGCGGCGCCAGTTTCAGGACGACACCGTCGTCGGAGTCGCCGAACATCGGCACATGGCCTCGTCCATCCATGATCGAAGCCAGGAACTCGATCATCTTTTCGATGCGGGCCACGTACGCGGCCGAGAAGTCGTGCCCATTGGCGCGCCCGGCCAGCAAGGGCAGCAGCAGCAGATCGAGTTCGAACTGCTGATACGACACCGCCTGCTCCCGATTGACGCCGTCGGGCGCGTTCTGCAACAGCGTCTCGCGCTCCAGGATCGCGGCGGCCTCGCCCCGCCAGCGTCGCGAATCGGACCACATCGGCCACGTGAGCGCGGCGATGAACAGACCTGCGGCTTCGCCGATGAGGTGATTGTTGGCCGAGGAGTAAAGCGAGAAATGCGCGCGGATGAAACGCGCGTGTTGATAAATTGATTCGACCCAGCGCCGCCGAAACTCCGCGCCTTCGGTGTCGGCAAAGATGCGCGCATGCGCGCCGCCCAACAATTGCCAGACCGCCGACCAATTGATCAGCCGCAGCGCCGCTTCGAGCGCGCTCGACCAGTTGGGCCCCACCCGATACGGGCACGCGACGAACCAGCTCTCAAGATGCGCGCGGATCACGGCGAGGTACTGCGGGTCGCCGGTGAGCGCGTAGGCCTGCGCGAGCGTGACCAGATGCAGATGGCGATTGACCTCCCACAGGTACTTGATATTCCCCACCACGCGCGCATCGCGGTAGTCGAGCAGCAGGCCGAATCGCAGCGGCGCTTCGATGCCCGTCTTCGGATCGCGATTCCAGCGTGGCGGTGACCCGAGGTCGACATCCTGCAGCGCGAAGACATCGATCCTGCCCGCCACGATGCGATCGGCCGCCTCCACGTAAAGCTGCGCGTCGACGCTGGGCGGAACGTGCAGCCATGGATGCGCAACCGCCGCGACATCCGCGGTCGGGCAGTGTTCGCTGCCGTGCAGTCCCCAGCACTCAGCGCGCACCGCCAACGCCTGGGTCGTGCGAAACAGGATCTCCGCCGGTGTCATGCAACGCAACCGGTTGACGTACCAGCCGAGCTGGCCGCGAGCGCGCGCTAGAAAGTCGCTCGCAAGCAAATGCGGCTGCGCCGCTTTCCCTGACCCCAGCGGCATACGAAAACGTTGGAGACGTTTCCCGGGGACGCCCATGTCAACGCGGGTCTCAAGCATATTGTCGGTGCCAGATCTCGAGGTTGAGCAGCGTCCACAGCAGCTTCTCGTGGTTCTGTCTTGCACTGAGGTGCTCGGCAAGCACACGGTCGAGCACGCGCGGGTCGTAGTAAGCGCGCGTGCGCGATGCCGCGCCCTGCAGATGTTCGAGCAGATGCTCCCGCATCGGACCGCGGAACCACTCATTGACCGGCACGCGAAAGCCGACCTTCCGTCGCGTGAGGATGCGCTGTGGAAGCAGTTGCTTCACGGCTTCGCGCAGAATCCATTTGCTGCGCAAACCGCGCACCCGATAGCGATCGGGCAGCGCCGAGACGAATGCGGCGAGTTCGTGATCAAGGAACGGCGCGCGCGCCTCGATCGATGCCGCCATCGTCATGCGGTCGCCGCGCTCGAGCAGGTTGTCGGGAAGCCAGCTTGTCTGGTCGAAATACAGAATCCGTCGCAGTGCGCTGGCCTGCGGGTCGGCGTCGAAGGGCGGCCCCGCAGGGATCCGGGTCCCGTTCATTCTCAAGACCGAAATCCGGTCGCGCTCGGTTCGGTTCAATGCGCCGAACCAGCGCACATAACGTTCGTTCCGGTCTTCGATGTTCAGATTCGCCACCGCCGTCTTGGCGCGGCGAAAGCCGTAAGGCAGCGCGTGGGCAAGCGGCTCGATAAGATGGTGGCGCAGCGGCGCCGGCAGGCTCTGATAACCCGTCACTGCGCGCTCGGCGATGTGCTTGGGATAACCGCCCAGCAGTTCGTCGCTGCCTTCACCGGTGAGCACCATTTTGACGCTGCGCGCCGCCGCGCGCGCCAGCAGATTGATGGCGATGTCCGACGGCTCGGACACCGGCGCATCGCGGTACGCGACCAGTGGCGGCAGGCGCTCGATGAGATCGCGATGCGTCACCACGATTTCTTCGTGCTGGGTTCGACAGTGCCGCGCCACCTCAGCCGCGTATGCGAGTTCGCTGTAGCGGTCATCGCGAAATCCCACCGCGAACGTCTTGACCAGCGGGTTGTGGCGACTCATCAGCGCCACGATGGTTGACGAATCGATTCCGCCCGAAAGAAACGCGCCGAACGGCACGTCGCTCACCATCTGCAACTTGACCGCCCGGTCAAGACGGGACAAAAAGTCCGCGACCGGATTGTGCAGCGGCGGTTCGAGCGGTGCCGGCGCGCTATCCGGCGCGGTCCAGTATCGCGTCTGCTTCAACGCCCCCTGCTCCCACACCCCAATGGTGCCGGGCATCAGCTTGCGAATCCCTTCGAACAGCGTCGCCGGCGCGGGCGCGTACCGATAGGCAAGGTAATCCCAGACCGCATGCAGGTTGACCGCGACCGCCACTCCGGGAACGCGCAGCAGCGCCTTGATCTCCGACGCGAAATACAGCCCACCGGCACGCTCGCACAGAAACAACGGTTTTTCGCCAAACCGATCCCGCGCGAGAAACAGACGTTCATTGCGCGCATCCCAGATCGCGAACGCGAACATGCCGCGCAGGTGGTGCACGACGTCGGTGCCCCAGCATTGGTACGCGCGCAGCAGTACCTCGGTGTCCGAATCGCGCATGAAACGGTAGCCGCGGCCGATCAGCGTCTCGCGCAGCGCGCGGAAGTTGTAGATCTCGCCGTTGAACACGAGCGCCAGGCCCGCCGCCGGATCGCACATCGGCTGATGCGCGCCCTCCGGGTCGATGATCGCGAGCCGGCGATGGCCGAGAAACACCCGGTGTTCGCTGCGCTTGCAATTAAAACTCGCGCTGCCCTCGTCGTCCGGCCCGCGATGTGCGATCGCCCCGAGCATCGAGACGAGTGTCTCCTGATCCGGCGTGGCCGTCGGCTTGGTGATAAATCCGGCGATTCCGCACATCGCGATCCTGTCGCGCGGCCACGCTCAAGTCTGAAGCCGCGTCCGCATCGGTTTGGTTTGGGACAGTTCTGAGTAGATCCGCTGTAGCGATTCGGTAAGGCGCTCGATCGAATACGCGCCCGCGATGCGCGACCGACACGCTGCACTCATGCGCGCGAGCACGTCACGGTTTGACGCCAGGTGCGTGATGGCGCGCGCGATCGCTGCGGCGTCCTGCGGCGGAACCAGCAGTCCATGCACACCGTCGGCGACGACGTCCGGGATAGCGCCGACCGGCGTGCTGACAACCGCCGCACCCGCTGCCATACCTTCCAATAACGCGTACGGCAGACCCTCGTTGTAACTCGGCAAGACAAAAACATCCGCCGCGCCCAGGAGCTTCAACTTGTCTTCGCCGAATACCGGTCCGACAAATTCAACGTCGGGCGCAAGATCAAGCGCGAGGGCATAACGCTTGAGGGTGCCTTCCTCGGGCCCGCCGCCGGCGATCGTGAGCCGGGTCTGCACGCCTTGCGCACGCGCGGCGCGCACCGCCTGCAACAACTCATACAGGCCTTTCTCGCGCGCCAGCCGGCCGAGATAGGCGAGCTGCAGCCGCGCCCGCGGTGCGGACCCCGGCGAGCGCGGTCGCCCCAGCGCGGTGTAGCGCGTGCAATCGATCGCATTCGGGACTGCGACCACCGGTTGAGCCGGAACGAAGGCGCGATACGCAGCGAGTTCCGATTGCGCCAGCACGACGATGACGTCCGCGACGCGCAGTGTCGCCCGCAAGAATGCGCACAAGACCCGGCTGCCACGAAAAAAATGCTGCGGCAGCAAGCCGCCGTGCACCTGATAAACGACCCGGGTGCCGCAGAGCTTGGCCACGATCAGGTACGCCAGGTCGCGCCAATAAGCGCGCAGGTTGAGCGAGGTATTAAGGTGCACGATCGCTGCGCCATGCGCAAAGATCGCAACTGCCAGCGCGAACGGACTGACCAGCAGCCGCAGCACGCGCGCCAGCCCGCTTTCGCTCCGACCTTCACTTCCCACCTGGAAATGCACGAGCGCAAACTCGCGGACGAGCGGCGAAATAAACAGCGCATTCAGATGCGTGCTGACGCCGCTCAACGCCGCACGGTGCGGCCCGAGCACTAACACGACCGGTCGTATCATGGACAAACCGTTACCTACCCTCACGCAGACCGGCTGATGCTATCGGCACGCCATTAAGCGCATCCGCGACATGCGGCAGCCGATGGAACTATGCGAATCAGCGGCACGCTGTATCGGGGACCCCGCCGGAATCGCGCACGCCGGTCCGCCGGCGGCATAGTCCGACGAGGGTGCGTTCATAACGGTCAACCATCGCCTCTTCCGAGAACTGCGCCTGCACGATCGCACGCGCCCGCTGCCCCATGGCTTCGGCCACATTACGATCGGCGAGCAGCGCAAGCCTGTCCACGAACGCCGGCGTATCGCCGACCGGAAACAGGAACCCGTTTTCTCCCGGGAAAATCATCTCCGCAGCGCCGCCGACATCGGTGTGCACCACCGGCTTGGCGAGCGCCATCGCCTCGATCGCCGCGAGCGAGAACGCCTCGCTGAAACTGCACAGCGTCATCACGTCACAGGCGGCAACATAGGGGCGCACCTCCGGTTGAAACCCGGTGATGGCAACCGCGTGCCGGACCCCGAGAGTACGGGCGCGCGTTTCGATCGCAGCGCGCATCTCGCCCTCGCCGATCATCAGCGCACATGCGGCGATCCCCTTCTTGCGAAGTGCAGCAACCGCATCGACCAGCTGCAAGTGGTTCTTTTCGGGGCGCAGCCACGCCGCAATACCGATCAGGTAATCCCGTTCCGAAAAACCGAAAGCACGGCGCACCTCGCGCCGCTGGAGGCAGCTGAAGTGATTGCGGAACCGCTCGGTGTCCACCCCGTTATGGATGACCTGGTTGCGGCGCGCGAACACGCCGCGCCGCTGGCTGTACTGCTTTTGTTTGTTCGAAACGAAGATCAGGCAGTCGGCAGTCCAGAAAAACGGCCGGTAAAAGAGCATCTTTAATTGCTCTTTCGCGCCGAGGATGCGGGTCGAGTGATACGTGACCACGAGCGGCGCGTTCAGGCGCGCGAAACGGCGTGCCAGCGACGCGTACATCAGCGCGTACGGATTGGCCGCGACGATGGCGTCCGGCTGGAAGCGATCAACCTGATCGGCCAGGGAATCAAGCGCGCGTGGATCGAAGTAGCGCGCCGCATCGAGGCACTGCACGCGTTCTCCGAGCCGGACGCGCAGTTCAGCGCTCTGACTCGGGTCGAGATTCTTGATCGAGGCGGCGTGACACTCGTGCCCACGCTGCGCCAG
>Ga0137407_10003356_pt1 | contig 10636 bp, 5 predicted proteins | sample CZOMad2_2_16fung_FD_108410 | JGI IMG/M metagenome (GOLD analysis project Ga0137407, IMG submission 108410) | Vadose zone soil fungal communities from Angelo Coast Range Reserve, California, USA - CZOMad2_2_16fungal (Illumina Assembly) | ecosystem: Environmental > Terrestrial > Soil > Vadose zone...
GCCCCGTGGTCAGGTGCGGGGCGGCGACGTGGTGGACGCGGTGCTTGATGCCGAGATCGACGGCCGGCCCATCACCGAGGACGAGATCATCGGCACGGTGCAGCTGCTCATCCTCGGCGGGCTCGAGACCACGGCCGGCGCGCTGGGGCTGATGTTCGCGAGGTTCTGTGACGACCCGGAGATTCCCGCGCTCCTGCGCCGCCAGCCGGAGCTGATACCGGGTGCCGCCCGTGAACTGCTGCGGCTCGACCCCCCGTTCGTCTCGGTCGGCCGGACGGCCGTCCGCGACGCCGAACTCGGCGGCCACCTGATCGCCAAGGGCGACAAGGTCCTGATCCACTGGGCCTCGGCCAACCGGGACGGCGGGGAGTTCGACGACCCTGACCGTTTCGACCTCGGCCGCGAGCGGAACCGGCACCTCAGCTTCGGCGCCGGGCCGCATCGCTGCGCCGGCTCGAACCTGGCCCGCATGAACCTGCGGATAGCCCTGGAAGAGCTGCTCCGGCGCCTGGATGACATCAGGCTGCAAGACGGCGCGGACATCCGCTATCACGCCGGGCTGACCCGCTCGCCGTTGCACCTGCCGATCACGTTCACGCCGGCCTCCCGCGCCGATCAACCGGAAGCGTAATATGTCAAAAAAAGAGAATAATATTACCGAACGAGGCCGGCTCACGTGGCCGTGATGTCTTGCTTGCCTAACTAGGGAGGCCGCGGATGGCCGAGCGGACGCTCCTGGCGAATGCGCGCGTGCTCACCTGCTCCGGCGACCCGGCCGAGCAGCCGGCCGACGGTGACGTCCTGATCGAGGGCAACCGCATCGCCAAGGTCACGCCGGGCCGGACCCTTCAACTCGACGTCGACCCGGCGGGGGCGCGGATCGTCGACCTGCACGGGGCCACGCTGCTGCCCGGGCTCGGGGACGCGCACACCCACATCAGCTGGCCGCTGGACTTCGTCTTCGACCACGCGGCCGTGGCGGCGGCGCCGCCCGGACCGCACATGCTGGACGTGGCCGCCGTGACCAGGACCTTCCTGGAGAGCGGCTACACGCTCATCATCGGTGCCGGGGTGACCCAGCCGCTGGACGACCTGCTCGCGATGGATGCGATCGACCGGGGGCTGATCGCGGGCCCGCGCATCGTGCCCAGCGGCGCGATGATCGCGGAGAAGGGCGGCCTCGGGTCCGAGGGCGAGATCATGGACGTCGCCGCCGACGCGGCCGGACTCCGCGAGATCGTCGCCCGGCAGTGCGACAGCGGCGTGCGGGCGCTCAAGCTGTTCATCTCCGGCGATGGCGTGGTGCCGCAGTACCCGTCGGACGACGTCTACATGAACGACGAGATGCTGCTCGCCGCCGTCGAGGAGGCCGCCAGGTACGGCGCGTTCATCACCACCCACGCCCGCGGGTCGGCCAGCGTCGCCATGGCCGCCCGCACCGGCGTGCGGATCATCCACCACGCCTGCTTCCTCGACGACGACGCGCTGCGCGCGCTCGAGGCCCGGCGGGACGACGTGTGGGTGTGCCCCGGCCTCCATTACCTGTACGCGATGGTCAGCGGCCACGCCGGGCCGTGGGGCATCACCGCCGGGCAGATCGACGCATCGGGTTACCGTGACGAGTTCCGGGCCCAGGTCGAGGGGCTGCGCCGGCTGCGGGACTCCGGTATCCGGATCCTGGCCGGCGGCGACTTCGGCCACCAGTGGACGCACCACGGCACCTACGCCGCCGAACTGCAGCGGTACGTCGAGTTCGCGGGCATGACGCCGGTGGAGGCGATCCACACCGCCACCCGCAACATGGGCCCGGCCGCGGGGCTTGACACCGGGCAGATCCGCGAGGGTTTCCTGGCCGACCTGCTCGCCGTCGACGGCGACCCCGCCGCCGACGTGACCGTCCTGCAGCAGCCCGGCCTGCGGCGAGCCGTCCTCAAGGACGGCAAGTTCGCGTACGTCAACCCGGGCATCTACCCGTGACGGAGATTCTCTCCGGCGTCGGCACCCTGGCCCGCCTGCTGATCCTCCGCCAGCAACTGGACGAGCGGGACGGCCTGACGACCGCCACGATGGTCTCCGGCTACCCCGGCTCGCCGCTGGGCGGCTTCGACCTGGTCCTGGAGCAGCTGAGCGACGTCCTCGCCGAGCACCGGATCATCCACCGCCCGGGGCTCAACGAGGAACTCGCCGCCGCGACCGTCTGGGGCAGCCAGATGGGCGCCGTCATCCCCTACGACGGCGTCGACGGCGTGGCGGGCGCGTGGTACGGGAAGGGACCGGGCCTGGATCGCAGCGGCGACGCGGTGCGGCACGCCAACGCGATGGGGGCGGGGCCGAACGGCGGCGTCGTCATGTTCTGCGGCGACGACCCGGCGTCCAAGTCGTCCACGCTGGCGTGCGACAGCCAGTACGCCTTCGCCGACGCGTGCGTTCCCGTGCTGTTTCCCGCCGACCAGCAGGACGTGCTCGACCTGGGGGTTCATGCTTTCCGGATGTCCAGGTACGCGGGGGCCTGGGCCGGGCTGAAGATCGTCACCGCCGTCGCCGACGGCATCGGCACCGTCGACCTCGATCCCGGCCGTCACCACCCGAGCAACCCCAGCGTCCTCATCGACGGCCGGCCGTGGCGTCACCGGCCGCTCGCGACGATCGGCTACCACGCCGTGCCCGACCAGGAGGCGCTGGTGGTGGACCGACGGCTCCGGGCCGCCCAGGCCTACGCGCGGCACAACGGGCTCGATCGCGTCGTGGGCGCCGCGCCCGGCGCGGAGCTCGGCGTGGTCTGCGCCGGCCAGACCTACCTCGACGTGATCCAGGCCCTCGCCGATCTCGGTATCGGCCTGGCCGAACTCGCCGGGGCCGGCCTCCGGATCCTGAAGCTCGGCCTGACCTACCCGCTGGCCGCCGACGCGATCGGCGAGTTCGCCGCCTCCGTCGACGAGATCCTCGTCATCGAGGAGAAGCGGCCGTTCGTCGAGGCGCAGCTGCGCGTCATCCTGCACGAGGCCGGAAGCCGGGTCCCCGTGCTCGGCAAGCGCGACCGGTCCGGGCAGGCCCTCGCGCCTTCGGCCGGCGAGCTCGAGCCGGCCGCGGTGGCCGAGATCCTCACCCGGGTCCGGCCGGCGCTCCGCCGGACCCAGGCCCCGCCCAAGACGAAGACTCAGCTGCCCGTGCTCCAGCTCGCGCAGCGCCGGCCCGGGGGGACGACCCCCCAGGAACCCCCCGCACGCCAGCCGGGCTACTGCAGCGGCTGCCCGCACAACCGGTCGACCGTCTTCCCCGAGGGCGCGCTGGTCGGCGGCGGCGTCGGCTGTCACGGGATCATGTACTTCGAGGCGCGGAACCAGGGCATGACGAGCCTGCCGCCGCCGCCGATGGGCGCCGAGGGCGTCCCGTGGATCGGCCTGTCGCCGTTCGTCGCCGAGCCGCACCTGATCCAGAACCTGGGCGACGGCACCCTCAGCCATTCCGGGACGCTCGCGATCCGGGCCAGCGTGGCCGCCGGGGTCAACGTCACGTTCAAGATCCTCTACAACGCGGCCGTGGCCATGACCGGTGGCCAGGAGGTCACCGGGCTGCTGGATGTCCCGGCGATGACGCGTTCCCTGGCGGCCGAGGGCGTGGCGAAGATCGTCGTCTGCGCCGAGGACCCGAAACGCTACGGCCGCCGGGCCGGCTGGGCCGCCGGGACGCAGGTGCTCGGGCGCGACCGGCTCCCCGGGGTGCAGGAGGAACTCCAGCGCGTTGCCGGCGTCTCCGTGATCATCTACGACCAGCGGTGCGCGGCCGAGGCGCGCCGGCTGCGCAAGCGCGGCCTGCTGCCTGAGCCGCCGCGCCGGGTCGTCATCAACGAGGCCGTCTGCGAGGGATGCGGCGACTGCAGCACCAAGAGCAACTGCCTGTCGGTGCTGCCGCTCCAGACCGAGTTCGGCGAGAAGCGCCAGATCCACGACCCGTCCTGCAACCGCGACTACACCTGCCTCGAAGGCGACTGCCCCTCGTTCGTGACCATCACCCCCAGGCGCCGCGCCAGCCAAGCCCCTGCCGCCTCCAAAACCCCTCCAACTACACCAGCACTTCCAGACCCTCCAGCAACATCGGTTAACGAGCGGTACGACATCTACTTCACCGGTATCGGCGGCACCGGCGTCGTCACCGCCAACCGCATCCTCGCCGCCGCGGCCAAGGCGGCGGGGTTCGCGATCGGCGGCCTGGACCAGACGGGCCTGTCGCAGAAGGCCGGCGCGGTCGTGTCGCACCTGCACCTGGCCCGGGACGCGAGCGCCCTCGGCTCCGCCGCGGCCGGCGCCGCCGACCTGTACCTGTCCGGCGACATCCTGCAGGCGGCCTCGGCCAGGCACCTCGAGCGGATCGAGCCCGGCCGGACCGTCGCCGTCGTCGACCGGCACCTCACGCCCACCGCGGCCATGCTGCAGGGCGATCTCGCGCCGCCCGACGTCGCGGTCCTCGAGCAGGCGATCACCGAACGAGCCGGTGCGAGCCGTGTCACCTTCCTCGACTCCGGGCGCATCGCCGAGGCAGCCTTCGCCAATCACCTCCTCGCGAACGTCGTCCTGCTCGGCGCGGCGTTCCAGGCCGGTGCCCTGCCGATCGCGCTGGGCGACCTCGAACGCGCGCTGGGCCCGGGCGACAATCGCGCAGCGTTCGCCTGGGGCCGCTGGGCGGCGCACGATCCCGTCGCGGCCGAGGCCGCCCTCGATGGCGCCCGCCACGGCGGCGCCGGCGCCGCGGCCAGCATGTGGGACCCCTCGCCCGGAGCCCGGGCGACGGCGGCCGGCCTGGTGAACCAGCGCGACCTGCCGGCCGGGCTCCGCGACCTGCTCACCCGGCGCGCCGCGCAGGTGGCCGACTACTCCGGCGCCCGGCTGGCCGGGCGCTTCCTGGACCTGGTGCAGCGGGCGGCGGCCCGCGACGACCAAGGCCACGACTGGGCGCTGACCCGGGCCGTCGCCGAGTCGTGGTTCAAGGTCCTGACCTATAAGGACGAGTACGAGGTGGCTCGCCTGCACCTGGCGGCCGACTACGGCCAGATCGCCCGCGACCTGGGGATCGAGGGTCCCTACCGGGTGACGTACCACCTCCACCCGCCGACCCTCCGCCGTCTGGGGCGGAAGCAGAAGCTGCCGCTGGGCATGCCGTACGAGCTGGGGTTCCGTGCCCTCCGCAGGATGAGATGGCTGCGGGGAACGCCGTTCGACGTCTTCGGCTGGGACCGGCACCGCCGCACCGAGCGAGCCGTCATCACCGAGTACGAGCAGCTCATCGAGGAGACCACCGGCCCGTCGTCCGCCCTGCCGTACGACACGCTGGTCCGCATCGCCGCCTCCGCCATGTCGATCAAGGGCTACGACGCGATCAAGGACAGGGCCGTGGCCGCGTGGCGGGAGCAGGTCGCCGGGCTCCGGCGGCAGGAACCAGCCGTCGCGGGGAGAGCCTCGTGATCAAGCGGCTACGCTTCGCCACAAGAAGGAAGGACGTGACGGCGTCGGATTTCCTGGCCGCCTGGTCGGCCGCGGTGGCCGCCGCCGTCGACACGCCGCCCGGCGTCCGGCCGGTCCGCGTCGCGGTCTGCCTCACCCTGCCCGGCCTGTCCGGCCCCGGCCGCAGGCACGACGGGATCGGCATCGAGTGGTTCGCCGACGCCGGCCACCTTCAGCGGTTCACGGAGTGGGTCGGCACCCCAGACGGGCAGCGGCTGGTGGGCAAGGCCGACGGGATCGCCGAGCCCGACGCGAGCCCGGTAATCGTCGCCGAGGAGTCCATCGTGCGCGGCGCCGAGTGGCTCGAGCAGCGCTGGCACGGCGGCGGCAGCAAGCTCAAGCACATGGCCGTCGCGGTGCGGGCCAGCGGGCTGACCCCGGGCGAGTTCTCGCGAGCCTGGCGGGGCCGGGCAGGCCAGATCCGCCGGCCGGGAGCAGCAGAGGTCACCGTCATCCCAGACGAAGCCCGCGGCCGCGCCTACGTCCAGAATCACCCGCAGCCGCGGACAGCCGGCGAGTGGGCCTACGACGCCGTGAACGAGGTCTGGTTCGACGACCTCGAGAGCCTGCGCACCCGGATCGCCTGGTTCCGCGAGAACCTGTCCGGCCAGGCGGAGGCGGACCTCGTTCGGCGGTCATGGTTCATCGCCGCCCGAGAAGAAGTCGTCATGGCATAGAGGAGAGGTGGCCCATGCCGAAGGGCATCATGGTCGTGCAGTCCCGTCCGAGCGATCCCGCGCGCGAGGACGAGTACAACCAGTGGTACAGCCACACGCACCTGCCCGAGATCCGGGCCGTACCGGGCTTCACCGCCGCCCGCCGCTACCAGGTGCACGACGGGGCAGACCACTCGTACCTGGCCATCTACGAGATCGACGCCGACGACCTGACCGATCCCGTCAAGGAACTGCGCGCCCGCTCCGCCTCCGGCCAGATGCACATGAGCGACGCCCTCCAACTGGACCCGCCCCCCGTGGTCACCGTGTACGAGCTCCTCGACTAGACGAGTGATTCCTGATGCGTACGTGACGGCAGGGGCGCGCGCCTGTCCCTTCCGGTGCCCGCCGCGAGTGATCGCACCACCCGTCACCGCTGTAACGGCGCCCGTTACCGTGGACTCCGCGGAAAGCGGCAGGGTGTCACCTGCGGCAGCGTGAGCCAGCCTCGCCGTCCGGCGGCCGAGGCGGTGACCGGGCCCTGGCCCCTCGCCGGGCAGGGCTGTTCCCCCGGCCGGGACTGGTCCCTCCAGCACCAGCAGTCCCGCCGCCCGTCCGGGCGGCGCGTTAACGCGGAGGATCCGGCTTACGCGGAGGATCCGGGCAACCCCTGGGTACCGGATCTTCCGCGTAAGCCATTTCTTCCGCGTTATCGGCCGGGGGCGGCGCATCGGGAACCGCCCTGGGTATCAGCTGTCCCGCCAGCACCGCTCCGCCCGCCGCAGACCGCAACCTACGTAATGATCTGCGACTCCGGGGCGGATCGGTGGAATATTGAGCCGGCTGGGAACAGGCCGGGAGCGCTCATCTTGGCATCAGCCGGTGCCTGGGCAATGGACGGGTCAGGGCGGGGTCAATCCGGTATGCAGTGCCGCGGGCAGGCCGATGCTGCGGGGCTCGAGGAAGCTCCGCAGCCCCTCCGGGCCGAGTTCGCGGCCCAGCCCGGACTCCTTGAACCCGCCGAACGGCACCAGCGGGAACGGCGGATAGCTGCCGTTGATCGCGATGCTCCCGGTGCGCAGCCGCCGGGCCAGGCGCAGGCCCCGGGCCGGGTCGCCCGTCCACACCCCGCCCGCCAGGCCGTAGGGCGAGTCGTTGGCCATGCGGACGGCGTCGTCCTCGTCGTCGTAGCGGAGCAGGCACAGGACCGGCCCGAAGATCTCCTCCCGGGCCACCCGCATAGAGTTGTCCACGTCGGCGAGGATGGTCGGCGCGACGTACCAGCCCTTGTCCAGGTGGGCGGGCCGGCCGCCGCCGGCCGCCACGCGGGCGCCGGCCGCGGCGGCCAGGATGAGGTAGCCCTCCACCCGGTCGCGCTGGCGCTCGGCGACCAGCGGCCCGACCACCGTGGCCGGGTCGTGCGGATCACCGACCGGCACGGCCGCGGCCGCCGCGGCGGCCGCCTCGACCGCCTCGCCGTACCGTGACCGTGGCACCAGGACCCGGGTGTGGGCGCCGCAAACCTGCCCGGACAGGTGCATCGCCCCGCCCACCAGGGCCGGGAGGAGGCCGGCGACGTCGGCGTCGTCGAGGATGACGGCCGCCGACTTCCCGCCGAGCTCGAGCGAGACCCGCTTGACCTGCTCGCCGCACAGGCTCATGATCTGCTTGCCGGCCGCCGTCGAGCCGGTGAACGCGACCTTGTCGGTACCCCGATGCCGTACCAGGTGCTCGCCGGCCTCGCGTCCGGCCGGCACCACGCTGACCACGCCCCGCGGGACGCCCGCCTCGGCCAGGGCCTCGGCCAGGATGAAGGTGCTCAGCGGGGCCTCGGGCGGGGGCTTGATCACCACGGTGCACCCGGCCGCCAGCGCCGGCGCCGTTTTCCAGGAGGCCAGCGTGACCGGGGCATTCCAGGGGGTGATCGCCGCGACCACCCCGACGGGCTCGTTCGTCACCAGGCCGGCCCGATCGCCGGCGACGACCTGGCGCTCGAAGGGGTAGGTGCGGATGAGCTCGGCGTAGTAGTCGAACAGGGCGGCGACCATCCCGGTCTGGGCCCGGGGGGCCTGGCTGATGGCGCAGCCGATCTCGTCGACGGTGACGCCCGCGATCTCGGCCTCGCGCTTGCGCAAGATGGTGGCGGCCCGCGCGAGAACGTCGGCCCGGTCGCCCGGCGCCATCCGGGGCCACGGGCCGTGGTCGAACGCGGTCCGCGCCGCGTCCACGGCCCGGTCGATGTCTGCCGTCGTGGCGACCGGGAGCCCGCCGACGATATCCTCCGTCGAGGGCGAGACGACGTCGAGCCAGCCCCGCCCCGCCGGCCCCGTCCAGGTCCCCCCGATGAAGAACTCCCGCCGGTACATCAGCCGGTCATCCACGATGCCTCCCGGGCTCGGCCCAGTGGCCCACGGGGTAGCCAGTGGCCCAACGGGTGGACGGTGGCCCACAGGCTAACATAATGAGTGAGCGTTCGCTATGATCGGACCCATGGCACCGCTGGCAGGCCTGCAGGTCGTCGAGGTCGCGCTGGGCGTCAGCGCCGTGGGCGCGGGGCTGGCCAGCAGCCTGCCCGGGGCGCTGCTGCGCGACCTGGGCGCGGACGTGGTCCGGGTGCGGTCGCGGCGCCGCCCCACGCTGGACGCCGGGGTGGAGTCCGCCCGCGGGTGGGACCGGGGCAAGGAGATCGTCGAGGTCGACGACGCCGGTCCGGCCCGGGCCGGACCGGCGATCGCCGCGCTGGCCGAGCGCGCGGACGTGCTGGTCGTCACGGGCCGCGAGGATCTGGCCGAACGGATGGGGCTGCGGGCCTGGGATCTGGCCCGGTCGAACCCGCGGCTGGTCGTGGCGCGCATCCGGCCTGGTCACAACGCGCTGGGCGTGATGGCCGACCTGGAGCTGCTGGTGGCGGCCCGGTCGGGCCTGCTCACCCAGATCAGGGGGCACCGCCCTGGCCCCGCGTTCGCCGACCTCACCGTGGCCAGCGCCGGCGCCGGGCTCGCGGCGGCCGTCGGCGCGCTGGCCTGCCTGGTCGAGCGGGAGGCGACCGGGCTCGGTGGCTGGGCGGAGACCTCGCTGTACGACGGCATCCAGGCCATCCTCCCGATGATCATCGGGCGGGTCGAGCATCATTCGCCCTCGACCACTCTGCTCTGGCAGGACCAGGGTCCGGCCGAGTCGCTGTCCTACCGCTGCGCCGACGGCGAGTACCTGCAGCTGTGGTTCGGCGCCAAGGGCGCCTACGATGCCTTCCTGGCGCACATGGGCGACCCGCCCAGCGAGAAGGGCTACCAGGCCGAGCTGATCAGCGGGGCCATGGTGGAGCGGGGGGAGCGGTGGGCGGCCAGGTTCGCCGCCCGCGACCGCGACTGGTGGATCGCGGACCTGGCCGGCCAGAACTTCCGCTGCGAGCCGGTGTGGCGGCCGGGGGAGGCGCTGCGTGACCCGCACGTCGTCCAGGCTGGCCTGAGCGTCCGCCACGACGATCCCGAACTGGGGCCGATGACGGTGCTGGGCCCGGTCATCCGGGTCACCCCAGCCGGTGACGGCGAGCCTGAGCCGGGCCACCGGGACGCGCGGCTCCTGGAGGGCGTCCACGTCCTCGACCTGTCCGCCTTCCTGGCCGGGCCGGTCGGGCCGCTCGTGCTGGCCGAGCTCGGTGCCGACGTGGTCAAGGTCGAGCCGCTCACCGGCGACGTGCACCGCACCATGGAGCCGATGTTCGCGGCCGGCCAGCGCGGCAAGCGCGCGGTGGCCCTGGACCTGAAGGCGCCGGAGGCCCCGGCCGTGCTCGAGCGGCTCTTCCGCTGGAGCGACGTGGTGCATCACAACTCGCGGGTCGGAGTGGCCGAGCGGCTCGGCTACGACGAGGCGAGGGTCCGGGTGGTCAACCCCGACGTGGTGTACAGCTTCGCCAGCGGCTTCGGCGAGCACGGCCCGCGCGCGCTGCTGTCCGCGAACGACCAGCTGATGCAGGCGCTGGCCGGCGTCGAGGCGGCCCAGGCCGGCTACGGCCAGCCGCCGGCCTTCCTGGTGTGGGGGGCGGTCGACGTCACCGGCGGCTGGCTGGCGGCTTGCGGGATGCTGGCCGGCCTGTACGCCCGGCGCCGCCGCGGCGGCGGGCAGTCCGTGGCGACCAGCCTCCTCGGCGCCGCGCTGACGTTGAAGTCGGGCGCGTTCCTGACCGCGGACCGCGTCGTGAGCGGGCCGCTCCTGGACGCCCGGCAGACCGGATACGGCGCCGCCTACCGTATCTACCAAGGCCGCGACGGTGCCTGGTTCGCGCTGGCCGTGCCGGACGAGCAAGCCTGGCACCGCCTGCGCGACGTCGTCCGGCTCGACCGGTTGCCCCCGTCGCCCCCGCCACTCCGGACGGACGCGGACCCGGGCCCGCAGCCCGAAGAGGTCCTGCTCGGCGAAGAGCTTGCGCAGGTCGTGCGGGTACTCCGCCTTCTCGTCGATCTCCGCCGCGCGCGGGGCGAC
>Ga0137407_10003357_pt1 | contig 10633 bp, 14 predicted proteins | sample CZOMad2_2_16fung_FD_108410 | JGI IMG/M metagenome (GOLD analysis project Ga0137407, IMG submission 108410) | Vadose zone soil fungal communities from Angelo Coast Range Reserve, California, USA - CZOMad2_2_16fungal (Illumina Assembly) | ecosystem: Environmental > Terrestrial > Soil > Vadose...
ACCTTCCTCGCGGTAGAGCCGGTACACGCGCTTGTGGTTGGTCGGCATTCCTTCCCGCACCAGCATCGCCGTCAGCCGCCGATACCCGAAACGCATGCGCTTCGCCGCTAGTTTTTTCAATCGGGCTCGCAGTTCGCTGTCCCGCTCCGCTTTTCGCGCCCGATAGCGATGCGTCGTTCGTCCCAATCCCATCAGCCTGCAGGCGTGCCGCTCGCTCATCATCGTTGCCGGAAACCTTAGTAAGTAGTGGCTCATGGCCGCGTTTTCCACAATTTGATTCACAGATATTTCGTGATTACGCGGATAAATGCGTTGACATCAGTGAAGCAACTGTTTAGCTTGTCTCACGTCGACGGTTGAAAGGATTAGCCAAATAAAACTTGCTAGTCCGAAGTAAGCTGAGTGATCTGCTCGCCAGGGCGACCTGAAGGGCAACCAGACCCGAAAAAACCGACTGATTCTGCGAGGAGCAGTTGGGGTTTGGAACTGCGAAAGCGGTGATTACACCAAGGGCTGCGATGGTGCATATATCCACGCCGTTAGCTCTCTCGCAGGAGCTGATGGCTGGAGCATAACCAATGTCGCAGCCTTTCCTATTTTCAGAGGCGGGTTGTCTGTCTCGTCAGTTTTAGCTTTCGTCGGGGACACCATGCGTGTGCCCCGCCCTGACATCGCACTTGTCGCGCTCCCAGATTTTCAAGCAGGTATTGTGGATAAGCGGTTCGACGGCCAGCTTGACCGCCCGATCCGGCGCCGCTTTGACCGGTTTGCACCAGCACAAGGGCAGCAGGCACTTCAATAAAATTGCAGTACGATGGGATTGACGATTGAGCCGCAGAATCTCGGTGATGCTTAGCTGTGTAGGGAAATTGTTGCTGGTCTTGAGCACGCACTGAGTGACAAACCAGGAGAGTGGCGCGTGTCGATCGCCGGATCGCGCGCGAGCGAAAATTGGGAGATGCGAATTGAGGGACCCAACGGATTTGAACGGTCGTATGTTTTGGCTGGTGCTGCCGGAAAACACGAGCCTGAGGCAATTCGCAGATTGATTCTCCAACTCGTGCCAACCGGTTCGTCGTGACCTGCTGTTCCTGACAGCAGATCGAACACAAAATGAGCACCTCTCAACAAATCCACCATCAAACCCGAGAACCCCAAATGCGTCAGGTTCCACATGCGAAGCGCCGCCTCGACGAGCACGTTCTTCGAGCGTTGAACAAGATCAAAAAGCCCAGCACTGTTGAAGAAATCACAGAGCTGCTCAATCGCGACCTGGGTCCTGGAGATCGGCCTTTTCAGGCGAGAGAAATTGCGACCTGGTTGCGGAATGCCGATGACAAGGTCCTGAGTCTGTACTGGCTGGAAAGTCGTCCTCGCAGGTAGTCCCGTCTTTAACTTCCGTCAATGTTGCCGAACCCTAGCCAACTCGGAACTGTAACGCCGGTCAGAAGTGTCTTGTGCGTTGAACCCTCACTCAAACAGAATTGGCTGTGCGGCAGCCTGTTCGTTTTCTCGAAAGTTGCTCAAACCCACGCCCACGAGCCGATAGCGTTGTTGTGGACCAAGGTCGATTCGTTCTCGCAGCTTGAGGACGATGCCCGTCAATTCTTCGCACGAGGACGGAGGAGATCCCGGCGTATGGCTGCGAGTGAGGATCTTGAACTCGCCGGTCTTTAGTTTGAGAACCACGGTACGTGCCACCCGTGATTCTTTGCGCGAAGCAGACCAGACCTTTTCTGCCAGGCGCCGGATCATCGGCTCGGTATCCGCCAATAAGACATCGTGTTCAAATGTGTCCTCAACGGATATTGATTTCGTGGGGCGATCCGGGACGACTTCGCTATCGTCGATACCGCGCGCGAGCTCGTGTAGACGCAAACCGTAGCGGCCAAATTGATGTTCCAGTGTGGGCACATCCAAACTTCGCAACTCTCTGACAGTCTGTATTCCAAGTTTTGCCAGCTTCTCTCCCGTAACTGTCCCGACCCCAGGCAGGCGTCCGACGGGGAGCGGCAGCAGAAACGCATCAATCTCTTCGGGCTGGATAACGAAGAGTCCGTCTGGCTTCCGCCAGTCAGAGGCGAGTTTTGCTAAGAACTTGTTTGGCGCTACGCCTGCAGAGGCGGTCAGATTCAGCTCCTGACGGATTTGCTCACGGATCGTGCGTGCCACAAGCGTGGCGGTCGGCAAGCCCGTCTTATTCTCGGTAACATCGAGATAAGCCTCATCGAGCGACAGTGGCTCTATCAGGTCTGTGTGACGCTGGAAGATCTCCCGTACGCTTCGCGAAACCGCCCGATATCTAGTGAAATCCGGTGCAATGAAGATCGCCTCTGGACATAGGCGTTCGGCGCGCATTGCTGGCATGGCCGAGCGGATGCCGAAACTCCGGGCCTCGTACGAAGCAGCGCAGACGACAGAGCGATTGCCCCGCCAGGCGACGATCACGGGCTTGCCCCGCAGTTGCGGATCATCGCGCTGCTCGACCGACGCATAAAACGCATCCATGTCGACGTGGGTAATTTTTTGTAACATCAACTCGCAAACAATATTATTCCGCGGCGCCAGAATGGGTGTGAATCATTTCTTCTCTGCTCTTGCGATTTCGGTGCTCTTTCTGCATGCGCTGTTCATTTTGTGGGTTATCTTCGGTACTCTGCTGACGCGCTCGCGCCCGATTCTCCGTTGGCTGCATATCGTTTCTCTTGTCTGGGGGATGCTTACGGAACTGCTTCTTTGGCCGTGTCCTTTAACCGTGCTAGAGAATTGGCTCGAAGCCACAGCTGGCGTTTAGCCGGGAATCTTCGCTATCAACACGCAGCAGACATTCGCGCCGATCTGCAGCGATTGAAGCGGGACACGGACACTGGGCGGGCCGCCGCGTTGACCTCGGCCGCGACTCCCATTGTCGTTCCCGAATTCGGGCCGACGCCGGTTGGCGGAGTGACGCGCGCCGGCGGCACGAGCCGGCCATTGACGACCAGTGTGACACCGGCCACCGGGACAGCGCCCGCGATCGCGCTCGAACCCACGCCGCGCAAGCCGATGTGGCTCCTTGCGGTGGCCGCTTTTGCAGTCATCATCCTGGCGGTTCTTGGCTGGTGGTTCTTCCGCGCACGCGGAACACATCCCCGCGCGACTGTCGGCCACAAATCCGTCGCAGTACTCTACTTCGCCAACCTCTCGCAGGATAAATCGCTCGACTGGCTGGAGCTGCTCTACGGCGGAGACGACCTTCTCGTCACTTCAGGCGAGGGATGCAGACTCTGCCATTCTCAATTTGGAGCAGGGTGAGCGGGTCAACGGCTGGGGTCGGCTCATCTTCCATGTCGCGGATGCGGACGCGCTCTGGAGACGCTTCAACGAGCTGGGATTCGAGCCTGAAAAGCCGCAGAATGCTTCCTGGGGCGAACGGTATTTCCATTTGCTCGATCCGGATGGGCATGAGTTGTCGTTTGCGCGACCGCTAAAATGAGATGCGTAATTCACCTGCTCGCTGAAAGGACGCCATGATCGAGCTTGAATCTGTTCGGATGAAGTTCCCGGAAGATACCAACATCATTGTCGGCCAGACGCACTTCATCAAAACCGCGGAGGACATGTACGAGGCGGTGGTGAACACCGTGCCACAGGCCAAGTTTGGGCTGGCCTTCAATGAGTCTTCAGGCCCGTATCTAACCCGGGCAGAGGGCAACGACGAAGAACTACGGAACGCTGCCATCGCCAACGCCCAGGCCTTGGGCGCAGGACACGTTTTCGTTCTCATCCTTCGTGATGCATATCCCATAAACCTGTTGAATGTGGTGCAGAACATCCCCGAGGTGTGTTCGATTTTTTGTGCGACCGCCAACCCAGTGGAAGTGATCGTTGCAAAAACCGAACAGGGACGTGGTGTGATGGGTGTGATTGACGGCAGCTCACCGAAGGGAGTTGAGGGGCCGGCGGAGATCGCCGCCCGCAAAGAGTTTCTGCGGAAGATAGGATATAAGCGATAAGGCATCAACGAGGAGTCGTGAGAGCAGCGGGCGGAAGTGAGTCGTGTGATTTTTGCAGTAGAGGACACGTTTTTCCGCAAAGGAGCTGTCATGGCGTACTACAAGGTTCGGATCGAGGTGTGGTGCGATTGGAATCCGGGTGAGAGCGATCTCGAAGAAATTGTCCAGAACACCAGTACCGGTGAGGCCATTTGTACCAAGCAGGAAGTGATTGCCGTCGTCGATCGTCCGCAAGACATCGACGATGATGAAGCCATGAGCTTCTTTGGCGGGGAAGAGGGGGACGCCGACCAAAGTCAGGGGTAGGTGTTCCGCGGTGGCGTAGATTATGGTAGAGGAACAACTTTTCAGTCCTTATTTCTTAGCGATGCCCTTTCAACTGAGTTGATGGGAGTCGTTTCTTTCCCCCCACCTGAGGGACAGTGCACCGATCCATATTGCGAACCAGGCGAGCTCTGTCGTTTCCAGCGACAAGGCATACGGTCGGCACACTGCGTATTAGCGGCGGCCGCAGTTGACGCGTTCGGGTCGCAAGCGGCTGACTGATGGGCCGCAAGCGGAGGACCTACCATGGCCGTTCCCAAGGTTGGTGCCGTTCGTCACACTTCTGGCACACAATCGATTCCATTCGGGGAGGAACCTAGCTCGTCCTGAATGGGTTGAGAATTCGGACGTCCAGCTGCCTGAAATCCGCCTCATTTCTCGTGGCAACGATCAATTGGTGAACGCGGGCAGTAGCAGCAATCATCGCGTCCTCAAGCAATCTATCCGGTTTGCGATCCATGATCCGGCCCCACTCCCGAAAGCACGGTGTATCCATCGGCAGTATCTGATACGAACCCGCCAACTGATCTGCCCAGGACTCGATGTCACTCGCCTTCGATGGATCTTGGCGGCGTGTCCGCTCAATGCCTGCTTGCAATTCGCCCATCGTCACGGCCGACAGAAACAATTGGTGCTCTTCTTGGTTGTTGAGCCAAGCGACCACTCCCCCATGCGGACGCGGCTTTCGCAGTTCGGACACGACATTGGTATCTAAGAGGTACCTGTTCATTTGATCTCCAGTACAGTCCGTCGCCGTAATTTGTGGCGCTCCGGGATCAAATTTTCAAAGCGAGCTTCAGGAGCCAGTAACAAGTCTTTGAGACTCGGACGGGCTGCCTTTTGCAAACGGTTCCATTCCCCAATCGGCACGAGGACAGCGGTTTCAATTCCCCGGCGGGTAACCACCTGGGGTCCTTTCTTGATGGTGGCATCCAAGAACTCGCTAAACCGGGCCTTCGCATCTTGCACTTGCCATGAACCCATACCAAACCTCCTTATTCGAGACCTCCGAGATTATAACGACTAGTCATATGACTAGTCAATACAAGAAAGGAGATTTGCTGACTGACCGACCGCAAGTCGTGCGGTTGGCCAAACTCTCCTGATGCGGCACACTTGTCACACACTAATATCCACTACCAAGATCAACCAGGAGTGATTCGCTACAATTCTGCGTCCGCCTTCAGCAGCCGACCGACCTCACACACGAGTCCTTGGTTCGACGCGACTTCGGGAAAACGACATTGGAGGAGACGCCTGGGCTGACAGAAAGCGGAGGAATGTGATCGCAGATCTGAGTTCGCACCCAAACATCTCTATGTGGGTGACGAAGCAGACCATGATCGCCGCCACAACCATGATGTGGATGGCAGAAGCTTTGGGTTACGACACAGGGCCAATGGAAGGATTCGACGAAGACAAAGTGCGCGAAGTGCTTGGGGTTCCGGAGCATGTGCGAGTGCTCTTTCTTTTGGCATTGGGTCACCTACAGGGTGAGGATGGAAAATATCCCGGTCGACTTCCTCCATCTCGCACGCTTTTTGCCGAACGATACGGTCAACCGTTCCCAATCTGCCCCGAGGCTCTTTGAAGACTTCTTGGAGTTGGCTGGAATGCCGGATTTATCGCATTGGACTGTCTTCTTGGGTGCAGCGTTCATCCTGCTGATTACTCCCGGGCCATCCATCATGTACGTCGTGGCGCGCGGTATCGCGCAAGGCTTTCGAGCCGCTATGCTTTCTTCCGTCGGCCTCGCGCTCGGGGATCTGCTGCAGGTGATTGCGACGGCCGTCGGGCTTTCCGCTCTCTTAGGGTCTAGCGCCTAAACTATTTGCCGCCGTAAAGCTAGTCGGAGCCTTATACCTTGTTTGTCTCGGTGCCGCTACGCTACTGGGTAAGGGAGGCCGAGTCGCGAACAGCGCTACAGAACAAGGTTCCCGGCAAGCCGATTCTTCGAAATGGTTGATTATCCAGGGATTTCTGGCACTGAACCCCAAGACGGCGCTGTTCTTCTTGGCCTTTCTTCCCCAGTTCATTGCTGCGGACGCTGGACCGGTGCGAATTCAAGTGCTGTTATTTGGGACGGCATTCGTTGTGATGGGCTTTGCCACGAACTCATTGTTCGGTTGTCTAGGCGGGACGCTCGTAGCGCTGACTGGGAGCGGGGGAAAGCTCCGGACGGCGACGCGGTATGCCGGTGGTAGTGTTTTAATCGCGCTCGGGATCGTCGCCGCATTCACGCCCAGTCCACAGGCAGTCGCCTGTGGTGCGCGATAACGATTACGGCTCGATAACTATTTCTGGCGTCCCTCTGACGAACAAGAGGTGCATATGCTCATCGAACACGAAGGAAGCATTCCCGAAATTGATAGCTCAGCATACGTAGCGCCGAACGCAACGATCTGTGGAAACGTCTCGATCGGACGTGGAACCCGCATTATGTTCGGTGCATGTATCGTGGCGGAAGGTGCACCGATCACCATCGGCGAGAACTGCATCGTGATGGAAAGTGCCGTTATCCGCAGCACTCGCGAGACCGGTATGGGATCGCGCGTGAACACCATCATGCAAGATGTTTCTTTGCCATCTCGAAAGTTCTGCCTCGCGATGAAGCGATCGAAACCATACGTCAATCCATTCGTGACACCTACGGGAAGAAAGGCGAGGAGGTGGTGCAGAAGAACCTGTGCGCGGTTGAGGAGACACTGGCTCACCTTTTTGAAGTAAGCGTGCCGGAGAAGGCGACGAGTCAAGTGCAAATGCCAGCTCCGTTCTCTCCAGAGGCGCCTCAGCCTCAGTATGAGTGCGAGGTGCTCGGCGCGATCTACGCCGGCCACGGCGATGATCTTCCCGTGAGCGATTTTTCCTGCGATGGGACGTTTCCCACGGCAACTGCCAAATGGGAAAAGCGCAACCTCGCGCCCGAAATTCCTGTGTGGGACACCAAAACCTGCATTCAGTGCGGCAAGTGCGCTATGGTCTGCCCGCATGCAGTCATTCGAATCAAGGTGTTTGACTCCCGAGAATTGAAGAATGCGCCGGTGACCTTCAAGTTCACTGAAGCACGCGACAAGGAATGGCAAGGCATGAAATACACCATTCAGGTATCGCCGGAAGACTGCACGGGATGCGGCATTTGCGTGGATATTTGCCCGGCTAAGAACAAGAGCGAGACACGGCTAAAAGCCATCAACATGGAACCACAGCCTCCGCTGCGCGGGCCAGAAAGCGAAAACTGGAAGTTCTTTCTGAAAATCCCAGAACTCGACCGACGAAAGATTAAGCTCACCACTATTCGGCAGCAGCAGGTACAAGAGCCTCTATTTGAATTCTCCGGCGCATGCTCCGGTTGCGGCGAGACTCCTTATCTCAAGCTGGTTTCACAGCTTTTTGGTGACCGGGCGGTGATTGCCAACGCCACTGGCTGCTCCTCGATCTATGGCGGCAATCTGCCCACAACTCCCTGGGCCAAGAATGCCGAAGGGCGCGGGCCGGCGTGGTCGAACTCTCTGTTCGAGGACATCGCTGAATTCGGATTGGGGTTCCGCATTTCCATCGATAAGCAGGCAGAATTTGCGCGCCAGCTCGTGCAGCGCCTGGCTCCGCAGATCGGTGAGGATTTCGCTGCCACCTGAACATTGCAATCTTTGAATGGAGCATCGCGGATGGATTGTTCCGGTCGGGGAGCAACGCTCCTGCGATTCCCGCGGCGGCACTTCAAATGCGAATCAATGCCGCTCGGCAAGCGGCTGATCCTGGCGCACCGGAATCAAGCAAAGCTGCCATTTATAACACTCTTGATCCGGTGCAGGCGCTGGCCACGATGGAGACAATGACGCTCGAAGCCGTATTCGTCCTGAAGGATTCTCATCGGCATATGGAGAGCCCAGTCGTGGTGTGGCGTCTGCGGGACTAGGCCATGAAATTTTCCGCGAATCGGCGCACGCTGATACTTACTGCGCCATCCATCAGCATGCCGCCTGAGTTGGAGAGCCTGGTGGAATATGTCGATCTGCCGCTGCCCGATCTCCAACGTGTCCGACAGATTGTCGAGGAAACCTTCAAGCGTCTCTCGAAGGCCCACACTTTGCAATTGAAGCTGGATGGAAGCGGTGTGGATGCCATGGCCGCGAACCTTCGCGGCCTGACTGAGGAGGAGGCCGAGCTGGCGATTTCGCAGACTCTGGTGGCGCGCTACGCCCTTTGTCCGGAGACGATCACAGACGTGCTCGAGGCGAAGAAGGAACTGCTGCGGCATTCTGGAATGCTGGAATTCATCGATGCTTCCGATAACATGGCCAGCGTCGGCGGCCTGGATAATTTGAAGCGCTGGCTCACACAAAGGCGTGGGGCCTGGGAAGACGCGGCTCGGAAGTTTGGCCTCGAGCCGCCGCGAGGCGTCATCATTCTGGGTGTCCAGGGCTGCGGAAAGAGTATGTGTGCTCGGGCCATTGCTGGGGAATGGAAGCTGCCGCTGGTGAAGTTCGATACCGCTGCGGTGTATGACAAGTGCATCGGAGAGACAGAGAAGAGAATTCAAAAGGTGTTTCAAGTCGCCGAGGGGCTCGCGCCTTGCGTTTTGTGGATCGACGAACTGGAGAAAGTCTTCGCCGGCAGCGGCCCAGATTCGGCCTCGGTCGATGCTGGAGTCTCATCGCGCATTCTGGCGGCATTTCTTGGCTGGATGCAGGAACGCAAGGCGCCAGTCTTCGTCGCGGCGACTTGCAACAACGTCACGGCACTCCCGCCGGAACTGATCCGCAAAGGAAGATTTGATGAGCTATTCTTCGTCGATTTGCCAAACCAAAGCGAGAGAAGCAGATATTCGCCATTCAGTTAAACCGGCGTAAGCGCAATCCGTCGGAATTCGATCTGGATCGCATAGCGGCGGCGGCGAAGGGGTATTCCGGGGCAGAGATCGATGCCGCGGTGCAGACAGCGCTCTACGCCGCGTATACCAGCAAGCAGCCACTGACTACACAGGCGCTGCTGGATGCGTTGAAGGCGACGGTTCCGCTTTCAACAACCCGGGCTGAGGAGATCCAGGGGTTAAGGGAGTGGGCGAAGACACGGGCGGTGGCGGCCTCGGTGGCCGACGCGAGAGCAGAGGGGGCATAATGTCCGCAACGGATCACCCAGACCCATTCAGGATTGACTCCCCCTGAAGACGGGGGTACCCTAAAGCCAATGGTAGTTGCTTTCGCCTTTGGGGCGAGCGTCCACGGCAGTTCCACCTCCTACAGAAGAACCGTTTGTTTGCTACAGGACGAAAGTGTCCGTTTTGCGTGCGAGGAACTGCAAGGAAATCCGTCTTCAGGGTTTATCCAGGCATCTAATGCGCGGGAGGAAAAGCGCCACAACTGAATGAAAAAGAGTATCGAGATAAGTCCTAACATTGAGACCCTGTTCGGCACGCGCGATGAGAATTTGCATGTGCTAGAAGACGGTCTGAACATCGCCATCGATCTGAAATCCGATTCCATCGAACTCGAGGGCGCACCGCGAGATGTGGGACGCGCCGAGCAAGTCTTCACCGATTACGATCAACTGCAGCGCTCCGGATTCACCTTCAATAACGGCGACCTGAACAGCATGTTGCGTGTGCTGATGGCCGATCCCAAAGCGACTTTGCGGGGGTTGGCCGAAGCGGGGCGGCAGCGTTCGTTTGGCCGACGTACAGTGCAGCCGAAGAGCGTCAACCAGCGACGGTATCTCGAAGCCATTGAAAAGTACGATATGGTGTTTGGCATAGGGCCGGCGGGCACCGGCAAAACATATCTTGCCGTAGCCATGGCCATCTCCGCCCTGCTGGCCAAGCGCGTGAATCGCATCATCCTCGCGCGCCCGGCGGTGGAGGCGGGTGAACGGCTGGGCTTCCTGCCAGGCACCTTGCAGGACAAGATCGATCCGTACCTCAGGCCGTTGTACGACGCGCTTTACGACATGCTCGATCCAGAGAAAGTAGATCGGTATCTGGAAAAGAATGTTATTGAGATTGCGCCTATTGCATTCATGCGCGGGCGCACGCTGAATGATTCGTTCGTAATTCTGGACGAAGCGCAGAATACGACGTCAGAGCAGATGAAGATGTTCGTGACTCGCCTGGGCTTTAATTCTAAGGCGGTGATCACGGGAGACATCACTCAAATCGACCTGCCCAGTGCACGCCGCAGCGGGTTGCTCGAAGCTGCTGACGTGCTGAAGAAGGTCGAAGGATTGACGTTTGTGTATTTCGACGAAGGCGATGTGGTGCGGCATCACTTGGTTCAGCGGATCATTCGTGCCTACGATGAGCACAAGACACGCGTGGCGGA
>Ga0137407_10003359_pt1 | contig 10632 bp, 8 predicted proteins | sample CZOMad2_2_16fung_FD_108410 | JGI IMG/M metagenome (GOLD analysis project Ga0137407, IMG submission 108410) | Vadose zone soil fungal communities from Angelo Coast Range Reserve, California, USA - CZOMad2_2_16fungal (Illumina Assembly) | ecosystem: Environmental > Terrestrial > Soil > Vadose zone...
GATCTGATGACGCCAGATCTCAAGGCTCTGGAGGCCACGGCCTCGGTAAGGGCGGCGGCCGAGCTCATGCGGGAGAGCGATATCGGGGACGTGGTCGTTCTCGAGAACAATCGCCTCTGCGGCATCGTGACGGACCGTGACATCGTGGTGCGCGTCCTCGCCGAGGGAAGCGACCCCGGGATGGTGACGGTGGGCGAGATCTGCAGCCGAGAGCTCACGACGGTGCCCCCCACGGCCAGCATCGACGATGCCGTCCGGCTGATCCGGCAAAAGGCGATTCGTCGCCTGCCCGTTGTCGAGGACAACGGGGAGATCCTGGGCATCATCTCGATCGGCGACATCGCCGTGGCGAAAGACCGGGAATCGGCCCTCGCGGACGTCAGCGCCGCTCCGCCGAACACATAGCGGGCGAGAATGGGCGACGGACGCTGGCCGGGCCCAGCGGAGAAGACAGATGAGGCAAGCATTGGTGGCAGTGGCGGTGCTGGCTCTGGTCGTTGGGGTCGGCCCGAACCGGCCGGTCTTCGGGCAGGCCGCGGTCGACCAGGGGCCGCGCGAGCTTGAGAGCCGAATCGTCAACGTGAATGGGGCGCTGATCCAGCTGAGCGATGGCACGGTGGTCCGAGTTCCCCAGGGTCTGGCCCTTCAGGCGGACCTCCGGGAAGGCCGGGTGGTGAAGGTCAAGTATGAGATCAAGGACGGCCAGAGCGTCGCCACGTCGATCGAATTCCTCGACGAGGCTCCGGCCGGAGGCCGGAAGTAGCGCGCCATCCAGAGAAGGTCTTGGGTAGTGCTCAGGCTAAGCGACGCGGAGCCGCTCGGGATGGACGAGCACGGGATCCGAGAACTGATCGACGAGGTCAGGAGTGGACGACTGTCGCGCCGTCGATTCGTTCAAACTATGGTTGGCGTCGGGCTCGCGGCGCCAATGGCCGCGCAGATCTTGAGCGCGGCCGGTGTGGCCGAGGCGCAGCCGAAGACGTCGAGCGCCGTGCCCCTGCGCCGAGGCGGTGGAGGCCCGGTCCGGATGCTGTACTGGGCTGCGCCCACGCTTCTCAATCCTCACCTGGCGGTCGCGCCCAAAGATTTCGAGTCGTCGCAGCTTTTCTACGAGCCTCTGGCCGACATAGACACAGACGGCAATGTCGTGCCCGTCCTCGCCGCCGAAACGCCGAGCGTGGCCAACGGCGGCGTCTCGCCCGATGGCACCTGGGTGCAATGGCGACTGAAGCGGGGGGTGACATGGCACGATGGCCGTCCGTTCACGGCCGACGACGTGATCTTCACCTGGCAGTATGCCGCCGACCCGGCCACGACCACGACGAGTGCCGGCTCCTATCAGGGCATCGATCGCATCGAACGGATCGACGATCAGACCGTGAAGCTCATCTTCAAGCGTCCGACGCCGTATTGGGCCGACGCGTTTTGCAGCGCCGCCGGCATGGTGCTCCCGCGACACGTCTTCGAGCCGTTCAGGGGCGGCAAGTCTCGCGAGGCGCCCGCGAACCTCAAGCCCGTTGGCACCGGTCCCTATCGCTACGTCGATTTCAAACCGGGCGACATCCTCCATGCGGAGATCAACCCTGCGTACCACGTGACGAACCGCCCGTTCTTCGACGCGGTGGAGATGAAGGGGGGCGGTGATCCGGTGTCGGCGGCGCGCGCGGTGCTGCAGACCGGGGAATACGACTACGGCTGGGGCCTCAACATGGAGGACGAGATCCTTCGACGGCTCGAGGAGAGGGCCAAGGGTCGCGTGGTCATCGGTCGGACGGTCAACATGGAATACATCCAACTCAACCAGACCGACCCGTGGCGCGAAGTCGAGGGCGAACGCGCGAGCATCAAGACGGTCCATCCGTTCCTGACCGATCCGGCGGTACGCTCCGCCCTCGCGCTGCTGGTGGATCGCGCGGGAATCCAGAGCGAGATCTGGGGCCGTCAAGCGGACACTACGGCGAACTTCATGAATCGCCGGCCCTTCGCCTCGCCGAACACGCGCTGGGAGTTCAATGTCGACAAGGCCAACGCGGCGCTCGAGGCCGGCGGCTGGAAGCGCGGCCCGGACGGCATCCGCGTCAAGGACGGCAAGCGACTCAAGGTCCTCTTCCAGGCCGTCAACCAGCCGATCCGCCAAAAGGTCCAGTCGATCGTCAAGCAGGCGTGTGGGCGAGCGGGCATCGACTGCGAGCTGAAGTCGGTGGTGGGATCGGTCTACTTCTCATCGGACCCCGGCAACCCGGACACCGCGACGCACTTCTACGCGGATCTGGAACTGTCCGCCAAAATTCTGCGACAGCCGGACCCGCAGGCATTCATGCGCGCATTCTGCTCCTGGGAGACGGCCCAGAAGGCGAACAAGTGGGCCGGCGCCAACTTGGCCCGCTGGCGCAGCGACGAGTATGATCGCCTGTGGCGCGCCGCCGAGACCGAGATGGACCCCGTCAAGCGCGCGGCCCTCTTCATCCGGATGAACGACCTCGTGATCCAGAACGTCGTGGTGATCCCAGTCATTATCCGGCACGCCGTGTTTGCCGTGGCCAACTCCATCCGCGGATTCGACTTCAGCCCCTTCAGCGGACCCTTGTGGCGGCTCGCGTATTGGACTCGCGAAGCCTGAGACGCCCAGTCCCCGTGTCGGTGTCATGATGCCCGATCCGCATTACGACGACCAAGACGAGGCCGAGCTTCCCCGCTCACGGCTGGCCGCCATCGTCGATTCCTCGGACGACGTCATTATCAGCAAGACGCTCGACGGCGTCATCACGACCTGGAACCGCGCGGCCGAGCGTCTGTTCGGCTGGACGGCAGCGGAGGCGATCGGGCAGCACATTACCCTGATCGTCCCCGACGACCGGCGCGCCGAGGAGAACGAGGTGCTTGCCCGCCTCTGGCGGGGCGAGCGCGTCGACCACTTCGAAACCGTCCGCGTGGCCAAGGACGGCCAGCTCCGGGAAGTGTCGATCACGGTGTCACCCGTCCGGGACGCTGCCGGACGCATCGTGGGGGCCTCCAAAATCGCTCGTGACATTACGGAGCGCCGGCGCTTGGAGGAGGAGCGTGCCAGTCTGCTCGCGCGCGAGCAGGAAGCTCGGGAGGGGGCAGAAGCCCTCAACCGTGCCAAGGACCAGCTGCTCGCCACTGTATCGCACGAGCTTCGCACGCCGCTGAACGCCATCTTCGGCTGGGCCCACGTGATCCAGACCGCCGGTACGGACGAGGCCCTCCGCACGCGCGCCATCAATGCCATCCTGCGGAGCGCCTCCGCCCAAGCCCGTTTGGTGGAGGACCTCCTGGATTTTTCCCGCATTATCTCCGGGCGCATGCGGCTCGACTTCAGCACGACGGACCTCAACGCGGTTATCGAGGCCGCGCTGGAGGCCGTGCGGCCGGCGGCAAGCGCCAGGAGATCGCGCTGGTGGCGACGCTCGATCGTTCGCTTGGCACAATGATGGGCGCCCCCGACCGCCTGCAACAGGTCGTATGGAACCTGGTGATGAACGCAGTGAAGTTCACCCCGCGCGGGGGCCGGGTGGAGGTCTCTGTTCGTCGCGCGAGCCGGACGGTGGACATCGCGGTAAAGGACACGGGGGAAGGTATGGGGGAAGGTATGGCCCCCGATTTCCTTCCCCACGTGTTCGAGGCGTTCCGCCAGGCGGACAGCTCGACGACGCGCGCGCACGGCGGTCTCGGCCTCGGCCTCGCGCTCGTGCGGCAGCTCGTGGAGCTCCACGGAGGACGGGTGCGCGCGGAGAGTGCGGGCAAGGGGCGAGGCTCAACGTTCACGGTCACCCTGCCCCTCGCCGTGTCGCGCTCGGAGACCGAGGGGAGGGTCGGTGAGGGGGAGGAGGTGGAGGGGGGCGCGCAGCGTGCCGCCCTCCAGGGCCTGCGCGTGCTCGTAGTCGACGATGATGCGGAATCCCTCGACGTTTCGGCGATGGTGCTGCATGTTGCCGGCGCCGACGTGCGCACGGCGGCGGGAGCGATTGGCGCCTACGAGCTGATCCAGTCCTGGCAGCCCGACGTGGTACTGACCGACCTCGCCATGCCGGGGGAAGACGGCTTCGTGCTCTTGCGCGCGATGCGGACAGCCTTTGCCGAGCGTGGCGTGAAGGTGCCCATCGTCGCGCTCACCGCGTACGGGACGACGGAGAATCGCGCGCGCGCCCTCCAGGCTGGCTTCGATCTCTACCTGACGAAGCCGATCGATCCCCGAGCGCTGACGAGGGCCGTGGCCGAGGTCGCGCATCGGGTGAGCTGAGGCGAGGGCGCAATCTCGCCGACTTGCTGGCGGGAGCTACGAAGGCGAGGTGCCTGATGCGACCGCGTGGCGCTAGAAGCGGGAGTAGATGCGGAGCCCGCCCACCACCGAGGTGCTCATGTTCTGGAGGCGGCCCGAGGAATCGAGGAACTTGTTGAGGGCAGGGTCGATGACCTGCAAATCAAGGGTCGCATTGAGCCACTTCGCGATCGAGAAGTTGTAGTACATCTCGACCGCGTCTTCCTTGTCGAGGCCAAGGTTGAGCCGCTGGCGGAGGAACGGGACGAAGTTGCTGCTGAACTGTGTGCGCGCCCAGCCCACGCCGAATGTGTCCTCTTTGCGACCCGGCACGATGCCCTTGCCGCCGATGCCCACGTTGTAGGCGTACTTGATCGGGTTCGCGATGCCGTCGGAAATGCCGAAGCGGAAGAAGGCGCCGATCCCGCTCTTGGGATCGCCCGGGGGGCTCCACAGAAACTGGTCGAAGTTGTAGTAGACGGCCCAGGTATTGTCGGTGGTATTCACGGGCTGGGTCGGGACGAGCAGTTCCGGGAAGAACCGCGCGAGGATGCGCCGGAGGATCGGCCCGGGGTCGGCCAGGCGCTCGAACCGCTTGTCGAGGAGCAGCCGCGCGAGGTTGTCCGGATCCTGCTGGAGCGAGAAGCGCTCCTTGTTGCTCCATACGAATCCCAGGAGCTGGTGGCCGACCAGCCCGAAGGGCTTGATGGTCACGCGGCCCTCGCCATTGACGAGCACGCCGGTGCTGAAGGCCTCGCTGATGTCGTTGTTCGTGGCCGTCCCGCTCGGGTCGATGACGGCGACGGTGAAGGTCGCTCCCTCCCAGGGCAGGAAGATCAAGGTGCCGCCATAGGCGGAGAACGGCACGAGGGCGAGTGTTGTGTTGAAATCGAGGGCGGTGTTCGAGAACGTGGAGTGAAAGTCGTGAGCGAACTCGTTGTTGTCCCCGCCCAGCGTGTAGAGCTTGCCCACCACGATGCCGAACTTCGGGCTCAGGAACTGCATGAACGAGAGGTTCATGAGGGCCGTGGTGTTGGTACCGTTCGGCTGAGGCAGAAGCGACATGATATTGGGGGGAACGAGGGCCCCGGAAGCGTTGTTGACATTGTCCCCGAAGCTCGACATGGCCATCACGTTGAGGAAACCGCCCGGCCAGAGTCCCATCTTCTGCGAGTCGACGTTCAAGGTGTACTCGGCGAGGCCCGAGTACTCCGCCACGGTGTCCCGTCCTCCGGTCATATTGCCCTGCGGAAACTGCAGGAGGTCGAGGTCCAGCACGATGCCCTTCTTCCCCATCTCGTCCCGGATCCCGAACCAGTCGCCGGTGAGCCGCGGCCTGTCCAAGAAAGTGCCGCCCCAGGTGGGCGGGATGTCCACGGGCTGGGCGCCGGCCGTGCCGGACAGAACGAGCAACGACGCCAAGCCCAGAACGAGGGCGCCGACGCTCAGTGACCGATGTCTTCTCGAGAGTGGGGATTTCATGGTGGGTCTCAATTCCCGCGATTATAGTCGAAGTTCTGCACCGTGACGCTCATCTGCTTGGCGGGTCCGATCACCTCGCCCCAGGCCATTTAGGTCAGCCCGCTCTTGAGCGTCTTGAACGTGGCCGTGAGGTCGACCTGGTCGCCCTGGAAGATGGTGGCCTGCCGGTCTTTGCACACCCGGCGAGCAGGAGCAGCGCGACCACCAATCGGGCGACAGCCGGAGCCAGCGGCCTCACGGCGTTGTCACCACGCGGTAGTAGACGCCGTTCGCGCCGTAGGAGGGCTGAAACCAGGTGTTGCCGCAGAGGTAGTACGTGCCTCCCTGCACCTTGGGCGAGATGCAGCCGGCCGGCAGGGTGGGATAGATGCCGCCCATCATGTAGTTGGGGCTGGCTGCGCTCCCAACGGCGACTCCTGCGTTGAAGGCGCTCGCCGTGCTGGCGCTGCCCACGGCCACGCCGGCATTGTAGACAGCCGCCGTATTGGCGCTTCCGGTGGCGACGCCGGCCGAGTACGCGCCGGACGTGGCGGCGGCCGTGGAGGAGGTGCCGGCTGCGACGCCGGCGTTGTAGGCGCTCGACGTGGCCGCCGCGGTATTGCTGGACGCGATGGCCGCGCCCGCGGCCATACCCACCATTGCGCCCGCCGCGGCCGCGCCCGCGGTGGACCAGCCGCCACAATTGCTGCACGAGGACCCGTAGTAGTTCACCGTGGTCGGCGGATGGTAGGGATAGTACGCGCCGGGCGGCGGTGGGTAGTACGCGCCGGAAGCATGGTAGGCCGTCGTCCCATAGGGCGTCGTCGCGGTCGTGCCATAGCCGGCGTAGTGGGTCGCCGAGTCGCCGTAGGGGTTGGTCACGGTCGTGGATCCCGATCCCGTGGCGTGATAGGCGGAGTCGCCGTACTGGTTCGTCGCGGTCGTGCCCTCGCCGTAGGTGTGCGTGGCGCTGCCGCCATAGGGATTGGTCGCGGTCGTCTGCCCCGATCCCGTGGCGTGCGTGGCGGAATCGCCGTACTGGTTGGTCGCGGTCGTGCCCTGGCCGGCGGTGTGCGTGGCACTGCCGCCATAGGGGTTGGTCGCGGTCGTCTGCCCTTGGGTGTGCGTCGCGCTGCCGCCATAGGCGCCCGAGGCGCTCCGGGAACCCTCCCCGCCGGAGGCGCTGCCGCCCCGGTCACCACTTGCGCTCCAGGAGCCGCCGCCGGAGGCGTGGCCATAGCTGCCCGAGTGCGACCAGGCCTCGGCCGGCCCGCATGAAAGGCCCGTGACCAGCAGACCCACGAGAAGGATCGAGATCGTGCTCATAGGTGTGCTCCTTCCTTACTTGGTCTTGGGCGTCTCGGCCGCCGGTGGCGGAGGCGTGCCCACCATCGGGGGCCCGGGATCCGGATGGGCGAACGGCATGCGCTTCGCCGCGGCGGCGCGCGACGAGGCGAAGGCGCCCGCGGGAACGGCCCCGTCGAGCTTCCAGCTTGAGAACTCCACCTGATGCCGCAGCTGCAGCGGATCCTTCTGGAACACGGCGCGCGCCATGCGGGGCAGCTTGTCCTGGACGCCGATCCACATCTGCACGAACACCCCGTCGCCGGCGTAGGCCACGATGTCGGTGGTCGTGCCTCCCACCACCCGGGACTGACCCACGTAGAAGGCCAGCTCCAGGCCCTTGGCGATGTCCCCGTACGGATCGGCGACGAGCGCGTCAGTGAACGGGAAGTACGTGCCGTGGCTCTGGTAGGCCGCCTCCAGCATGGAGTCTATCGTAGGCGGGGCGTCCGCGACCGCGGCCAGCTTCTCGGCGGGCATGAAGGCCACCATGGTCTTGCCGTTGTAGTAGAACTCGGATGTGGGCCCGTCGCCGGTCTGGATCACCCGGAGTTTGTCGGGCCGCTGCAGCGTGACCAGGGAGCGCGTCGTGTACACGAGGGCCGGTCCGAGGCGGCTTGGGCTCTCGTACGAGGCCACCGCGGTGAAGCTCATGGTGCGGGCGGCCGCCAGGCGGCTGCTCGAGGCCTTGAGCACCTCGATGGCCTTCGGCTCGAGCGCCGGCGCCGTCCCGGGCGGGGCAGCGGGGGGCGCCGAAAGCGCGGGCGCCGGAGCGGAAGGTATCCCCGGCGGCTGCTGGGCGCTCACGCCCGCAACCACGAGCAGACTGAGCGCGACCAGGAGCGTGCGTGCACAAACCAAGTCTTGCCTCATCATCGCCTCCGCGAGCGAACCGACCCGCAGGCGCGCCCGGCGGACCTCATGGGATCATACCGCACTCGAACATCTTGTTGGCGACCGGCGCCGCAATCTTGCTGATGAACGCGGCTCGCATCTGGGCGTCGTTGCGCAGCATCTGGATCATCTCCTGCTCCTGCGGCGACTTCGGCTTGCTCCGCTGCTCCCAGAGCTGCTCGCAGGTCGATTGCGCGTACTTCTGCACGACATTCTGCGCGACCATGTCCAGGATCGGGAATTGGGCGCCGGCCACGCCCGCGAACAGCAGCGCGAGCGCCCCGGCGAACACGAACACGCGTCGAGTCATGGTGGCCTCCTCTGAAGGGGTTAGTTGTTGCGGTTGTAGTCGAAGTTCTGCACCTGCACGCTCAGCTGCTTGGCGGGCATGATCACCTCGGCGTAGGCCACGTGGTTGAGCCCGCTGGGAAGCGTCTTGAAGGTTGCGGTGAGGCTGATCGGATCCCCCTGAAACGTGGTCGACACCTGGATCCTCTGTACGTGGCGGGTGCGGGGATTTACCCACAGGGAGAGCGTGTCGCCCGAAGAGATCACATTCTGCCCCGTCATCTCGAACAGGCCGCTCGCGGCGGGTCCGGTGGCGGTGGCACGACTCATGAAGTCCTGCACCTTGCCGGCCGTCGGCAAGGTGTATTGCTCGAGCAGGTCGCGGAGCCCGGTCAGATACTCTTCCACCTTCTGCCGCTCGGCCTCGGCGATGCGCCGGCGCACGAAGCCAAGGGGCAAGGGCGCGCTCTGATCGTTCATGACGCTGCGCTGGAGCTGCCCGCCCGGGCCGTAGGTGACCGTGTCGAGACGCAGGTCCTTCACCTGCCCCTGATCGATCACCTCCGTGCGGCTGGTCCAGCTGTACTGGCGCATCAGGGCGGCATTGGCCTTGCGGGCCTCCGTCACGCGCATGGCCATGTTCGTGGGAGCGGGCTGTCCGGTCTGGGCGGAAGACGCGGGCGGCCAGCCGAGGGCCAAGCCAATCATCGCGAGCACAGGCAAGAGTCTCATGGACCAGCTCTCCAATCGTCGAAACGGGTTATGGGTGCGCGTCGCTGTTTGACGAGGCCGCTTCCAGCCGCTACCGCCGCGCCCGGGCCATGAGCGCACGCTCGTTCACTCGCTCGCCTTGTTGTTCCGCCGGCCGAGCGCGTGCATGATGCGCCGCTCCTCGGCCGTCAGTTGCTGCGGCTCGAGCTTGAACGTCAGCTTGTTGAGCTTGCCCGTGAAGCGAAACGGCACGTCGTAGCGGTACTCCAGAAAGGCGACTGGCGTGCCCGTATCCATCCCGACGTCGAAGGTTTCGTCCCACTGGAAAATGAACGGCACGGTGTGTTCCATGGAGTTCTTGTCCACTTCCTTGCCATCCACGCTCAAGACGCCGGTGCCGCCCTTGCCGAAGCCGCCGCCGTCGAACTTGAAGTCGAACACCAGCGTGTGCTTGCCGGCCTTGAGCTCGGGGCCCTCCCACGTCGTGCGCTTGAGATCGAAGAGGTTGTACAGGAACACGGGCTTGCCCCGGCCGATGCCCAGCTCGCCCTTGCTCAGGAAGAAGCCATAGCCGCCGAAGCGACCGCCCTGCGTCACGATCATGCCTTCGGCGCCGCCCTCGGGGATCTCGACCTCCGCGGTGATCGTGTACGAGCGCTGCAGGATGCTCGGCTCGGAGCCGTTCGGAATGCCGCTGTGCTCACCGGAATACGTGAACACCGTCCGGCCCGCCGCCACACTCGGGCGCGGCGTCACGACACGCGTCAGCGTCGAATTGTCGAGAGGCAGCACGGGATACTTCTTGATCTCGGCGTAGAACCGGTTCTGCATGTCCTTGAGCTTGTCGGGCATCTTCGCCGCGAGATCGACGGCCTGGGTGGGGTCGGAGCGGACATCGTAGAGCTCCCACTGGTACCCGGTGATCACATCGGGCGCGGTCGGCGTCATGTGCCACGGAACGGTGACAGGAGTCGTGGCGGCGACCCAGCCGTTGTGGTAAAGCGCCCGATTGCCCAGCATCTCGAAGTACTGGATCGTGCGCTTCGACGGAGCGCCGGCGTTGGCCCTGTCCCAGGTGTACGCCATGCTCACGCCCTCGATCGGGTTCTGCCTGAGCCCGTCGATCGTCTTCGGCGCCGGAATGCGCGTGGCCTCGAGGATTGTCGGCACGATGTCAATGATGTGGTGGAACTGCGTCCGGATGCCGCCGGCGCCCTTGATCCGCTGGGGCCAGGCGATGGCCACGCCCTGGCGCGTGCCGCCGAAGTGCGACGCCACCTGTTTGACCCACTGGAACGGCGTGTCGAACGCCCAGGCCCACTCCACCGCCATGTGCGGATAGGTCCGGTCGGAGCCCCAGAATTCGTACCAGAGGAACTGATCCTTGACGGGGATGGTGACGCCATTCAACGGCGCCACCTCGTTCGGTGTGCCGTTGAGCGTGCCCTCGGCGCTGGCGCCGTTGTCCCCGCTGATATAGATGATCAGCGTGTTGTCGAGCTTGCCCATGTCCTCGACCTGCTGGATCACCCGCCCGATCTCGTGATCGGTGTAGGCGAGGTACGCGGCGTAGACGTCGACCTGGCGCGTAAAGAGCTTCTTCTCCTCGAAGTTCAACGTGTCCCACTGCGGCAAGTCCTTGGGCCAGGCGGTCA
>Ga0137407_10003361_pt1 | contig 10630 bp, 11 predicted proteins | sample CZOMad2_2_16fung_FD_108410 | JGI IMG/M metagenome (GOLD analysis project Ga0137407, IMG submission 108410) | Vadose zone soil fungal communities from Angelo Coast Range Reserve, California, USA - CZOMad2_2_16fungal (Illumina Assembly) | ecosystem: Environmental > Terrestrial > Soil > Vadose...
ACGGCTCATCCCCGTGGACTTCCAGAATCTTGGAGTACAACTGCTCGGCCTGCGTGAAATCGCCGGCGCGGAAGCTCTGCTCGGCCAATACGTATTGCCGGGCGAGCGGTGGGGTCCCCCCCTCAGCGCCGACGGCTTGCGCCTGGGCCGCCGCGCAGGCCAGCACAGTGGCCGGGAGTAGCCTGTAGATCAGCTTGCGAATGAGGTCTGGAGAGCTCAAGTGGGTGGTGTCCGTTACTGAAACAGTCCTTCCTGCAGGAACTTCATCGCAATCGGAAATCCAATCACGGCGAATGTGCAGGGGAAGATGAAAGCGATCAGCGGGAATAACATCTTGACCGGAGCTTCCATGGCCAGCTTTTCAGCACGCTGGAAGCGTTCGGTACGCCGCTGCTCCGACTGCGCCCTCAATATCGGGCCAAGCGCACTGCCTTGGCGTTCCGCTGTAATGAGCGCTGACACGACACTCGAGACGGCTGGCATCTGCAAACGCTCCGCGAGAGCGCGAAACGCGTCGGCGCGGGGTCGCCCTGTGCGAACGTCGCGGAGCACGCGATCGAGCTCGTGTTTGAGGGGATTGGAGGGGCCCTTTTGCACGGCCTGCGCCAGCGCACTCGTAATGTTGAGTCCGGCCTCAACACACAAAGTCACGATGTCGAGGTATAACGGCAGTGCTTTCAGGATCTGTCGCTGCCGCGCCTCGCGCTGATCTCGCAGCCACAGATCGGGATAGATGTAGCCGCATACGAAGACGATCGCCAGCCATAGGAGGGATGCGCCCCCGCGAGGGGCCAGAATGAACTGCAACAGGCCGGAGCCCGCGGCGCCAGCGAGAATTTTGCTGGCGAAGAACTGCTCCGGGCTCAAGGCATAATCCAGGCCGGCGTAACGCAGCAGCAGTTGTGTCTTTTGCCGGTAGGAGACGCTCAGGAGGGGAGCCAGGCGAAAGCTCGCAAGTTGAATCAACGGCCACGCCAGGCGGAAGGCGCCCGGCGGTGGGTCGAGAAACTGACGATCCTCCGCGGGTACCTCAACGAACGCCTTGCGGATGGCCAGCACGGCGAGCGTCGCGGCCAGGGCGGATGCGGCCAACGCGATGAAGAACAAAATGCTCATCTGAAACAAACTCCCTTGCTGCGCGGTTACACGTCGATGCTGACGATTTTGCGAATGATCAGGGCGCCCACGATCTCCATGGCTGCGATGAAGGCCAGCGTTGCCCATCCGTACCAGGTGTGGAACAGGGGATACATGGCCTCCGGCTCCATGTGAAACAACACGGCCATGAGTGCGATCGGCAGCAGGCCGACGACGATGCCTTGCAGCTTGCCTTGGGCTGTCAGGGCACGGATCTTGCCTTCGATGGTCAGCTTCTCGCGCAGAGTCGCCGCAAGGCGCTCCAGGGTCTCTGCAAGATTGCCGCCCGTTTCGCGCGCAACCCGCAGCGCGGAGGACAACAGCGCGACTTCCTCGACGGCGACTCGCTTCTCGAAAGAATCGAGTGCCTGCTCGAAACTCACGCCAATGCGCTGCTCGCGCAGGAACAACTCGAATTCCTGTGAGATCGGCGGCTGGGTCTCGGCCACCATCTGGGTCAACGCCCCAGGCAGGCTCGCTCCGGCCCGAAGCCCCCCCGCGACCAGCATGACGGCATCCGGCATCTGGGTACGCAGCGTGCGTAACCGGCGGCTCTTGAAAAATGCGAACAGGACTCGCGGCAGAAAATATCCGGCGACACAACACGCGGCGACGATGATGAAGTTGCCGCTGACAAACCAGCCCAGCAGGCCGATGGCCGCGATCACGACCGCATTGAGAGTCCACAACTGGCGGGTGTCGATGAACAGAAACATCTGTTCCAGCGTGCGGCGCGCGGAATCGGAGAATTGAGCCTGATAGCGCTGCACACCGGTGGTTGCGCTGCGCACGCAATACCAGAAGACCAGTGCTGCGCAGCCGAAGCACGCGACCCAGAACAGGGCGATGAGGTTATGCGCGCCGCTCATCGGCCCCATCCTCGCGCTCTACCGGTGCGAAGACCGACAGATCCAGATTGACACCCACGGCGCGCAGATCTTCGTAGAAGCTGGGCGTGGCATCACAACCGGTGAAATAGCCGATAACCCGGCCATCCGCATCGAAACCCACCCGCTCGAAGCGGAACAGCTCCTGCAACTGCACCGTGCCGTTTTCCATGCCGGTGACTTCGACGATGTGCGTGATTCGCCGCGAGCCGTCGGCCAGGCGCATCTGCTGCACGATTACATCGATCGCCGATGCAACCTGCTCGCGGATGGCCGTGATGGGAATGTCGATGCCGCCCAGCAGAGTCATGACTTCGAGGCGGCTGATGACATCGCGGGGACTGTTGGCATGCACGGTGGTGAGCGAGCCATCGTGACCGGTATTCATCGCCTGCAACATGTCAAGGGTCTCACCGCCACTACATTCGCCAACGATGATGCGGTCGGGGCGCATGCGCAGCGAGTTGCGCACCAGCTCGCGGATCCCAACGGTGCCCCGGCCTTCGAGGTTCGAGGGCCGTGCTTCCAGGGATACCAGGTGGCCGTGGTTGAGTTTGAGCTCCGCGGCATCCTCGATGGTCACGATCCGCTCGCTCTTGGGAATCAGGTTGGACAACACATTGAGCAGGGTCGTCTTGCCCGAGCCCGTGCCGCCGGCAACGATGATGTTCTTGCGGTTCTCGACGCAGACTTTGAGGAAGTCGATCATGCCGCGGCTGGCAGAGCCCAACCGCTGCAGATCCTCGGGACCAAATACGCGGCGGTTGAATTTACGGATGGTGATGGTCGGCCCCTTCAGTGCCAGTGGCGGAATGATGGCGTTGACTCGCGATCCGTCCGCGAGGCGCGCGTCCACCATGGGCGAGGCTTCATCGACTCGCCGGCCGATCGGCGAGACGATGCGGTCGATGACCGCACGTATCGCCTCATTGCTGGTGAACGCAGCCTTGCACCGCTCCAACCGGCCCTGGCGCTCGACGTAGATCTCGTCCACCTTGTTGACCATCACTTCGGAAATCGTCGGGTCGGCCAGCAGGCGCTCGAGCGGGCCCAAGCCCACCACCTCATCGAGAACATCGGTGATCAACTGCTCCGCATCGATGTCCTCGGGCAACTGCAGCCGCGTTTGCAGGATCTCGCGAATCAGCGCATCGACTTCCGTTCGAAGATGCTGATCAGAGAGCTGCCGGACGTCCTTGCGGCGCAGATCAATGATCTCGACCAGATAGCGATGCACGGAGCGACGCCACTCGAAACCCTTCAGGTAGTGCTCCATGTCGGCGTCGGACGTCTCGCGGGGCGTTGCCGGCGCAGGCACCAAGGGCACAACAGGAGCGGGTTTGGCGGCTGCCGATACATGCGTAGCAACCTCGGTCGGGGCGAATGCCGGTTGCGTCACCGCACGGGGATGCTCGATTTCCGTCGAAGACGGTTTCACGAAGCGCGGCAGCGGTACCTGCACTTTGAGGACGAAGCCGCAAATCACGACGGTGTCGGTGTCAGTGAGAGGTCCGTATTCCACGATCCGCTGGCTGTTGACCCAGGTGCCCGACAGGCTCCCCCGGTCGATCAGTTTGAAGCCGTGGCCCAACTGCTGAATTTCGGCGTGCACGCGTGCAACCTTCCAGCCGTGCAGGGTGACGCCACTGTTGGACCCACGGCCAATGAGCACCGGAAAGCGGTCGAAGGAGTGCGTCCGCGGTGGCTTGCCTTCCTCGGTGACAGTGACTTTCAGTACATCGCCCGGATCCATGGGTTACTCCGCGAGTTTGGATTGCTTCAGGGCGGCGGCGCGCTTGTCTTCACCGGCGCGTACCGCATCGAGATTGCCCGGACTGTCGGCGTTGACGAGGTGCGGTGTCAGGAAAATGACCAGGTCGGTTTTCTTCTTCTGAAAGTCGCGGCTCCTGAACAGCTGGCCCAGCACCGGGATGTCGCCCAGGGCCGGGACTTTGAGCAGGGTCCGGCTGTCGCTGCCGTCGAACAGTCCGGAAATCACCAGCGTCTGCTCCGACTGGAGATTGACTTCGGTGTCCGTGCGCCGGGTGATGAAACCGGGAATCCCGGCGACCGTGACCGTAGGGTCGATCGCAGACAGCTCCGTGAAGGCTTTCATGCGGATCGTGCCGGAGTCGCCGACGACCGGGTTCACCTCGAGCTTCACGCCATACGGCTTGAACTGCACGGTGGTCTGGCCGAGGAAGCTGGATATCGGAATCGGGACCTCGCCACCGGAGAGAAACTTGCAGGAGCCGCCGCTCTTGCAGGTGAGCTTCGGCTCCGAGAGATAAGTGGCGTCGCCCTTGGTGACCGACGCATCGATGATCGAGGTGATGGAGCTCGATATTCCGAAGTAAGTCGAAAACGGTACCTTTGGACTCAGGGGCACGTCCGCAAGATTGGCGAGTCCGTTACCGTCTGGCGGCGGCCTGAACGCATTCCCGCGGTGGACGTCGCCGACGATGCCGAACGTTGGACCGCGCACCCCCGTAGTCGCCCAGTTGATGCCGAGTTGCGTGAGCGCGGTTTTGCGAAACTCCATGATGCGCACGTCAATCTCGACCATCCGGTCCAGTTGGACGCGGCTCGCGAGGTTTACGATCTGGGGGTATAGCTTGACGATTTCTTCCAGGCGAGTCGTCTGCTCGTTGTCCAGATCGTTGCCCTCGAGAACGACCTTGTCGCCAACGAGCCGTGTAGCGATCTTCGGATCGTCGCCGACCAACGCGCGCACCTCGGAGAGTAGAAGGGCGGTATTCGCGGAGACCACCGTCACGGCGTAGTCGTTCTCGGTGCCATCCCGATGCCACAGATGGATGGTGCTCTGTCCCTGCGTTTCGGCCAGGAGGAGAAGTTGGGTCCTCCCAATGATGTTCGTGCTGAGGACGCGCCCGTTCCCGACGGCCAGGCGCTTGATGTCGGTCTCGTTCAGAACGCGCCCTTCGCCCACGTAGAGCAGAAGCGGTGTGGGGTCTGCCAAAGCCAAGCAGGGTGCGAGCAATAAGACGGAGCAAATGCAAAAGATCAGGCGTCTCATGATGTCCGGCGGTGGATGCGGGCGGTGGCGGAGGGGTAGGCATGGTTAAAGTTATATTCAGTGGGCCATCGTGGCAGCTTCTGAGGGCACGGCGGCCGACCTCAGGACTTCTCGCAGCATTTCCGCACTGTTCGTTGTTGGTGGCGGGGGTGGCGGCGAGGTGGCGGAACCGGTGGGGAGCGAGCGATCGAGACCTAACAGCTGGATCAACTCCCGTTCTCCATGTCCGCCGCCCTTGCCGCCGATGATGACCTCGGTGGTGAGTGCCTGCCCGGCCTTGCGGGGGCCGGTTGCGCCAAATAGTTCCGAGGCATCCATGGCGGCGGCGACGAGCGGTTGCTGGTCCGTGTTACCACGCAGTACCGCCGTCAAGGTACCTGCTTTCTGTGCCAGGATCAGGCGCTGTACGTCGGCTGGAGCTGCTTCGATCGTGATGTTGGTAAAAGCGCGCCCGATTCCGGTCTGTGAGCCGTCCGTAATGCTTGGACGCACCTGGCGGCCGGTGGCGAGAATCAGGACGTTCTGCATCAGCAGACGCGTCTGGTCGGGTCCGCTGGGTGCAGCTCGGGCCCCCTTGAAGGGCTTGGCCGTGAAGAACAGATCGACTCGATCGTGCGGTTGCAGGAGGCCGGAGATGGAATTGACCTCGTCGACCGTCAGCGTAATGGCGCGCACACCAGTCGGTACTCGCGTCGAGAACGTGGAAGTATCGGCGCCTTCCAGTGTCCCGCGAATCAGTACTTCGCCGCGCCGCATGTCAACGGCGAGCCGGGCGCCTTCTACGTTGGCGAAGCCGGCGGGGTCCACCGCGGTGCCGGGTACGAAGTCCTTCGGGATCGGGCGCACCGCCATGTTTTCCGAGCCGACGATCTCGCCACGCTTCAAATCTGCTTTCGCGACGACGACCTCAGTCGTCTCGACGTTCGGATTAAGCCGTTCTTTCTCGCGCTGAACTGTCTGTGTGATGTACTGGCTCGCGGCAAATACAGCGAGGCCGCCGAACACCACCGCGCCGGCCAGGATCATCCAGCTTGCAGGCAGACGAAGCTTCATTGGCATGTTCAGACCGCCGACATTGCGTAGGTGAAGCGCTGGTAGGCGTTCTTGACCGCGTCGAAGAATTCCTGCAGCGGGCTCGGGTTGCCGTTGACCAGGACCATGACGACGAGCGCCAGGATGATCAGGTATTCAACGCTGCTCTGGCCCCTGGCGCGGGTGCCGGCCGGTCCCGGGTTCTTCATCTCAACTCCTCGAGTGCGGAAATGCGATTGACCATGACCGAGGTGCCTGCGGGCTCCTGCGCCAGCGTCACGAAGATCTCTTCACGGCCTTTGCGAAATATCGCCGCGTAGGCGCTCGATGCGGGCCAGGTTGCCAGTGGGGCAGGTTGTTTGACGAACCCCTCGCGGGTGAGGTCGGCGGCCAGCCGCTCGGCAACGCCATCGACGGGGCTCGGATCGATGCCGATGGCCATCTGGCTGCGCTTGCCGGCATCGAAGGAATCAATCTGCTGGATCAGCTTCGCAGACGGAGGAAATCCCGCGGGGCGCTGCACGGGCTCGCGCATGTTGGGTTTGAACTGGGGCAGGGCGGACCAGGTGCCCACCGTCTGACCGCGCTGCCGCTGAAGTTGCAGCGTCACCCAGAAGTCACCGACCCGGCCGGCAACCGCAACCTGTCCGCGGAGCGCCGCTGATGGCTGGGCGCGGCTGAAGTCACGCTGCACGTGCTCGCGGAAGTAGCTTACGACCTCGTCGGGATTGCGCCATGTCGTATAACGGTAGATCCTTGCCGGGACACCGTTGATGTTGATGTGGTCTCCAATGTTGCTGAGCCTGGCGTCAGCGGCTATGTGAGGCTCGGGCCAGTCGAGCGCGTCCGGCATTTGTCCCATGCTGACGGGCGAGCACACCGATGCGACGGCCAACATGGCGGCCAATGCAGGATGTCTGACAGTAGCGGGGCTCACTGCAGCCTCGGATAGCCGGTGGGGTCGCTGGTCGGCACCTCATCCACCCAGGCGCCACTGACGAAGTTATGAAAATCGAAGTCCCCGACATTGGATTCAAGGGCACCAGCCAGAGGCAGGACGACCGCAGAAGCCGGCAGGTAGACCGCGTCCGCGACTTTGTAGGGAGGCAGGCACAGGCCAACCTGTGAGACACGGCCGACAACCGTGTTTTTATCCGGTTGGCACGTGTCGTCCGCGGTTCCCGGGCCATTCGCCGTCCATGCGTTGGTCATGATGGCCGTGTGAAACTGCATCTTCAGAAGCAATGAGTTGAGCTGAGTCAGGAAGTCCGCGCCACCGTTTTGGGTCGAGAGTTGTGCCTGCACCCGCGCGTTGAAGAGTCCCTGCTTCAGGCTCAGGCCGAAGGTGTCGGGCCCGGCATTCAGGAGAGCGGTCACCACGCCGTTGCCGGGATCGATGTCACTCGCGTCGGCCCTGATGCCAACATCACTGTAGTTCTCGAGCAATGGCCGCCCCCGGTTATCCACCCACAGAGGATTGCCCTGGCCGGTCTGGACTGCATCCTGTGCGGGAAGATCGTTCGTCAACACGGGAGTCTGGTCGCCCGAGAAGAAACGCTCGCGGATCTCGTTGGCGAACGAGGGATTGCCGTTGAGGTTGCTGCAATCTGCGTAGCGGACCGTGCACTCGAACGCGAGCTTGCGGGAAGCCGCGATAGTCGTCTGCTTGATGTCGAGGTACTTCCCGATCAGCGGGATGAGCAGGAACAACGGAATCAGGACGAGCGCCCCGACGAGAAATTCTATGATGGCCTGGCCGCGTTGCCTCGTACGTCCGTCGAAAGTGGGTGAAGGTTTAACGCGTGCCATGTGCAACTTCCCGCTAAGGTGCCCGGATGGATTCAGGCGGGACGACACTGCCACGGCCGCCGTAACGTAAGGACGTGGTGCGGCCGTGCCAGATCATCTTGCCGTCGGGAGCCTTGGTCGACAGCTCCATCGGCTGCAGGTATCGAGCGCTGGGACAGCCTGGAGGTGCAACGAATATGCACATCGCAAAGCTGCCGGCACCAGGAATACTCGATTTGGACGTGACTCTCTGACAGGGTTGCCCCGCGATTGTGTCGCTACCGAGAGGCTGCACAAAGGGATCTCCCGGCTTGGGCACCGTCTGCACATTTGAGATGTAGATCATTTCGTTGGCCCGCAACGGCCGCTGCGAGCGCTGGGGTTGCTCGTCATCGATCTGCTTGGTCTCGTACAGCACGCCGCCCTTGGCGACGCGAGTCTTGCGAGTCACGGTCTTGAAAAAGCGCGGACAGCCGCCGTCATCGCCGTGCCTCTTGGGCGCCCACGAGTAGGTTTCCTCAACGACCACGGCATCCGGGCCGCTGGCGCGGATCTGCACGCTGCCACCCCATTTGCGCTCCGCCGCCGAAGCCGGTTGGGGTGAGCCGGGGCAGCGATCGGGCATGGCGTTCCAATGAAAGCCGCCGTCGTCCCATTGATAGCTCTGCTCGATATCCTCAAAGCAGGTCCCATTACCCGGGGCGGTTGCGGCCAGCGCCGGCAGCAAGGTGGCCGCGATGACGCAGATGACCGGGCTGGTGCGGTTCTTCATAGGAGAAGCGCTTCCGCACGCTGTGCGACGGTTGGTTCCGCCAGCCGTGCCTGCCAATAGGGGTTGAACAGACTGGGGTACTCAACTCTGCCATCGGCTCGGGCGGCCGGCCGTTCGAAGTAGACCTCCGCCGCCGCGACGCTCGACAACTCGTTGCGGTCCAGCTTCTCGGGCATGCGCAGCCGGCCGACCCCGATGTTCAGCGTGTTGGCCGTGCGCAGATTGTTGCCGCCCAGGTGGGTGACGACACCGAGCACTGCTGTCGGGTTTTTGACCTGTGGGTCACTGCCGTTCAGGCCCGCGTAGTTCAAATCCCTGAAGGGCTGGATACCAATGTAACCGTCCGGAGTTACTGCGGCGTCGCGGGCGAACTCGAGCGCTCGCGGGTTGTCATTAACGTGGCCGGTGTCCTGATCGGAGGTTCCGCCGCTTGCCTGGCGGTCGCCCCATCCCATGGGGCTCTCGTTTTTCGGACAGCCCTTCGCGGACGCCGGATAGTCCCACTCCGACAGGCCGTCGGCGGCCTCATATCGGTCGAGCGAGCTGTCGAGGGTCGTGCCGCCGCGCTTTTTCAAGTCCGTGCCGGGAGTCTGAATGCCGAAGACACAGAAATGCGGGATCACGGTCAGGTTGAATCCGCGGTCCTGCGAATATTTGTCGAGTCCCTGGCGCACGAGCGCCGCCGGGCGAATGCGGTCCGTGCCGGAGTATTTTTTCGTGAAACCACCGGGTCCCTCGAAGGTGTCGGGCAACATCTTCGAAGTAAAGTGCGTGTCGTTGGCCGTACTCACCTGGTCGACGATGGTTTGCACCGCCAGAAAGTTGGTGGAGAGGTCCAAGGCGGTCTGCGAGAGCGACAGCAACCGGTTCATGCCATTACTGCGTGCCTCGACTTCCCCTATGACGACCGGTTGCAGGATGGCGTCGTATTCGGTGAGGACGGCCGCCGCCGCGGACAGGGCCTCGGTAAAATAAGGCACGATCTGCAGAATGTAGGAGATCGTGGCGGTGCAGGTCTGACCGCCGTCGCCTGCCTCCTGCGCGAGGCACAGAGTCAGATTTTTGAGGTACTGCGTCTCGGAAGTGAGTGTCAACGTCTGCGCGATTGCCACTTCGTTGGCTATCATTGCGCGATTCGAATAGGCGTCGTAATTCAGCACCCGTGCACGCCACAGCGCGGCGCTGTACGCGGCAGCATCGGCGGCGTTGGTCACGCGCTGCTTGTCGGCCGAGACCTGGCCGGTGCTGAACAAATAGAACAGCATGATGGATCCCATGAAAAGGACCACCAGAGCCATGACCAAAGCCTGGCCGTTGGCAGGACGTTTCAACATCCTGTCCTCCCTGAATCCCTCCCAACCCCACAACTGCCGGCGCAGGCCGCAGCGCCTGCGCCGGAGGCGCGGATATTTCGGTGAGCTGTTACTGGTTGTTATTGAAGGCGGATAACCCCTTGTTCGGGGTGGCCTTGCCGTCCGCCGTGGTGGCGGAGGTCGCAGCGGCCGTGATCTGTGTCTGCGAATCCTGGCCGGCCATTTCCTTGGCCATCGCGGCCGTTTGATTGCGCAGGGTCTGCCCGAAGTAGCTGTACACGCCAATGGCCGCAATGGCGATCAGCGCGACGATGATGATGTATTCGGTCATTCCCTGGCCGCGCTGCTTTCTCAACATTTGTGAAGTCATGACGAAGAGCCTCCCTAGCGGTTTGCCGAGACGGGTTTCACAAACAAACAACTTTTGTCCCGGGACTTAAGGTGAACACAACTTTGGTCGCGTGACAACTGTTCGTACTTCCAGGTGTTCTATGTTGTTCCAAGTTGGTGCATACAACTTCCGGCCGCACCGGGAACGCGGGCACGCAAGTTGTGCACACTGACTCGCGGCGGGAAAACTTCGTCTGCTTGTCATTGTTTCGTCATGGGGTGCAGGTATGCCGCGCAATGGAACGCAACGGCATGTTGGAAATGGGAGGAGCGC
>Ga0137407_10003362_pt1 | contig 10630 bp, 15 predicted proteins | sample CZOMad2_2_16fung_FD_108410 | JGI IMG/M metagenome (GOLD analysis project Ga0137407, IMG submission 108410) | Vadose zone soil fungal communities from Angelo Coast Range Reserve, California, USA - CZOMad2_2_16fungal (Illumina Assembly) | ecosystem: Environmental > Terrestrial > Soil > Vadose...
ACATCGTTGTAGATCTTTTTCAAAAGGCGGGCGGGGACTTTTCGTTCGATGAGGTCGATGAGATAGGCATCGTTGTTACGATAACCTGCTCGTCCAGCGAGAGTTTCAAACTCTTGGAAAAACTCGTCAGCACGGCGGTTGTTGTCGTAGGTAATCGTTTCAAGTGCATTCGAGGCAGTGCGTCCTTTGTTCGGATCTGCAAACACTACTGCCAGCTCTGATAGTATTACTTATTACTGTACCAGTCATGACAGTGAAGTGTATTTCCAGAAGCAAAGTACTACTTCATTATATTACTACTAGCCTGGCAGAGTTTTACTTCAGTTCTACTACTAGGTTCTACTTTTACTCATAGGTTATACTTCTACTTCCGCATTGTACTTTTGCTTGCGGGTTCCACTTTGCTCGGTAGCTCCTAATTTGGTTGCTCACCGCCCGACCTCTTCCTGGAATGGTTGTTGGGGCGCTACAATTCAAATTGGGTAATATCGCGCTCAATTCTACGCGTCTCGTTCATTGCTCGTTCAGGTTGTTCCCGGCCTCTTAAAACTTGAAAAACCAACTGTATTATTCTATTCGAGACGAAGGTAGGTAGTTTATTGTGAAATGAAATTAGCTTCGAATGAAATTCGGCCTGATCATGGGAACTCAGGGGGATTACCTGGAACGGCGGGCCCTTTGTCTCGTGTTAGTTGAATGGCCTCGTGTTGAACAACGTTTGATCAATTACCTCTTCTTTGGCCTTGTGTTCGGATCCTCTTCGTCTTCCCTCTCGTCTTCCCCTTCCTTACCCTGCTCGCATTGAGTGCGAAGCACTTGTATCATTTGCTCCAGCGCCCACTGCACATCTGCGAAAGCCAACGACGACTCGACTGTTTTTCTACTCTCATCCTTCTCGCGCATCATCCACCAGGTCAAGCTCAACAATACCAGCACGAACCCATTCCTACCCCCCTTTACCAGTTTTTGCCATTGTTCGTTTTGTGGAAGGTCACGTACAAGTGGCCATGGGTGCGCATCATCGTCGGGAATTCGCCATTCGGGTTGCAAAGTTTTCCACCATGCTTTCCACGTCGCACCAAATTCGGATGCCTTGTCTACGGGGGGCGCCTTATCCCAGAGGCGATGTCGCTGCATCCAGTCTGACAGTTGTTGTGGGCGCATATCTTTGGTAAGTCTAATTTTCCGATCATCAGGATAGCCGAGAAGCTCCTCGAACTCAAGCCATAACTCAACAATGGACTTCTCATTTGCAGCGGTGAACACGCTTTCGAACCGCTTTCGAGCGTCTGTCATCCACGATGGAATAGTTTTCAAATTCGTGGAGGTAGCAGATGTAGCCTTTGGGGACATGTCGAGCATGTCGATATCCGCAGATTCGGTCGATGTCATGTTCGAGAGCGCAGAGATATGGAGCGGCGGGATAGTTTTGGGTGTCGATTCGGAATTGAGTGCTGAGATATTCGCAGAAAGAGGGGGCTGTCCAGCAAGTACGTCGCTTGCTTGTTCGTTGTTAATTCGTTCCGTAAGTCTCAAACGCGCTTGATAGGCAGTATCTAGGATTGCCTGCTCCTGCGCCACCTTGTTTGTTTGTGACCCAGCTATCACCGCTGCAACACTACGGATGAATCAGCAATGAAACGCCTATCCACTACTGCATACACACACCTATTTGCCACCGCCTTCACCTTAGAACGCAGTGTTCGTGTCCCGACGTTTGCCAAGGGAATTTTTTTACGTTTCGCCGAAGGTTCGCCTCCGTTTTCCTTATTCTCCTTCCCCTTCTTCCCCTCTCGCTCTCCGAAGATTCGTTCCCCCGCGTTTTTGAGCTCTAACGCCTGGAGCAATTTTCCGTTGGCCTTAATGTTCTCGCTCCTGATCCACTCGTATTCTGACACTCGCTTCCCATCCAGATATCTGATAGGCATTTCATTGGCAGGTGCCTTCGCGACCGCTGGTGCCGGTCCTGCCACGTGTTCGCTTCGCATAGCAACGTCGTCGCCATTCCCACCGTTGTCGTCACTGTTTTCGTCAGCAACACCACTGGTCACGACTTCTGAAGTCTGATCGTTTCTATGGATCGCAGTTTCAGTTTCATTGGATGTGCCGGCGTTCGGAACCATTTCATCTATAGGTTGAGTTTCAGGCTCAGGGAGGTCAACGGGCTTGTCGACGCCAATCGTATCACCACCCCCACCACTCGCAACAAGAGCCAAGTCGTCTCGGTGTTCACCTGCTGTGCCAGTACCGGTGCTCGAGTCTGGGGTTGGTGTTTTCTCCTTTTCTGGGGATATTCTCGCTGTGCCGTGCGTGTCGACGACTAGGGCGTATAGTGAGTATCGGTTTTGTGAGAATATTCAGAAAACCTACTTAAGCATTTATGCGCGAACGTATTGAATGAACCAGTCATCGTACCCTTTAAATCAGGATATGCCTCGGTGAAGTTCATACCAGTCGCCGTCTTGCCAGTTTGAAATACCATAGACATTATCCTATTGGGTACATCAGGGTCTGGCCCACCGACAATCAAGGTGCCTATGAAGCCACATTGCCGCAGTACTTCATCAAGTATAGTCATCATGGTACCGGGGAGTGCTTGTATCTTCCTATAGCTCGGTAAGTCCCATGTCAATATCAAAGTATTACCATGGACTTACTTTTTGCGTAAAGCACTTCTGGCTTCGTCCTCAGGGATGTTTTCATTCAACATCTCCTCAACTTCGGCTTCTTCTTTCATGGTCACAGTTCTCTCACACATTTCTTTCACCTCCGCCTTCACTTCATCTGTCTCTTCCTCTAACATGAGCCTTAGCTGGTGGTTCCTGTATTTGAATTGGGAATCGGGTTCCTCACCGGCCGGTACTGTTGCGAGATATTCCAAATATCCGGCAGCGATTATCGGACGGAGCTTCGAAACATAATACAAGCGCGAGTATGCCTGGTACGGCTGCCAGCGTCTGGGTTTCTTGCCCGTTAAGTCGAGCCTTTTTAGCCTGCCTTCGCCCGAAGAGGTGCTCCGCGTATGATTATTCATCCACTGTTTTAGTCTCTGCAACGATGTCAGTACAAGATTGTCAAAGCTGACGAAGCTGTACGTACGATTGATACAGTTAGAGGCTTCTTAGCCTTCCCTTTCTTCGTCGAGGCTGATTGGTCTGTCGCGTCGGCAACCGCCACGTCAACGACCGCATCATCCATGTCCGCCTCGTTGCTTGTGTCTGCAGTTGATGCGCCGGCATTGGCTCCATTGCCATCGTTGCCCACCAGATCGAACAATGCGGGCTTTGGCCATTGTTTTTGCCACTCGTCGAGAAAGACTGGCCAAAATTTTGCCGTCTCCGTTTTCTTCCCCTTGATTTTCAAATACTCCACTGCTTGGCTTTTCAGCCATGTCCATTGCTCTTCGCTTGCCCACGCTGGTCGGCCCATGGTAATCGAGACACAAGAGCAGGAGTGTAATGCCAGAGATGCACCTGGGAGATGCGGGAAACGAAATGCGGGAAACGAATTTAATTCGGATGACCACAGCCAGATTGTGATCCCCGTTCAATGTACCCAAACAACGGGACGCTACGGATACACGTGACGGTTCGAATTCCGTCACTTGACCGGTGGGGTTCTTTCTCTCCTCCGTGCAATCATCACTACGCCACGTCAGCTTTTCCGTGGTAAGTCATCGCAGTGTCTGACAACTTCGTTCATAAATACTCAGTTGCGAAGATGGCAGACACTCCCTCATCCGAACCATCACCTCTTGCATTTCTTACTGAGGTTGTACGCCTCATGCTAGCAACCCTGAGACTAGCGGCACTTGTTCTTGAATACTCAGCTGAGGTTCTTGACTTATCGATGCAGCATGTCACTTCTGCGGCACATCCGAGTCATGGACAAGTCGGCACTCCAAGATCAGTTACACCCGAACCGAATCAGCCGGAAAGGGTCTATAGTGACATGACGCCCCCGCATTCAGGACACTCCACTGTCGCTGTTGCCGATCCAGATTCTCCCACTTTGCAGGAGCGACACGATACAACGCGTCATCATGCTTCGCACCTTCCCATGCCTATTTTCTGCGATCCAAAATCCAATAGCCGCCGGTTCTATTGTGTGACCGTTGGTCGGCAAGTTGGCGTTTTTGACTGCGGGTAGGCCTCTTCTTGTGGATTCTATATGATAACTGAAGTCTTACCAGCATAGAGGCTACGGAATATACCATTTATGTTAAGAGCGGGGTATGTCAGCAATATGATACCCGACAGGAAGCTCTCGATGTGTTTATGGCTGCTCACCGTCGTGGTGGCACTCGTATTATCAGCTGTTGAAGGCACGGCCATTTTCTGACCTGCAGTCTTATCTTTGGCCCTCGACTAATAATTGTTATGCAGATCGTCTACTCATAAGAAAGCAGGATTATTTGTTTAAGGTAGAAATGAGGCGGGGTTATCTATTATGGAGTCATTTGTTGGCGAATACGAGCCATACACTGAGCTATTTTTACGGAAGCCGAGAAGACATCTTGCCATAGTTGTTAAGTAGCGTTGCTAGGAACTGATTTAGTTGGCACTGTGATCTTCATGACGGAGCGCATCTCCGACCCGGTTAGAAGCGCCGATCGGTACACAAATCAAACATGGGAGCTATACTAATTATTGAGCGCGCTACTAGTAGCTGCCATAACGCATCAGCGTCGCTAGCCACCCTGAAAAGCATCGGCAGCCTGTAAGACTCGTGCCATCGTACGTTTCGAACAATTATTTAACAACACCATTTTCGTAGGTATTAGAATACCCAACGGATCAAGCTCTAAGGCTTGGCGCTCGAATTGGCACTGAAACGTACTAAAACGCGCGAGAATGGCACTATTTTGTTTTTTTCGAATCATTCGACTCCACGATCTACTGTAACGCACTGTAAACCCTTCAGAAGCTCGGAGATCGGGTTGCCATTCAATAAAACCCTCAAGGAATGAATCATATTCGTGTCAATAAGCAACTGAATTGATTGCACAAAGCTATACAATCATTGAGGCTCACAAAGCCGTTTAAAGTTCTGGGGCGACCATCAACCACTCGTTTGTGAACAAGTCGTGATAGAAAGGATAACGGAGAGGGTGAGGGAGACCTATTGGATGGGGAGTTGAGGTGGTGGGAGAATCTTGGTGTGAGCGGCGAGAGCGGGTTGGGTTTGAGATGCAAAATTTAAGAGTGGATTCGGAAGCGAACAGTCTACGATGGCGGCGAGCTCTGGGTGCTGCATGGTGCATCTGCCAGCAGGCATGATCCTAAAAGTGTAGAAACAATATCACATAGAACCTATAGCATATGTTTCGCGAATTCGATGAGAGGATGACAAGTCAAGTCGCTGAGAATTGTTCGAGACTACTCTTTTTGGAAGCACCCGGCCATCTCCGCAAAGCCAAAGCACGACAACCACGCCTGGCAAGTGTCGTTTCACAGTTGAACGACTTCATGGCTGATTTAGCACCAGCAATTCCTCCTGTTCCTCAGCCCCCGCTCAACAACATCATCAACCTGCCACCACTGCCTGAGAACCCACCTGTGTCCAAGAATGTCGTTGAAGGTTACAGGTACAAGGAGGATATGGCCGTCGCACACGGTATGCAAAATCAACATGATTCTTATTATCATGAGTACTTACAGGTATTTCGGAGCGTAGAAGCAGGGTTGGTTTCTGATGATCATCTTGCGAACGCTTTCACCTATCAACTCAACTTGGTACAGGCCAGAGCAGGCGCGGGTGTGTTTAACAGTCTCGCTTTTCGTCATCCTCAAGACTTATTTACAACAGATGCTGCCCCCGCATGGTTTCATGTCGCCATGCAACAATTATTGGATCCAATCAAGCAACGCCTCGACAGACTTACGGCTATTTCAACCCAAACTGCGAGATTGAGCGCTGTTGTGCGTATACTCGGATTTCTGGGTCACCGTTATAACTCTGATCTTCATATATAGAGCTACAACTTGCAGGCTGCAAGTGGCACTGCACGGGATTTTGAGATAGTTCCATTTCGTGATGGATCAGATCCTACATCGGCACCGGTTAGCTGATATTTCATTACATCTTCATTACTTCGGACACTGAGGTGATCTTTATGATCCGAAGCATGAATTACGCGCGCTTTTGAACTCAGCAGTAATTACCGCTCTTACTCCCCAAGAGTCTCGAGATTACTATAGAGGATACTATGCAGCGGGTGGCAATCTGCCAGCAATGGACCGCCGCCTCGAGCTCATTCGCGCCGCGGTTGGCTGCAAGTACACCTGATCTTATACTTCATATGCACTTGTATTTACAATCTATCAATGCATTGTTTTGATCTGAACTAGATATGCAAGCGGAGGCTTAGTGGCAGCTTCCCGAAATGAGGATCATGTGAATGTTGAACTTCGACTTTATAATCTTGTGTTTTTGTTTTGCTTTCAGCTTGCGCGAGTGGTGTGCTGTAGGCCGTATCTTGTGTATCATATTTTAAAATTTAACTCAATTGAACCGCTATTGAAACTGCAAGCAATCACGAGTTCGTGACCAAAATAACTCGGAATGGCCAATTGTACTTGTTCCAGCGGATAATTATGCATATAAAGAATTCGGAGCCTTCAGAGCCATGATGTAGTGTACCCTAACAGGTATAGCAAAATTATATGGTTGTGGAAAAGTATGTGAAGGCAGATGAACCTTCGCATGAGTCCTAGACTTGGAAAGTTCCGAGTACTAGTACTCATGGCCATTCTAAGGTACATTCAGGTATTAGATTCTTTCCACATTAAAGACACATTAATCCTAGTATTTAGGCCTCATGCAATAGATATATATTACACTTCTTGAGTTCAATGTTAAATTTACATGAGCTCTGGACAAAGATATTCTCTGTATGGTGCCCAAAGTCTCCCTTCTGACCGCTTTTTTACAGTATTTTGCAAATATCATTGGGCCAAGGCCCTCTAAAAATATAAAAGAAATTGGTAGCATCTGTCTAGACATGTACCTAATAATTTATGTTATTGAATCAATATAAACTAAGGTATTCCTGCTTTGCAAACAGCAAACTACTGATCTAGTGAGCGGATATTTTCCTTTTTGGGAATTGCCCTCCCCGTCTTCAATACTGTGTGCTGGTACATTCCCTGCCTTCTGTGCTACAGTGTGATGGGATGTGAGGTACAGAAAGGGTTAGTATCGACTAGGAACACTGAAGTTTCAGTGTTCCTATTTCAATGTTGCCGGTATTCCGAAATCAGGCGAGCCTATGATTATCATTGCCACCCGCAAGATGAGGTAAGACTTGCCCTAAACATAATTTTAGGCTCCGCTGGAAATATCCTATATAACAGCTGACGCGTCCAGCATCTGTTTCTTCATTCTTTTCCCCCTCTTCCTCCCTTCTGTGTGTCTTGCACCCCTCTGCCTCTTGCATCCCTGCCTCTTCGCTTCCTCCACTTTTTGCCTTTCTCTGTCTTACTGATCTTCGTCGGCGATGACCTCACTTCGGTTGGCATAAGTATCTCAGTTGCATTTGACCAACACCAAACGCTTCTTACCGTCGTTGGTTGAATGCTCTGACTGTTGTCGGGACATGATCATGGTGCGTCTGGTCATGCTGTTCGTCCTTGACACTATTGACCATGTGTGCTGTTAGTGTTGGTCAACGTTGAAGGGTCGCTGTCTTGGAGGTCAGTTACGTTGCATATTGTCGTTGATTTGGCTGACATCCGCTTAATCTTTAGTGTTCATTGTATTTGATTTTGACGTATTGTGGGTATTTTGTCCATTAGCGTATGATCGACGTTAACGTTGTTATGTTATTTTAGGCCGCACTTGTGATGACTATGGTCTTGCAATGTGATGATCCCGGATTCCGTAGTTGCCTTGTGATTGATGACGGTGAAACCGTTCTACGGGGAGACTATGCCTCTCCTGGCTATTTTTAGCCGCCATTTGCGCAACGGAATTATGTTGTTTTGACTGGTGGAACTGTTTAGGGGAGACTATGTCCAAATTTTCCAAATTTTGCGTTAAGGGGGAGATTATGCCAAAATATTTCAGGTTTATTAAACCGCATCTGTGTTTGTGAGATTATGTTGGTTTGTGGCGGTAAAACCATTTTACGGGGAAACTATGCCATTTTGGTACGAGTTCGTAAACCAGTACACGTGGAATGGAGATTATGACGGTTAATTTTCGCAATAATGGTTGTTTTGGACTTCTGTGATGACTGTATACGTTGTATGTTAGCAATGAAGCTGGTCGATTTGTTTTTTTTAAATTTTTGGCAGTGTTTGGGTACAAGTCTGGCCGTCCCGGTGAATCCAACCCTATCTAACCGCGAGGTTTTCGAATGATATTATTGATTTTATCTTATCACGGTGTAGGTAGAATGCCGGGTCTTAATGCATTGGCGGTTCTTCCCGATGCCGGGTCGGTATCGCATTCATTCTGATTCTGTTTCTTGTGCTTCGACACAATCATGTACCGCTTGTACGTTTTGTCATGGTCCACATTCACAACTTCTACCTTTCATGGGCACTAGGTAACACGGCTGTTCCGATGTGAACCCTCTCTTTGACAGGCTTCCTACCCAGCCATGCGGGCATCTCTTGTTGCGACTCTCACTCACTACCTCTGAACTCCGACTCTCAACCGTATATAATGTATGCAATGCGCGACTCTGGTTCACAACACCAACATGTCTTCCAGTTCGAAGAGAAAGCGTCCAGCAAAAAACCCGCACGCTGCTCAGTTCGAGATCGTTCGTGCTGCTACTGCAACTGCACAACCCTCTGCTGTATCTCGTACGGTCACGTTTGATCGTCATGCCAGCGGACGCCTTGGCCAGCAGACGGACATTACAGAAATCAATATCTCCGCAGAAGATTTGGCAATATTGGCGCAAGACCCAGAGTACTCATCGTTGCCTGACGACGATGCTTTCAATTTCGCATACTTCGAGCAAGTCGTGCAAAATGACGATGAATTGTCTCGCGAGGAACCAGCAAAGGACAAGGACAAGGCGAAACCCGTTAGTATCTATTCCCTATTCGTTTCTGAGACATACTGAATCCTATTCAGAACATTTACCAAGATTGGCTTCCGTTTCGCGATACCCATGTTCACGAGCTTGCGCGACATGACGGTTGGGCGGACTTGAGCGAGGTTTGCGTTCGCTGCGGCAATGCTCCATCAGCATACAAGTGCGACGAATGTTATGGTCCTACCGTTTACTGCCGTGCGTGCGTCTTGGCAGATCACGCACGTCTCCCTCTTCATCGCATCAAAGTTTGTTCTATTATCATTATGATAGTTATTATATGCTGATTATAATGGTATCATAGCATTGGAACGGCACTTTCTGGCAGCCTATCCCTCTCATCAACCTCGGGCTTTCTGTGCAACTAGGTCACAACGGTGCAGCTTGCCCATCGCCAGTAACATTCGAGGCACCACTCACCGTCTATCACACAAATGGAGCTCATTTTGTTAAAGTCTCGTACTGCCAGTGCGGTGGACCCGCTGGCGGTTATCTTTACCCTACCCAGCTGCTTCGAGCCACATGGTTCCCAGCCAGTCTCACCCGCCCGAGGATGGTTTTCACTTTTGCCGTTCTTAAGCACTTCCATCATCTTACTCTGCAGGGCAAAACAACGGCATATGATTTCTACAACTCGCTGGTGCACGAGACTGACAACACCGGCATCAAGCCCCCTCCCGTAAGTTCATCTTGATTATATAGTGTTCAACCCACCTAACTCGGTTGCGCAGAAGCGATACGATGAATTTCGCATGGTCATGCGATGGTGGCGTCATCTCAAGATGCTAAAACGAGCTGGTCGAGGGCATGATCCTGACGGCGCTGATGCTACGCAACCTGGCTCCTTAGCCGTCGAATGTCCTGCCTGCCCTCATGATGGCCGTAACCTTCCAGAGAACTGGCAGGCAGCACCAAAGGGAGATGCGTGAGTTCCTTGTATATATTGAGCATTAAGTTAGCATTGATTTTTATCATCTCAGTTGGTTATACACATCGTACCTCGCCATGGATGCCAATTTTAGGTTGAAATTAAGAGAGCGCCATATCAAGAATGATCCCGAGCTTGGACCTGGGTGGGCGTACTGCGTCGAAGAGAAGTCATATCAGGAGGAGATGGCGAAGTACGGTGATCAGACCGAGGTATGTATGATTATCTCTGTCGATCGCATTCCGTGAATGATTGTTCCCAGATTAGCAATTGCCAATCCAACCTCCACGCCGTTGACCACGCTAATACAAGGTTCTCAAAAAATTGCATTGCGAACGGAGTTGGGAATGTCGTGTGCGCCCGTCATACATTTGTTGGCAAGAGCAGTGCTGCGGACCTCAAGAAGGGAGAGAAGTGATAATAGTTTCTATGTTATACCTATCCAATAGCTGATCTTGAAATGTAGATATTGTAGTATGGATTACGTTTTACTCTCTACGCTGATGGGCATTACCATTGCCATGCTCGTTGTCTCCTATGATGTTGCGTGTCAGTGGAGCGTCAACTTCGCGAGTCGTCTTGCTGCATTCCCCATAGCCATGCAATTTGAAATCAGTGACATATTCTTCACCACCGTCATCCCCAAGTTCCAT
>Ga0137407_10003363_pt1 | contig 10629 bp, 9 predicted proteins | sample CZOMad2_2_16fung_FD_108410 | JGI IMG/M metagenome (GOLD analysis project Ga0137407, IMG submission 108410) | Vadose zone soil fungal communities from Angelo Coast Range Reserve, California, USA - CZOMad2_2_16fungal (Illumina Assembly) | ecosystem: Environmental > Terrestrial > Soil > Vadose zone...
CACGGGCGGCCTCACCGTCTGTACCATCGGCCCCGGGACCAACGGCCCAACCTCGACCCAGGCCAACGGGTTCTTCGGCACCAACCTGAAATACTGCGGGTACGACGCGATCATCATCCAGGGACAGTCGAAGGACTGGGTCTATCTCTACATCAACGACGACGTCGTCGAGCTGCGCGACGCGCGAACGCTGGTCGGCCTCGACACGTGGGAGACGCAGAACACGCTCTCCCGCGAGACCGGCCTCGCCGGCCATCAGCTCTCGGTCTACTCGATCGGCCCGGCCGGCGAGAAGCTCGTGCGCTTCGCCGCCATTCAGGGCGACTTCGGCCACGTCGCGTCCAAGAACGGCTGCGGCGCCGTCATGGGCAAGAAGCGGCTCAAGGCGGTCGCGATCGTGAAGGGCACGAAGGCGCTCCGCGCCGCCGATTCCCGCGGTCTGATGCAGGCGGCGCAGGACATGTCCCACGATCTCCAGACGGACCCGTCGGCGCGCTCGCTCTACGAGTTCGGCACGCTGCCGGGCGTCGTGAACCTGTCGAAGATGGGCGCCCTGCCGATCAAGAACTACACGACGAATCTGACGTCGAACGTCGCCGGTGCCGACATGAGCGCGTGGGAAGCGCCCAAGCTTCGCGAGAACTTCGACCATCGCGGCCACCAGTGCAACGCCTGCGGCATGCACCACTGCCACATGTCGGTCATCCGTCAGGGGGCCCAGAAGGGGCAGATCGTCGACGAGCCCGAGTACGAGGGCTGGTCGGGTTGCGGCTGGGCGATCGGCGCGGCCGACCGCGACGGCGTCGCCTGGCTCAACACCGAATGTGACAAGGCCTGCGTGGACGTCAACGAATGGGGCTGGCTCTGCGGCTGGGTCATGGAGTGCCAGGAGAAGGGCTACATCACCCGGGAGCAGCTCGGCTTCGAGCTCAAGTGGGGCGATATCAAGGGCGCGCACCGTCTGCTCTGGATGGTGAGCCGCCGCGAAGGCTTCGGCGATGTCCTCGCCGAGGGCGTCAAGCGGGCCGCCGAGAAGCTCGGCGGGGCCGCCAAGGAGTGCGCGATCTACATCGAGAAGGGCGCCACACCGCGCGGCCACGACCACCGCGCGCGGTGGGAGGAGATGCTCGACACGTGCACGTCGTCCACCGCGACGATGGAGACGGGCAACCCCGTGCACCCCACCGAAATCGGGCAGCCGGCGCGGGTCAACCCGTTCGACGGCGAGCAGGTGGCGAAGTACGTCGCCGGGCTGCGCGGCCGTCGGAGCTTCGAGGACTCGCTCGGCATCTGCATCTTCACGTCGCGAGTTCGGCTCGAGTACATCTGCCGCGCGCTCTCCGCGGCGACCGGCTGGAACTTCACCGTTGAGGAGGCGCTCCGGTTCGGGCGTCGCACCGCCGCCATCAACCGCGCGACCGCGCTCCGCTGCGGTCACACCGGCGCGCTCGAATATCCCTCGGCGCGCTACGGCTCGACGCCTGTGGACGGGCCCGCGAAGGGTCAGGCCATCCGCGCGCAGTGGGAGAAGATGCTCGATACCTGGTACAGCGAGGTCGGCTTCGACCGCAAGAGCGGCAGGCCCTGGCCGAAGACCCTCAAGGGCCTCGGGCTCGACTGGCTCGCCAGGGACCTCTGGGGCAAGAAGGCCTAGAGTTTCAAGCAGATCGGGCCCTCCCGGGCCCGGTCTGATCCGACCGTTCCGGCGCCTGTGCGCGCCGCTCGCTTGACCCCCTCCTCGCCGGTGTGTTATTTATTGGCACTTCATCTCATATGCACGCGACCGGGGGACCCATGGCGCAAGTGATTGGATTTATTGGACTCGGCATCATGGGGCGCCCGATGGCCAAGAACCTATTGAAGGCCGGATACCCCCTCGTCGTGCACAGTAGGAGTCGAGGGCCGGTCGACGAGATCGCTCGCGCCGGAGCCAAGGTCGGCAGCTCTCCACAGGACGTCGCCGCGCAGTCGGACGTGCTCATCACGATGCTCCCCAACTCACCGGAGGTCGAGCTGGTGGCGCTCGGTCGCGACGGCATCATCGAGGGCGCGCGCCCCGGTCTTCTGTTCGTGGACATGTCCACGATCTCGCCGATCGTCTCCAAGAAGGTCGGCGAGGCGCTCGCCGCGAAATCCGTGAAGATGCTCGACGCGCCGGTGTCGGGCGGCGAGAAGGGGGCGGTCGACGGAGCGCTCTCGATCATGGTCGGCGGCGACAAGGCGGTCTTCGACGCCGTGCTGCCGATCTTCCAGGCGATGGGCAAGACCATCACGCACCTCGGACCGCTCGGCTTCGGCGGCTTTACGAAGCTCGCGAACCAGATCATCGTCGCCGTCAACCTGACGGCGCTCGCCGAGGCGCTGACGCTCGCGAAGAAGGCCGGGCTCGACCGCGAGCTGACGCTGACCGCGCTCGCCGGCGGGCTCGCCGGCTCGAAGTGTCTCGATCAGAAGAAGCCCAACTACCTCGCCGACGCCTACAATCCCGGCTTCAAGATCGACCTGCACTTCAAGGATCTGGGTCTCATCATGGAGTCGGCGCGCGCCCTCGGCGTGCCGCTGCCCACGACCGCGGTGGTCCAGGAGCTGTTCAGCGCCCTGCGCGTGCGCGGGCGCGGGGGCCTCGACCACTCTGGAGTGATCACGCTTCTGGAAGACTTCGCGGGCCTCTCGCGGTGAGGGCCACGGTCGATCGCGCCGGACTCGATCCGCAGGGCCGACTACCCAAAGTTCAGATTCGCCGGGTCCGCAAGGGCGACCTGGCGAAGATCCGCGACGTCATGGAGCAGACCTTCGGCGACTTCCTGGAGCGCCAGCTCGGCACCCGACCCCGGCAGGCCTTCGGCGGCGCGCAGTACGTGCACCATCGCTGGCTCATGGAGCCGTGGGGCTGCTTCGTGGCTGAGGAGGACGGCTCGAAGATCGTGGGCGCCGCGCTCGCGGTGACGTGGGGCACGGTCGGGGTGCTGGGGCCGGTGGCGGTGCTGACGAACTATCACAACCAGACGATTGGTCAGCAGCTCATCCGCGCGGCCCAGGATTTCTTCGACGAGAACAAGGCGACCCTGCACGGCTGCGTCACGTACCCGACGAGCTCCAAGCACCTGTACCTCTACCACAAGTTCGGCTACCGGCCGAAGCACCTGACCGCCATCATGAGCCGCACGATCGACCGCGGGGCGGCCCGGGTGCCGGCGGCGCCCAAGCCCGGCAAGACCCCCCTCGCGGCGCGCCGGTTCTCGACGCTCGAGGAGGCGAAGAAGAAGGCGGCGCTGGCGCGGATTCATCGCATCACCAACGCGATCTGCCGGGGCATGGACCTCGCGAAGGAGATCGAGATCGTCGACGGCCTGGCCCTGGGCGACACGGTGCTGCTGGAGCGCGGCCGCGATCTCATCGGCTTCGCGATCTGCCACGCGCCCGGCGTGAGCGAAGCGCCGGCCGGCGCCCTCTACGTGAAGTTCCTCGCGATCGACCCGCCGCACCGCAAGCCAGAGTACCTCGAGCACTTCGTCACCGCCCTCGAGGGTCTCGGGCAGGAGCTCGGCGTACAGCGGGTGATCCTGCCCGTGTATGCTCGCTACTGGACCGCGTACAACATCCTCGTCCAATGCGGATACCAGGTCGACTTCACCATGATCCGGATGCAGCGAGGCAAGCAGGAGGACTACGAGGATCCCGCCGATTTCGTGCTCGACGACTGGCGCTGATGCGCGCCGGCGTCGTGGCCGCCGGCATCCTGTTGCTGGCGCTCGCGAGTAGCGCCCGCGCGCACTCGCTGCTCCTTGAATCGGCGCCCGCGGCCGCCGCGCTGCTCGCCGCCCCACCCCCGGAAATCTCCCTGCGCTTCAACAACCGCATCGAGAAGAAGCTCTCGACGATCCGCCTGCTCGACGAGCGCGGCGGTGTGCGGCCCCTCGCCATGCTGGCGGACGGGCCCGCCGATCGCCTGACGGCCACGGTGCCGTCCCTGGACCCCGGCGCCTGGCGCGTCGAGTGGCGGGTCCTCTCGACGGACGGTCACGTCGTGAGCGGGCGCTTCTCGTTCCGCGTCGCGCGGTAAGACAGTCGTGGGGCGGTGACGCGATGGCGAAGCTGACGACCGGACGCGCGACCCCCGAGGCCACGCGGCGCTACACGGAGCGATTCAAGGGACGGCTGGCCGATGGCAATTTTCGCGAGCTGACCCGCGGGCCGCTGCTCTCGACGCTGGGGCTCGGCACGTACCTCGGCCCCGAGGACGGCGCGACCGACGTGCTGTACCAGGACGCCGTGCTCCGCTCGCTGGAGCTCGGGGTGAACGTGCTCGACACGGCGGTGAACTATCGCCATCAGCGCAGCGAGCGGGCGATCCGGACGGCGCTCGCCACGGCGATTGGCCGAGGCGTGGTGGGCCGGGACGAGGTCGTCGTGGCCACCAAGGGCGGCTTCATTCCGTTCGACGGAGCCGTGCCGCGCGATCCGCGCGGCTACTTCTCGGCGACGTATCTCGAGACCGGGATCATCAAGCCGGGCGAGGTGGCGGGCGGCGCCCACTGCATGACCCCGCGCTACCTGCGCGACCAGATCGATCGCAGCCGGACCAACCTCGGGCTCGAAACGCTCGACATCTACTATCTCCACAATCCCGAGACCCAGCTCGGCGAGGTGGACCGGGTGGAGTTCGAGCGCCGCCTCCGCGCCGCCTTCGAGGCTCTGGAGACGGCGGTGTCCGACGGCTGTATCGCGCGCTACGGCACCGCGACCTGGACCGGGCTCCGTGCCGACCCGAGCGCCGCCGACTACCTGTCCCTCGCCGAGCTCGTCGCCATCGCGAGCGAGGTGGGCGGCAAGGACCATCACTTCGAAGTCATCCAGCTGCCCTACAACCTCGGGATGCCCGAAGCGTTCACGCGCGCCAACCAGCGCGTGAAGGATCGTACCGTGCCCGTGCTCGAGGCGGCCCGCCAGCTCGGCATCTTCGTGATGGCTTCGGCCTCGGTCCATCAGGGCCAGCTGACGCGCAACCTGCCGCCGATGATCACCGAGTACATCCCGGGGCTGACGAGCGACGCGCAGCGGGCGCTTCAGTTCGTACGCTCGACGCCGGGTATCGGCACGGCGCTCGTCGGCATGAAGTCGGCGGGTCACGTCGAGGAGAACACGAAGGTCGGCGCGATGCCCCCGATGGCATGGGAGCAGTTCCAGCGGCTCTTCAGCGCGGCCGCCGGCTAGTCGCCCGCCTCCCCGCCGCAACCGCCGGGGATCGCAAAACATTGCGAAGACGAAGCGGCTCGGGTAGGGTGATCCCGTGATCACGCTCGAGCGTGACTCCACCTGTAGCCTCCGTGCTCGGCCTGCCGGCTGTCGCTGCCATCGTCCCGCTGGAAGTCTCGTGTGGCGCGCCTTCGTACGCTGAGGGGGAATTGAGCGTGATGCGGCGAATTCACCACGTCGGCATCGTCGTGAATCGGCTGGCGGACGCGTATCGCTTCTACCGTGACACGCTGGGGCTGCCCCTCCTCAAGGAGGCGACGATTCCGGACCAGCAGGTGCGAGCCGCACTGCTCGGCGCCGGTGAGACCGAGATCGAGCTCCTCGAGCCGCTCGATTCGTCGTCGGGCGTGGGACGCTTTCTGGCCCGGCGGGGCGAGGGACTCCACCACCTCTGCTTCGACACGCCCGACATCGTCAAGACGCTGACCTCGCTCACGGAGATGCGCGTCGACCTGCTCGATCCGACCCCGCGTTCCGGTCTGGCCGGACAGATCGCGTTCGTCCACCCCAAGGCGTGCGGTGGTGTGCTCGTGGAGCTGGCGACGCCGTCGGGGGCCGCGACCGAGCCGGCGGCCCCGCTCCGGCTCAAGCGCCTCGTGATCGGCGCATCCGACGTCAAGCGCTCGAGCGATCGGCTCCGGTCACTCTTCGGCCTCGAAGAGGTCGCGATGAACGGCGGCCCGCGCACCATGCTGGCTGTCGGCCGCGGCGCGCTGCTGGTCGTTCCCGCCGAGGAGGTGGGCGGCACCGAGGGGCTGGTGGCGCTCTCGATGGTCGCCGAAGATTTCCCGGGGCTCACCGCCGCGTTCGACCGCGCCGGCACGGCTCTCCTGCGCGGCACCGGCGAGGTCACCGTCGAGCCGGCGTCCAGTCACGGCGTGCATCTGCACATCAGCCGCTACGAGTAGCTCTCCGGATCGATAGCCCGTAGACGGCCGCGTGGGGCGACCCCGTCGTCTCAGTCGGGGCGACGGACCGCGGCGGCCGGAGTCGGGAATTCGTCAGGGTCGATCGGGATCTCGATGATGGCGGGGGCGCCCGCGGCCAGCGCGGCCTTGACGGCATCGCCGACCTGATCGGGATGCTCGACGTAGTAGCCGGCGGCGCCGAAGAGTCTGGCCAGCTGGTCGTAGCGCGGGTTGCCGATGTCGCAGCCGATGAAGCGGCTCTCGTAGAAGTGCTTCTGGTACGCCTTCTCCGATCCCCAGCAATTGTTGTTCATGACGATCGTGACGACTCCGATGTTGTGTCTGACGGCGGTCTCGATCTCCTGGCAGTTCATCAAGAATCCGCCGTCCCCGTGGACGGCGATCACCGGAGCCTCGGGCCGGCCGAGTGGCGGACGTTGATGTACTCGACGCTCGAATCGTCGTAGAGCCGGTCGAGCACGTCCAGAAACGTCGATCCGACGATTCCGAATACGTGCTTGATGCCCTCGACCTTCAGCATCTCGCCGACGGCTCGTCCGCCCATCCAGGCTTCCATGTGCGCGCGCCCTCCCCGGGGCGCCACCGGCGCCTCTCGGCGCGCAACAGAATACCGGGTGCCCCCGCGTAAACAAGGGGGAGGGTGGCGCCGTCGAACGGAGCAGAACATTCGCCAAGGAGGAGGCTCATGACAGGTTTCAAACGCACGATCGCCACAATGACAATGCTCCTGCTCGGGATCGGCGCGGGCGCCGCCCAGGCAGAGCCGCAGTTCACGGGCGCCTGGACGCTCGACCGCGCGCAGAGCCAGTTTCCCAGGCACGAGGCCCGGAGCCAGCCCGACCCGCAGGCGCAGCCTCCGCAGCCGCCCGACGTCAAGCTGGTGGTTGACCAGCACGGCACCACGCTGAAAGTCACCCGGATCGTGACCACGGGTACCCGCGAGCGCTCCATGACCGACACCTACGTCACGGACGGGACCGACCAGACCCGCCGTGGCTACCGCGGCGAGGTCGTGACCCGCGCGGTCTTCGAGGGCGATCGGCTGGTCTTCACGCGCGTGCACGTGAAGAAGAGCGAGGCGGGCGACCGCACGATGTCCCGGCAGTCCGTCTGGACGCTTTCGCCGGACGGCCGGACCTTGACGATCGACACCACGATGCAAGGCCTGCATGGCGACCGCGCCATGAAGACGGTCTACGTGCGCAGCTGACCTCGCGTGACGGGGCGTCCGTCCGGGACGCCCCGTCGTCTCGCTGAACGAGTTTCTTGTTCTCCGGCCGCGAGACGTCTATTCTTCGCTCGTCGTGGCGTCGCTTCGGTCGTCCGGGACGGAATCGGCGGCCTGGCGTGTCGGCCGCCGTCGGTTTCTGGGCGGCGCGCTTGCGCTGGGCGGCTCATCCCTCGCTCCAGCTCCAATCCGGCGCGCGGGCGCTCAGCCCAGGCTCGCGGGGCCGCCGTTCACACTCGGCGTGGCCTCCGGCTATCCCTCGCCGAACGGAGTGGTTCTCTGGACCCGCCTGGCTCCAACGCCCTCGGCGCCCGGCGGCGGCATGCCGCTCGATGCAATCCCCGTCGAGTGGGAGGTGGCGACCGACGATCGCATGGGCCAGGTAGTCCGGCGGGGTGTCGCGAGCGCGACGCCGGCGGGGGCGCACGCGGTCCACGTCGAGGTCGATCAGCTCGAGCCCGCCCGGTGGTACTGGTACCGCTTCCGCGTGGGCGGCGAGGTAAGCGGCATCGGCCGCACGCGGACAGCGCCGGCCGCGAACGCCGACAGCGACCGGCTCCGCTTCGCCTTCGCCTCCTGCCAGCAATACGAGCAGGGCTACTTCGTCGCGTATCGCCACATGCTCAAGGACGACCTCGATCTGATCATCCACGTCGGCGACTACATCTACGAATCCTCGTGGGGCGCGAACCTCGTCCGGGCGCACGGCGCGCCGGAGCCGAAGACGCTCGACGAATACCGGATCCGGCACGCGCTGTACAAGAGCGACCCCGACCTCCAGGCGGCGCACGCGACCTACCCGTGGCTCTGCACCTGGGACGACCACGAGGTCCAGAACGACTACGCCAACGACCGCTCGGAGCATCTCGATCCGCCGGAGTGGTTTCTGCAGCGCCGCGCCGCCGCGTACAGGGCCTACTACGAGCACATGCCGCTCCCGAGCCAGATGGTGCCGCAGGGGCCCCACATGCGGATCTACACCCGCGTCGGGTTCGGCCGCCTCGCGGACATCATCCTGGTCGACGACCGCCAGCATCGATCGCACCAGCCGTGCGCCGCGCCGGGCCGCGGCGGCGCGAACGTCGTCGAGGACTGCCAGGAGCGGCTCGATCCACGCATCACCATGTTCGGCGACCCGCAGGAGCGCTGGCTCATGGACGGCCTCGGCCGCTCGACCGCTCGCTGGAACGTCATCGCCCAGCAAACCCTGATGGCCCAGCTCGATCGGAAGCCCGGCCCGGGCCAGAAGTTCTGGACCGACGGATGGGACGGCTACCCGGCGGCCCGCCGTCGCCTGCTCGAGTACATCGGCCAGCGAAAGCCCGCGAATCCGGTCGTGCTGGGTGGCGACGTGCATTCGTTCTGGGTGACCGACCTCAAGCCCGACTTCGACGACCCGCGCTCGCCGGTCGTGGCCACCGAGTTCGTCGGCACGTCCATCACGTCCCAGTTCCGGCGCCCGCAGGCGGAGGTCGACGCGCTGCTGGCCGACAATCCCCATATTCGTCTCGGCAACGGTACCCGGCGGGGCTACGTGCGCATGGAGATCACGCGCGAGCGGCTGCGCGCCGACCTGAGGACGGTACGCAGCGTCACGCGGCCGAGCGCGGAGGTCGACACCCTGGCGACGTTCGTGGTCGAAGATGGGCGGCCCGGCGCCATCCGCGCGTAGTCTTTCCGAGCATTCGCTTGTCTAACGAGGGACAATAGGCGTACTGGAGGCCCGAGCCATTCGATTTCTAGCCGTTCATCCCGGTCCACTGATGTACACGAAGATCTATTTGCGGCTCGAGCCCCTGGGGCTCGAGCTGGTCGCCGCGGCCGTTCGCCGCGCCGGCCACCAGGTGCAGCTGATCGATCTGCAGGCCGAGACGCACAAGGACTACCTGCGGCTCCTCGACGAGTGGCAGCCGGACGTGGTGGCCTTCTCCTGCAACTATCTGGCGAACGTTCCGGAGATCGTCGATCTCGCGAAGCTGACTCGCGCGCGGCGCCCCGACACCTTCGTGTTCGTGGGCGGCCACAGCGCGTCGTTCATCGCGCAGGAATTCCTCGAGCACGCCGGCGGCGCCATCGATTGCATCCTGAAGGGCGAGGGCGAAGCCTCGATGGCCGAGCTCTTCGAGGCCATCGAGCACGATCGCCGCGCGATCGCGAAGGTGCCGGGCGCCGTCACCCTCGACGGCGAGGGGCCGCCGCCGGGCCTGATCGACAATCTCGACACGCTCATGCCGGCGCGCGATCTGCTGCGCCACCGGCGGCGGTACTTCATCGGCACCCTCGATCCGTGCGCGTCGATCGAGTTCGCCCGCGGCTGCCCCTGGGACTGCTCGTTCTGCAGCGCGTGGACGTTCTACGGCCGGAGCTACCGCGTGGTCAGCCCGGAGCGGGCGGTCGACGATCTGGCCTCCTTCAAGGAGCCCGGCGTGTTCATCGTCGACGACGTGGCTTTCGTGCAGGCCAAGCACGGCTTCGAGATCGGCGAGGCCATCGCGCGCCGCGGGATCCGCAAGAAGTACTATCTCGAGACGCGCGGCGACGTGCTTCTGCGCAACCGCGAGGTCTTCAAGTTCTGGACGCGTCTCGGGCTCCAGTACATGTTCCTCGGGCTCGAGGCCATCGACGAGGAAGGCCTCCGCAAGTACCGCAAGCGGATTTCCCTCGGGAAAGCCTTCGAGGCCCTCGAGTTCGCGCGCTCGCTCGGCATCACGGTCGCCATCAACCTGATCGCCGATCCCGAGTGGGACCGCGAGCGGTTCGCGGTGGTCCGCCAGTGGTGCCTGGAGATTCCCGAGATCGTGAACATCTCGGTCAACACGCCCTACCCGGGCACCGAGACGTGGCACACGGAGGCGCGTCGGGTCCACACGCGCGACTATCGCCTCTACGACATCCAGCACGCGGTCCTGCCGACCAAGCTGCCGCTGCCCGAGTTCTACGCGGAGCTGATCAAGACCCAACGGGTGCTCGCCACCAAGCACCTCGGGTGGGCTGCATTCAAGGGTCTCATCTCGACCGTCGCCGGACAGCTCGCGCGCGGGCAGACGAACTTCGCCCGGAGCCTCTGGAAGTTCAGCTCGGTGTATGATCCGGCGCTGATGCTCGCCGACCACAGCCGTCCGGTCACCTACGAGATGAAGCTGCCGCCGCCGCCGAAGGCGACGATCGATCCTAACAAGCTGTACGTGCTGAATGCGCGTGGCCGCTCCGGTCGGG
>Ga0137407_10003366_pt1 | contig 10625 bp, 9 predicted proteins | sample CZOMad2_2_16fung_FD_108410 | JGI IMG/M metagenome (GOLD analysis project Ga0137407, IMG submission 108410) | Vadose zone soil fungal communities from Angelo Coast Range Reserve, California, USA - CZOMad2_2_16fungal (Illumina Assembly) | ecosystem: Environmental > Terrestrial > Soil > Vadose zone...
ATCACCTGGCTGCGTCGGGATCGTTGCCGGCAGTGCCGGGCCCCGCGAGCCTCTTTGCGGGTGACACCGCGCATCCCGACAACATCATCTTCGACATCACCCCGAGCCCCAACGGCGGCACGGGTAACAGCGCGAGCGGGTTCGGCCATCCGAGGTGTTTGAACACGGGGGACCCGGCTGCTCTTCCGCCGGTTCGACCCTAGCGTGTCCCACAGTGACGATGCGTGGTCTCCGTGCGGTCGTCTTAGCCAACCGGATTACTTATTCAGGGCCTCGGCAGAACCTTGATCCATCCTTCAGGATATGTCTGAAAATAGGGGTAATAGGCCCGAGCACTGGGACAGTAGTACCAATACGACTGCGGCGAAGGCGGTGGGGACGTACCCGGTGGCTCCTGCACGACGACGGGTGGCGAAGCGTGGCCGTAATAGGGCGAGCGCGATGGCGATCTGAGAGCTGCAGATTTTGAGCACATGCCCCGTAAGGCCTGTAGGGCCGATCGGTCTCCGGCTTCACGATCGCGAAGCCGGCGGGCGCCTTTCCCCCGTCACGACAGCTCTTGGCTATATCGTCGGGCTACGCTAACGAACTCAGCCGCAGGACACCCGCCACCCCGCCCGCTGTCGCTCACCGAGCTACTTTCCAGAAAATAGCTAGGCTTGCCCGGTTCGCGGGGAGTCCCTTCTCAGGTGTCTTCCCCACGCCGACCCCCTGATTCACCTGATATTGGCCCGTTCGCGTCGAGCCTAGGCTGAACCATGATAGCGGTGCGCTCGGGGGGTTGAGGATGGACCTTATTAAGGTGCTCCTCACCGTGCGGTTTGGTCGTCCCCTCACCCCACCGTGGCCATGGGAGATGATGGACCGTCGTCGGGTCTCCTTCGCCCCGCGGCGGACTCGCGAGCCGATGCTCGCGCGACTCCAGTCCCAAGCCGTCGTGGCCCCCGCCCGGCGCTGGGACCAGGGAAGGCTCCGGTGGATCGCCGTGGCGGCGATGATCGCTGCGCTGCTGTGCGGTGGGCTGCTCGCCGCGCCGACGTTGGAGCTCCACCCGCTGGATTCGCTCGTGGCGGCCCTGCTTCCCTGGGTCTAACGCCCGGGAGGAGGGGAGGACCGATGGAAAGCTCGCTGCCGATCCTCACGGTCGCCGGTTCGGAATATAGCTAGCCCCGAGGCAAGAGCGAACTCCAGTGACCGCGCCCCGCGGCCTCCTACCACTGCTGATGATCCCCACACTGGGGCTCGTGCTGACCGGGTGCGCGGAGCGGATGTCGATCATCCGGAAGCATGCGGTGGATCTCAAGACGACGGCGCTCTTCAAGCGCCCGTGCGATGCTGACGTCCCGATGGCCGAGTACGAAACCATGCTCAACCGCTGCAATCGGACCCGCCTTTCGCGCATGATCGAGCAGTTCGAGACGATTCAGGAGATGGAGGCAGCGCGCGGGATCCCGGGCGACACGATAGAGGAGGTCCGGGCCAAGGGCTTCTCGATCTATGAGGATGCAAACCCGAAGCTCCGCCGGCCCAACACGCTCGTGCTCTACGGCAACGACGCCCTGGCCGCCGTGGGCATGGGTGTCAGTGCTCCACCTTTGCAGAAGCCCGAAGAGATCAAGGCGTACGCGGACTTCATGGCGGTGCACTACGCCGAGCAGTATATCGAGCGGGACGTGGTCTTGGTGGTCGATCGCTTCTGCGTCAATAACCGCGAGTCGATCGAGGTCGGCGAGGACAGGGTGTTCACGATCCTGTGGCGCGAGGCCCGCGTCTTGAAACGCGTGATCAAGGGCGGCCCCATCAACAATCCCAAGCGCGAGCGTGGCTTACTACTCTGTCCCAGCGGCTTCCTGGTGGACACGGTGAGCGGCCGCGCCCGCGACATGATCACGCCCGTGCCCGTCCATTGAACCGGGACTGCCGCTTTCATCGTGTTGCGCCGCCGCTGGCGCCTCACCCTCGCCTTGGCGCTCGTGGTCCGTTTGCACTCTGCAGAAGATGGGAAAGCGAGAGTGTCACGGCTCCTGTTCATCGTGTCGCGCAGTGAGCGCCAGCGTTACGAGCGTTTTCAGGCGGCGTTCGCCGACGATCCGGACGTCAGGGTGATCCTTGATCGTCGTTACGGTGAGCGCCGCCAGCGGAATGCTCCTCCCGGCGTGGATCGCCGCCTGAAGGACCGGCGCTCCCTGGACATCGAGAAGCACATTCTGCAGATAGGTTGGACAGTCGCGAACGAGAAGTCGCATGTTGAAGGAGAGGCGTGAGTACCCCGACCCGGGGCCGTACCTTTCGCCTCCATCAGTAAGTCGAACGGCGAGCTTCCAAATCGACAGCCGCGACTGATGTCCGAGAGTCGAGGGCCGGTGATGAGCCGGCCCCCGTTTCGATTCGTCTACGCGTTCGGTGCGTGATAGCTGGCGACCTACACGTACTCTACCGGACAGGCGCGGACGCGAAGTCGCAGCGGCTCCAGGGATCTTCAGCGCAAGACACGGCAGGGGCCCGCTCAGGCCGCACGGCACGCGGCTCGCGCCGACGCCGAGCGGCGTCGCTCCTCGCGTCCACCGACCCAGACGGCGATGACCACGACAATGAAGCCGATCATTGCCACACCCTCAGCGATCGGGCCTCCACGCGTGCTTAGCCTGAGATGAATGGACGCGTGCCAAGCCTCAGCGGCTGTCGACAGCAGCGCGCCGGCGAAGGCGACCGCCGATCCGCTCCTCCGCTCGACCAACGCCCATCCAGTGGTAATCACGACGCTCAGGACGCCAAGGTAGAGCAGCAAATGAACGGTACCGAGATGGACGATCATCTCCGTGAACGGAAGGAGTTGCTTGGGCTGACCTAGTCGAGTCGACGCCCCGGCGGCGAGTACGAGGCCTGAGACGAACCGCCTCATCTGTCGAGGCCCACAATATATTTCTGCGGGTCGGTGTCAAACGTCTCCTTGCACCGAAGGCAGCAGAAATACACGACCTGGCCTGACACCTCGGAACGATATCGCGTGCCCCCCACCGCCACGAGCATACCGCATATCGGGTCCTTGGCTTCGATAGCGGCGGCGGACGTCTGGTTCGTGTCCGTCTCCACCCGCGCGACCTTCTCGCTCCGGTGGCGGTGGATGATCTCCGCCAGGATGCTCACCGCAATCTCTTCAGGCGTGACGGCGCCGATGTCGAGCCCTGCTGGCGCCTTGAGCCGATCCAGACGTTCAGGCGGCACACCCTGGCGCCTGAGAGTCTCGATGATCACGGCCGCCCGCTTCCGGCTGGCCAGCAGGCTGACATAGCCGACCTCGGTCGCGAGCACCCGTGCCAACGCCTCCTCGTCGAGGTCCCCGTGGGTGGCAACGACCACAGAGGCGCGTGGCGTCAGCTCGAGCCTATCGAGACCGTCCACGGCGGCATCTGCCGGCAGAACCACGATTGAATAGTCGGCGTCGCGCCCGAGGGCCGCGAGCGTCTCGACAACGGGCCCGTGGCCCACGAGCACCAGCAGGGCCTTCGGAAGGAATGGTTCCACATAGATCTCCAGCGTGCCTCCGCTGTGGCAGGTCATCGCATATTCGAGGATGCCCTCAGTCCGTCTAGGATCGCTCCCGCCCTCGCCGATCAGCCCGATGAATCGCGGACGGCCGTCTCGAAGCGCGAGGAGGGCTTCACGGACGACGACCGGCTCGGCGCAGGCCCCGCCGACCCAGCCCGAGACCGTACCGTCCCGCCGAATGAGCGCCTTGGCTCCGGGCTTGGCCGAGGTCGGCCGTTCGCACCGGACGACCGTCGCCAGCGCGAAGGGTTCCCCGCGACGTCCGAGGTCGGCAGCGAGCGCGAGAAGATCTTCTCCCATCTTTTGCCGGCGCCCCTATTCCGTCACACCCTTCTCGCGCAGCAGCTTCCACACTTTCGGCGGCGTGATCGGGATGTCGACGTGGCGCACGCCGAGATGCCACAGGGCATCCACGACCGCGTTGGCGATGGCGGCGGGCGCGCCGACCGTCGCCGATTCGCCGACGCCTTTGGCGCCGAGCGGATGATGCGGTGAGGGCGTACACGTCTTGTCAGTCTCCCACTTCGGCGTCTCGACCGCGGTGGGGAGCAGGTAGTCGATGAAGCTGCCGCCCTGGATGTTGCCGATCTCGTCGTAGGAGATCTCTTCCATGAGGGCGGGGGCGAACCCCATCGTTAGCCCGCCGTGGATCTGGCCGTCGACGATCATGGGGTTGATGATGTTGCCGCAGTCGTCCACCGCCACGAACCGCCGGACCTTCACCTCGCCGGTGCCCTTGTCGATGTCCACGACGCAAATGTAGCTGCCGAACGGATAGGTGAGATTCGGCGGGTCGTAGTAGCTCACCGCCTCGAGTCCCGCCTCCATTCCCTGCGGGTGGTTGGTGTAGGCGGCGAAGGCGATGTCCTGGATGGTCTTGAAGCGGTCGGCCGCGCCCTTCACCGAGAACTTGCCCGGCTCCCACACGAGGTCGTCGGGGGCGGCCTCGAGGAGATGGGCGGCGATCTTCCGCGCCTTGTCCTGGATCTTGCGCGCGGCCATGGCGGCGGCGGCGCCGGCGACGGGCGTGGAGCGACTCGCATAGGTGCCGAGGCCATAGGGCGCCGTGTCGGTGTCGCCCTCCTCGATCTGGATGTCCTTCGCCGGAATGCCCAGCTCCTCGGCAAGGATCTGAGCATAGGTCGTCTCGTGGCCCTGCCCCTGCGATTTCGTGCCGAAGCGCGCGATGGCTTTGCCCGTCGGATGGATGCGGATCTCGCAGCTATCGAACATCTTGAGGCCCAGGATGTCGAAGTGCTTGGACGGGCCGGCCCCGACGATCTCGGTGAAGCTCGAGATGCCGATGCCCATCAGCTCCCCACGCTTCCGCTTCTCGGCCTGCTCGCGCCGCAGCTCGGCGTAGCCGATCCGCTTCATCGCGAGCTGTAGCGCGCCCGCGTAGTTCCCACTGTCATACTCCCAGCCAAGGGCGGACTTGTAGGGGAACTGCTCTGGCCTGATGAAGTTCTTCATGCGGAAGTCGGCGGCGTCCACGCCGAGCTGGTGGGCCATCAGATCCACCATGCGCTCGATCGTGTGCACGGCCTCGGTCACGCGGAACGAGCACCGGTAGGCGATCCCGCCGGGCGGCTTGTTGGTGTAGACGCCGTCCACCTCGACGTGCGCGGCCTTGAGGTCGTAGGACCCCGTGCAGACGTGGAAGAGCCCCGCCGGGAACTTGGACGGATTCGCCGCGGCATCGGCGTAGCCGTGGTCGGCGAGCGTCTTGATGCGGAGCGCGGTGAGCGTGCCGTCCTTCTTCGCCGCCAGCTCGGCGGTGATGTGGTAGTCGCGCGCGAACGAGTCCGCCTGGAGGTTCTCCATGCGGTCTTCGATCCACTTCACGGGCTTGCCGGTGAGGACGGAGGCGGCCACCGCGATCACGTACCCGGGATAGACCGGCACCTTGCCGCCGAAGCCTCCGCCGATGTCGGGGGAGATGATCCGGATCTTGTGCTCGGCGAGCCCGACGTGGCCGGCGACCAGGGCGAAGACCGTCCGGATCGCGTGGGGTGCCTGGGTGGTCATCCAGACGGTGAGCTTCTCGTTGACCTTGTCGAAGTGGGCGATGCACCCGCACGTCTCGATGGACGCCACGTGGATGCGCGGGATATAGATGTCCTGCTTGACGGTCACGTCGGCGGCCGCAAAGGCTCGGTCGGTGGCGGCCCGATCGCCCCACTCCCAGTGCCAGATGTGATTGTCCTTTTTGTCCTTCTTGTCGGTGCGCAGCACCGGGGCGCCGGGCTCGAGCGCCTTTCGCGGGTCCACGACGACGGGCAGCGGCTCGTATTGCACCTCCACCGCCGCCATGCCGTCGGCCGCCGCGTAGCGGCTCGTGGCGAGCACCGCTGCCACCTCCTGGGCCTGGTACATCACCTTCTCGACCGGAAGCACCATCTGGGTGTCCGACATGAGCGTCGGCATCCAGTGGAGGTTGTACTTGGCGAGGTCCTGGCCGGTGATGACGGCCAGCACGCCCGGGACGGCCAGCGCCTTCGCGGTGTCGATCTTCTTGATCTTCGCGTGCGCGTACGGGCTCCGCACGATGTCCAGGTAGAGCATGCCGGGTAGCTGGAGGTCGTCGACGTAGGTGCCCTTGCCGCGGATGAAGCGCGGATCCTCTTTCCGCTTGATCGAGTGCCCCATCCCGCCGACGTCAGACGAGGTTCTGAGCGCCATCACGCGCCTCCTTGCTGGAGCTTGGCCGCCGCGTACTGGACCGCCTTGACGATGTTCACGTAGCCTGTGCACCGGCAGAGGTTGCCGGAGATGGCCCAGCGGATGTCGTCTTCGCTCGGCGCCGGATGTTTCTTGAGGAAGGCGTAGCTGGTCATCAGCATGCCGGGCGTGCAGTAGCCGCACTGGAGACCGTGCTCCGCCATGAAGCCTTCCTGGAGCGGATGGAGCTTGCCGTCCTGCTCCAGGCCCTCGACCGTCATGATCTCCCTGCCGCTTGCCTGGACGGCGAACACCGTGCACGACTTCACCGGTCGGCCGTCCATAAGGACGGTGCAGGCGCCGCAGTGTGTCGTGTCGCATCCGATATGGGTGCCGGTCAACCTCAAGACCTCACGGATCAGATGGACCAGCAGCAGGCGCGGCTCGACGTCCGCTTCGTGCTTCTCGCCGTTGATCGAAAGCTTGACCTGCATCGCTAGCGTCCTCCGCCGGCGCGCTCCAGAGCCTTCCGAAGCGCGCGGGCCGTCAACACTCGGATGAGATCCTTCTTGTACTCGACCGGGCCACGAAGGTCCGCGCTCGGCTGGGACGCGTCGGCGGCCAGCTGGGCCGCCTGCTTGATCGTCGCCTCGTCGGGGCGCTTGCCCTTCAGCGCAGCCTCGGCCCGGCTCGCCTTGATCGGGGTCAGGCCGACGTTGGTGAGGCCGATCCCCACCTGCTCGCACGTGCCGTTCGCGCCGAGCGTCAGCTGCACCGCCACGGCGGCCGTCGCGAAGTCGCCGACCTTGCGCTCGAGCTTGAGGTAGGCGCCGCCGCTGCGGGCCGCGGGAAGCGGGACCCGGATCTCCACGAGGAGCTCGTCGGGCTTGAGCGCGGTCTCGAACGGACCGGTGAAGAACGACCCGATCGGAATCCGGCGCTCGGCCTTGACGCCCTTCGCGACGATCTCCGCCCCGAGGGCAAGCATCGTCGCGGGATGATCGTTCGCCGGATCGCCGTGCGCCAGGTTGCCGCCGATCGTCGCCATGTTGCGGACGAGCGGGTCCGCGATCACCCGGCAGGTGTCGAACAGCAGCGGGTACCGGGTGCGAATCAACTCGGACTCTTCGAGGTCGACCTCGCGCGTGAGGCCGCCGATCCTGAGGAAACCGTCGGCCTCGCGGATGTACGCGAGGCCCCCGATCCCGTTGATGTCGACGACGTGGCGCGGGCTGGCGAGCCTGAGCTTCATCAGCGGGATGAGGCTCTGTCCTCCCGAGAGGACCTTGGCGTCCTCGCCCAGCGTGGCAAGGAGCTTCGTCGCCTCGCCGATGGAGGTGGGAGCGTGGTACTCAAACGCGCCGGGGATCATGGTTGTGGCCCCCTTCTGGGCGAGCCCTGTGCGGGCCGGCTTGAGACTGAGCCCCGCTCTGCGCAGCGCCACCCGGAGCGACTCCAGCGAGATCGCGGGCGCGGCGCCGGTCCTGACGAGATATTCCCTGAGCTGCGCCAGGCTCCAGGCCGGGCGAGGCACCCCGAGGTCCCGCGGCCGGGCGCTCGTGACGATGGCCAGGTGTCGCAGCAGGTCGGGAGTGACCCGGGAGGGTCGGCCCGAGCGAGCGCGAGTGAGGAGCCCCGGGACGCCGGACTGCTCGAAGCGCCGGAGCCAGCCGGCGACGGTCGGGCGAGAGACGCGACGGCGTCGCATGATCTCGGGGATGGGTACTCGCTCGGCGGACAGCAGGACGATCCGGGCGCGCACCCCGAGCCCCGGCAACTGCGTGCCGCGCAGCCGACGAAGCTCCCTGTACTCGGCAGCGGTCGGCTCCCGGACGAAGCGCCGCGGGATATCTGCCACCCAAGTCATCACTCCCTTGAAGGAGGGCACCGGGAAATCCTAGAAAGAGACTTTCCGGTGGAAGCGAGATCCACTAACGGCGGGCAAGATAAGGAACTAGAGTGAGGCTGTCAAGCGGAATCCCTCTCGGAGACTCAGGATCCCGCCCGCCGATCTTCGGGCGTGCTTCGGAACGCTTCCCAAAATCCCGTTGACTCTCGACATACCGGACAGCGTTATTAAACTTGGGGTATCCTCCCCGAAGATACATCGCCCCGTGCGCATCGGGCGCGCTCGGCAACGCGGTTCCCAATTCCGTCCTCAAGCGTCGACCTAGGAGGCGCTGGCCATGACCCTCGGCCTCAGAGCAACCATCGCCGCCTACCTCATCGTGATGCTCGTTCCCCTTACCGCCCACGCCTGGGACCGTGGCGACGTGGACACCTTCGCCACGCTGCCGCCCGGGGAGCGTCATCCCGAAGGCATCGCCGCGGATAGTACGGGGAACATTTACGTCACCACGTTCGACGTGACCCACGGCGGTAGGCCGGGGCAACTCTTCGTCTTCGGCCGCAACGGCAAACTCATCAGGCAGGTGGGCGTGGCCGGATCGAGCAATCTGCTCCTTGGGTTGGACTTCCACCCGACCACCCACGAACTCCTCGTGATCGACTTCGGAAGTGCCAACGTGCGTCGGGTGGACCCGTTCACGGGGACCTCCTCGGTTTTCATGACAGTCACTGGGTCGGCTGGCTTGAACGCGCTGACATTCGACAGTGCGGGGAACGTGTACGTCTCCGACTCCTTCCAGGGGATCATCTGGAAGACCGGGCCCGGCGGTGGCGCGGGCACGATGTGGGCATCCAGCCCACTCCTGACGACCACCGGCGTCCCTGGCTTCGGCGCAAACGGCGTGGCATTCAACAACGCCCAGACCTTCCTCTTCGTCGCCAACACCGGCAACGACACGATCGTGAAGATTCCCGTCAATAACGGAAGCGCCGGTAAGCCGGCGGTGTTCGTCAACAGCGTGAACGGCGCCGACGGCCTCATCCTCGATGAGGACGACAACCTGTGGATCGCCGCGAATCAGGCCGACGAGATCGTCGTGATCAATCCGTCCGGCCGGACCATCGCCAAGCTGGGCGACTTCAACGGCCTCGACGATCGCGGCGCACCGATCGGGCTCCTGTTCCCGGCGAGCCTCGTCCGGAGCGGCGACTTCGTCTACGTCACCAACCTCGCGATCGATCTGCGGCTCTTCGACGACCCCGCCCAGCCGACCCTCACCAACGCGACGGGGGACTCGCCGTGGGCCGCGGACGTGAAGGTCCACACGATCTCACGAATCCCGGCCTCCATCCCGCCGATCCGCGGGCTTCCCGGAGGCGCGAGCGCGGACGACGATGACGATTGATCCCGAGCGCTTCCGCGCCATCTCGCTCGACGATCTCACGATGCCCGGGGGCTGGTCGGTCTCCAGCGGCCAGACCTTCCTCTACACCGAGGCGGAGGAGCGCCTGATGCACGAGGCGCGCGCCTTCGCCCAGCAGACGATCCTGCCGAGCGCGGCCGCGGCCCACCGGCGCGTCAAGGAGATCAAGGCCAAGCACGAGGCGGGTCCGGAGCGGCGCCGCCTCTTGCGCGAGATGGCGCGGTCGTACCTCACGCTGATCGGCGAAGCCGGCCTCACCGGTGCGCTCTTCCCCGAGGCGTACGGGGGCAACGGCCGCGGCGTCGTCGCCGAGTGCATCGTCGACGAGGAGCTGGCGGCCGCCGGTCATCCCGGCGACACGATCCGCTCCGTGTCGCTGACGCTCGGGACGATCTCCATCCTCCGCTACGGCACCGAGGCCCAGCGGCAACGGCACATCCCGCCGCGCCTGGCCGGCCGTGAGCTGGCGGCGATCGCGATCACCGAACCCCAGATCGGCAGCGACACCTCGGGCATGCAGACGCGCGCGGTGCTCGCGGGCGATCGCTGGGTCGTCAACGGTCAGAAGCGGTTCATCACCGGCGGCGGGCTCGCCGACTACCTGACGCTGTTCGCGATCACCGATCCGTCGACCCATCCGCACAAGGGCATGTCCACCTTCATCGTGCCGATGGACCACCCGGGCGTGCGCGTCCGGCGCCAGCTCGACGAGGTGATCATGGCCGACTGGATGGACAACGCGCTGATCGAGTTCGACGACGTGGACATTCCGAAGGAGAACCTCCTGGGGCCCCTCAACGGCGGCTATCACGTGTTGATGGACGAGCTCGACACCGAGCGCGTCACCTACTGCATGGGCGCGCTCGGCGGCGCGCGCCGCTGTCTCGAGATCGCCGCCGAGTACGCGACCAAGCGCGTCCAGTTCAAGCAGCCGATCGCGACCTTCGAGGGCGTGTCCTTCAAGCTCGCCGAGATGTACGCGCTGCTCGACGCCGCGCGCCAGCTGATCTACCGTACCGCCAAGATGATCGAAGCCGGGCGGCCGGCGCAGCGCGAGTCGGCGGTGACCAAGCTCTTCACGGCGGACGCCGTCTGGAAGATCGTCGATCACGCGATGCAGGTCCTGGGCGGCATCGGCTACAC
>Ga0137407_10003368_pt1 | contig 10624 bp, 9 predicted proteins | sample CZOMad2_2_16fung_FD_108410 | JGI IMG/M metagenome (GOLD analysis project Ga0137407, IMG submission 108410) | Vadose zone soil fungal communities from Angelo Coast Range Reserve, California, USA - CZOMad2_2_16fungal (Illumina Assembly) | ecosystem: Environmental > Terrestrial > Soil > Vadose zone...
ACCTTGATTAAAGGATTTAATGATTACCATGATGGTTTGCGACCGGGTAAAATCCTTCAATCGTTTAATCCTTTAATCAAGGTTCAAACATTCGCACATTCGCACATCAGCACATCCGTACATTAATCTGTCATATACTTATATATCAACTCAGAAACCGATGCCATAGTCTTTACCGCTGCATCATCATTCTCCAGGTTTTTGGAAAGAATTACCAGCACGTATTTGCGGCCATCCGGGAGAAATACGATGCCGGAATCGTGATGAACAGTTTTGAAAGAACCTGTTTTATGCGCAACTTTTATAGTGGATGGCAGATTGGCTGGAATGATTTCATTAAAATGCTGATCGAGCAAAATTTTTATCATCGCTGCCGAAGCTCCATCACTTACCACTTTTCCTTTTGCCAGGTTTTCATAAACAAGCATCAGGTCGTAAGCCGTTACCATATTGTTCAACCCCTTTTCATAAGCCTTATTATCCTCGACGCCGCGCAATACCTGGATATCTTTTGCACCCATATCGCGCATGGTTTGAGTAACATTTTTTGCATTGACAAGTGCAACCAGCAAATTTGTAGACAGATTACTGCTTAATGTGATCATTCGATATGCAAGATTGCTGATCGTTTGTTTTTCCCCGATATGTTTATATAAATCGGTCTCCCCATCATCAGCGGAATCAAGTTTAAATATGCTGCTGTCAGCAATACTCCTGAATTCATTCGTAACCTTAATGGAATCCGACAATGAAAATTTATGGGCCGTAGCCTGTTTATATAGTTCGATCAGCACGGGTGTTTTCATTGTGCTCGCCGCATGAAATATTTCATGTTCATTGATGAAAAGTATTTTTCCCGTCGAAAGATCTTTGAAAGCAACTGCAAAAACTCCTTTCTGCAGGTCGAAGCTGTCGATGATCTGTTGTTTTAATCCCGGGATAGTCATTTTTGATTGACCACATATACTAATATAGGAGACAACCAGTAAAACCATGACAATAAAACTTCGGATCATGTAAAAAATATTTTATGACCCGAAAGTAATCATAAGTTTTGTCGCTGTGAAATGACCGGCATATCGTTCAGGCAGTCACTTGTCGGCTTCAGCAGGTTTTTTGAAGTTGGCAATAACCAAACCGGTTATAACAAGCAGACCACTGATTAAATGAATAGAAGAAAATTGTTCTTCTAAAAACAATACTGCTTCTATAGTACTGAATACCGGGATCAGGTTAGCAAATAATGCCGTGCCAGATGCCCCCATCTTATTAATAGCTGCGTTCCAGCAAAAAAAAGCTATGATGGAATTGCCAATACCGAGATATAAAATGATGAATAACATATTCATGGTCCATTGAACAGGCAGCGTATGCATCATCTCATAGAAGTAAAATGGAAAAAGACAGATAGTGCCAAGTGTAAAGACAACAAAAAGGAAAACCAGGGGAGAAATAGCAGTCGGTTTTTTTCTCACCAGCGTATTATATATCGCAAATGAAAAAGCACTGATCAAAACCAACAGTTCTCCTGTTCCAAAACGGAAATGTGCTAACTGTTGAAGATTTCCCCGGCATAATAAAAATAAAATCCCTGAAATACAGATCAGCATGCCTGTGACGCGTAAAATACCGGCATGTTCCTTCAGAAAAATTACGGCTAATATGGTGGCGAATACAGGCGCGGAAGTTGTGCCAATGAGGGCCAGGTTAATGGCGGAAGTATAATGACCTGCGATGTAAATAAAAGTATTAAAAATCGTGACCCCGGTCACTGCTGTCCAAAAAATATATTGTTTTTTTTGAAGAAGGATTTGTTTTTCCAGCAGGAATTTTCTCCAGGCGAATGGGGCTATACATACAGATGCAAGAGCCCAACGATAAAATGCCAGGCTCACCGGCGGCAATTGTTTATAGATCCCTCTTGCAATAACATAATTGCCCGACCAGATCAGGGTCGTAAGCACGGCCAGAGCAATACCACTATAAAAATTTTCTTTTGACCTGGTTAACATCGGATGAATATAATATTTTTCACCAATAATGGATTGTGAGAACGCAAAAAGATTTGAGCAAAAAATATTTCTTATTAGTCTTTGTTAGTTAACCTATTATTTGGTTTGCCGTTATTGATTTTTTTATTTTTTTGTTTGATAATAAGGAGAAACAAAAACAGGAGGTAATTCGCTTATTTGTCATATCTTAATCTTCCTTTCTGACCGGCTATCCATAAATTTATTATATCATGTCATTTATCAAACAGGGTAAGGATATGCGTCTGCATGTGGGGCGCAAATCCCAGGGAATATTTAAGTTCAGCAATAACCGGCCTTCGGTGGGAGACATGATTAAAGCGGGTGACCATGACCGATTGCCCGATCTTATTCCGATACGGCATGAGCGAATGGCCGTTTCTCCTTTTGCTTTTTATAGAGGAACAGCCAGCATCATGGCATATGATCTTTCATTTCTTCCGCGTACCGATATCAAGGTACAAGCGATCGGCGACTGTCACCTCATGAACTTTGGAGGATTCGCCACACCGGAGCGAACCCTGATATTTGACGCCAATGATTTCGACGAAACATTGCCTGCATCATGGGAATGGGATATAAAAAGACTTGCGACCAGTTTTGTATTGGCTGCAAGACATAATCACCTGAAATCAACCGATGCAAAGGAAATGGCATTTATTCTCACACAATCTTATCGCAGACATATCATTGACTTTGCAAGGATGAACCTGCTTGATCTCTGGTATATGAAATTCGATGTACAGGCCATCCGGGAAAAGTCGAAAAGCATAGAAATGAAACAGATGCTTGGCGATGCAATGATGAAGGCTCAGCGGGAAACCAATGAAAAAATATTTTACAAAACTACAAGGCAGGTATCAGGTAATTTTGAGATCGCTGATCAGCCACCGCTCATTTATCATTCTCCCGAAATGAACGATAAAATTCAGATGAAAAATTTCCTCGGCAATTACTCTAAAACTTTGAGTGACGACAGGCGATGGTTATTTGAACAATATACATTGGTGGATATTGCAATGAAGGTAACCGGGGTGGGCAGTGTGGGAACGCGATGTTATATAGTACTCATGATGAATAAAAATCAGGAGCCACTATTTCTCCAGGTAAAAGAAGCGAAGGAGTCTGTATTGGAAAAATTCACGGCAAAAAGTCTGTATTCGCATAGTGGTCAGCGTGTGGTTGAAGGTCAGCGGCTGGTACAGGCGGCCAGTGATATTTTTCTTGGCTGGAGTACCTGGTCCGAAGGCCGGCAATATTACCTGCGCCAGTTGCGCGACCGGAAGATCGCGCCTTCAGTTGAACAATTCGATCGGGAACTGCTGACTGCTTACGCAGGTTTATGCGGCCGCATGCTGGCCCGTGCGCACGCAAAAACCGGTAATGCTTCACTGATTGCAGGTTATATGGGTAAAAGTGAAATGATGGATGAAGCGATCAGCAGTTTTGCAATGGCATATGCCGACCAAACAGAAAAAGATTATGAGGATTTCAGGAAAACAAAATTTTAACACATGAATATGAAAATGTCAGAACCGGGATTTTATACGTCATTTCGAACCCCGCCACAGAGACTAGCACCAACATGTTGTTTCGTGGGGTGAGAAACCTCATGCCAATAATAAAATGAATCTCATGCGTTATCCATAACGTTAGATGTGCGGTCAGGTTTCTCACCCCGCGAAATAGTTTTGACATGCTGAGCCACTCAGCGGGGTTCGAAATGACGTATAAAATCCCGGTTCTGACATTTCTAGATTTTTGGACCGCTCTTTGCCTTCTTTGTAATATTAAAATTGCGAGAGATATTAAAACCGAAATAAATATCTCCTTTGCCCCAGCTACCGGCGGTTTTGGCAATATATTGTGTTTCCAGCATGCTTTGTGAATTACTGAACACTAACTGGAATACGTGCCCGCCGGTTTCAATATCCCAGCCCAGTGAAAATGAATCATGAACGGTAGTCGAAGCAATTTGTCCCGACGGCAGGTAATTGTATTCCACGTTAATGCTCATGCGCTTTGTAATTTTCATGCGCCCGCCAATTGCTAAAGCGAAAATATTGTTTTTATCCGCTGAATCTGCATGATTATAGTGCAAATAGGTTGGGGTTAATTGGGCAGAAAAATTTCTGCTAAACTTTCTGGCAATCAATAATTGTGTGGTATATGAGATTCGTTCAGTAGTTGACAGGTTTGTATAAGTTAAATCAGAACCCGTAGGTCCCGCTACAGGTTTAAATGTTAAATAATTGATTGTGCCCAATGCCGATATTGTTACGGGCATTTGATTACTCCCATCTGTTTGCCGCAATAATTTATACTTCACGTATCCGTCGTATGTTTTCAGGAGAGAACATCTGCCGATACCGACAGCAAGACGGTCCGTAATTCCATAATCCAATCCAAGACGAAGCGTAGCATTATCCAAACCGAAGAAATTGTAAGAACCGCTGTTCAATTGTCCGAAACGGTGTTGTATAATAACACTCAATGCGCCGGCGGCAGGCGCTTCAACAGTTTGCGTGTTTATAATACGAGTGGCTTTAAAAGTTCCTCTGGTATAAAAAGGTTTTGTATTAACAACCATTGAATCATTGAGCATTTTCAGTAAAGAAGAACTATCCTGCGCAGATAATGCTTCAGCAAATAGCAACATGAAGAAAAGATAGAAAATAGATTTCATTGTATTTTTATTTAGCAGCATTACAATCAATTTTTACGTGTACGGTAATTTGATTTTCAATTTTATCCCTTACTATCGACGGAATGGAAATATTAAAGTCCTCTGGTTTTAGCTTAAATTCAGAGCTTCCTTTCACCTTTCCGTCATTTACTTCCAAAGTGGCGGGCACCTCAATCGGTTTGGTTATGTTATGCAATGTGAGGTTTCCTTTCACTGTTATTTTATAAACGCCATTGGTCGTTAACGACAGATCTTCTGTAAATGATCCTGTAAAACTTGCCTTTGGATACTTATCACTTTCCACATAATTTTCATTAAAATGTTGCTGCATCAATTCTTTTTTGAAAGTAAATCCTTTCAGCAGTACAGAGAATGCAAGGTTTTTTTTACCCGCATCAATAACTGAATAGACCTGGTTATTTTCTGCATTGATATCCTCCAGCGATGTTTTGGAGTAAAAACCAATAAATCCGGTTCTTGTCATACACAATTGACTGTATGACCAGGCATGGCATATAATAATGATGGCGATAGTTGCGACTGTTTTTTTCATACTGATATAAGTTGTATTAATATTTATTTATTTTTGAAGCTTGGTAAGCCACGCAGTAATTTTGTTTATTTCACAATCAGATAACCTGGGTTTGCCATAGGGCATGCCCACTACGGCGGGATCATATATTACTGCTGAATAAATATAGCCTGCCCATAAAGTGTCCTTTTGATATCCATCCAAATTTATTCCATTACCAAATACAGTGTTCCCATTGCCATGGCAACCGTAGCAGTAAGCTTTCATTATAGGAAGTATATCTTTTTGATACGTTACACAGCAAGTGTCTATCGAACATGAATTTGGCCCTGTACCGGCGCTCTTGGAACATCCTGCCATTAATAATATAATCCCTGCTATTATAAAACCCAGCAGGAAGCATACTTTTTGTTTCATCTCAAACTATTTTTGATTTTTTGAGTTAAAATTTTCATTCTTCAATTACACAATCCACGAGATTTACATCCATTAGCATGCCGGAACATCTGCCTTTAATCATAACAGTTGAACCTTTCACCGGTAATTGTATTTTCTTATTTTCATTTTGATCTGCCATGTTGCAATTGATACCTGCAGCAGCTGTCCCTCCATCTAATTGAATACTGGTAATATTTCCCGAACGCTGCACGTCAGTAATTGTTCCTTTGACTTCAATTATTTTATCAAGAAATTTTTTATTGGCAGCGGCCTCATCTTTATGGTACAGATTGTACAGTTCAACAGCAGTGATACTGATATCTGTTGTTTTATCACCAGCATTTGCATGTGGTTTATCGTAATAATAAAGTCCCAAACCTGCAAGTACCAACCATATAATTCCCGCTATAAGGAAATATTTTTTATGCATACGTAATTATTCTGGTTATCACTTTAATATATGCAAATAAAATTGCAAAAAACCCGTTTCCCGGCTTTCTCGTTAGTAAGTACGTTAACTTTTATTAAAGGTTGTTTTGAACCAGCAGAGGAAAAGAAAATAATGTGCGGATGTGCGGATGTGCAAATGTGCGAATTCAAAAATACTGAGTTCTCAATAATTTATTTGACCGCTGCGTATAGGAATTCGCACATTTGCATATTCGCACATCCGCACATTTGCACATTATCGTTTATTGCTTTGCGATAGACACTCGTGGCAGCGCAGAACCATCCCTGATCTCTTCATTCGCTCTTTTTACCAGTGAATCTCCTGTTGCGAGGTCTCCATATATTTCTACCCGGTCGGCTTGTTCGCGGCCTTTTTTTACATCTACCCATTGCGCTTTATTACCAGCCACTTTAATAACAAATAATCTTTCTGTTGAATTTACAACGGAGGTTTTAAGCACAACAAAACTGCTATCCGCAGCAGGTAATGGAATGTTTACTTCCACAACCATTCCCGGCAGCAATTTTTTATCATTGTTGATTATATCCATCTCAACTCTTTCTGCGCGGAGTTTATTGTCCAGTGCTCCGGCGAGCCGATTCATCGTTGCTGTAAATTTTTTTTGCGGTATTCCCCTTGCATAAAAACTTATATTCAATTTATTATTTAAATACCCGGTATATAATTCAGGTATGGAAACAACAAGGCGTAATTTTTTTTGTTGTTGCAGAATAAAAAGAGGCAATTCGGAACCTTTGCCGGAAGGCCCGACATAAGCGCCCGTATTTACATTGCGGGCACTGATCACCCCATCAAAAGGAGCGCGTATTTCAAGGTAATTTTTTGTATCTGCAATTTCTTTGTACGCAGATTTTGCTGCATCCAATTGAGCAGCATCAGAATTCTTTTTCGCTAATGCCTGGTCAATATCGTTTTGTGAAACAGTACCCGGTGTTTGGCTCGTTTCATACAAACGATCATAATTTGCCTTGCTTGCCAGGTAAACCGCTTCCTGTGATTTCAGCCTCGAAGCTGCTGCATCCAGTTGCGCGTTTAATTCAGGTGCTTCCATAATTGCCAATAACTCGCCACTGTTCACTTCCGAACCGACATCCGCGTATAATTTTTTTACAAAGCTATTCACCTTTGCATACAGATCCACTTGCTGAAAGGCGATTAATTCGCCTGGTAATTCGATAGAAGATGCCAGCTTTTCCTTATGCAATGAAATTATTTCCAGGCCGGCACTATCTATCGCAGGCTTCTGCTCTTTCGCTTCACTGGATGACGAAGCGCAACCGCACAATGATAATACTGCCAGTATTACCGAGACAAAACACACTGTTGGTGAAAAATTATTTCTTATCAGGTTCATACAATGATGGTATATAATGTTTACTTTCTTTGTCCTCCGGATCAAGTGATATGGATACGGTTGATGATTTTCCCTGCACCCAGGAAAAAACAAGTGGCAAAATGAATAGCGCTGCAAAGGTGGAGGCAATCAATCCTCCGATTACAGCACGTCCTAACGGAGATGCCTGATCGCCTCCTTCGCCCAGCCCGGATGCAAGAGGTATCATACCAACGACCATGGCCATTGTCGTCATCAATATCGGCCGGATACGAAGTGCTGCCGCTTCTTTCGCCGATTCGAGTGCATTTCCATTATGCATCCTCAAATGTTCTGCATTCGTGATCAGTAAAACCGCATTGGCGATCGATACGCCAACAGACATGATCATACCCATATATGATTGCAGGTTTAATGTTGACCCTGTAAACTTCAGCATGAGCAATGCTCCCAGCAACACAGCAGGCACGGTTGACAGCACAACCAATGACACTTTAAATGATTGAAAATTTGCCGCGAGCATCAGGAAAATTACAATGACAGCTGTTAGCAGTCCCGCCTGCAAACTGTCCATCGTTTCAGTCAGTACTTCACTCAGCCCCTTTGTTTCAATGCTTAACCCCCGTGGTAAGGCGCCGATCGACCGAATGGCTTCCTGCACATCTTTGGTCGCGGATCCAAGATCCATTTTATGGAGATTGGCGGTTACAGATAATTCAGGAACCACGCCGATATTATCGTTTTCGCCATAGAGTGTATCGGATTGAATGCTGGCGACATCTCCCAATACAGGTCTTGCAGCATTTTTCAATACAGGAATTTCATTGATATCATGCATGCTTGTCATTTCGTTTTCGGGCACCTGCACCTGTACGTTATAACTAAGACCATTTTTTTCATCAACCCAGATATTTTTTTCCGTAAATCGCGAAGAAGAAGTGGAAGCGATTAATGAACGAGAGATATCATTGACATCCACACCCAATTGTGCCGCTCTTATACGGTCAATATTAATTCTGATCGTGGGGTACCTGATCGGTTGAGCCAATTGCACGTCCCGCATATAACCGATCTTTTTCAATTTGTCGATCACTTTAAATGCATATTCTTCATTGAGCTTTTTATTTTTGCCTATAATCTTTACTTCGATCGGTGTTGGCGAACCCTGGCTCAATATTTTTTCCGTTAGTTCAATTGGCTCAAAAGAAATTTGCATATCCGGCATTGCTTCTTTTACTTTTTGCCTGAATCTTTCTTTCATTTCATCAGGATTTTCTCTATATCCTTCATTCAATTGTACCTGTAATACGGCTTCCTGGGGACCACTCATGAACAGGTAAAGCGGACTTGTTGAAAACTGCCCGGGATGTGTTCCTAAAAATGCAGAAGTTATTTTGATATTTTCTTTGCCCACCACCTGGTCCAGGATCGCCAGTGTTTTGAGCAGCCTTTGTTCTGTTCTTTCCATCCGCGTACCATCAGGTGCCCGCAGGCGCACCTGGAATTGACCTGCACTGGTTTTCGGAAGAACATCCTGTCCTACATTCATCAATAGCAGCACAACAGCGGCTACCGTAAGTATTGAGTAAGCAATTACAATTGGTATCCGGAAAGGGAATAACCTTTCCATGAAACGTAAGAAGCGGGCGCGGAATTTTTCAAACCTTGTCGCTTTTGCATTACCGTTAGTCTTTTTTTCGATAAGCATTTTTTTCTGATCCCAGGTATCTTTTTCAGCGGCCCCCAATCCCGAAGCAGTATATATCTGTTCATCGGTCATCCCCTTGCCATGATGCCCCTTCATCAGCCAGTTGGCCATGATAGGAACAAAAGTCTGTGCAAGCAGGTAAGAAGTGATCATTGAAAAAGCAATCGCCATTGCCAATGGCAAAAATAAAGAGCCGGGTATTCCCTTCATGGTGAATGCCGGGGCGAAAACTGCAAGTATGCAGAACAGGATAAGCAATTTTGGAAATGCGATTTCCTTGCAGGCATCCCAAACTGCTAATGCTTTGGGTTTGCCCATATCGAAATGCTGGTGAATATTTTCAATCGTTACCGTGGATTCATCAACCAATATTCCTATTGCAAGCGATAGTCCGCTCAACGTCATAATATTGATGGTTTGATGAAAGAGATATAAAAATAAAACGCCCGAAATGATCGATGTCGGTATCGTTAATATAACAATCAATGCACCTCTTGCATCACCCAGGAATAATAATACCATCAGCCCGGTAAGTACTGCGCCGATAGCTCCTTCGGTGAGCAGACTTTTCACTGCGTTGATTACGTAAACGGACTGATCGAATTCGAATGATAATTGAACATCTTCCGGTAGGAGGCTTTGGAAATGAGGCAAAGCTTTCTTCAGGTTCTGCACCACTTCCCAGGTAGAAGCATCAGCCGATTTGGTTACAGGCAGATAAACCGAACGTTTACCATTTACCAATGCATATCCACTGGCAATATCTGCACCATCTTCAACCGTCGCTACATTTTTAAGATAAAGATTCTGTACGCCATTTTTATAAAGCGGAATATTTTCAAAATCTTTTATCGTTCTGATATTGGTATTGGCAGGAGTAAAATAATTTATATCACCGATCCTTACATTCCCGGCTGGTGTAGATTGGTTATTGAGTCTTATTGCTTCAACCAATTGATCAGGTGTCATTCCATGAATGCGTAATAGTTCCGGATCTGCCTTGATAACAACCGTACGCACATTTCCTCCAAACGGAGCTGGCGCAATCAGGCCCGGTATCGAGGTGAAGGATGATCGCACGTATACATTGGCATAGTCCATTAATTCATTGTTGCTCCGGATAGCACTTCTTAATACCAATTCTCCTACAGGAAGTGTGGATGCATCAAAACGGATAATAAAAGGAGGATTATTGCCCGGCGGAAATATGGCCTGTATCCTGTTACTAAAAGCGGAAACCTCAGCTGCGGCCTGCGCCATATTTGTGTTCTCATAAAACGTGAGTTTCATCAATGTCAATCCCTGTATATTCCTTGTTTCAATACTTTTTACGCCGGATACGTACAATAAAATATTAACATATTGCTTGCCGAAATATGCCTCCATCTGGTCCGGGGTAAAACCACCGAATGGATGAGAAAGATA
>Ga0137407_10003369_pt1 | contig 10624 bp, 9 predicted proteins | sample CZOMad2_2_16fung_FD_108410 | JGI IMG/M metagenome (GOLD analysis project Ga0137407, IMG submission 108410) | Vadose zone soil fungal communities from Angelo Coast Range Reserve, California, USA - CZOMad2_2_16fungal (Illumina Assembly) | ecosystem: Environmental > Terrestrial > Soil > Vadose zone...
CGCTCCATGAAATCGCCGATGCCATCTGTCGTTACGCCGTCGCCGCCGGACTCTGGACGGGCTTGACCGGCAGCATGATGGTGAATTTGCTGCCCTGGCCAGGCGCGCTGTCCACCGAGACTTCGCCCCCGTGGGCTTGCACGATATGACGTACTAGCGACAAACCCAGGCCGCTGCCCTTCGTGTTGTGTACCAGCGGATCGCCGACACGATAAAACTTCTCAAAAATCTTCTGTTGCTCGTCATGCGGTATACCGATTCCCTGGTCCACCACTTCCAGCTTCACCGAGCCGTTGTCGCGATAGAGATTTACGCCGATATACTTTCTGTCCTGCGAATACTTGAGAGCGTTGTTGACCAGGTTCAGGAGCGAGCGCGCCATGGCTTCGCGGTCCACCCGCATGGGCGGGACCTCGTCAATCTTCTCTTCAAACTGAAAGCCGCTCTGCTCCAGCTGGTACCGATAGGAGTCGATCGTGTTATGCACCAGTTCGCTCATGTCGGTTTCGCGGAAGTCGTACTCCTTGCGTCCCGCCTCGATGCGCGAGAAATCGAGAATATTGTTGATGAGCGCGGTCAAGCGTTCACTCTCTTTACGAATGATGCGGTAGTACTCCTGATATTTGTCAGGGCCGGTGAGTCGGCCCATTTCGAGGGTCTCGGCATACAGCCGGATCAGGGAAAGCGGAGTGCGCAATTCATGTGAAACATTGGAAACGAAATCAGACTTTAATCGCGCCAGCGCCATTTCCTTGGTCACATTGCGGTAGGTCAGCGCGATACCACCGGCCAGCACCAGGGAGAGCGCAGCCAGGGTAAGAAAGCTGATGCGAGCAAAGCGCGTGCCGATGGCTGCCAGCGTAGTTCCCTTCAGCTTGATCGCCAGGGTCAATCCGGAGAAGGCGCCTTCCAGGTTTCGTTCCACCTCGGGGGTGCCGCCATCCCATCCACTGGATCCCGCCAGGGCTGCGGAATCATATTTGCCGCGCAGCATCATAACCGCGTGGTTCTCGCTCACGTTACGGGTAACTACGGCATCCAGCATTTCCGGGAAAAAATGATCTTTTAAGTAGTCGGCGTCAAAAGCCACGCCCGCAATCGCGTGTGATCCCTGGTCTATGTCCTCAACCAGAAACAGGGCGGTGGATTCATAGACCTTCTTGTCGCCGCGTGGCGCCCACTGCGCTTCAAACAAATAAGGCGCGCCGCTTTTCTGGTTGTGCGCCAGCCTTTCCGTCATATCGGGAAAGTCGATCTTCAGCCAGCCGTCGAACATTTTGTTCAGATATTCGGCTTCATCGCCGAAGGTCTTGTCGTTTTTCAATCGGTCAGATTGCGAACGAAATACCATTCCCGTCTTGGGCGAAAACACGAATATGTGCGCCACGTAAGGATGTGCGGCCAGGACCTTGTCCAGCGACGGACCGCAGGCTTCACTGGGCGCGGGGAAGTCCGCACGCACATCGTCCACCAGCTCGTAGGCCTTGTGGTTGATCTGCTTTTCGGAAATGGCCAGCACCTGGCTGAAGTCGCGCTGAATGGCGGCTTCCACGGCGCGGTCGCGCTGAATGTGCAGCACGTGCCAGGCGCTCACGACCACCAGGGCGGCGGCGGGCAATACCACTGCAAGCTCGAGCAGCAGGAGCACCCGGGTTTTCTCGTTCCGCCGTTTGACTGTCATCTCGGTTCCATCAGGCCGCAACCAACATAGTCAAATGGGGCCAGGCGGGTGTCAATCGGGGGTAAAAATACGTAAAAAGTTGTGAACTGGTTGATCAGGAAGGTGCGGCTTCAAAAGCAGCCACGGATCTGCACGGACTTCGCGGATAAGCCAGGAAAAAGAAGATTTTCTGATCCGTGAAGATCGGTGAAAATCCGTGGCTGATTCAGGGGTTTCGAGCGGCGGTGGACTACGGCAGCTTGAAATCAACCGTCACGAAGGTTTCCGCTTCCACGGCGCGGCCATTAATCAGGTAGGGTTGGTAGCGCCACTGTTTCACGGCTCGATACGCGGCCTGACCCAAAAGGAATGATCCGCGCACCAGCTTGAGGTCCTGAATGCTGCCGTCGCGGCCAATCCAGGCCTGCAATACCACAGCACCCTGCAGCCTTGCCTGGATCGCCTGTTGGGGATAGCTGGGCAAGACTTTTCGCAGCAGCAACCCCCGAGACAGGTCTTCCGACAAGGACACGGGTTCGAGAGCCGCGAGAAGGGACGGCGTAACTCGTCCTGCTACGCTGCGCAGGGTCGCGTTCTGCACCGGACCCTTCAGGCTCTCCGGAATGCTAACCGGTGCCGGGGCTGGGGCCGGGGGTTGGATCGGCGGTCGAGTTTCAAGATGAATCGGTTTTGGAGTCTCCGCCGGGGCGGTGGCTGGGGTAGGCTGAAACGGGTCTCTCACGGGAGTGATTCGAATACGCGAGACCGCGTGGCCAGGAGTCTCGAATTGCGGACCCTCGTTTTCCGCCACCTGAACCGAAAACCCCAGGCTCGGGCCCTGGATGGGGCGGTGCAACCACACCTGGGTTCGCTCCAGCATTCGCCCGTAAATCCCGGCGACGGAAGTCGTCTTTCCCTGTCCGCGAAGCGGTTGGCTGAATACATAGCCAGCGGAAAGAAAAGCTACGGCAATTGCCAAGCTTGGCAAAACCCGGCTGCGCCGTTCTTCTTGCGGGGCGGCGGACGACGAAAAGCTCGGTTCCGGCGCGTTGGATAAAGTTCGCACCCGCGACTGGTATAGCAGGTCGTCGTCAAAAATGGATTCGGCGGCGACCACGGACGCAACGGAGTCCTTTCGGCGTGGGAGAGGAGGGGAGGGCCAGGCACGAAGACGAGGCAAAGGATCGGAAGTCTTGCTTTCCAGACCTTTATTTTCCGGAAGCTTAAATTCTGCAGCCAGGGTTTGCTGAGGCTTGGCTTGGTTGGCGATCGGATCCTGCGCCGGGGATGGTCCCAACCTCGGCAACCAGGTTTTCATCTGTACAAGAAATGGATCGCAGGTCAGCAGGGCATACTTGACTTCATCTGGCACCAGCGGCCGGCTCAAGACCAGATCCGCGCCCGCTTCGCGCGCTGCAGCGGCCGCCTCCGTATGGGCAATGGCTATGGTGAAGGCCGAGTGGTTCGCCTTTAGCTCGCGCGAGGTCTTGAGCAGGAACACTGCTTCCAGACCTTCATCCCAGTCGGACACCACGACATCGAAACTGCGGCTGGTGATCTTTTCTACAGCGCTGAAGATTTCCGGGCAGGACTCGACTTCAAACTCGAGATCTCTGAAAGCATGGCTCAGGGCGCGCGAGGCCTCTACGTCGGAGGAGAACAGCAGAGCGTGTGGCCACATAGTAAAGAGCCTAGTTTGACGGGGTCGAAGCCACAAGTTACGAAGTGCCCGAAATGCAGACGCTGCAGGCCACGTAACGGCGAGATCGGTTACCTGTCCTAACGGACATGTGTCCAGGGTAATTACGGGAAAGGATGGGGCGGCGAAGGCCGGCTACGGCTGGCAAGCTGCAGGAACAAACCGGACAAAACTGGGTGAAAACCGTAAGGCGCATTGCCTTGTGCAAGTGTGGCAGGGTTTATTGCTTCTGAAACTGCCTAGCCACGTATTCCGGTAACGTCTCCTCCAGCTTGACCGCCAGCCACTGCTGCAGCGTGGACTTCTGCTCGGATGGAATCATCAGCGAGCGCAGTCCGGCGCGGCCTTTCTCGTCGTACCAGCAAACTTCAGACTCCACCTTGAAACGAACCAGCTGACCGGGCAACGTAAAAAGAACTCTTACTTGCATTCCCGGTTTCAGGGAGGGCGATTCCGAGATGGCCAGCCCGCCTTCGCTGATATTCACCAGGTGGCAATCGACTTCCTTGCCGTTGGTCTGGACCGCCGCCGGAATTGCAATCGGACATCGAAAGGAACGCCGCCGCTCGCGTACGATCATGCCGAATGCGGCTTTGAATGTCCGCCCCACCGAAGTCGTGGAAAGCGGTTTTTCCATCAAGAAGTTGGGCTGGATCTCGAATTTCGCCGGCTTCCCGGGATCGGTGATGGCAAAAGTCACAGCCGTTCGATTGGAGGGAGAAGAACGGACGTGCAGCAGCATTTGGTCCGCCTGCTCCAATCCGAGGTCGACGACGATTCCCTCGAATTTCTGGCGATTCATCAGGCCAAGCGCCATGCCTACGTTCACGCAGACTTCGCACGTAATCGCGAATTGCTGCATGCCCTCGGCCAGGGGCTGGATCACTGCCGAATCCTCGCACACAATGAGCACCCGACCCATCGACTGGCCAGTCGCAGGAGAACCCATGCCGACAGACTCCTCACCTAGTACTCGCTCTGATTGTTCTACTCTGGCAGATTGTCCCCTGAAATGAGACGTTTGCGGATGAAATTGTGTCCTTCGTCGGAAAACCGGAATTGCGAGGCGCGACCGTCGTAGAGCCGGAATTGGGACTCTCGTAAAGGCCAGACTCCGTACTAAGGACGCCATCTAGGCTCGGGCAGGATGGTTTTGGGGCGAGGGCGGCGTTTCCTAGGGAGGGTCCGACTTCAGTCGGGCCGCAAACCGCTGACACATTGTGCGGCTTCAGACACTGCGGTTAGCTGTCGCTGCTGTATTGCGCGCCGCCTTTAAATTGCCTCGACGCCTTTAGCCCTTCGTGACTAGTTCACCACAATTCTCTTCGGGACCGTTTGTTTCTGCGGCCTGCGCTTGAGTTGGGGAACTCCCGTTTCGCGCTGGGCCCGCAGGCCGAAATGAGTGGTGTAGTCCTCAGCCACAAAATCGTAATCGAATATGTATCGCGGCGCCGTCCGGGGCGCGGGCGTCGATGCCTTTCGCAGGGAAGCCGCTTGATCCGAATCGGGGTGCGCGTCTGGGTTTGCAGCTTCGACCGTGGTCGGGTCGGTCGTCGCGGGAATGAATGAGACCTGGCTTGTCAGCAGGACGATAGAGAAAATCAGTAACGCAAGGGCCATCGCCGCCGGTTGCCACGGCGGCCTACGAGGTTGAACGTCCACACGCATCAATTGTCGACCTCGAGCGGCTCTCAGTGGCACGAGAGCAGAGGCGGGCTCCAGGGAAACAATTACTTTCGCTAACGGCGGTGGGGTCGGGCAAACCGGAACTGAGCCCCGCTTGTCCTTCGAGCATTTGCCCAGGTCAGGCGAAGGCTGCGATCGCCCAAGCCCTCCCGACGGTGTGGGCGCGAACATGCGCCTCACTGACTGGCTGGGAAAGAACGCGACTTTTCCAGTTCCAGCCTCGCCGTCGGCGGTAGGCGCAGGACCAGGGCCCGATATTGCTGAAGGCTTATCAGCGCCGGACTCCACTGCAGATTCCGACCCCGAATGTCTTACGAGGTTCGGAAGCTGAAGGATGTCCGCAAGTTCCGTAGGGGAAGAAGCCAGCGTCCCGGCGGTCGACGGCTGTTTCGAGGATTGAATTCCAGTGAGCACAGCCTCGGAGGTCATCACTAACAAACATGCATCGGCCGTGATCTCGCCCGGTGCGAAAGACTTGACGTGGAAGCCGGCGGATTCCAAACCCTGAGCCAACTCCCTGGAAAGAGGTCGAATTCGAGTGATGTAAATGAGGGAGGGCATGGGTGGTTTTGAAAAAGCCGATGCAACTGGGCTGCCAGTCGATCGGTCAGAGCGGCGGCGTAACTGGTTCAAACGAGGAGAAGTAAAACTGATCCGGGAAATGCACAGCGGGTGGAGTGTACAAAACTTTGCACAGTACCTTCATCTCTGGCCGGGGACTTTCTTGCTTCCAAAGAGCCCGCAGGACAAGGCTTCCATGCGTCACGCGAAATCAGCTGCCGACTCGTACTCACAGTTCTGAGATTTCGTTGAGCTGCGACAGGGCCAACTTCTGTCGGCCATCGGGGCCAAAATTCGAGGGATCGAGCCAGCGTTCGAAGTTTGCCTTGCGAACCGGCCATTCGGAGTCGAGCATGGAGAACCATGCGGTATCCCGGTTCCGCCCCTTGACGATCATGTGTTGCCGGAAAATCCCTTCAAACCTGAAACCAAAGCGCAGCGCTGCCCGCCGCGATGGCGCGTTGAGGGCATTGCACTTCCATTCATAGCGCCGATATCCCAGTTCTTCGAAGACGTGCCGTGCCATGAGATACATGGCCTCCGTGGCCAGTGGAGTCTGTTGCAGCCGCGGAGTGTATAGAATACTGCCGACTTCGATCACGCGGTGGACGGGTTCGATTCGCATATAAGAGGCGTATCCCACCGCACTCCCGGAAGCCGAATCCAGAATTGCGAAGAACAAAGGATCTTCCGAGGCGGCCATCCGCTGCAGATGGATGCCGAATGAGCCTCGATCAGGAAACGGCCCCTCAAAAAGATATTGCCAGAGCCGGTCCCCGGCCTCGCCCCGCGTCCCTTCGTAGAGGGAGTCACCGTGGGCTGGCGGGTCAAGAGGCGCGAGCGTAACCAGTCGCCCCGAGATCGTAATCCGTGCGGGACGGCGGGCGGGGGAAGCATCCACACGAGGGCCGATCGGCAGCGCAATTTCTGAGGCATCGTCCATCGTCTCTGATTCGTCCTTTCTACTCTACGCGCGTCTCAAGTTATACTTTCTGGCCGAAGGCTTGACCAACTTCCCATAACACAACAATTTCCGAAATGAAAATGCCCAACCTTCCAACCGTGACTCAGGAACCAGAGAAGCATTTTGGTTCAGGTCTCGCTTTGTCAGGATCCTATTCAGGCAGAAACTGGAACCGAAAAGGAAGGCTCACGACTCTACGCCCCAAAGTTAGGGGAACTTTTGGGCTGTGTTCAACTCTTCGCGAGGCAGAGATCGTCGTCTTTACAAACTTTTACGATCGCAGCTCACAACCAATTCCTGCTGCTGCGCGTTCTGACCATTATAGAGCTACGGAGCAAATCGTTTCGTGCATGTCGAGCGCCGGCATTCCGGGTCCGGCGAGATTCAGAAAGGCCTTCCAGTGAAGTTGAGCTGCGACCGTTTCGTGGCATTGTGCGCCATCACCCTCCTCGGTTTCAGCACTGCAGTCGCACAATCCGCCGGCGAGACTCAAACCAGAGACAGCTCGCGGCCCGCCGACCGGCGAGTTGCTGCCACCAATTCGCCCGATCAGCCCATGACCACTGTGTCCGTCCAGGTCAAGGTCGTGAACGTGCTGGCCACGGTGCGTGATAAGCACGGCAAGATTGTGAACACCCTCGGCAAAGATGATTTCACCTTGACCGAGGACGGACGCCCGCAAGCCATCAAATACTTCGCCCGCGAAACCGATCTGCCGCTTACGCTCGGCTTGCTGGTGGATACCAGCCTTAGCCAAAGGCGCGTGCTAAGTGAGGAACGCGACGCCAGTCAGAGCTTTCTGGCGCAGGTGTTACGCGAGGACAAAGACAAGGCTTTTGTCATTCACTTCGATCGTGAAGTGGAATTGCTGCAGGACCTCACCGCATCGCATGAAAAGTTGCGGGCGGCGCTGGAGTCGCTCGAAACTCCACATCTCGACCGCACCAGCAATGGAGGAGGCGGTGGCGGACCGGGCTCAGGCTCCGGACGCGGCTCCGGCCGTCACAGCGGCGGCACTCTTCTTTATGACGCGATCTACCTGGCTTCCGACGAATTGATGCAAAAGCAGCCCGGGCGCAAAGCCCTGATCGTGCTTTCGGACGGTGTGGATACGGGCAGCAAGGAAAGCCTGGAGATGGCCATCGAGTCCGCCCAGCGAGCCAATACCCTCGTCTATTCCATTCTCTTTAAAGATGACGACGCCTACGGAAATGGAGGAGGCTATGGCCGCACTGGCATCAGCATCCCAGGAATGGGTGGCCCCGGGATGGGTCGCGGCGGCATGGGACGAGGCGGCGGCCGCCGTTTCCCTGAGGAACACGCCGACGGCAAGAAAATTTTGCAGAGGATCTCGAAGGAAACCGGTGGGCGGGTGTTTGAAGTTTCCAAAAAAGAGCCGGTCCAGCAAATCTATTCTCAGATTCAGGAAGAGCTGCGCAACCAGTACAACCTGGGCTACACTCCCAGCCGCGAAAATGCCGCTGCATCCGGGTATCACAAGATTCAGCTCGCCGCCAAGCCGAAAGATCTCATAGTGCAATCCCGGGATGGGTACTACGGGGACAACTAGCTAACGATTGGTACCACCGCGGAACTCTTTTAGAGTCGCGGAGTTTTCACTCAACCCCAACTAACCACCAAGGACACGAAGTATCACGAAGGCCTTGTCTCGGCCCTTCCTTCGTGGACCTCCGTGTCCTTAGTGGTTGAAGCTCTTTTCAGAATGCACCCACTCTCTTGCGAGCTTTAAACATCGTGTTATGCTACGGCGGCGTTAACCCGCACCAAGCCAAACCGTTATCCCTCATGCCAGCACACGTTCTCGGAATCGACGTCGGAACCGGCGGAACGCGCGCCGTGATCGTGGACGAGAACGGCCACATCGCCGCCTCCGCCACCGAGGAGCACGCCCCGTTTGCCTCGCCGCAAATCGGTTGGGCAGAGCAGAATCCTGAAGACTGGTGGCGGGCTTGCGGGATTGCCGTGCGCAAGGCCCTGGCGGGTGCGGGGTTGCGCGCCGATCAGATTGCCTGCGTCGGATTTTCCGGTCAGATGCACGGTGCCGTCATGCTGGACGCGTCGGACCAGGTGGTGCGGCCGGCGCTCATCTGGTGTGACGTGCGCACTGAAAAACAATGCCACGATCTGACGGAAAAAATCGGCGCTGAAAATCTGATCCGGTTCACTTGCAATCCAGCCCTGCCGAATTTCACGCTGACAAAATTCCTCTGGGTGCGGGAAAACGAACCGCAGACCTGGAAGCGTGTCCGCTCCGTCATGCTGCCCAAGGATTACGTCCGCTTCCGTCTTACCGGCGATCGCGCCACAGACATGGCTGACGCCTCCGGCACGCTGTTGCTCGACGTCGCGAAACGCTGCTGGTCGCAGGAAGTCATGCAGGCCGCCGGAATCGAAGAGTCGCTGCTGCCGCGTTTATTTGAGTCGCCCGAAGTCTGCGGAAAAATTTCCGCCACGGGGGCCGATGCTACCGGTCTGCATGCGGGGACACCGGTCGTGGCTGGAGCCGGAGATCAGGCCGCGGGAGCGGTGGGCATGGGAATCGTAACCGCGGGTGCCGTAAGCGCAACCATCGGAACTTCCGGAGTCGTGTTCGCAGCCACGGACCGTCCGTCGCTCGATCCCAAGGGGAGGCTGCACACATTCTGTCATGCTGTTCCCGGGCGCTGGCACGTGATGGGAGTGACGCAAGCTGCTGGCCTTTCACTGCGCTGGTTTCGCGACAACTTTGGCGCCGCCTCGTCCATGGCAACTGACAAGCGCGATCCCTATGAGGGTCTCACTGCAGAGGCTGCCGCAGTCCCGGCCGGATCCGACGACCTGTTGTGGGCGCCTTACCTGATGGGGGAACGCACCCCGCATCTCGATCCCAACGCGCGCGCAGCTCTGATCGGTTTGACGGCGTCGCACACCCGGGGGCACGTCGTGCGCGCCATCCTGGAAGGCGTGGCGTTCAGTCTGAAAGATTCGTTCACTCTGTTTGCCGAGATGAGTGTCCCCGTGCTCAGCATTCGCCTGGGCGGCGGCGGAGCGCGCTCTCAGCTGTGGCGCCAGATCCAGGCGGATGTGTATGGCCGCGAGGTGGAGATCCTCGAAGCCGAGGAAGGCGCAGCCTTCGGCGCTGCAATTCTGGCTGGAGTGGGAGCGGCAATGTGGAGCTCGGTTGATGCCGCCTGCAGGAAGATTGTGAAAGTCGCGCAACGTGTGGCGCCGCAACCGGCGGCTGTTGAGCGCATGCAAGCGAGCTATGCCGCATACCGCCGGATGTATCCGGCCATTGCATCGGTCCTGGCAACAACTCCGACGGGTCTCTAAGCGCGGTTCTTACTCGTTGTCCAGATATTCATCGGGAACATCATCTTCGGGCACTTCGTGAGTGTGAACCTCGCTTTCGTCCCCGGCATCTTCCACGCCCTTGACCGCGTCCGCCTCGAAGGCGTTCCCTTCTTCCAAGAGTTCGTCAACACTCTCGGAAGCCGCGCCTTCGATGTTGGACAGTCCCTGCAAGTCTCCGGACTGCCCACCCGAACGTGCCCTCAGTCCTTCACGCGAGAGCGGCACCGTTTCCACGCGGCGCTCGCTTTTTCCGCGAACTGGTCTGCCGCGCCCTCTGGCCGTCTTCCGTGCAGTCGCCTTCGGGGCCGCCTTTTTTTTCGCGGACTTCTTCTCGGACGTATGCTTCGCGGACTTCCGCGGAGCCGACCTCTTGGTGACCCGTCTCTTAGCCGGTCTCTTCTTCGAGGTCACCCTCTTCGCCTTCGTCTGCTTTTTTTTGGTTTTCTTCTTGGTAGCCATAGGCGCAGTCTACCACCGGCCGGGAGTTCAAAGTCTGGAGTGTGGCTCATCCCAGGCGCTGCCAAGAGTTAGGCGAACGGCTGATTCACGGGCAGGGTTTTGGGCACAGAGGGCAGTCTTCGGTCAGGGCCTGGAGCGGCCTGGAAAGATCATCGCACAACGATCGAGGCGTGAATGTTGGTGGCGGCGCGTGGACTCGAACCACGGACCTACGGATTATGAGACCGTCGCTCTAGCCGCC
>Ga0137407_10003371_pt1 | contig 10623 bp, 7 predicted proteins | sample CZOMad2_2_16fung_FD_108410 | JGI IMG/M metagenome (GOLD analysis project Ga0137407, IMG submission 108410) | Vadose zone soil fungal communities from Angelo Coast Range Reserve, California, USA - CZOMad2_2_16fungal (Illumina Assembly) | ecosystem: Environmental > Terrestrial > Soil > Vadose zone...
CACCACTTTGGTCTCATCCACGATGATGATTAACTGCTTACTATTAGAAGCCACAATTTTTTCGCGCAACAAAGCTCCGCCACCGCCTTTGATCAGGTTCATATTTTCATCCACTTCGTCGGCTCCGTCAATGGTAATATCGACGCTATCTATTTCTGCAAAAGAGAGTATAGGTATATGTAGCAATCGCGCCTGCTCTTCGGAGCGTTTCGAAGTCGCGATCGCTTCTATCCGCAATCCTTCTTCCTTTATCCGGCGGCCGATTCCTTCAATTGCCCAATAAGCAGTTGAACCTGTTCCCAATCCTACGATCATATCATTCTGAATAAAGGATATGGCTTTGTCGGCTGCTGCCTTTTTGCTATTCATAGAATTTTTTTAAATAATAATCAATATGAATTTATCGCAGGTTCCTCAATTTAACCCGTCTTTACAAGAAGAAAAATTTATTTATTAGGACCATGATTGACATGATTAAAAGGATTATGAGGAAGACAGATAATATATTCGATAATTACAAGAATTTTTTTAAATCTTTATTGGGATTGAATAGAAACATTAAAAAAGGATAGCAAGTAATTTTAAATATTATCTTGTTATCCTTTTAAGAAAAATGTATTCTAATCAATCCGGAAATTTCTGAAAATTATTTTGAACTTAATTCTGGTTTATATACCAACAATTCTGACCATCGTTTTTCTACTACATCTGCATAATCTTTTAGCCACGCATCAAAAGAACCTTCGCCATTGATTGTATTATATCGTTCTTTTAATGTTTTACGAAATCCTTTAGCCAATTCTTTATATCCCTGCTTTAATCTTGTAGTATATATATAAGAAGGTTCTCCGGAACCAACAGCGCGATACACAGCAACAGACTCTCCGCCTGCCTGCCATGCTTTTTGCACTTTTTTAATTAAATCACCGATGCCATCGATTTTACCTGGTTTCGCGAATAAATGATTAACAAGAATTTTATCAGCATAATCGGTGAGTTGTACCGTGCTGAGATCTGCATCAAAATCAAAATAGCTGACTGAACCCTGCCCTACGGTGAGCGGTGCAACATTTTTTTCCCAATCGGCAGTATGCTCGGCTCCGAGATTACCACGGATATCTAATTGCTCCCAGCTATTGGGTCCTTCGGTAATCATATAGCCACCTGCATCGGGGCCGGATTCAATACTCCATACACGCCATTTCCAATCACCCGTATGATATTTTTGCGCGTGGGTGGCAAGTGCTTTTTCAAATTCAGCCAACTTTTCATTCTTGGCGAATACCCTCGTGGTATTGATAACAGTTTTAACCTGGCTAAATCCAATGAATGGGATCAATAGCCCAATGGCAAGCAATTTTCTCATGTTTGTAGATTTAAAGAATGAATAAATAAGAGATCGGAGAATTTATAAGGCGAGATAAGTTGAACAAAGAAAAATATTCAACGGCGTAAAGTAAGAGTAATTACTTAACTGCAGAAATAAATAAACTGATGGCTATGGATTGCCGGTGCGTGATTGTAATCGTCAGACGGAGGCCGTCAGACGAGGTTAATCATCGTCTGACGGTCACCGTCTGACGATCTTGTTACTGGGAAAATAATTTATGCCTGGGCAGATGACGAATGGCAATGGTAAAATAGTTTCGTAACATGAAAGTATTGATTTAGGATGTGCGAATTTAATTTACTTCCTGCGGTTTATCCCTTACAACGATCAAATCACTTAGCTCAACTGTAATCGGCATCAGGCCCAATTGCACAACTGCTTTTTTGCCACGCACTTCTTTTACATTCCCAACCTGGTGGTTTTTTCTCATCATTACTTTATCACCTACCTGGGCATCGCCACCTACTTCAACATATTTTGAATCGAATTTCTTTTTTACTTTTTCATTTACCTGCTTTTCTTTTTGTTTAAAGAGCAGCGCCTGCATTTGTTTGATTACCTCGTTCTTGTTTTCGGCCTTACGCCAGTCGAAGATGATCTGCTTTAATTTACGTTCCATCTCCTTCAGGTATGCAATACGGTCTTCCGTGATCCTGTTCTGCTGCTTCAATATTTCCATCTGCTGCAGGTGTCGTTCTTTATGCATCACTGTTTCCATTTCCTTTTTTAATTTCTCATTTTCCTTTAATAGTTTTTGCAAATCCTTTTCCTTTTTTTCCACATCGCGCAAATCCTGTTCTGTGCGGTTTAACAATTTATCCAATCGGAAATGTTCTTCATCAACAAGACTTCTTGCTCTTTTAATCAAAGCAGGATCGAGTCCGATGCGTTCGGCAATCGAAAAAGTATATGAACTACCAGGCTTGCCAATATTGAGTTTGTATAATGGCTGTAAATTTTTTTCATCAAAAACCATCGCTCCATTAATTATGCCCGGTGTTTTATTGGCCATTATTTTCAGGTTCAGGTAATGCGTCGTTACTATACCGAATGCATGCTTTCTCACCAATTCCTCAAGGATCACTTCGGCAAAAGCGCCGCCAAGATTCGGGTCGCTGCCACTACCTAGCTCATCAATAAAAAACAGCGTTCTTCCATTCGCATTTTCTATAAAGTATTTCATATTTTTCAAATGCGAACTATAAGTGCTTAATTCAAATTCGATACTTTGTGTATCGCCGATATGGATCATGATCTGTTTGAAGATGCCCAATTCAGAACCGGGATGTACCGGGATCAGCAGTCCCGACTGTATCATCAATTGCAATAGTCCCACAGTTTTCAGCGTAATGGTTTTGCCGCCTGCATTGGGGCCTGAAACAACAAGTATGCGTCCTTTTTCATTCAATTCAATATTGGTAGGAATTGTCGGTTTTTGCTGTTTTTGGTTATAGAGATATAATAAGGGATGAAAAGCCTGAATGAGATGTATATGCGCTTTGTCATGTAGGGTTGGCAAATTGCCGTTGATATCAACCGCCAGTTTTGCTTTTGCACGGATAAAATCATATTCGCCGGTAATATCATGATATATTTTCAGCAGGGAAGCATGAACGGATAATTTTGCAGTCAATTCACGCAGTATCCGGTTTACTTCGCGCCTTTCTGCATGCTCAAGTGAAAATATTTCGTTATTCAGTTCAATCGTTTCTTCCGGTTCAACAAATGCCGTTTTCCTTGTATCACTTTCTCCATGCAGAATACCTTTTACCTGGCGCTTGTGCTCCGCAAAAACAGCAACTACCCTCCTGCTGTTGAGGAACGCTTCTTCAATATCCGCTACATAACCGGATTTATTCAGCTTCGAAAGAATCCTGTCGAACAAACGCCGCAATTCATTTCTTTTACGATACAAACTCATCCTGATAGATGACAGTTCTTCCGATGCATTGTCACGCACAATTCCATTCTCATCCAAAATTTCATCTATCCATTCAATTATTTTTTTCTCATAATAAGTATCGGTAATAACTTTTGCCAATGCCGGGTAAGCGATCCTTCTTTCATTATCGAACCAATGGAAAATATGCTTGATACTTTCAGCAAGCCTGCGAACCTGCATAAATTGCTCACTGCTCAATATAGCCCCCGGAATTGCCAATAATTTGATTTCCTTTGACAGGTTCAGCGCATAATCATTAGGGAAATATTGTGCCTGCAGCAGCAGGAGTTTAAACTCATGTGATTGATGCAATTCCAGCTCAATATATTCATGACTTGTATGAATGCGCAGGGTTTCCGCTTTTGCTTTTGCATATTCTGTCCGGCAATGCTCCGTAAGCAGCGCTTTTATCTTGTCGAACTCAAGTTGTACCAATGCCGATTCGGGGAAATACTTCATTCTAACTCTTTGAACTTATAAAGATAAGAGGAAAATGTGCGAATGTGCGAATGTGCGAATGTGCGAATTCTTTTATGCAGAATTGCATGAAAGAATTCGCACATTCGCACATTCGCACATCCGCACATTAGTTTTTCTTCTGTTAACAAACCTTTAAAACTCCTTATTTGTCATAGATCTTACAATAACCGGCTTACTGGAGATGTAACTTGCAGGCGCATTGAAACCAAACGGGTTTTTTATGCGTAGGTTAATTTTTGATATATAATATCCCGAACTTTTATTAAATTAAATTGTAAAATAAATCAATGAAAGCCATGAGTTTTATTGCTATCGTGCTGTCATATGCATTCTTAACAGGTTCTTGCACGGAATCATCATCTCAACATATCAGTATGAATGAAATTAAAATCCCCGCCGGATTAAAAACCGATACCGCTACTTTTGGGACCGGTTGTTTCTGGTGCACGGAAGCCATTTTCCAGGAACTAAAAGGCGTTTTGAAAGTAACCTCCGGTTATTCTGGTGGAAATGCTGTTAACCCTTCTTACGAAGAAGTTTGTTCAGGCACAACAGGGCACGCAGAATGCCTGCAAATCATATACGATCCTGCAGTGATTAGTTTTGATGAACTGCTGGAAGTATTCTGGGAATCTCATGACCCTACTACCCTGAACCGCCAGGGAAATGATGTGGGTACACAATATCGCAGTGCGATTTTTTATCACGATGCGACGCAAAAACAAAAAGCAGCGCATTATAAGGAAGAATTGAATAAAAACGGAGCGTATAACAACCCTATCGTTACAGAAATAACTCCCTTTACTAAATTTTATCCTGCCGAGGATTATCATCAGAATTATTATAATACGCATGGTTCACAACCATATTGCGCTTTTGTGATCCGTCCCAAAGTAGAAAAATTCGAAAAAGTATTTAAGAATAAATTGAAGAAGTAGGAATGACGAGTGGCTAGAGGCAAGTGGCTAGTAGTTATCCCACTCACCACTCACCACTTACCTCTCACCACTCGCCGTTTCAGACTTTCTCACTCTTCTCAGTTCAAGTAAATTCAATCCATTCGGCTCAAATCCCTGTATCGTGGGATTTACCAGGTGAATGACTTCATCATACCATAAAGGAACAATGGGCGCATCGTTGATGACCATCTGATCCATTTGCTGATACAATTTATATTTGAGAGAATCATTATTTTCTATCAGCGACTGTTCGTACAATTTATCAAAAGCGGGATTATTATAGCGTGTGTAATTGGGAGGCGCTGGATTTTTTGAGTAGAACACACTCAAATAATTTTCTGCATCGGGATAATCGGCAATCCAGGATCCACGGAAAAAGAGTGCCTGTGATTTTGCCGTTTCTTCCAGCAATAAATTTTTTTGAACTACTTCCACCCGCACTTTGATTCCTACTTCTTCCAGCTCTTTTGCGATAAAACTGCCGAGATCTGCATAAATATCTATTGTAAGCAATTTGATTTCCGGCAAATTTTTCCCGTCAGGATAACCTGCTTCGGTTAATAGTTGCCGTGACCTTGATGGATTATAATGATATCCTTTTACGACAGATGAATCAAATGAAGGCAACCCTGCAGGAATAAAACCACTCTCTGCAGGAATGCCAATTGAATTCCGCAGGTACATCATCATCTTCTGACGATCAAATCCATAATTGATTGCCTGCCTGATTTTTTTCAGTCTCATAGGAGAATGCTTCACCAATTCATTGGAAGAGTCAATCAATATCCCCAGGTATTCTGTATTGAGATAAGGGTGTTTTGATAAAATAATCCTTCCCTGCCAGTCTTTTTTCAGTATGCCTTTTTTACTTAGCACCTCATCTTTAAATGATGCGTCAATATCATTGGTAAAATCCAGCTCGCCCTGGCGGAACAATAAAAATTCTGTAGCCTTATTATCAAAAAAGCTGATCTTAACAGCATCGAGATATGGAAGTCGTATTCCCACACTGTCTTTCTCAAAATAATTCTCATTTTTTAACAGGATCATATCCTGTCCTTCTTCCCACGATTTAAATTGAAAAGGACCTGTGCCACAGGGATGATTACGGAAATCCTTACCATATTTTTCCACGACTTCTTTTGGAACCACCGAGCAATACTGCATGCTTAGCAAACCGAGAATTGGATTAAAAGGCCTTATGAGTTTTAGTTGAAAAGTTGAATCGTCGATAGCATGGAATCCGTCAGCAGCATTCACCCTGTTATTAAATATCCAGGCACCGCTGCTTGCAGTTGCTTTATCCATGATGCGTTTAAAACTATATTCGATATCTCCTGCAACCATTTTTCTTCCTTTAGTGCGGGGAAAAGCATCATTATTATGAAAAAAAACATCATTGTGCAAATGAAAAATATAAATAAGCCTGTCAGCCGATACATCCCATTTTTTAGCAAGAGATGGAACTATATTCAGATTACTGTCAGTTTCAACAAGCGTATTATAAATCTGGTGGACCGGCCAGATAACGGATTGATTTTTTGCAAAAGCAGGATCCAGCGTAGGAATGCCGGTATCTGCATTATAATGGAATACTTTTTTATGGTGATCGTTTTGATTCGAACAGGCTGCCAGGCAAAGAGCGCAAATAAAACCGCTTATATATTTAATATGAATGGAAGCGGAATGTTTTTTTACCTTCATTTCTTTAATGTGAAAACATAAAAACCGGGTCTGGCGGAATGACCAGGTCGACCACCTCGGGTTAATCAACTTGTTAATCAACTTTTCCAAAGTTTAAAACTTTGGAAAAGTTGATTAACAAGTTGATTAACCCGAGGTGGTCGACCTGGTCATTCCATCAAACCGGAAAGTTAAATTTAGTAAATGAAACGAACAGGGATTTTAATTCTTATTTTTTTGGGGTTTATATTTAGTTCCTGCTCTGCACAAAAAACAGAGGACAAACCAGCTTTTACACATGCAGACACGTTGCGCGGCAGTGTTAGCCCCGAAAGAGCATGGTGGAATGTATTGCATTATGATATTACAGTAAAGCTGGATTATATAAATAAAAGAATTGAAGGATATAATATCATTGAATTTGATACAAAAAATTATCCGGAAGTTCCTGTTATGCAAATCGATTTGCAGGAACCTATGTCAATTGATAGCATCATTACATTTGATAAACACAAATTGAGTTATAAAAGAGAGGGTAATGCATATTTTTTTACACTCGATCTTCTTAAAAAAAACAAAAGAGATCAAAAACGGGAAATAAAAATTTTCTTTTCCGGAAAACCTCGTGAAGCGAAACGAGCTCCCTGGGATGGCGGGTGGATATTCACAAAAGATAAAATGGGCAGACCATGGATGACTGTTGCCTGCGAGGGACTTGGAGCCAGTGCCTGGTATCCCTGCAAAGATTATCTCGGTGATGAACCGGATGATGGTGCATTATTGAATATAACGGTACCGGACACCCTCATTGCAGTTGGCAATGGCAGATTAAAAGAGAAAAAACCCAATGCGGATGGAACGATAACTTATTCCTGGGCCGTTGTGAATCCTATTAATAATTATAATATCATTCCTTATATCGGCAAGTATGTTAGCTGGCATGAAGAATATTATGGTGAAAAAGGAAAACTCGATTGTGATTACTGGGTTTTGGATTATGATCTCGCCAAAGCAAAAACCGAATTCCTGGCGGTCGACTCAATGCTCAAATGTTTTGAATATTGGTTCGGTCCCTATCCTTTTTATGAAGATGGGTATAAATTGGTAGAAGCGCCACACCTCGGCATGGAGCACCAGAGTGCAATAGCCTACGGGAATAAATTTCAAAAAGGTTATTCCGGGAAAGATCTTTCAGAAACCGGCTGGGGAATGAAATGGGATTTCATCATAGTGCATGAAAGTGGTCATGAATGGTTTGGAAACAATATTACCTGCAAGGATATTGCCGATGAATGGATTCATGAAGGGTTTACAAATTATAGTGAGACGCTTTTCACAGAATATTATTTTGGTAAGAACGCAGGTAACGATTATATCCAGGGTGTGAGAAAACAGATCACAAATAAAACTCCCATTATAGGCAAATACGGAGTCAACGACGGACCGGAAGGAACCGACGAATACTACAAAGGCGGCAATATGATCCATACTATCCGGCAGGTAATTAATAATGATTCTCTTTTCAGGCAAATATTGCGGGGGTTGAATAAAACTTTCTACCACCAGACTGTTACAACTAAACAAATCGAAGATTATATCAGCGTGCATGCAAAGATGAATTTTTCAAAAGTATTCGATCAATACCTGCGTACGACACAAATTCCGGTACTGGAATATAAACAAAACGGCTATGCGCTTTCCTTTCGCTGGTCAAACTGCGTAAGAGGTTTTAACATGCCATTAAAAATTAATTTCAAAGGCAGCCGCTGGATCAGGCCCACAGAAAAATGGCAGAATTTATCTTTATACCCTGAAGGAGACAAGAATTTTTCGGTTGATCGTAATTTTTATGTGAACACCCGAAATGCAAATTGATGTGCGGATATGCAGATGTGCGAATTTGACCTTGATTGAAGGATTAACATGATGGGTTTGCAAAACTTGCGTAAAATCCTTCAATCTTTTAATCCTTCAATCAAGGTCAAATTCGCACATCTGCACATTCGCACATCCGCACATCAAAAAAAACTTCATCTTTGTGCCTGAACATTCACTTTCATGAGTACTATCCGGCGGCAGAGCATTATATCTTCGGGCATTGTATATTTTGGTTTTGCATTGGGATTTTTGAACACCTACTTATTTACACGTGAGGGCGGTTTTACGGAGGAACAATATGGGCTCACGGGAACATTCATTGCCATTGCCAATATCATGTATTCTTTTGCCAACCTGGGTATGCAGGCATATATATTCAAGTTCTATCCATATTATAAAGACAATTTACCTACGCACAAGAATGATATGATGACCTGGGCCCTCTCAATTAGTTTTATCGGGTTTATAGGTGTCATCATATCCGGAATTGTTTTTAAGGATTTTGTGATCCAAAAGTTCGGGGCACATTCGCCTCAGCTGATTACTTATTATTATTGGGTTTTCCCTTATGGGTTTGGATTAACAATGTATTCGCTCCTTGAAGCTTTCGCCTGGCATCTGAAAAAATCTGTATTGACCAATTATCTCCGCGAAGTACAATGGAGATTATTCACATTGATTCTAATTGCACTTTCTTTTTTAGGATTGATCAGGAGTTTTGACCTGTTCATTAAACTTTATGCATTTGAATATATTTTGATTACGCTGATATTGCTTATCTATCTCATCCTCAAAAAAGAATTTTATTTTACATTTAATATAAGCCATGTCACAAAAAAATTCCGGAGAAATATATTAAAGATGATCCGCCTTGTTTGGGGCGGATCGCTGATACATAATATTGCCTCATTCTTTGGCGTATTGGTTATCGCTGCAGTCATGCCCAGCGGACTTGCCTTCGTCGGCATTTTTACATTGGCACAAAATATTGCCAGCCTGATACAGGCTCCCCAAAGAGTCATTATCTCGGCTTCTATCGGCCCATTGTCGAGAGCCTGGAAGGATAAGAATTACGGAAAAATCCAGGAGATATATAGGCGCTCATCCATTAACCAATTGATTTTTGCATCAGGGATGTTTGTATTGATATGGATAAATTTTACCGATGGCGTACTCACTTTTCATCTGAAAAACGCATACCTGCAGGCACAATATGTTTTTTTATTCATTGGATTGATGCGTATTGTAGATATGGGTACCGGCGTAAACTCCCAAATAATCGCAACATCCACTTTCTGGCGATTTGAATTCCTTACAGGTCTCATTTTACTAACACTCACTATTTTTCTGTCGTATATACTTACCAAACAAATAGGTGTTATTGGTCCCGCCATCGCTGATCTTATCGCGCTGATAATATATAACGGTATACGATATGTTTTTCTTCTGAGAAAATTCAACATGCAACCCTTTACTATAAAATCTTTATATACTTTTTTACTGGCTGCTGCTGGCTATCTTGTTTGTCATTACTTATTTAGCGGGCTTCATGGATTTTGGTGGATATGTTTACGGAGCATTGTATTTATTATCATTTATTTACCCGCGATCATTTATTTTAAAATTTCACCGGATATATTACCTGTGTGGAGAACAATGATTAAAAGATTAAGTGGAAAAAGGTAAAAATAATGTGCGGATGTGCAAATGTGCGAATGTGCGAATTTTTTCAGGCAGGTCGCTTTAAGGAATTCGCACATTCGCACATCCGCACATTATTTTACTCTTCCCGCTCCCACATAATGTTCTGCATAATATCCATCATCCATATCACTGATCATAACACCTGAAACGGAAGCATGGACAAATTTATTATTACAGAGATAAACGCCTACATGTGAAACGGTTTTCTTTTTAGTAATGGTATGAAAAAAAACAAGATCCCCCTGCTGCAATTCATCGCGTTTTATCCGCCTGCTTATTTCATATTGATCCCTTGATGTGCGGGGAAGATTACTGATTCCGTATACGGAAGACATCAGCATATATGCGAATCCGGAGCAATCGACTCCATCTTTCGTTGTTCCGCCATATTGATAAGGCGTGCCGTACCAATCATCCATAAAATTTAATAATTTCTCATTGGGCAATTGCTCAACAGGAGCATTCGTCAAAATAGCATACTTGAATTGTAATGGCGAATATTTTTCGATGGTTGAATTACGGCTATCTTCTTTATTATCTCTTTTTGTAGTTGAAGATGTATTTGTTGTTTCGGCATGAGCCACCCC
>Ga0137407_10003372_pt1 | contig 10623 bp, 8 predicted proteins | sample CZOMad2_2_16fung_FD_108410 | JGI IMG/M metagenome (GOLD analysis project Ga0137407, IMG submission 108410) | Vadose zone soil fungal communities from Angelo Coast Range Reserve, California, USA - CZOMad2_2_16fungal (Illumina Assembly) | ecosystem: Environmental > Terrestrial > Soil > Vadose zone...
TGATCTGATCGAACGTGGACAGGAGTGAGTGACCCACGACTCATGGAGCTGTGGCCCCGAATCTCGATCGTCACGCCGTCATTCAACCAGGGACGGTACATCGGCGACACGATCGAGAGCGTTGTCGCGCAGGATTACCCCAACGTAGAGCACATCGTTATCGACGGCGGCTCGACCGATGGCACACTCGAGATCCTCGCGCGGTACCCGCACCTGAAGGTCATCTCGGAGCCGGATCGGGGTCACGCGGACGCGATCAACAAAGGCCTGCACCTCGCCACCGGCGATATCTGGGGATTCCTGAACTCCGACGACACGCTGGCGCCCGGTGCGCTTCGGCGCGTCCGGCGCGAGATCGATCCGCCGAGCGGCAAGCACGTCGTCATGGGGCGCTGCCGGTTCATCGACGAGCATGGACGCTTCACCGGTATCGAGCACCCCAGCCATTTCCAGAGCCACCGCCGGGTGCTCGAGGTGTGGAAGGGGCACACGATTCCGCAGCCCGCCGTCTTCTGGACACCCGAGGTGTGGAGGACCTGCGGCCCGATGGACGAGACCGCGCGATCGGCCTGGATCGACTACGACCTATTTTGCCGCGTCTCGCGTTGTCATCGCTTTCACTTCGTCGACCAAGTTCTGGCCAACTACCGCCTCCATCCAGACTCGAAGACATCCCGGTCCACCGAGGCCGATCGTCTCAAAGAGGCCATTCGCCTCAGCCGACGCCACTGGGGGTCGCGGCTCCGCCCAGCGTACTGGCAGCTGGCGTCCTCCCTGGCGATCCACTGGTTGGATCGGACCGGACGGGCACGACGACTGCTCCGCCGGTCTCGCGACCACTGGCGGGAACGGCGCCGGCTGAATGCGCTGATCAGCGGCGTCGGCGGAATCCTTCTCGCGCCGGAGATCGCGTTCTATTTAGCCGTCTACCCTGTCCTGGGGGACAGGGCCAAATGGGCCCTCGCGGTCGTGCGGCCGCGCGCCGGCAGCGCGAGTGCTCAACCGGAAACCTCCGCGTACTTCGATCATATTGAGCCGTGGCCGGACGGCTGGGTCGGTCCTCGACTCGTCGCTTCGGTGCAGGCCCACGATGTGGCGGAAGCGGTGGAGATCAGCGGCTGGCAGGATTTGAGCTGTCGCGTCAAACCGTTCGCGTTGACCCTGTCGGTCAACGGAAGCTATGTAGGGCAACACACCTTCTCCCGGAGTGGCGATTTCGTTGCGCGCATCCCGTTGCCCCGAGCGGTCCCGGCCGGAATCCTTGCCGTCGAGGTGAAAGCCAGCAGTTGGTTCGTTCCCCATCGCTTCGTGAAGAACAGAGACTTCCGACCTCTGTCGTGGCGGCTGGCCTCCGTGCGCGCGGTGCGATGACGCCCTCTGTCTCCGTCGTGATTCCGTCACTCAACCAGGCGGAGTTTCTCCGCGAGGCGCTGGATTCGGTTCTGAGCCAGGACTACCCTTCGCTCCAGGTCATCGTGATCGATGGCGGTTCGACCGACGGAAGCCTGGAAATTCTGAAAGGATGTGCCGACAGGATTCGGTTCGTCAGCGAGCCCGACCTTGGCCAGTCTCACGCGATCAACAAGGGCATGGCTCTGGCGCAGGGACACATCGTATCCTGGCTCAACTCCGACGACCGGTTGGTGCCGGGCGCAATCGGCAAGGCCGTCGCCGCGCTCGCCGCCAATCCGGATGCCGCGATGGTTTACGGTGAAGGTGAGCTGATCGGTGAGAGCGGTGGAGTGATGGCGCGCTTCGGGGCCACGCAGCCGTTCGACCTTTGGGTGCTCATCCACGTCTGGGACTACATCATGCAGCCGACAGTGTTCATGCGAGCAGAGCGCTTCCACGCTGTCGGAGGACTAGACGAGAGTTTGCACTACGGCATGGACTGGGACCTCTGGATCCGTCTGGGCTGTCGATGGCCGGTCGTATATCTCCCGGACGTCCTCGCCCAGAGCCGCGAGTATCGTCAGACGAAGACCGCCAGCGGTGGCTGGCGGAGGTTCCGGGAGCTCCGATCGATCCTGGCGAGACACGGCGCGCAAGGATGGTCGCCTGGAGCCTTGATCTATTGGCTAGAGACTCTGAAGCGCGAGTTCCCCTCCTTTTTCGGTCCATGCACACCTACCGAGGCGCGAGCCCAACAGCGAGCACTGCTCCCACAGCTCATGAGGCCGCTCCATCATCTCGTGGCCCTGCTCATCCACCGCCAGGTTCTCAGGGCGAAAGGGACATGGTCCGACGGCTGGATGGGGTCTGCGGCGCACCACGCTTTCGCCTGGAACGGCGAAGCCGGCTGGGTGCGCATGACCGTGGAGGTCGTCAGACAGCCACGCCTGTTTCCCTTTTCCCTGAAGGTCCGGGCCCTCGAGCAAACGAGACGTGTCGCGCGCCGCCGTCCGGGGCTCTTCGACGTTTCCATTCAGGTTCCGGCCTCGGTGAGCCCCTCCGGGCCCCTCGAGGTAGGGCTTCACGCATGGCCCTCATGGTGGGCATGTGGTCATCCGCATAGGCGTTCGTGCCGGCTTCACGCGCTCCGCTTTGAACCTGCACCGACAGACTCGGTGAGCAGCTCTCGCAAGAGCCGGGTTGCTCATCCATGACGACTCGAGCTCGCGAGCCAAGACCTAGGGCGAGCGGCGTGGCGCCGCTGAGGACCGTGACGCTGATCACGTCCCGCTTCGATAGCATCGCGCGGCACCTCAACCCGCGCGGCCTCGCGCGGACTCTCTGGCGAAACCGAGACCTCATTCGCCAGTTCACTCGCCGTGACATCGAGGGCCGCTACCGAGGATCATTCCTTGGCATTCTCTGGTCCTTCGTCAATCCGCTGATACTTCTCGCGGTCTACACCCTGGTCTTCGGTGTGATCTTCCGGGGGCGGTGGCGACAATCGCAGAGCGATGGCCTCGGGGATTTCGCCCTCGCATTGTTCGGCGGTCTCATCGTGATCAACACCTTCGGCGAGTGCGCGAGCCGGGCGACGGGGCTCATTGTGAGCGTTCCGAACTACGTGAAGAAGGTCGTCTTTCCCCTGGAGATTCTTCCGGTGAGCGTCCTTGGCGCGGCGCTCTTCCACGCCCTGGTTAGCCTGATCGTCCTGGTGCTTGCGAACTTCGTCCTCACGGGAGCTGTTCACGCGACGCTGCTCTTCCTGCCCCTGGTTTGGGGGCCTCTCGTGTTTCTTATCCTGGGGACCACGTGGTTCCTCGCCAGCCTCGGGGTGTTCATCAGAGACATCCACTACGCGGTGATGATGTGCACGCAAGTGCTCCCTTTCGTTACACCGGTCTTTTACCCTGTCTCGGCGGTTCCCGAACCGTTCCGAACTCTCGTCGTGCTGAACCCTCTGACTCCCGTGGTGGAGAATCTTCGCGCGATCATTTTGTGGGGGCTGGTGCCGAGTTTCAGAGCCCTCGCTCTATCGTTCCTGGTCAGTGGTCTGGTGATGCTGGTCGGCTACGCTTGGTTCATGAAGACCAAGAAGGCCTTCGCCGACGTCCTCTAGGGGCCTGTGGTTTAGTCCGGGAGGCGCACTTGCACGATCGAGGTCGCCATCTCACCAGGACGATTCGCCAGAGAGTCCACGCGCTCAGGCAGGCAATGGGCTTCGGCCACCACACAGGAATCGTGATTGTGGTACCCGTCCCGAACCGATTCGATCCCGGCTGGGTACGTAGCAGCGTTGCGCGCGTTCCTATCCCAGCTCGAAAGTCTTGCGATGGACGTGGGCGGCCCTGGCACGCAGCTCGTCGGCGTGGAGCCTGGGGCGCGCGAGGCGATCGTGCTGGCCACGAGCGTTCGAGTGCGCGGTGACCAATTGGCGAGGGGTCTCTCAGTCTCTGTTGATCGCCAATGTGTCGTACCTTCTGCTGCAAGAACCTGCCGTTTCGGACCTAATTCAAAAGGTCCGCGAGCTGCGGTCTCATCTTGGCGGGCGATTGGGTTCGCCAAGAATTGTACGCGGTTGCGCTGCAGGTCACTTCCGCGACCCGCGCGCAGTTGCGACCCCTACTGTGTAGGCGGGTATGTTGCGGGGAGCACGACGGCCCTCCGTTCCTGGCCGTCGCGCCGAACGCCACCTTCGTGAGTGGACACCGAGCGGCTGAAACGCTATCTCCAGCCCTCGCGGACATCGAGCTCCGCTCAGCTCGCCCCTCCGTCGTGACGCCGCAGTATCTGAACACAGCGCTCAAGGAACTGATGGCGGGATCCAGCGAAGACGATCTCGGGGGGTCGATTGAGCAGCTGTGCGATTCCCTGACCACGCAGGCGCAGGAGGACGCAGCTCCGCGTGGGGCGGAAACGCATGACTGCGACAGATCAGGCCGCCCACCAGCGGCTTCATGATCAAGAGCCCTACCTCGCGCTCGCGGAACAAGGAAAACAGCTCTGGATTGCGAGGCACCGACTCGAATCCGCGGCCGCCTTTCGGAGGGTTGTACGTCAACAGGTGAAACCCAAGGGGGTTGTACGCCACATCACAGCGTCGAACACATCTTTGGTGAGCAGCTCCCTAATGTACTCCGGCGTGCCGTGGGTCGTGCAGAAGGTTCCCACGAGACGGCCTTCCTGCTTCTTGCGCAACAGGAACTCCACCATCCCGCCCCGACCCCAGAGGTTCTCCCCGAAGGCCTCCCGATCATCCACACAGGCTACGCCCGACAACTCAGGCGCTCCTTACCGAGCTTCTCGCAGGTAGATTCGAAGAGCCTTTCGAATTCGTCCATGAGGCCGTAGCCCTGCGAGCAGACGATGACATCGGCTCCACTCTCGCGCACTGCTCGAGCCACGAGGTCGTCTGCGCCCTCGTAGTCTGGTTCGGTATGGACGAGATTGACGCCCAACTCGAATCCACGTAGGAGAGTGTTCAGCGCTTGACGCTCCGGCACGAGACGGAGCTGACAGGTTCCGAAGCCCACGACGGACACGAGCAGATCGTGCGGCCCAGGCGTCGGCGTTGCATGGGCCCGACGGAGAGGGGAGCTAACCGCGTGACAGTCTTCTCCGGGATCTGGGAACCGCTATGGGAACCGGAGACCGGTTTCCAAAGACTCATGGAGCGTCCAAGTCTAGATCTGCGCCAACGCTCATTCAAGCGCACCAACGGTCACCAATGGTACGAATCCATTCCTTCTTTCTCCGAAAGCGGCCGACCGGGGAATGGTAGCCTGAGTGGCTGTGTGGCCTGACACGACGCCCATTGCGGGCTTCGGCACCGACGCGGCGGCGGCGGCGAGCAAGATTGCTATCGCAGCTCGCGGCCTCGGGAAGATGTACCGCATTTACCATCGACCACAGGATCGGCTGAAGCAGATGCTATGGTTGGGTCGGCGTGCCTACGGCCGCGAATTCTGGGCTCTTCGCGACATCTCGGTGGAAGTGTGCCGTGGCGAGGCGCTGGGGATCGTCGGCAGGAACGGCAGCGGCAAGAGCACGCTGTTGCAAATCCTCGCGGGCACCTTGACTCCGACCGAAGGTACCGTGGAGATGAATGGCCGAGTCGCTGCTCTGCTGGAACTGGGCAGCGGATTCAACCCCGAGTTCACAGGCCGGGAGAACGTGTTCCTGAACGGCGCGATCCTGGGCCTGAGTCGGGCCGAGATGGAGGCTCGGTACGATGGCATCACCGCGTTCGCCGACATCGGAGAGTTCATCGACCAACCGATCAAGATCTACTCGAGCGGCATGCTCGTGCGGCTTGCTTTCGCGGTGCAGGTCCATGTTCACGCGGACATCCTCATCGTCGACGAGGCGCTGGCGGTCGGGGACATCTTTTTCCAGCAGAAGTGCTTCGACCACATCCGGCGCCTTAAGAGCTCAGGTGTCAGCATCCTGTACGTTTCGCACGACCTGGTGTCGGTCAAGAATATTTGCGATCGGGCCGTCGTGATGAGGAATGGGGGGATCGTCTTCGACGGTGAACCCAGCGAAGCGGTGAACTTCTACTTCCGGGATCTGGGAGACGCTCTCGGTCCGCGCCCCAACTCTCTGGTCGCCCCGGCGGAGGTGGCGGAGCCGTCTCGAGATCTGGTGTCAATCCAAGGGCTCCTGGAACACTCGATCCTGCGCCGCAGCCGGCCGAAGCTCGATACGCCAGGGCTAGAACTCGTTGCCACCTGCGTCCGTGACGATGAGGGGCGGGACTCCCTCAGCGTCGAGATGATGAGGGCCGTCGTCTTTCACCTTCTCTTTCGCGCCCACCGAGCAGTGGAGTGTCCCATCGTCGGCATGCATCTTCACGATCGCCTGGGCAACCTTGTCTTCGCCAGCGGAACGCTCCAGATCGGCAAGAGACTTCCGCAATTGGAGCCCGGTGATCATCTGGTTGTTTCGTTCAGACTCGAGCTCCGAGTGTCTCCGGGTGAATATACGTTCGATTTGCTCACTGGCGAACCCGCAGGTGGATCCGATCCGAACGTCGGTGTTGTTCACGATAGTCATGAATCCCTCGGCCCGCTGGTGGTGCGGCGTTCGGCCGAGAGCCTTCTTCCTTTTTATGGCACCGCACAGCTTCCGCTCACGGTGACCTACGCGTACGCGAGCAAGACCTGATCCGGGTGACGGGTGCCAATGACCACCACCTCGCGGGCGCGCCGTGCCGTGCTCCTTTCGTCTGCAACGCCCCGGCTCGACCCCGTCCGGCCGAAGGCCCGCACAATCGCGCGGGCAACCGCCCGGCCCGAAAGCATCGGGTACCGCCCGGCCAGTCGATGAGAGAGGTTCTCATGGAGGCCGAAGAGGTTCTGTGGGGTTACGACGCCGTCAGCGCTCTCTACCCGTACGCGCCCTCCATGAACCTGTGGCGGGCCTGGGAATTTGCGGCCTATCAGCACTATTCGCTGACCGAGCCCGCGCTCGATGTGGGCTGTGGGGACGGTCGGTTTTTTCGTCTGGTCTGGCCAAACATCTCGGACGTGACTGGTGTCGATATGAGCCCGACGGTCGTCGCCGCTGCCCAGCGATCAGCGGTGTACAAGCAGGTGTATCTCGCGCCGGCGCACGAATTGCCGGTAGCCAGCGAAACCTTCGCTTCGGCATTCGCGAACTGTTCCATCGAACATATGGATCGTTTGCCGGACGTCCTGATCAACATCCGCCGCAGCCTAAAAAGCGGCGCGATGTTCATGCTTAGTGTGGTCACGGACAAATTCAACGATTGGGCAACCTTGCCTCTGCTCATCGAGCAAATGGGCAAACCGGAGTGGTCGAAGGAATTGCGCACGAGCTTCAAGGACTACCATCACTTGGTCAATCCGCTCCCGCGTGACGTGTGGGTGGCCAGCTTGGAGGAAGCTGGCTTTGATGTCATCGAGCACGTACCCATTGTGCCGGAAGTGACGAGCCGGCTGTTCTTGTTGGTGGATCAGCTCTGGCATATCGAGACGCGTGATGGAGCACTTGGCGATGCGCTCGCGGCTTGGCTCGTAAGGGCGAGCGACTTTCCGCAGGCGTTCCGACAGATCTTTGCCGGGACACTGAGGATGGAGCACGACTGGAGCGTCGGCAGCGGGGCAGTGTTTATGGTAAGGAAGCGATCGTGAATCCGCGAAGCTGTTGGTGCGGGAATGAGCAACTCGAAGGCTTTTCACCGGAGTATTCATATTGCAAGGCGTGCGGCACCTTGGTGTCACAAGCGGGATTGAGGGCCGAGCAAACAGAGGTCAGGCACGACGAGAAGGATTTCTACGGCAAGAACTACTGGCTGTCGCATCAAAAAGACGATCTTGGTTACCCCGACATCTACGATCGTGCCCGGAGCGATCTGCCAGAGCGGTGCGTTCACTGGCTGCGGACGGTGCTCAAATACAAGATCCCTCCTGCGCGAACGCTCGAGCTGGGCTGTGCGCACGGCGGGTTCGTGGCTTTGTTGCGCGCGGCTGGATACGATGCGTCGGGGCTCGAGCTAAGCCCATGGGTCGCTGGGTACGCGATCAAGACCTTCGGGACTCCGATGCTGGTGGGCCGAATCGAGGAGCAGGGGGTCGAGCCCGGCAGTCTCGACGTTATCATGATGATGGACGTGCTCGAGCACCTGCCAGAACCGACGAAGACCGTCGAGAGATGTCTGAAGCTGCTATCGCCTACGGGGGCCTTGATAATCCAGACACCGTGCTTCCCTGAGGGCCTAAGTCATGATCGCATGCTGCGAGAGAAGAGCGACTTTCTCCCGCAGCTGAAGGCGACAGAGCATCTGTATCTCTTCAGTGAGCCATCGATCAGACGGTTCTTGAGTCGGCTGGGAATCGTCCATCTGGTCCTGGAGGATGCGATCTTTGCTCAGTACGACATGTTTCTTGTCGCCGGGAAGACACCGCTTGCGGTGCACACCGAACAGCAGAAAGAAACAGCGCTGACCACCAACCCGCAAGGCCGAATAGTCTTGGCGCTGCTCGACGCCGATCAACGCCGTCGGCAACTGGATCAGCGTCTGCTCGAATCCGAAGCGGACCGCGCGGCGCGGCTGGACGTGATCAACCGACTGTCCAAACAGCTTGCGGAGTCCGAGGCCGATCGAGCAGCGCGACTGCGCGTGATCGAGGATCTGCAAAATAAGCATCGGAAATGAGAATAGGCCTAGACCTAGGAGTCCACGGCCCGAAGGAGTTGGGGGGGATATGGCAACTGCTAAAGGGTGTCATCGAGGAGCTGTGCACGACCTATGACAATCACAGCTATGTGCTCTTCTGCAGCCCTTCCCATCAGAGCCTGGTGGACTCCTTGCCTTCCATCGCCAAGGTTATCAAGCTCCCTCAAGATCAATTCCTCACGAGCGTGGATCAGCTTGCGCGCGAAGAGCGCATCGATGTTCTCTTCAGGCGCTATCCGGTAGAGGATGATCTGGTCTTCCCACTGGCGAAGCAGGTCGTTCTTATACCCGATATTCAGCATGAAGCATTTCCCGAGTTCTTCGCGTCAGAGGATCTACGTTCCCGCAGGGTGGCTTTCACGCGCGTGCTGTCAAACGCTGGCGCAATCGGAACAATCTCGGCGTTCTCAAAAGCGAGGCTTGTTGCACGCCCGGAAACCAGGTGCACAGATGTGTTTCTGATGGGGCCTGCTTTAGCGAAGGAGCACGCGCAGCATACCCGCGACGACTTCACACCGGAAGAGCTAGCTCTAATCCCCAAGAATAAGTACTTCATATACCCGGCGAACTTGTGGCCACACAAGAACCACAACCGTATCCTGCAAGCGTTTGACCTGTGCCGGAATTCAACAGACCAGCAGATGGAGTTTGTACTCACAGGCAATGAGGAAGGCTGGCCAATGTTGCGCGAAGCGTTCCCTGCATTGCCTGTGCGACATCTTGGCTACGTTCGGCCGCAGTTGCTGCGGCTCCTAATGGAAAGAGCAACCGCGCTGGTATTCTTCTCGCTGTATGAGGGTTTTGGGATTCCTCTCCTTGAGGCGTTTAATGTTGGTACTCCGGTCCTTTGCAGCAATACGACGAGCCTTCCGGAGATAGGTGGCGATGCGGTATTGAGTTGTGATCCGAAGAATATTGAAGCGATGAGCCTACTCATGCGCAATGTCGTTGAAGACTCCGCCCTGCGCGGAAAGCTTGCGCCAAAGGGCAAGGCAAGGCTGTCGCTCTTCAGCTGGGAGGCTTCGACGGCGAACTTGATCGCGGCATGTGAGCGCGTGGCCGCCAAGCCATTCGTCCTGTCTTACGACGCCGTTCTTGGAGCCACGCAAAACCTGGGACGACAACTTCGGGCAAGTGAAGCGGACCGCGCGGCTCGCCTAGAGGTCATTCAACGGCTTGACGCCGAGGTGACTCAGCATCGTTCAAAGCTGGCCGAGCTTCAGGTGGGGCTCGCCGCCAGCGAGGCTGAGCGCGCTAGGCAGCTCAACATCATCCAAGGGCAGGCGAAGATTCTCGACCGGCGAATAGTCAAGCTCCTTTTGAAATGGATCCGGTTTGGTAGAGGGTGAACGTAAGCATCGCCCCACACCGACGGCCGGAGGCGGGAAGTTTGTGGCACGTCGATCGGCGTCCCGGGTCGATGTTGGCTGGTGGAATTCGACGGGCAGGGCTGCTGGCTCTTGGGCATCGAGGACGCTCTCCGATCAGAAGTCAACGCTTGACTTCCGCGTCGCTGACCAGCTAGTGTCCCGCATCCTGCTCTAAAGGGGGCGAAGATCATCGCCACCAGGGAAGAATCTCCTCCCGCCATCGCCGCCGGTACCTCCGTTTCGCCGGCGAGCGTGCAGGCAGTGTCCATCGTAGTGCCCGTCTACCAAGGGGAGCGGACTCTCGAGTCCCTCCTCGCCGAGATCGAGCCTCTGGTCCAGCCGCTGGAGACGCCCCGGGGGCGGCGCTTTCGGGTCAACGAGGTGATCTTGGTTCACGACGGCGCGATCGACCATTCGCACGCGGTTATGGAGGCGTTGGCGCGCCGGTACCAGTTCGTCACGACCGTGTGGCTCTCTCGCAACTACGGTCAGCACCCTGCGACGCTCGCCGGGATGGCGGCCTCGAGCGGCGATTGGGTCGCGACCCTCGACGAAGACGGTCAGCAGGCGCCCACAGATATCTCGAAGCTCCTCGACCGCGCCATCGAGGACGATGCAGCCCTAGTTTACGCCACACCTGTCAACGGACCTCCTCACGCA
>Ga0137407_10003373_pt1 | contig 10622 bp, 6 predicted proteins | sample CZOMad2_2_16fung_FD_108410 | JGI IMG/M metagenome (GOLD analysis project Ga0137407, IMG submission 108410) | Vadose zone soil fungal communities from Angelo Coast Range Reserve, California, USA - CZOMad2_2_16fungal (Illumina Assembly) | ecosystem: Environmental > Terrestrial > Soil > Vadose zone...
CCACCGGGTATGCCCGCGTGACGACCGACGCCGTCGCCTTGCGGCTGCTGCTCGGCGACTCCGGCAAGGTGATGTCCGTCGTGTACGCCGGCGCCGACCGGCGCGAGCAGCGGCTGGACGGCAGCGTGTTCGTGCTGGCCGGGGGTGCCGTGGAGAACGCGCGGCTGCTGCTGCTGTCACGCTCCCCCCGGTTTCCGGATGGGCTCGCCAACCGGAGCGGGCTGGTGGGCAAGTACTTCATGTCACACCCGTCCATCGACGTCACCGGCCGTGCGGACGCTCACGTCTATCCGTACCGGATCGGCTTCTCGACGGCGATGGCGCGCCAGTTCGCCGTCGAGGGGCCGCGGAGCACTCGAGGCGCGTTCCTGCTGGAATTCCTCAATTCGGCGGGGCCGACCCCGCAGCGCCTCGCGCTCGCCAGCGGACTGTGGGGCGAGGCGCTGCAGCGGCGGGTGCGCGAGGAGTTCGGCCACGTGCTCGGCATCCGCGTCTATGCCGAGCAGCTCCCGGCGGCGGTCAACGCCGTGTCGCTCAATCCCCGGGTGACCGACCACTTCGGCAGCCCCGCCCCGCACATCCACTACAGCGTCGCTCCCTACGAGCGGAGAGCCCTCGACGCCGCCAAGGACGTCGCGACGCGGATCCTGGCGGCGGCGGGCGCGCGCGACATTCGTTCGAGCCCCCTGACCTTCGCCGGACACCAGATGGGCACGCACCGGATGGGCGCTGACCCGCGCACGAGCGTGGTCGATCGCGATCTGCGCGCGCACGACGTGGACAACCTCTACCTGGTCGGCGCCGGCGCCTTCGTCACCGCCGGCGCCTCGCCGCCGACGCTGACCATCGCCGCGCTGGCCATCCGCACGGCCGAGCGCATTGCCCGCCGGTTGCGTCCGGCCGGCTAGGCGCCGCCCGTCGCCTTGAGGGCGGCGGCCGTCCGCTCGAGCTCGTCGATCGTGCCCAACGCCTCGAACTCCGCCCGCGCGCGCCCGAGCAGCGCCCGTCCCCGCGCACCGTCGCCGGTGGCCTTCGCCAGCCGTCCGAGCGCCGCCCAGGTGCGGGCCAGGTCGTTGCGGGCGCCGACCTCCTGGCAGATCCGCTCGGCGTCGGCCAGCGGCGCGGCCGCCGAGGCCGGCGCCGAGATCGCCAGCGCCTCGCCGAGTGCGCGGGAGGCCGCGCCTTCGAGATGGCGATACCCGCGCTCGCGAGCTACCCGGAGCGCGCGCTCGGCGAGCTCGCCCGCGCGGTCGGGGCGGTCCTGGCGGAGCAGGGCGTCGGCCAGCCACAGGCTCAGCAGCGAGGTGGTGTAGAGCAGACTCGCCTTCTCGAACCAGGCCACCGCCTCGCCCAGCTCCGGGATGCCGGCCTCGAGGTCGCCGCGCTTGACGAGGCCGTAGCCGCGCATCGCCTTGATGGAGTAGACGTCGAACGGCGCCGGCGAGAAGGCGAGCGCGCGGTCGCAGGCCTGGACGCACGCGTCCCCGTCCCCACGCTGGACCTCGGTGGCCCCGATCCGGGCCCAGCTGACCACCTGGAGCCGTTGGTCGTTCGTCGCGATGGCGTGCGTGAGCGCCCGCCGGCAGTAGGCCAGCGCCCGCCTCCAGTCGCCGGTGCCGGTCGCCAGCGGCTGCAGCGCCCAGATCGTCCGGCACGCCCACCAGGGATTGCCGCGCGCTTCGAAGGTGGCCAGCGCCGCCTCGCCGGCCTCGAGGCCGCCCTGCAAGTCTCCCGCGACGAGATAGACGTGGGCCAGGCACGACTGCGCGTAGGCGCGGAGCTCGGCGAGGCCCTCGGCCTCGGCGATCTCGGCGGCGCGCCGGCAGTATCCGACGGAGACGTCGGCGCGGGCACCGGTCAGGCTGTGCAGGAAGCCGGTCCAGTAGCACCAGGCGGCCCGCCGGGGCGGATCGGCGGACTCGTCCACGATCGCCTTGACGCCCTCCAGCGCCATCAGCTCCTCGGTGTGGTGCCCGAGCGCGAACTTCACCTCGGCCTGCTTGAGCACGGCGTCGATGCGCCGGCGGCGATTGGCCTCGCTGTCCGGCATGGCGTCGAGCCGCTTGAGGGCCGACTCGAAGTGGGCGAGGGCCTCGGCGTGGGCCCAGCGGCGCTGCGACTTCTCGCCGGCCAGGATCGCGTAGTCGACGGCCTTGTCGTGCTCGGCGCTGCGGCCGAAGTGGTGGGCGAGGAGCTCGGCCACCTCCTCCAGCCGCTCGCGGTGCTGCTCCTCGAGGGCGACGCCCACCACCGCGTGATGGCGGCGGCGGCGGCGCTCGAGCAGGCCGGTGTAGACGACCTCCTGGGTGAGCGCGTGCTTGAAGGCGTAGATCGGCGTGCTGACGGGAAACACGAAGTCGAAGCCCTGTAGCTGGCGCAGGTCGTCCACCACTCGCGGCTCGCCGGCGTCCAGCACGCGGGCCACCAGCGCGACGGGGAACTGGCGGCCGACGACGGCGGCGCCCTGGATCGTCTGCTTGAGCGGCTCCTCCACGCGGTCGACGCGGGCGGCGATGATGTCGTGGACGGTCTCCGGCACCGCCACGTCGGCGCGGCTCAGGCGCGCCTCGCCGTCGGTGACGATGGCGCCGCCCGTCTCCTCGAGCTGCCGCAGGATCTCCTCGACGTAGAGCGGGTTGCCCTCGCTCTTGGCCACGAGCAGCTCGATGAGCGAGGGCGCCACCACGTCGGCTCCGAGCAGCGCCCGGGCCATGCCGGCCGCCTGCTCGCGGTCCAGGCCCCCCACGGCCAGCATCTCCACGCGGCTGCGCGGCCACGTCGTGAGCGAGAAGTCCGGGCGCGAGCTCAGCAGGAGCAGGACCGGATGCCCGGCCAGGGCGTCGATGAACGGCCCGAAGAACGCCTCCGACGAGGGATCCAGCCAGTGGACGTTCTCGACGACGAGCACGAGCGGGTGGCGGTGGCTCGCCCGCAGGAAGACGTCCTGCAGCAGGCCGTGCGTGCGGTCCTTGAGCTGGGCGCCCAGGCGCGTCAGCAGCTCGGCCGGCGCCTCGATGCCGACGAAGTGGGCGAGGAGCGTGACCGACTCATCGTCGGCGATGCCGACCGCGCCCAGCCGGACGCGGGCGGCGGCGCGGATGTCGTCGTCGCCGGCGCCGTCGGGCAGGCCCAGATAGCGGCGGACGAGCGCGACCACCGGATGGTAGGCGATCGCGCGGCCGTAGCTCAGGCAGCTCGCGTCGAGCTCCAGGTGGTCGCCGCCGTCCAGCCGGCGGAGGAATTCGAACAGCAGCCGCGACTTGCCGACGCCGGGATCGCCCACCAGCATGAGCACCGCGCCCTGGCCTTCCACCGCGCGCGCGTAGGCCAGCCCCAGCGCCTCCAGCTCCCGGCTCCGCCCGAGCAGCGGCGTGAGGCCGCGCTCCCGCGAGACCTCCAGCCGCGTGCGCCCGCGCCGCTCGCGGGTGACGACCCAGCCGCGCACCGGCTCGCTCTTGCCCTTGACCGTGAACTCCCCGAGGTCGTCGAACTCGTAGAAGCCGGCGGTGAGCCGGTGGGTGGCGGACGTGCACACGATCTGCCCGGGCTGGGCGATGTTGAGCATGCGGGAGGCGAGATTGGTCGTGTCGCCGACGGCCGTGTAGTCCATGCGCAGGTCGCGGCCGATGGCGCCCACCACCACCAGGCCGGTGTTGACGCCGATGCGCAGGCGGAACTCCACGGCGTTCTGCCGCCGCACGTCGTCGCGCAGGGGGGCCAGCTCGCGCTGGATGGCCAGCGCCGCGCTCAGCGCACGGTGGGGGTGGTCCTCGTGGGCGATGGGAGCGCCGAAGAGCGCCATGACGCCGTCGCCCAGAAACTGATTGATCGTGCCCTCGTAGTGGTGGACCGCGGCCAGGACGATCTCGAAGACGCGATCCATGATGGCGTGGACGTCCTCGGGATCCAGGCGCTCGGACATCGCCGTGAAGCCGGAGACGTCCGTGAACATGACGCTGACCTGCTTGCGCTCGCCTTCGACAGCCGAGCGGCTGCTGAGGATCTTGTCCGCCAGGTGCTTGGGCGTGTAGGACTGCGGGGACGCGAAGCGCTCGGCCGGCACCCGCTCCGGTGTCTCCGGCGCGGTCGCGGCAAGGGCGCGGGCGCCACCCAGCCCGGCGCCGCATTCGCCGCAGAACTTCTGGCCGGGCGGGTTCGTGCTCCGGCAGGACGGGCAGACGGCTTCGAGGCGGTCGCCGCACTCGCCGCAGAACTTCTGACCGAGCGGGTTGTCGTGGCCGCATCTGGTGCACTTCATCGGCGAGGTGATTCGAGAGTAGCACGCCGGGGTCTCGGGGGCACCCCGCTTACACCGAGCGTGCGCGGTGCGACACGCGCGCATCGTGCTGCTCGCTGTCCTCGCCGGTCTTGCAACCGGGTGCACAGGCATCGAGCTGCCCGCGCTCGGCGCCGCCGCGCTCAGCGCCCAGTTCGACCTGCGAACCGGGGCGCCCATGGGCGACGCCACCGAGGGGCTGAAGGGCTATCCGCTGAAGGAGAAGAACGGCGAGCTGTACGTCGCGCTCGGCGGGTAGGATGCGCTAGGACGGGTCGTCGCCGCGCGCGAGGAACTCCGTCACGCGCTTCATGACCTCTTGCTTCGGATAGATCGCGCCGAGGAAGCGGGCGCGGGTGAGGGGGTCGCTGGCGAAGAAGCGCTCGTAGAGGACCTGGCGGCTGCCGAAGGCGCTGCCGGCGATGTCCCAGGCCAGGCGGAAGAGCTTGACGCGGTCGCGCGCGGTCGCCCCCTCGGTCGCCAGGTACTGCTCGATGGCCGGCGCCAGGGGCGTGCCGAAGTCCGCCTCGGCCGGCGTGATCATGAAGCTGCTGGAGCCGAGGAGCTGGAGGATCTCGATCATCCGCGGATAGGCCGTCGTGAACAGGTTGCGGGTGATCTCCACCGGCAGCGCGGCCGGCCGCATCGTGCCCCACTGATCGAGCGCGGCGTCGGCCTCCGAGGCCCGCAGGCAGGCCCGCATCAGCTCCGTGTACATCATCAGCTCGCCGAGCCGCTCTTCGGAGTGGGGCAGGTGGGCGTTGCCCAGCGTCTCGGTCATGAGCAGCGCCACGCCCAGGACGAACTCGCACTTGGCCAGGTTCTTGGCCGCCCCCTGGTGGGCGGAGTGCATCGACGAGCCCGTGCTCATGCCTGTCCCGTTGATCAGGTTGACGTCGCCCAGCAGGAACACGCGCTCCCAGGGCACCAGCACGTAGTCGAAGAAGGCGACGCAGTCCATCTCCTCGAAGCGCGAGCCGAGCGGGTGATCGAAGTGCGACCGGCCCAGGTCGAAGCTCTCGCGGCACAGGAACTTCAGCCCCGGCGTGCCGACGGGAATCGCGAAGTTGAGCGCGAAGGGACTGTGCGGCTGGTCCATCTGGGCCAGTCGTGGCGAGTAGACCGCGATCTCGTCGGAGATCGGCGCCAGCGTCGCCAGCACGCGCGCCCCCCGCACGACGACGCCGGCGTCGGTCTCCCGCACCACGTGCAGCGCCGTGCCCTCCTCCAGATTCAGGACGCCGGACACCGTGCGGCTGCGCTGCAGGTTGATCAGCGCGTGGGTCAGCGTGAGGTCGTGTTCGCGGATGTGCTCGTGGTAGCGCTGGACGTTGGCCCCGAACTCCGGCCGGCCCTGGGCGAAGTAGTCGGCCGCGCCCGCCCAGGCGGCGATGGAGACATTCATGAAGTCCGGCGAGCGGCCCATCATGCCGCACGTGGCCCGCGCCCAGTTCAGCATCATCTCGCGCCGGGCTACCAGGTCCTCGCGGGTGCGGGGAACGATGAACGACAGCCCCACGCGCTCGCCGCTGGTCGGCGACGCGAAGGTCATCGCCTCGCGTACCTCGGGGTCGTGCTGCAGGTCGTAGAGCGACGCGATGGCCCGGGCGCCGTTGCGCAGGCCGGGATGGGTCGTCACGTCCTTGACGCGCTCGCCCCCGAGCCAGACCTCTCGCTCCTGATCGCGCAGACCCTGAAGGTACTCCGCTCCGGTGCGAGCTGGCATGACGTCTCTCCTCAGCGCCCGGCGCTCGGCCGTCGTGATTGACCGTCGTGGCGCATGGTGGCATAGAGTACCCCCTCGGGGGTCAGGGGCGCGAGTCGCGGGAACAGGGAGGTGAGGCAATGGGAGCCGTCCTGGGCGCACTGCTCGTCTATTCGGTGATCTACGTCGAGGTCATGCCTACCAGCAGCGCCGAGGGCGGTGCGCTGCTGCGGCGCTACCGGGCGGCGACCCGCACGGAGGACGGCAACCAGCGCTGCGAGGTGGTCCAGCGCATCGGCCAGCCGAACCAATTCGCGATCCTCGAGGTCTGGCGTGACCAGCAGGCCTTCGACGCGCACGGCCGCGGCGCCAGCTCGACGGACATGCGGGACAAGATCGCGGCCATCCGCAACGCGCCCACCGACGAGCGCGTCCACACCACCCTGTCGGTCGGGCCCATCGCGTCCACCGTCGCCGCCGGCGCCGTCTACGTCCTGACCCACGTGGACGTCATCCCCCCGCGTAAAGACGACGGCATCGCCGCGCTCAAGCAACTCGCCGCCGCCGGCCGCGCGGGGCAGGGCAACGTGCGGTTCGAGGTCGTGCAGCAAACCAGCCGCCCCAACCACTTCACCGTCATCGAGATCTGGGCGAACGCGACGGCGGTCGGGGCCCACTCCATGGCCGCCGCGACCCGCCAGTTCCGCGACGCCCTCGCACCCATGACCGGCGCCCTCTACGACGAGCGGATGTACACCGGGGTCGACTGAGAGACCGCCACCCTAGCGCTGGAGTCGCGACTACCCGTCGAGCCAGACGTTCCAGAGCACGGCCGCCGGGAACTGGAGCACGCCGCGCACGCTCTTGCGGTAAAGCGAGGGCTGGACGTACTGACCCCAGGGGACGAAGGGAACCTCGTCGAACACCGCGACCTGGATCTGCTCCGCGAGCTGCTTGCGCTTCGCCGGTTCCGTCGCGCGGATCCAGTCGAGGCGTAGCTTCTCGATCGGCGGGTTCGACGACCAGCCGAACCAGCCGCTCTCGCCGCCGCCGGCCACGCCGGCGTTGACCGCCGGGGTGAATGCATCGGACGAGATCCAGTTCGTGCAGAAGAGGTTCCAGCCGCCGGCACTGGGCGCGTCCTTCTTCGCGCGGCGGGCCAGCACCGTGCTCCAGTCGAGCGCCTGGAGATCGACGTTCACGCCGATCTTGGTCAGCAGCTCGCGCGTGACCAGCGAGGCGCCGTGCAGCTCCGGCCGGTCGGTCGGATCGAGCAGGACCACCGGTTTCCCGTCGTAGCCGGACTCCTTCATGAGCTGGCGGGCGCGATCCAGGTCCGGCCGGGGAGGGGCACCGGCCTTGCTCTCGTACGGCACGTTGCCGCAGAAGAAGATGCCCGGACACGTCCGGTAGTACTGTGGCTGGCCGATCGCCGCCTGCAGGTACATCTCCTGGTCGACCATGTGGAGCAGGGCCTGGCGGGCCTTCTTGTTGTTGAACGGCGGGTGCAGGTGATTGGGGCGCAGCCAGCCGACGAGGCCGACCGGGTCGCCGACGAAGGTGGTGATGGTCGCGTTCTTCGTCAGGCGCGCGACGAAGTCGGCGGGCGGGAACTGCCAGTAGTCGAGCTCGCCGGCCTCCAGCGCGCTGGCCGCCGTGGCCGAGTCCGGCATGTAGCGCCAGAGCACGCGATCCAGGTAGACGTGCTTACCGCCGGCGGCGCCGCTGGGCGGTTCGCTGCGCGGCACGTAGTCGGCATAGCGCGCGTAGACCACCTGGTTGCCGGGCTGCCATTCCTCCTTGACGAAGCGGAACGGTCCCGAGCCGATCGACTCCTTCACCTGCTCGTCGGGCGGCGTGGCAGCCAGGCGCGCCGGCATGATGAACGGCACGTTGCTGGACGGCTTGCCGAGCGCCTCCAGCACCAGGCCGAAGGGCTCCTTCAGCTCCAGCACGAAGCTCTTCTTGTCGGTCGCCTGCAGCTTGCCGGTGGCGGCCAGCATCAGCTTGCCGAGCGGGTCCTTCTTGCCCCAGCGGAGCAGCGAGGCCACGCAGTCCTCCGCCGTCACCGCCGCACCGTCGTGGAAGCGCAGGCCCTCGCGCAGCGTGAACGCGTACTTCATGCCGTCGCGGCTGACCGTGTACTTGTCGACCATCTGCGGCTTGATCTGCAGATTGGCGTCGGTGGCGAAGAGCGTGTCCCACACCATGTAGCCGTGATCGCGCGTGATGTACGCGGTCGTCCAGATGGGATCGAGAATCTTGAGGTCGCCAATGGGAATGAAGCGCAGCGTGCCCCCCCGCTTCGGCGTCTGGGCCAGGGCGGGCGATGTCGCGGCGGCGGACCCGGCGGCCAGCGCAGCGGTGCCGGCCAGAAACTCACGGCGACTGAGATCACTCATGACGCGCTCCTCTCGCGGTCAATGACGCCCGTGCCGTGGCGGCGAGGTCGCCGCCCCCGCCGGCGGCGGCCTCACCGCAGGGCGCGAGCGTCATTGGCGCCCGAGATCGGACTCGAGCGGGGGAAACGATTGCGGCGAGAGCTGCTCGGCGGTCAGCCCCTGCCAGTGCCACTCCGGGACGGTGCCCCACAGCCGCTCGGCCTCGACCTGGGCCGCCGCCAGCAGCGCCACCTCGTCGAGCCCGACGACGTGGCCGTCCTGCACGACGGTCTTGCCGTCCACGATGACCCGGTCGACGTCGTCCGCGGTGCCGCACTGCACCAGCGCCTTGATCGGATCGCGGTAGGGCCCCATGCGGAAGCTGCGCATGTCGATCAGCACGATGTCGGCCTTGGCCCCCGGCGCCAGCCGGCCCAGATCGTCGCGGCGCAGCGCGCGGGCGCCGCCCAGCGTGACCGCGCTGAAGACGTCGGCGGCGGTGGCCACGGTGAAGTCGCGCTCGACGATCTTGCAGAGGTTCGAGGCCCAGCGCATCTCGCTGATGAGGTCGCGCGGGTAGGTGTCGGTGCCCAGTCCCACGTTGATCCCCGCCCGCCGGTACTTGGCGAACGACTCCAGCGCATTGCCGCGGCGGGCGAACACGAGCGGGCAGTGGGCGACCGAGGCACCGGTGCGGGCCAGGATCTCCAGATCGCGCCCGGCCGGCAGCGCGGCCAGGTGGTGGGCGGTGCTGATGATGCAGTGGCCGACGATGGCATCGGGGCCGAGCAATCCGGTATCGGCCAGATACTCGACCGGCGTCATGGTGTGGCGGCGCAGGATCTCGTGGAACTCGAGCAGGTTCTGGCCGGCGTGGATCTCGATGCCCACGCCCAGCTCGTCGGCCGCCTTGCGCGTGGCCCGCAGCAGCGCCGGGCTGCAGGTGTCGACCTGGTAGGGGAAGAGCATGCCCTGCAGGCGGCCGTCGTGCTCGCCGGCCCGCTTGCGGATGAAGTCCTTGGCGCGCTCCAGCCCGGCCATCCCCTCTGCCTCGTTCTCCTCGTAGGAGAGCCGGCCCTCGCCGTCGACGACGTACTCGGCCGACTTGTAGGCGGGACTGAGGTAGGCGCGCAGCCCCAGCTCGCCGGCGATCCGCGCGTGCGACTCGGCGGCCACGCCGATGCCGACCACGGTGGTACACCCGTTGCGCAGCATCTCGGCCATCGCGAAGCGGCCGCCGATCTCCGGGTCCTGCCGCGGCCCCAGCGACTTGGCGCCCTTCCGGGCCCCGTAGTAGTTCAGGAACCCCGTGTGGAAGTAGTCGCGCCGGCCGGCGTCGGCGATCAGCCGGCCGCCGGCCTCGGTGTCGGCGTGGCAGTGGATGTTGACGAGGCCGGGGATGACCAGCTGGCCGGCGGCGTCGATGCGCTGATCGACCGGCCCGGAGAAGGTGCGGCCGACGAACGTCACCCGGTCGTCGTCGAACACGAGCGCGCCGTTGCGCAGCAGGCGGTGACCGCCGTCGGCGTAGGCCACGACGTCGCCGCCGTGGATCAGCGTCTTCATGCCCGTCTCCTCCTCATTCCTCGCCGGCCGGCGTCAGCCACGGGCACGCGAGCCGCTCGACCAGCGACACGGCGCCGAACAGCACGATCGCCATCAGCGAGAGCAGCATCATCGAGCTGAAGGCCAGCTCGGTCTTCCAGTACGACGTGGCCGACAGGATGACGTAGCCGAGCCCCTCGTCGGAGCCGACGAACTCGCCGACCACCGCACCGATCACCGATAGCGTGATCGCGACCTTGGCGCCCGCGAAGATGAACGGCATCGCCATCGGCAACCGCACCTTCATGAAGGTCTTGAAGGCGCTGGCCCGGTAGGAGCGGCTCAGGTCCAGCAGCTCCGGTGGGGTGGCGGCCAGCCCGGTGGCGGTGTCCACCACGACGGGGAAGAAGGCCACCAGGAACGCGACGATCACCTTGGGGAACTCGCCGTGGCCGAGCACCAGCAGGAGCACCGGCGCGATGGCGATCTTGGGGACCGACTGCATGAGCACGATCAGCGGATACAGCGCCCGCCGCAGGGCCGGCGAGTAGACGATGAGGACGGCCAGCGGCACGCCCACCACCATGGAGAGCGCGAAGCCGCCCAGCGTCTCGTAGAGGGTGACCCAGGTGTGGCCCACGAACCGGTAGCGCCACGCCCAGCCCTCGCCGAGGATGGCCGAGGGCGCCGGTATGATGAAGTTGGGGATGTGAAA
>Ga0137407_10003375_pt1 | contig 10619 bp, 8 predicted proteins | sample CZOMad2_2_16fung_FD_108410 | JGI IMG/M metagenome (GOLD analysis project Ga0137407, IMG submission 108410) | Vadose zone soil fungal communities from Angelo Coast Range Reserve, California, USA - CZOMad2_2_16fungal (Illumina Assembly) | ecosystem: Environmental > Terrestrial > Soil > Vadose zone...
AATAATTACCGGTCGTCAAATTTCTACGAGCGGCTTTGCCTTGATCCTCGGGCCAATCCGAGCAACGAACTGATCGAGGAACATTGCCGGGAACTGTTGCGCTGGTGGCAGAAAAAATTGCCACTCAAAAATCAACCGAGCAATCCTCTGACCCAGTTGCTCCGCGCCGGTTTGGAGGAGTCGTCCCGCTACCTCACTGAAGCGCGAGTGGAACTTCTCGACCCCGAGCGTCGCCGCGCGCTGGACGATCAACTCGCGGCGCTGCTACACGAGGAAGCGATGGCGGAATTTCAGAAGTATCTTGCTTTCGCCATTGCCGACGGAACTCTCACCGTTGAGCAGGAAAAGAATCTGACACGTTTCGGCCGCGAACACGGGCTCACCGAGGAGCAAATGATTTCCCAGATCGAGGCCAAACTGAAGGAGCATGGTGCCCAACGGGTCGCGCCCGTGGCCGTTTCATCCCCGACAAAAGAGGGCGAAACTTCATCCGGTCCGCAGGAAGAGTTCCTGCGTATGCTTCGTTTGAGCGGACTCGATGGTGAGGCAATGACGGACGATCAACGCGACGCATTCATCAACGTGGCCGAAAATCTCGGCCTCGGAGGGGATGAAGCCGAGGACCTCGTCGATCTTTATTTAGAAGAAGCCGTCGGCAGCTCGTCGTCGTCTGCCTCCGAAGCGCCGCGGATCGAAGTGGCGCCTCGGCCTGCACCGCGCGAGGAGCCGAAGCCGGTCGCCCAAGCACCAATCGTCCAAAGCAAGGCGTCGGGAGAGCACGGACGACATGCCAATTTTCAGGATGCACCGGCTGGCGAAATGCTCTTTGTACCCTCGGGCGAATTCGTGATGGGAAGCGACGCGCTCGATGCCGCGCCCAATGAGCGGCCGGTTTTCAAAGTGAGCCTCAATCATTTTTATTTGTCGCGTCATTTGATCACCAATGCCGTTTACGAGCAGTTCGACCCCTCCCACAAGCGCAAGCGAATGTCTGGCGTGGGCGACCAGCATCCTGTTGTCTATGTTAGCAGCCTCGATGCGATTAAGTTCTGCCAGTGGCTGAGCGTCCGCACGCGCAAGAAGTATCGTCTGCCCACCGAAGCAGAATGGGAATACGCCGCGCGCGGCATTGACGGAAGAAAATATCCGTGGGGCAATTACGAAGGCCGCGGCGATCTGGCGAACTTCGCCGACCGTAATACGGATTTTGCCTGGAGCGATCGCGAGATTGACGACGGCTATCCGGAAACTTCACCGGTTGGCGCGTTTCCTCTCGGGGCCAGCGCCTTTGGCATGGAAGACATGGCTGGCAACGTCTGGGAATGGTGCCTGGATTACTATGAACCATATCGCCCGGCACCGAAGGTCGACCCACGAGGACCTACTGTGGGCGCGAGACGTGTCTATCGTGGCGGCAGTTGGAAATCACGCTTCAACAGCTTGAGAACCACCGTGCGCGGCTCGAACGCGCCGACTTTTTCCTGCAACGACCTCGGCTTCCGCATCGCCTGTGAATGCGATTGAGGACGTTAAACCGTGACTCGTTACATCGTTAAATCGCTCTCAAATCTCAAATCTCGATTCTCTGATTGTCGATTCTACGGATTAAACCGGAACTTCGTTCGACCGCGTTTGGCGTTGGCTTTGGCCTTGCGGCGGCTCTTTTGCGACGGCGTTTCAAACGCGCGCAACCGTCGCACTTCCTCCAGAATACCCTCCGCATCCAGCTTGTTCTTCAGCCGCTTCAACGCGCGATCCACTGGTTCACCTTTTCGAACGATCACTTCTGGCATCGATTAATCACTCCTGAGCAGGAGCCGATCCTACGCAGTCCGCGTTACTTCGTCAACTTCCATGAATGGCTAACTTGGACAGCTCGGCGATCTGTCCTACCTGGAAGTCGCTGGCTTTGCCGTGGTCGCTTTTTGCGTGATTTCGCGGCGCAGCGAGCTGGTGCTCTCACCGCGAGCGCGCGTCCACCAGAGCACGATGGGCGAGGCGATGAAGATGGAGGAGTAGGTGCCGACAACGACGCCGATGATGATGGCCAGCGAAAAGTCACGAAGGACCGCACCGCCAAAGAGGAACAAACACAAGATCGGGATAAGCGTGACGGTGCTAGTCAGAATCGTGCGGCTGAGCGTCTGGTTGATGCTCTCGTTCATGATTTGCTCGATTGTTCCGCGCCGACCGCTGGCCAGGCCTTCCCGGATCCGGTCGTAAACCACGATCGTGTCGTTGATCGAATAGCCGGCGATCGTGAGAACCGCGCCGACCATCGTGAGCGTAAGTTCGCGACCAAGGAGAGAGAAGACCCCCACGGTAATGACGACGTCATGCACCAGCGCAACGATGGCGCCGACGGCAAACGACAGCTCAAAACGGAAGGTCACGTAAATCAAAATGCCGAGAATGCCGAGCCCGAGCGCGATGAGCGAGTTTTTCGCCAGCTCGCCGCCAACGAGAGCGCCGACGCGCTCCGACCGTTCAACGTGAAAACCGGCACTCGGCATCGTTTCCATGATCTGTTTTTCTACTTTATCGCTCGTGTTCAGCGGCGTGCGCACGGTGATGTAACTCTTGCCACCCTGCGCCGATTCTTGAATAGATGCATCGGCAAGGCCGATCGGTTTGAGCGCGCCGCGTACCTGTCCGACGTCGATGACTTTCGGCGAGCTGAGAGTGATCAGATCGCCGCCACGAAAATCGACGCCGAAATTTTTCTCGCCGCGGATGTAAAACGAGGTCGCACCGGCGATGATGAGCGCGAGCGAGCACATGCACGCGAGAAAACCTTTGCCCAGGAAGTTGATGTTCTTCGACGAAATCAAATGCAACATCGACATGCGCTGGACGCGGCCCGTATCGACAAACCAGCCGAGGCAGTTCCGGCCGACGATCAGCGCGGTAAAGAGCGATGCCATGATGCCGAAGGTCAGTGAGATCGCGAAACCTCTTACCGGCCCGCTTGCCTGCCAAAATAAAACCGCGGCCGTGATCAATGTTGTCACGTTGGCATCGAAGATGGAGCTGAAAGCTTTTTCGTAAGCGGTCTGCACGGCGACTTTCAGCGATTTGCCCCGCGCCATTTCTTCGCGCAACCGCTCGTAAATGAGCACGCTCGCATCCACCGAAAGACCAATGGTCAAAATAATGCCGGCGATTCCTGGCAAGGTCAGGACGAAGCGAAACATCGTCAGCGCGCCGATCAACAGAACGAGGTTGATGATCAGCGTCAGGTTGGCTATGAATCCGGCGAATTTATAATAGATCGACACGCACACGAGCGTGATCGCCAGTCCCATCAAGCCAGCGATGATGCTGGCGCGAATCGAATCCATCCCCAGCGTGGGCGAAACACTGCGTTCCTCCTCGATGCTCACCGGCGTCTGCAGCGGATTCTCGAGTACGCTGGCAAGACCGCGCGCTTCGTGTTCGGTGAAACGGCCAGTGATGATCGCGTCGCCTCCGTAAATCGCGTCGCGAATCACCGGCGCCGATTGAATCACTCCATCGAGCACAATCGCAAACCTGTGGCCTTTGTTTTGCTCGGTGATTTTCCCGAATTGCTTGGCTCCTTCGCTGTCGAACTTCAGTTGCACCGTCCAACCTTGATCTCCGTAGTAAGCGTGAGACTCGGAAACGCGGTCACCGCCCAGGTCTGCTTTCTTTTTTACGAGCAGGCGTTCTTCTTTTGGCTTTTCGTTGTCCTCCGCGGCTTGCTTGTAAACTTCGATCCTATATTCCGGCGGAATGACCTCTTTGCCGTCGTCGATTGCTTTCAGCCGTTCGCCGTTGTCGGGATAAACGAGACGGAACTCGAGTTTGGCCACGCGTGAAAGTTGTTCGCGCGCTTCCTGGATTTTCGCCGTGTCGAGCCCGGGAATCTGAACCAGAATGCGATCGTTTGCGACAGGACTGATAACCGGCTCACCGACGCCGAAATAATCGACCCGCTTGCGAATCACCTCGACAGCCTGGTCGAGCATTCCCTTGTTGATCTCTTTATCGCCGCCCATCAGGCGGATTAGAAACGATGTGCCACCCTGAATGTCGAGACCGAGCGCGATCTTTTTCTCTGGCGGCCAGATCGTCGCGATGCTGAATGCAACCAGCAGCACCATCAACGTCATTGCGAGCAAGCGCTTTCGCAGTCCGAGATCAGTCGCAAAATACCACCCGAACAAGACGAGCAAACCAACGCCGGCAAAAAAAGTGAATCCTGGACTCATTTCAACTCTCCGCCGCCTTCAGCACATTCGCGATCGCCGATTTCTCCATCTCGATCTTCACATTATCGGCCACCTTCAGCATCACCGTCGTCTCCTTTACATTGGAGATGAGGCCGTGAATGCCGGCGTTGGTGACAATTCGATCGCCTGTCTTCAAACTCGCAATCAGTTTTTGTTGCTGTTGCTGCCGCTTCTTCTGCGGACGCAACATTACGAAGTACATGATGACAAAAATAAGAACCAGCGGCACGAAAAACCCGATCCCGCCCCCAGGGCTTGTCGGCGCCGGTTGTGCCTGAGCTAAAAACAGAAATGTCATGCGTCGAGATCGGAGCGTGCGCAGCTTAAACGCGAAAGCGTCCGCTGCAATTTATCTTTGCCATGCCGGGCCAAAGCCGAGAAGCTCTTGCGATTTTTTTAAGCTCGTCACCGTGTTCAACCAATCGCCTCGAAAGGAACAACTGGTCGTGATTGCCAGCGTGATTGCGTCGTTCGCTCCGTTTCTAAACAAGGCGTTCCACATCGACGATCCGCTCTTTCTGTGGATGGCGCAGCAGATCGTCAGACATCCGCTCGACCCGTACGGCTTTGATGTGAACTGGGTCTCGTTCATGCAACCGATGTCGATCGTGATGCAAAATCCGCCCCTTTGTTCCTACTTCATCGCCGCCGTCGCGAGCGTGTTCGGCTGGAGTGAACTGGTGCTGCATCTCGCGTTTTTGGTTTGGGCGACGATGTCGATCCTGGGAACGTTCGCGCTTGCGCGGCGATTCTGCCGAAACCCGCTCATCGCAGCGCTGCTGACACTCTTCACGCCAGTGTTTCTCGTCTCTGCCACCGGTACCATGTGTGACGTGATGATGCTCGCGTTCTGGGTTTGGGCGCTCGAATTCTGGTTTGCCGGCTTGGATCGACAACAATGGTGGCGCTTTTTCGTTTCCGCAGCCCTCATTTCCGCCGCTACGCTGACGAAATACTTCGGAATCAGTCTCGTGCCGCTTCTCGCCGCCTACACGCTTGCGCGCGATCGACGTTTGACGATGCAACTCGCGTTTCTGCTGCTCCCGATCGCAGCGCTTTTTGCCTATGACTTCTTGACCGAGCAAGAATACGGCTACGGCCTGTTTGGCGCGGCCATGAGCGTTTCGTCGTGGATTTCCTCAGCAACGCGGCCATCGCATTTCGCTCAGCTGCTGATGGGCCTGGCGTTTGGCGGTGGATGTCTCTTCACCGCATTATTTCTTGCGCCTTTTGGCGATAGAAGACTATTTTTGCCGGTAGCGATCATCTTCGCCGCGTTTGCGGCAGCGTTTAAATTTCTGATTGTTTCCTGGATCTACCTGGATACTGCCGCAGCTGTTGTCTGGTTGGAAGGTGGCCTCTTCGCCACCATCGGGGTTGGAATCCTGGCGCTGGTCGTGATGAATGCTGTGCAACAAAAAAGCGCGGATGCACTGTTGTTGTTGCTGTGGGTTGCCGGCACATTTTGTTTTGCCACATTCTTCAATTGGTCGATTACTGCCCGCACGTTTCTGCCGATAGCGCCGGCGGTTTCCATCCTAACGATCCAGCATTTTGAGCGACTCTCGAAATCTAGCCGGGTAAAATATCTACCCCTTCTCGCAGCTGCAGGATTGTCGATCTTGATCGCCGCCGCTGATTATCGACAAGCTAATTGCGCACGCGCCGCAGCCCGGTTGTATCAAGAACGCTATGGTGCCGAAGCGAGCAAGGTTCGGTTCCTGGGGCACTGGGGCTTTCAATATTACATGGAGAAATGGGGCGCGAAGGCTTTTGATCGAAACAACCCCAAAGTACCTCATGGCGAGGTAATCGTAGGACCGTTTGGCGACCCTAACGTCGTTAAGGTTTCGGTTGAGAACGTGTTTGCACGAGATAAATCGGAGTTTAGCGTACTGCCGTTTATTAGCGCATCTGCGCTCGGAACCGGTGCAAGTTTCTATAGCAGCTTCGGTGGTCCGTTGCCGTGGGCGATCAACAAAATCCCTCCCGAGCGTTATTTTGCCGTGCAGATGCGTTGATTACTGCGACGGCGACGTCGCGCCACTGGCCGCGGACTCTTCGAAATAAAGGTTTTTCCAGTCGATTTTCGACTAAGACGCCGCAAGATCGACATCCCGCATTTGGTAATTCGAAACAAAAGCTCTTCGGAACCTGTCGAAGCTTCCGTTCTCAATCGTCTCGCGCGAGCGTCGCATCAGGTCGAGATAGAAAAACAAATTGTGCAGCGTGATTAGCCGCAAGCCAAGAATCTCTTCGGCTTTGACGAGATGGCGGATGTAACCGCGCGAGAATTCGCGGCAGGTTGAACATTCGCAGCCTTCCTCGATCGGCCGCTTATCGAGGACGAACTCGGCGTTCTTTAAATTCAGCGTGCCAGTAGATGTAAACGCAGTCCCATTTCGCGCGAGTCGCGTCGGCAACACGCAATCGAACATGTCCATCCCGCGCGCGATCATCTCCAGCATTTGCGGCGGTGTGCCCAGCCCCATGGCGTAGCGCGGCTTGTCGTTAGGCAACAACGGCTCGCTCCCCTCGACCGCCCGCATCATTTCTTCCACTGGCTCGCCCACGCTCACTCCACCGATGGCGTAACCCTCGAACTCAAGATCGACAATCGCCTGCGCGCTCGCTTTGCGCAGATCCTCAAACGTCGCGCCCTGCACGATGCCGAAGAGAAGCTGTCTATCTGTAGGGGCTGCGGTCCCAACGGCCTTCCTTTGGTTTGCTGCTGAGACAGCGGCCTCTACAGCTCGTTTGCACCTCCGCGCCCATCGCGTCGTCATCTCCGTGCTCCGCGCCGCGTAATCGTATTCACACGGCCACGGCGCGCATTCATCCAGCGCCATCGCGATATCACCTCCGAGCGTTGCCTGGATTTCCATCGCGATCTCCGGCGAAATAAATGCCGGCGTACCATCGATGTGATTTTGAAACTCCACGCCGTCCTCTGAAATCTTGCGCAATTTCGCCAGCGAAAAAATTTGGTAGCCGCCGCTGTCAGTCAGAATCGGTCCGTCCCAATTCATAAACTTATGCATTCCACCGAAATGTTTGATCACCTCGAGTCCCGGCCGAACGAACAGGTGATACGTATTCCCGAGAATGATCTGCGCATTCAATTCGCTCAGTTCGCGCGGACTTACCGCTTTCACGCTGCCTTGTGTTCCCACGGGCATAAATGCCGGCGTCTCGATCACGCCATGCCCGGTTGTCAGTCGTCCGCGCCGCGCGCGTGATTGTCGATCTTGCCCGAGAAGCTCAAACATCGCGGTGACCTTCGCAATACGCGCAAACTGTGCTACTACAAGATCGCGATGACATATGTATCAATGGTTTGAAAAAATATTCGCGAGCGCCGGGCCAAGTTCCGGGAACTGGAATTTGAAACCGCTCTCGAGAAAATGTTTCGGCATGCACCGCTGGCCTGTGAGCGCAAGGGTCGCATCCGTTCCCATGATCCAGGCGCCCATTTTCGCTGCGAAAGCGGGAACGGGCGGACTCCATGGCCGATGCAACGCGCGCCGCAACTCGCGCATGAATTCGGCATTTGTCACTGGATTCGGCGCGACCGCGTTGAAAATGCCAACGATATCGTCGCGTTCAATGACCGAGAGAAACATCTGCTCAAGATCGGCGATGTGAATCCAACTGAAGAACTGCCGGCCTTTGCCGACGTGGCCGCCGAGAAACCAGCGTGTGAGTTGCCCGAGTGGTTTGAGCAGTCCATTCCGTCCGAGCACCGGCCCGATACGGAGCAAACATTTGCGCGCGCCCGGTGCGCGGACGTCGTGAAAAGCTTTTTCCCAAGCGCGCGAGACATCCGCGAGAAATCCATCGCCGTGCGGTGAATTCTCGTCACACGAGCGATCGCCAGCGTCACCGTAGATCGCAATTCCGCTGGCCTGGACAAGAACTTCTGGCGATTGTGCGCAACGCCCAATCGCTTCGCCCAGAACTCGAACGGAGTTCACTCGCGAGTCGATGATCTCGCGGCGATTCTCCGGCGTGTGCCGGGAATTCACGTTCTTGCCGGTGAGATTTACGATAGCTTTCGCGCCGTCGAGAACTTCTGCCCAGTTATTGTCGATTTTGCGCCCATCCCAATGAACATGACCAATCCCTCCAACTTGATGGGATGGCGCGCGGGTCAAGACAACCACTTCGTAGTTTTTCGACAGCAGCAATTCCGAGAGTGATTGGCCGATAAAACCGCTCCCGCCGGCGAGAATGATTCTGGATTTCATCTCGGAAAATCAGGATGCAGGGATAACGTGGCTTGCGTGCCCACGGGGATAAATGCCGGCATATCGATCGCGCAGTACCAGGTCGTTAGCCAGCCGCCCCGCGCTTTTGTATGTCGACCTTGTGAGAGAAGTCCGAACATTTTCGGATCGGATGAGAGATTCCTCGACGCAGATCGAAATGGCAAATCCGCGGACAAAATTTTCTTTGCAGGTCGCAACTTTCCCTCTATATTTCGCGTTCACCGCATCAGGCGCGTGATAGTTTGTTGCGCGGCCTGGGCGGGTTTTTTGTCGTCCGCAATCGACTCCGTCGCGCGGCGGCTTTTGTTAACGAAAATGCCAACGATAAATCAGTTGATTCGAAAAGGACGCCGGAAGGTGTCGGTGAAATCGAAGTCGCCGGCACTGACCAATTGTCCGCAGCGCCGCGGTGTCTGCGTGCAGGTGATGACGCGCACGCCGAAGAAGCCGAATTCCGCCCTGCGCAAAGTGGCCAAGGTGCGCTTGACGAATGGCGAGGAAGTGATTGCCTACATTCCGGGCGAGGGGCACAACTTGCAGGAGCACTCCATCGTGCTCGTGCGCGGCGGACGAGTGAAGGATTTGCCGGGCGTGCGTTACCACATTGTACGGGGAACGCTCGACTCGTTAGGCGTAGATGGACGCCGGCGCAGTCGCTCTAAGTATGGTGCGAAGCGTCCGAAAGGCGGCGCGGGCGGTGGAGTCGCATCGAGAGGACCTGCCCCGAAGGCGGCAGCGGCGAAGGAGCCCGCAGCCGAGAAGAAGTAATTTTGGATAGAAAAATCGACAATGTCGCGACGACGCAAAGTTTACAAAAAGGAAGAGCACGTCGATTCCCGCTACGGGAGTCCGGCGGTAGCGCGCCTCATCACGACGGTTATGAAACGCGGCAAGAAATCGCTGGCGGAGCGCATCGTTTATACAGCCATCGAGAAATCGCGGGAAGGTTCTGACTCGGTCGATCCGCTGGAAGTTGTAAACAAAGCGGTCGAGAACGTGCGCCCGCGGCTCGAAGTAAAATCGCGCCGCGTGGGCGGTGCGACTTATCAGGTGCCTATGGAAGTGGCGCCGGCGCGACAAATTTCTCTGGCCATGCGTTGGATCGTGCAATACGCGGACAATCGCAAAGGAACCCCGATGGCGGATGCGCTCGCGCAGGAAATCAAAGACGCCGCCGCGGGCCAGGGCAACGCGATTAAGAAACGCGAGGATACACATAAAATGGCGCAAGCAAACCGGGCGTTTGCGCATTTCCGCTGGTAAATCTTTATGCCTGCAACGCTCGAGCAGAAACAAACCCCGGCCAGGAACCCGAATTCGCCGAATCGGAAATTTCCGCTTGAGCGGACACGGAACATCGGCATCGCCGCGCACATTGACGCCGGTAAGACGACGCTGACGGAGCGGGTCCTGTTTTACACGGGCATGATCCACAAGATGGGTGAGGTGCACGAAGGCACCACCGTCACCGACTGGATGGAGCAGGAGCGCGAGCGCGGTATCACAATTACTTCGGCCGCAACGACCTGCACGTGGGCGCAGTCCAGGGAAGAAGGTGTTTACAAGATTTTCGAGGGAATCAAGCAGCGGATCAACATCATCGACACGCCGGGTCACGTTGATTTTACGGCCGAAGTGGAACGCTCGCTGCGCGTGCTCGATGGCGCGATCGCGGTTTTCGATGGCGTTGCTGGCGTGCAACCGCAGTCGGAAACCGTTTGGCGGCAGGCGACGAAATACAACGTGCCGTGCATCGCGTTTATCAACAAGATGGACCGGGTCGGTGCCGACTTCGAGATGTCGATTCAGAGCATGCGCAAAAAGCTCGGCGCGAACGCATGGCCCACCTTGATTCCACTCGGCAAAGAAGATCAGCTCAGGGGACAGCTCGATGTCATCAACAAGAAAGCGGTCATTTATTCGGACAGCGACGAGCTTGGATCGACATATGAGGTTGCGGAAATCCCGAAGGAATATGTCGGTCTTGTCGACAAGGCCTACAACGATCTGGTCGAGCAAATTTCAAATCTCGACGACGAAGTGGCCGAAGCCGTTCTCGAAGAGAAACCGGTTACGCCGGAGTTGCTGAAGGCAGGAA
>Ga0137407_10003376_pt1 | contig 10617 bp, 8 predicted proteins | sample CZOMad2_2_16fung_FD_108410 | JGI IMG/M metagenome (GOLD analysis project Ga0137407, IMG submission 108410) | Vadose zone soil fungal communities from Angelo Coast Range Reserve, California, USA - CZOMad2_2_16fungal (Illumina Assembly) | ecosystem: Environmental > Terrestrial > Soil > Vadose zone...
GCTTTCTTGGAATAGCGCTTGATGATGTGCCAGAACGCCTGGCGCGTCATGCGGTCGCCGCGGCGGGTCGGGAACAGGTAGTCCGTCTGCCGTTCCAGCAATATTTCAACTCGCGGACCCTGCATGAATTGCTGCAGCCACTTCACGGCTTCGTCGCCGAGCGGTATCAGACGTTCGCGATTGCCCTTGCCGACCACGCGCATCACGCCCTGATTGAGATTGACCTGATTGTGCTTCAGGCTCACGAGTTCGGAGACCCGCAGGCCCGTGGCATACAGCACTTCGAGCATGGTGCGGTCGCGGTGCCCCAAGGGGTCCGACACGGTCGGCGCCTCGAGCAGCGAATCGACTTCGGCTTCGGTCAGCGATTTGGGCAGGGATCGGCCGATTTTCGGCATCGCGATTTGCGCAGTCGGATCGAGCTCGATCAAGCCCTCGCGCATCATGAAGCGAAAAAAGCGGCGAAAACTCGACAGCTGCCGAGCCGTCGATCGGGGCCTCGATCCGCCCTCCACCCTCGCCGCGATGAATCCCAGTATTTCAATACGCGTGGCCTTGAGCAATGCGCTGTCGCGCTCTTCCAACCAGCGTGCGAGCGCGGTCAGATCGGCGCGGTACGCGGCCAGGGTATTTGCCGACAGCCCACGCTCCAGCCACACGGCGTCGAGGAAACGTTGCAAGGCGGGATCCGCCGTTTCGCGGACAGCCGGTACCGCTGCGCCCGAGGTGCGTGTATAAACCGTCCGTTTGAGAGCCGTCGCCATAGTTTTCCGCGTGGGTTTTCGCACGAAATGGTGCCGAAGCGCTACTTAGGATCCAGTATGCGAGGGGTGCCGGCAGGTCGGCGTGACCAGAATCACAGTACAGTTAAGTATTAACATAAGGTGAACCAGATCACAGAAGAGAAGCAGCAAAGTCTGCGCGGAGTCTCGCAGCCGCTGTATACCGCCTATTGCCTCGTGGTGTTCACGGCCTTGGGTTTGACCGTGTTGACGGTGAATCTGTTCCTGTCGAGCCTGCGCCGGCGTCGGTTGGTGGCCGGGGTGTTCTCGCGCGCTTTTCTGCGCGCGGCGGGCATTCCCTTCACCGTCGAAGGGCTGAATCGCCTGCCGCAAGCCCCGTGCGTCGTAGTGGCCAATCACGCGAGCTATATCGACGGACTGGTCGCCGCCGCGGCATTGCCGCCCGATTTTGCCTTCGTGATCAAGAAGGAGATGGTGCGTGTGCCTCTCGCCGGTCTGCTGCTGCGGCGCTTGGGATCACAGTTCGTCGAACGCTTCGATCGGCACAAGGGCGGGGTCGACGCGCGCCGGGTGTTGAAACTCGCCGCCACCGGCCAGTCCTTGGTGTTCTTTCCCGAGGGCACGTTCACCCAGGCAGCCCAAGTCGGCAAGTTTCTGGGCGGCGCATTCACCACGGCGGCACGCGTGGGACTGCCCGTCGTGGCCGTCGCCATACACGGCACCCGGGCCGTTCTGCCGCCCGGAGGCGTGAGGGTCCACCGCTCGGCCATTCGTGTTGAAATACTTGAAGTTCTCACCGCGGGCGATGCCAAGCAACGCAGCCGAGAGCTGATTGCGAGCGCGGTGGGCGAGCCGCTGGCGCCTTGACCAAGCGGGCCGTAATGTATCCGCGCAGATCGGGACGGGCGACAGAGTTATACTAGGCATACCCCGAGCAAATTATGGAACCGCTTATGAATTCTGATCCCGTCGTCATTCTGGCCGCCCGCCGCACGCCGGTCGGTGCCTTTCAAGGCGCTTTCGCCACGGTCACTGCCCCGCAACTGGGATCGGTCGCGATCAAGGCGGCGCTCGCGGACTCCGGAGTGGCCGCTTCACAGATCGACGAAGTCATCATGGGCTGCGTCCTGTCGGCCGGAATCGGCCAAGCGCCGGCACGGCAAGCCGCCTTGGGCGCCGGGATACCCGCGAGCATACCAACCACCACGGTCAACAAGATGTGCGGATCCGCGATGCGCGCCGTCATGTTGGCCGCCGATCAGATTCTTGCCGGCTCCGCCAATGTTGCCGTGGCCGGCGGGATCGAGTCCATGACCAATGCGCCCTACCTTCTGCCCAAGGCCCGCGCCGGCTACCGCATGGGTAATCAGGAAGTGCTGGACCACATGTTCTATGACGGCCTGCAAAGCCCCTGGGATGGACAGCTCATGGGCTGCTTTGCCGAGGCGACCTCGGAAAAGTACGAGTTCACCCGCAAGGCCCAGGACGATTTCGCCGCCGAGTCGGTGCGCCGGGCGCTGGCCGCCGTCACCAACGGCAGCTTCGCCGCCGAGATCGCTCCGGTGACCGCCAAGACTCGCAAGGGCGAGGTCGTCGTCGACAAGGACGAAACCCCGTTTACCCTGGATATCGCCAAGATTCCGACGCTCAAGCCGGCGTTCAAGAAGGACGGCACGGTGACCGCAGCCAGCTCCTCCGGAATTTCCGACGGCGCGGCTGCACTCGTATTGACGCGCGAATCCTTCGCAGCATCGCAGGGCCGCAAGCCTCTGGCGCGTATCCTGGGATACTCCAGTTTCGCGCGCGAACCGGAATGGTTCACCTTGGCGCCGGTGGGTGCCATGCAGAAATTACTGCGGCAATTGGATTGGCAGCCCAAGGATGTCGACCTGTACGAGATCAACGAGGCGTTTGCGGCCGTGCCGATGGCCGCGATGAAGGACCTGGGCCTGGATCATCAGAAAGTGAATATCAACGGCGGAGCCTGTGCGCTCGGCCATCCGATCGGCGCGACCGGGGCACGCATCATCACTACGCTGCTGCACGCCCTGCGTGCGCGCGGCAAGAAGCGCGGCATCGCCAGCCTGTGCATCGGCGGCGGTGAAGCGACGGCGATCGCCGTCGAACTGATGTGACCTCGAGCCTTCGCGAGTTCCGATGAGCGCGCCGGTTCTGACGGCGATCGCCGGAGGCGTCGCAAAGATCACGCTCAATCGGCCCGAGAAACGCAACGCCCTGGATCGTGCGACCATCGCTGCGCTGAGCTCGGAATTGAAGGCCTGCGCAGACGACGCCGCCGTGCGTCTCGTGCAAATCACGGGGGCCGGCAATGCCTTTTGCGCGGGTGCCGACCTCACCGAGATGCAGGCGCAAGCACATGCCGCCGAAGCCGCCAACCTGGCGGACGCCGAGCAGCTGGCGGCGATGCTGACGGTATTGGATTCCATGCCGAAGCCCACGCTGGCGCGCGTCAACGGGGACGGCTACGGCGGAGCGCTCGGCCTGCTCGGCGCCTGCGACATCGTGGTGGCCGTGGACACGGCAAAATTTGCCTTCACCGAGGTGCGCCTTGGGATCATCCCGGCGGTGATTTCCCCTTTCGTCCTCGGCAAGATCGGCGAGAGCGCCGCTCGGCGGTACTTTTTGACGGCGGAAACGCTGACCGCAGCCACTCTCGAGGAGTTGGGGCTGGTCCATGAAGTCGTGCCCGCCGAGCTGCTCGACTCCACTTGCGCGCTCATCGCTCAGGCGCTGCTGAAGGGCGCGCCTCGGGCTCAGGCGGAGGCCAAGGCGCTCATCCGCGATGTGGCCCATGAGAGCGCCCGGAACCGGGCAGCTTCCTCCGTTGAGGTGGCCGGACGGCTGGCGCGATTACGCGTCCAAGCAGAGGCACAGGAAGGCTTCAGCTCATTCTTCGCGAAGCGAAAGGCAAGCTGGCGGCAGGACTGAACGGTGCGGGTGCGGTTGCCCATGCCTGGGCCGCGGGCCCGGGCATCGATCGCGCCGGGCCGTGAAACGGGGCGGGCGTCCTTGCCCAATCCATGCCCAAATCCCTTGGCCATCCTGGAAGCCGGCGTCCGTGGCCTGTCAACATGGGTGTCCCACAGGGTAAAGCGACGCCGCTGCGCAGATCCCCTCACCGGTTGTCCGCCAGGTGGATACCTCCCCGGTGACCCTGGTTTGTGGTCTACTATCGCCCGTTTTTCTTGGGCCCCATATCCTTAAGGCTCAAATTCCGGCCCGATCTCGATTTCAGATGGAAACCCGATGAACGAATCCCCCCGCGATGTCATGGAATACGAGGTTGCGATCGTCGGCGCCGGCCCTGCGGGGCTCGCCTGCGCGATCCGGCTGAAGCAGCTCAATCCTGCATTGAGCGTCTGCGTGCTGGAGAAGGCCGCAAGTCTGGGGGCGCATTCCCTGTCGGGCGCGGTGCTGGAGCCCGGACCGCTCGATGAGCTGCTCCCTGACTGGCGCAGCCGCGCCCCGGCGATCTGCGTGCCTGCCGTGCGCGATGAGTTCCTGTTCATGACTCGCCGCAAACGCTTCCGGCTGCCGACCCCGCCGCAGATGGCGAATCACGGCAACTTCATCATCTCGCTGGGACAATTGGTACCCATTCTGGGTCAGGAAGCCGAGAAATTGGGGGTGGACGTATTTGCGGGATTTGCGGCGGCGGAAGCTCTGTTTGACGACACCGGCGCCGTCAAGGGCGTAGCCATAGGCGACATGGGTGTCGAAAAGAACGGTGGGCCCGGCCCGAATTTCACGTTGGGTCCTGAGATTCACGCCAAGGTCACCATGTTCTGCGAGGGATGCCGCGGCAGCGTCTCGAAAACGTTGATGAAGCGGTTCAACCTCGATGCCGGCAAGTCGCCTCAGACCTATGGACTGGGATTCAAGGAGTTGTGGCAGCTGCCGCCCGGACGCGTCCAGCCCGGCCTCATCCAGCACACCCTGGGCTGGCCGCTGGACAGCCGTACCTATGGCGGAAGTTTTCTTTATCACCTCGAGAACGACCGAGTGTACGTCGGATTCGTGATCGGCCTGGACTATGAAGACCCGCGCTTCAAACCGTTCGAGGCCTTCCAGCAATACAAGAATCACCCCGACATCAAGAGCCTATTGCGAGGCGGTGAGATCATCGCGGGTGGCGCGCGCACGGTGATCGAAGGCGGCTATCAGTCGATGCCGACACTCGAAATGCCGGGTGCGATGCTGGTCGGCGACGCCGGCGGCACGCTCAATACGCCGAAGATCAAGGGCATCCATCAGGCGATTCGCTCCGGCATGACGGCCGCCGAACATTTCGTCGAGCAGGGCACGAGCTCAGGGTTCGACAAGCGCTGGCGTGAATCGAAGGGCGGCCGAGAACTGCACAAGGTCCGCAATATCCGGCCGGGATTCCGCCGCGGGCTGTGGTTCGGTCTCGCCAACGCCGCGCTGGAAACCGTCACCATGGGCAAACTGCCGTGGACCCTCGCCAATCATGCCGACGATACGGCGCTCGAGCGCCTGAACGAGTACGAATCTCCGGACCGCGGCTGGGGTGACCGCGAGCTGCCGCCGCGCGATCGGCTGGCGTTCGTGTTCTTCGCCGCGACGACGCACGATGAGAACCAACCGGTGCATCTGCATGTGGCAGACACCTCGCTGTGTGCGACGCGCTGCGTAACGGAATTCGGCAATCCCTGCACCAATTTTTGTCCGGCCAATGTCTACGAAATGATCGCGGACGGCAACGGCGGGAAAAGATTGCAGATCAATGCCTCCAACTGCGTGCATTGCAAGGCTTGTGACATCAAGGAACCCTATGCGGGGCAGATCACCTGGGTGACGCCGGAGGGCGGTTCCGGTCCCAACTACCAGAGCCTCTGAAATCTCCGCGTCGGTGTTGACCAGACTCGCATCGTCGGTGGAATCGCGCCTCAGGCAACAAGTCGCGGCCCGCCGGCTCGAATTCGACGCAATCCAGCTGGAGGCGGCTGTTCGACTCGATCGCTCGAGCGCGAGTCTTCTGGAATCGTCCCGGTCCGTCGGCGAAAGACTGCGCGCGCACATGCGCTGGCTGCCGGCACCGGCGGCGGTACCGCAACGCGGCCTGTATCTCTGGGGCGGCGTCGGCCGCGGCAAGACGATGTTGATGGACTGGTTTTACGATTCGCTGCGATTTCAGCGGCGCGAACGCACTCACTTCTATCGCTTCATGCGTCACGTGCACGCGGAGCTCCGCGCCGTCAAGCGCCGCATACGACCTCTCGAGACCGTTGCAGAGAAGCTGGCGCAGCGGGCCCGCGTGATCTGCCTGGATGAATTCTTCGTTGCGGACATCGCCGACGCGATGATTCTCGCCGGTCTGTTCGAGGGATTGTTCCGCCGGGGCGTGACGCTGATCGCCACTTCCAATACGCCGCCTCAAGATCTGTACAAGGATGGTCTGCAGCGCGAGCGGTTCCTGCCGACCATCGAGTTGATACGCAACCACATGGACGTGGTGAACTTGGATGCCGGAATCGACTATCGTCTGCGCCGGCTGGAGCAGGCGCCGACCTACTTCGATTCGACACTTGCCGGCACGGCGGCGCAGCTTCAACAGCGTTTTGCGGCGCTCGCCGGCGACTCCGCCGCCGGTCCCGACGTGTTGTCCATCGAAGAGCGCGACATCGCCGCGGTAGCCACGGGAGCCGGCATAGCGTGGTTCGAATTCAGCGAACTCTGCGAAGGGCCGCGCAGTCAGAACGACTACATCGAGCTCGCGCGCTCCTACCACACGATTTTCATTTCGAACATCCCCCGGTTCACCGAGACCGACGAGAACGCAGCGCGCCGCTTCATCGCTGCCGTCGACGAATTCTACGATCGCAGCGTCAAGATCGTGGTGTCGGCCCAAGCGCCGCCCGCGGAGCTATATCGCGGCGAACGCCTCGTTCTCGAGTTTCAGCGCGCCGCCAGCCGCCTGGTAGAGATGCAGACACAACACTACCTTGCCAGTCAACATCGCCCATAAAAGGTCGGGGTCGCCTCGACCCCGTAGATTCTGCGCGAAGCGCATGGAAATCCGGGGTCGCCTCGACCCCGTAGATTCGCGCGTAGCGCATTGACAAGTCCCCGTGGATTCGCGCGTAGCGCATCGACAAGCCCCCGTGGATTCGCGCGCAGCGCATTGACAAGTAAACACCTGGCATAATTCGCGAATGAAGACGGTTGCTGAATTCAAGATCCACTACCGGCAGATCCTGGGGGGGAATGGCGCCGTCCTCGCGCCGCTGCCGCAGTTTGCCAAAGACAGCGCAGAGGTCCTGCGCATGTATCGAGCCATGACGCTGGTTCGTGTATTCGATGCGAAGGCGGTGAACCTGCAGCGCACCGGACAGCTCGGTACCTACCCATCGTCCCTCGGACACGAGGCCGCGCATGTCGGCGTCGGCGCCGCGATGCGGCCAGAAGACGTCCTGGCGCCCGTGTACCGCGAATTCGGTACTCAGCTTTGGCGCGGCGTCACCATGACGGAGATCCTGACGTATTGGGGCGGCGACGAGCGTGGCAACGATTTTGCCGTGCCTCGACAGGACTTCGCTTGGTGCGTACCCATCGCCACGCAGACCTTGCATGCAGCCGGCGCAGCCATGGCCTTCAAATTGAGGAAGGAGCCGCGCTGCGCTCTCGCCTACATCGGCGACGGAGGCACCTCCGAGGGCGCCTTCTACGAGGCGCTCAACTTGGCCGGATCGCGCGCCCTGCCCGTGGTATTCGTCATCGTCAACAACGGCTGGGCCATTTCGGTCCCGACGAAGGCGCAGACGGCTGCGAAGACTTTGGCGCAAAAAGCGGTGGCGGCCGGTATTCCGGGAGTGCAGGTCGATGGCAACGATGTGTTCGCCGTCCGGGAGGTGGTTGGCGAGGCGCTCGAGTCGGCACGGCGCGGCGCAGGGCCGAGTGTCATCGAAGCACTGACGTACCGACTGAGCGATCACACGACCGCGGATGACGCCAGCCGCTATCGGTCCGGCGAAGAAGTCAAAGACGCGTGGGCCCTCGAACCCCTGCTTCGGATTCGGAGGTTTCTCGTCGACACCGGACTATGGCATGCGGCCAAGGAACGAGCCTTGCTGGAAGAGTGCACGCTGAAGGTCGACGCCGCCGTGACCGAGTACTTGGGGAAGGTGAAGCCGGCTACCGACGCGATGTTCGACCACCTATTCGCCACCTTGCCGGCGCATCTCAGCGAGCAACGCCTGATCGCCCGCCATTATTCATCTAAACCTGGCGTCTCGAAACCAGGCGGTCATTAAATTGGCGAAAATAACCATGGTTGAAGCCATCGCTATGGCGCATGGCTGGGAAATGCAGCATGACGCCAGCGTGGTCGTGATCGGGCAGGATGTGGGCGCCAACGGCGGCGTGTTCCGCGCGACCGCCGGGCTGCAGGAGCGCTTCGGCAAGGACCGGGTCCAGGATACCCCGCTGGCGGAAGCGACGATCGCCGGCATGTCGGTGGGGATGGCGACCCATGGACTGAAGCCCGTCGCGGAAATTCAGTTCATGGGATTCATGTATCCGGCGTTGGATCAGATCGTGAACCATATGTCGCGGATGCGCAACCGCACCCGCGGCCGCCTGAGTTGTCCGGTTGTCATTCGAACGCCGCACGGCGGCGGCATTCACGCTCCCGAACATCATTCGGAAAGCACTGAAACCATGCTATGCCACATTCCGGGCATACGCGTCGTATGCCCCTCCTCGCCGGCGCGCGCCTACGGCCTGTTGCTGGCGGCCATCCGCGATCCGGACCCCGTGATGTTCTTGGAACCCGTGCGCCTGTATCGCGCGATGCGCCAGGAAGTGAACGACGACGGCCAGGCTCTGCCGCTCGACGCGTGTTTCACGCTGCGCGAAGGCGGCGACGTGACCATCGTCACTTGGGGAGCCATGATCATGGAATCACTGCGCGCCGGCGCGGAGCTCGACGAGCGCGGGATCGGCGCCGAGGTCATCGACCTTGCGACCTTGAGTCCGATCGACATCGAGACGATTCTCGCCTCGGTCGCCAAAACCGGCCGGCTCGTGATCGTGCACGAGGCCGCCCGCAACGTCGGCGTGGGAGCCGAAATTGCGGCGCTGGTCGCGGAGCACGGCCTCTACGATTTACAGGCTCCGATCCAGCGCGTCGCCGGATTCGACACCATCATGCCGCTGTTCAAACTCGAGCACGATTATATCCCGAGCGTGCAACGAATCGTCGATGCGGTAGAACTCACTCTTTCCGGCTAGGGGCTGTTTCATGAGCACATTCAGGCTTCCGGATTTGGGCGAAGGCTTGGCCGAGGCCGAGATCATCGAGTGGCACGTATCGGTGGGCGATCACGTGCGGGTCGACCAACCCATGGTCTCGGTGGAAACGGCCAAAGCGGTGGTCGAAGTGCCGGCACCCTTCAGCGGCATCGTGACCGCCCTGCGCGGCGCGCCCGGCGACATCGTTCCCACCGGCGCGCCGCTCGTCGAGTTCGATTCCGGAACCGTCGTCGGCACCATGCCGGCGACGAGCGAGGAGGAATTGGTGGAATTGGGTTTGGTTGGCGGCGCGCGCATCCACGACTCGCCGCGCGCGCGTGCAGTACCGGCGGCCCGAGCGCTTGCAAAAAACTTGGGTGTGGATCTCGCGACGGTTCAGGGCGGCGGCCGCGCCGGATTGATCACGCTCGACGATGTTCTCCAACACGCCAATATACCGGCCGCCAATGGCGCGTCCGCCGCGAACGGCGCATTCCCTTCGAACGGCGCATCCGCCTCCCCGGCCGCCCGCGCGATTGCCGCGGCCGGCCCCGCCGACGGTACCGTCGAACCATTGCGCGGCGTGCGGCGTGCAATGGCGCAAAGCATGTCGCAGTCGCGGGACCAGGTGGCGGGCAGCACGGTATGCGACGACGCCGACATTCATGCGTGGACGCAGCGCGGAGATTATATGCTGCGGCTCATGCGCGCGATGATCTCCGCCTGGCGCGCGGAACCTGCTTTGAACGCCTGGTACGATCCTGTTGCGCAGTCGCGATTCCTGGTTGCGCACGTCGATTTGGGCGTCGCCGTCGATACGTCCGGCGGACTCATCGTCCCCGTGGTGCGCAACATCGAGAACAAATCGCCCGACGAGCTGCGTGCGGCCATCGCGCTGCAAAAGGAAGCGGCGCACCGACGCAGCACCCGGCCCGAAGACCTGCGCGGCTTCACCCTGATGCTCTCGAACTTCGGCACTCTCGCGGGCCGCTACGGCATCCCCCGGGTGGTTCCTCCAGCGGTAGCCATACTGGGCGCAGGCAAAGTGCGCGAGGATGCCGTCGTCGTTGGCGGCGCGGTCCGCGCCCATCGGCGCATGCCCCTATCCTTGAGCTTCGATCACCGCTGCATCACGGGCGGAGAGGCTTGCCGCTTCCTTGCCGCCGTCATCACAGATCTTGAAAGGCCGGAATAACGCTAGGATTCATATCATGTACCAGGCTTCCTCGGAACAACATCGCAAGATCGTGTCCTCCGTCGTGCGGTCCGCGATCAGACCGCCCAAATCGATCCGCAACTTGGACTGGCGGCGCTTCCTGGAAGCGTACTACGCCAATGTCGATGTGGAGGACCTTGCCGCGCGCGAGCCCGCAGAGCTTGCCGGCACCGCCTTGTCGCACTTGATGTTCGCGCGCCGGCGGCGGCGAGCCGCGCTGGTGCGGGTGTTCAACCCAACCCAGCGGGAACATGGATTCACCTCGCCGCACACCGTCATCGAGATGGTAAACGACGACATGCCGTTTCTCGTGGATTCAATCAGCCTTGCGCTGACCCAGCGCGCCCTCACCCTGCATTTTCTGGCGCATCCCATCTTTGCGGTGAC
>Ga0137407_10003378_pt1 | contig 10617 bp, 8 predicted proteins | sample CZOMad2_2_16fung_FD_108410 | JGI IMG/M metagenome (GOLD analysis project Ga0137407, IMG submission 108410) | Vadose zone soil fungal communities from Angelo Coast Range Reserve, California, USA - CZOMad2_2_16fungal (Illumina Assembly) | ecosystem: Environmental > Terrestrial > Soil > Vadose zone...
CAGCGCACCTCCCAACGCGAGGCGCAGCTCGAGGGCCAGCGCCCTGGTGTCACCGTCCTCGGGCAGGTGCGCATGGGCCTGGAGGGCCTGCTCGTAGGAGACCACCGCCTCGCGAAACGCGGCACGGTCGAAGGCCCTGGCGCCGGCCTGCTGGCAGCAGGTCACGGCCTTGTCCCAGACCTCGCCCCGCAGGGCATGGTGTGCCAGGCGCTCGACCTGCTCGGCCACCTGCTCTCCGGCGAGGACCTCAAGCGCCTCGACGATGCGCGCGTGCAGCGCCCGCCGTCGCTCCAGCAGGAGACTGCCATAGGCCACCTCGTGCGTCAGGGCATGTTTGAAGGTGTATTCCTGTTCTGGGAACAGGCGGGTCTCATACAGAAACTCCGCCGCCCGGAGGTGCGCCAGGCCGCGGTGTAGCGTGGCCTCGGGCACGTCAGCTATGGTTCGCAGCAGGGCAAAGGGCACGTCCGTCCCCATCACGGCGGCGGTCTGGAGCAGGCGTTTGTCCTCCGGCGGTAAGCGGTCAATGCGCGCCGCCAGGACGGCCTGGACTGTGGCCGGCACCGGCATCCCCTGGAGGGGTTGTACCAGCCGATAGGCCCCTGGGGTGCCCACCAGGACCTCCGTCTCGACCAGGGTCCGCACGCTCTCTTCCAGAAAGAAGGGATTGCCTTGCGTACGCGCAATCAGCAGCGAGGTGAGCGGTGCGAGGCTGGGGCCGTCGCCCAGGAGCGCCTGCAGGATCGCAGCGGCGCTCGCCGGGGGCAGCGGGTCGAGCCGCAGTTGCGTATAGTAGGTCTTGCTGCCCCAGCCGTGCTGATACTCCGGTCGGTAGTTGACCAGGAGCAGGAACTGGGCCGTGGGCAGACTCTCAACGAGACTGTCGAGCAGGGCCTGGGTCTCGGTATCGATCCAGTGCAGGTCTTCGAGGACGACGAGCAGCGGCTGCCCATGGCTCTCTCGCAGCAATAGCCGCTTGAGCGCCTCCAGGGTGCGCTGGCGGCGTTGCGGAGGGTCGAGCCGCGACCAGTCGGTATCGTCCACCGGCACGTCCAGGAGCGCCAGGACGGGCGGCAGGATGGGCCGGAGCGCCTCGTCAAGCTTCATCACTTTGCCGACGACTTTCTCGCGTATGCGCTGGGGATCATCGCGGGCATCGATGCCGCAGTAGTCTTTGAGCAGCTCGATGACCGGGAGATACGGAGTGGCTTGGCCATACGAGATGGCACGACTCTCCAACACCACCCACCCCTGCGTCCGAGAGGAGTGGAGGCATTCCTCGACCAGGCGGGACTTGCCTACCCCTGGCTCGCCCACGAGCGCCACCACGTGCCCGTGGCCGGTGCCGGCCCATTGGAAGGCCTCGTGGAGGTAGTCCAATTCCCGGTGACGCCCGACAAAGCGGGTGAGCCCCCGCACGGCCGCGGCCTGGAGCCTCGTCCGCACTGGCCCCGCCCCCAGCAGCTCATACGCCTCGACCGGTGCACGCAACCCCTTCACGGCCAGCGGCCCCAGCGATGTGACCTGGACATAACCTTCTGCCAACCTGAGCACGTCCGGGGTGATCAAGATCGACCCGGGCATGGCCATTTGCTCCATCCGGGCCGCCAGGTGCGTGGTTTGGCCCACCGCGGTATAGTCCATGTGGAGGCTGCTGTCGATCCCCCGCACGACCACGTCCCCGGAGTTGAGGCCCACCCGGATGTGCACCGGAATCCCATGAGTCCGTCGGACCTCGTCACCATAGCGGCGCACGGTCTCTTGCATCCGCAGCGCCGCGTAGCACGCCCGCACGGCGTGATCTTCATGCGCGATCGGCGCGCCGAACAGCGCCATAATGCCGTCGCCCATGACCTGATTTACCGTGCCCTCATAGTGATGGACCGCGGCGATCATGCGCTCCAGCACCGGGTCGAGCAGCTGGCGAGCTTCTTCGGGGTCACGGTCGGCCAGCAACTCCATCGACCCCTTCAGGTCGGCGAACAGCACGGTGACCTGCTTGCGCTCGCCTTCGAGGGCGGCCTTGGAGGTGAGGATTTTCTCGGCCAAATACCCAGGGGTATACTGCAGCGGTGCGCGGGGAGGTGCCGCAGGCGGCGCGGAGCTCTGCACCGTGAGCGGGATGCCACACTCGGCACAGAACTTGGCCCGTGGGAGCGTGTCCGCCCCACACTGCGGGCAGCGGGGCGTCAGGGGGGTGCCACACTCGATGCAGAACTTGGCCCCGTCGGGAGTGTCAGCCTCGCAGTGCGGGCAGCGCATCGATAGGCTCTCCTGCACGGTCGTGCGAGCGGCAAGGGGGCGTATGGGCAAAAGCCCCGGCGCCCGTCATTGATATGTCTGTCTTGGATGGTGTCTCAGTACTCCAGACGTGCCCTGGTGTCAAGCGAAAAGCATGGGACGGCTGCATATACTGGAGCGGATGGGGAGGGCTGACGGATAAGGCCTGATGACTGTCACCGTGGTGGTGGGCAGCTACCGTCCTCTGCCCGAGTCCACTGAGGGCATGAGCTCTGCAGCTAAAGATACAAAAGCATTAAGATTTAGGATGCCCGCGAGATTGTAGGTATATGACACCCTCCTCAAGCGGCTGACGCAAGACCTCGAGCACATGACGGCGACACTCGGGCAGTTCGTCCAGGAAGAGGACGCCGTGGTGCGCTAGCGACACGTCGCCCGGCATCGGCACGTGGCCCCCGCCGATCAGCCCCGCATCCGAGATGGTATGGTGGGGGGCGCGACACGGGCGGGTCGTGACCAACGCCGTGCGGTCACCCATGAGACCGGCGATGCCGTGGCTACGCGTGGTGGCGAGGGCTTCCGCCAGGGGCATGGATGGCAGCATGGCGCTGCGCCGCCAAGCCAGCCTCGACTTGCCCGGCTGGGGTGGGCTGAGTACCAATAGGTTCCGCACAGAACACCCGCGCGGTGCTGGCTTCGCTTTCAAGTTGCGGGATCACGATCCCTCCAATGATTGATTCGCTATTGATTTACCATGCGCTTGGGGGTAGCATGACCGCTCTCGCTCTCTTCGTTAAGATGTGCATCACTTGAACATGCCACGTCGGGCGGGTGGCCGTGGCCCCGCACCTCCCTTGGGACCAGCGAGCGGCCGGGGTTTGACCCCCGCCACAGGGACCGTGATAAGGAAGGCGAACACCCTCCCTTCGCAGTGCTCAGTAGAACACGGTCCCCGCCGGCGCGGCGTGACGCAGGCTCCCCAGCGCATGGTGGATACTGTCGGCGCCTTGGAGGACCCAGCAGGGCTGAACGCGCCGTACCCACCGGCGCGAGCCTGCCACGGCCGACTCCATCCTGGAGAGCCCCGATGGACGACAAGTCTCCAGAAGGCCCTCGCGCACGCCCACACACCGAGGCCTGGCATGCCCAGGACGCATCCCATGCCCTGCTCTTTGCGCAGCACCCCAGCCCGATGTGGGTAGTGGATGATGCCACGCTGGCGTTCTTGGAAGTGAACGAGGCCGCCGTCCGCCACTACGGCTACACACGTGCGGAATTCTTGCGCATGACTATCCAGGCCCTCCGCCCGCCGACGGCGGGCCCCTCCGTGCTGGCCGGTGCCCCATGGGCGCCGACGGCCGGGCACCGGGGGCAAGTGGAGCAGACTGGCCTGTGGCGCCACCGCAGGCGGGACGGCACGCGCATGGACGTCGAGATCCACTCGTCCGCGATCGTCTTCCACGGCCGCCAGGCGCACCTTGTCATGGCCTATGACGTCACCGAGCGCCTCCGGGCCGAGGGGGCACTCCGAGCGTCGCACGCGGAGTTAGATCGACGGGTGCAGGAGAGGACGGAGGCCCTGGCGCAGGCGAACGTGGCTTTGCACGCGGAGGTCGCCGAGCGCCGGCGGGCTGAGGGGGAAGCGGAGCAGCGGCGGCGCGAGGCTGAGGTGTTGGCCCGCCTGGGGCAAACGATGAGTGCGTCGCTGGATCTGGACACCGTCCTGCAGCGCATCACCGAAGGCGCGTGGGAGCTGTGCGGCAGCGAGCGAACCCTCATTATGCTGCGCGAGTCGGGCGGCGAGGCCCTGGTCAGCCGCTACCAGGCAGGTTTCCCCCAGATGCCCTACACCGGGGTGCGTGTTGAGCCTGGCAAGGGGATGGGGGGTTGGGTGCTCGCAACCGGGCGTCCCCTGCGGACGGCGGACTACGCAGCCGACTCGCGCTTCAGCAAGGACTACCTGGACCGGATACGCACCGACGGCCGGCTGGCCATCCTCACTGTCCCGATCACCATTGGCTCCCGTGTGGAGGGGGTGCTCTACGTCTCCAATGCCGTCACCCGCCCCTTCACGGAGCGCGATGAGGCAATTCTCCTGCGTCTCGCGGACTATGCGGCCAGCGCTATCCGCAACGCCCAGCTCTATCATGCGGCGCAGGCCGAGTTGACCCGGCGCACCCAGGCCGAAGCGCAGCTCCAGGCCTCGCTCCAGGAGAAGGAGGTGCTGCTGCAGGAGATTCATCATCGCGTCAAAAACAACTTGCAGATCGTTTCCAGTTTACAGAACCTGCAAGCCCGTGCCGTGGACGACCCGCACCTGCGGGCCTTACTCCAGGATAGCCGGCAGCGGCTCCAGGCGATGGCCCTCATCCATGAGGCCCTGTACCAGGCCCACGACCTCGCGCGGGTGCCCTTCGGAGTCTACGTGCGGCAGCTGACGGCGCAGCTCTTCCGGGCCTATGGCGCTGCGGCGCGCCGCATTCGCCTGACTGTGCATGCCGACCCTCTCGACTTAGAGATCGATAAGGCGGCCCCGTGTGGCCTGATCCTCCACGAACTCCTCGCCAATGCGTTGACCCATGCCTTCCCCGACGGGAGGTCCGGGGCCATCGACGTGGCCCTGCGCCGTGCCGCCCAGTACCTCACGCTGTCGGTGAAGGATACCGGCATAGGCATGCCAGACACACTCGACAGTCAACACCCCGGCGCCTTAGGGCTTAAACTCGTCGCCATGCTCACGAACCAGTTGGGGGGGACCGTCATCCTGGCTCAGGACGGGGGTACCACGTTCACGCTCACGGTCCCCCTCCCCCTGGCACGACTGTAGGGGGAATGATAGCCCTCGCCGGCCAGAAGGAGGTGGGGTCTGAGCCATGGCTGACGTCGCCTGTATCCCCACATGCAGCCAAGGCGGTAAGGTCAGGGATACGCCCGAGGGTGTCTCTTTGTGAGACCACTCTCCGGGGGTTGGCACCAGGCCTCAAGGACCTGTCGGCGGCACTCCGGCCGATCTCCCAGGCGGAGCACCCCATAGTGCGCGAGGGACACCTCCCCCGGCCTCGGCCCGTGGCCGCCGCCGATCAGCCCCGCATCCGAGATGGTGTGGTGAGGCGCGCGACACGGGCGGGTGGTGACCCATGCGGTGCGGGCGCCGGTGAGGCCGGCGACGCTATGAATGCGCGTGGTCTTGAGGGCTTCGGCGAGGGTCATCGCCGGTAGGATGGTGGTGAGCTGCCGGGCCAGCATCGACTTGCCCGCCCCAGGGGGGCCGAGCAAGAGCAGATTTGGGTCAGAACGCCTGCATTCGCTTTAGCGTTCCTTCCTCAATGCAGAACGGACAGCGTCACTGGCCCATGGGCAGGAACACGTTGCCAAAAGAGAGGTTGTAGGGGGTGCGCATATACTCGACGATCACGGGCGGCTTTCGAGCGGCCATGAGAGGTGGCGTTGGCATGAGAGGTGAGGGCGTCCTATTCATTCCACCAAGTCGGGAGCGTCCCGCCCTTCTTCTGCTTCACTTCATCCGCTAGCGCATAGAACCGCTTGGAGGAGTCCCGCATGTGCTGTAAGGTCTGCTGCTTGGCGCCGGGATTCTTCGCTCCGGACGCTTGCAGATATTTCTCCGTGGCAACGGTGAGTTGGCTCATGAGATCCGCGGACGTCCTGGACCGATCCGTGAACGTCCTCAACCGTTCAAATGGCCTGTCACCGATCACCCCGACGACTGCGGGGCACGTGTCGGTGACCTCCAGAAGTCCCTTGAGTCCGACGGCAGGCATTATCGCCGGCCGGACCGGACCTCGGGGCCGAAGTGTTGCGTATGCGAAAACCCTAGCGGAAAGGTCAACGTGACCGCGTAGGATGCCCACAGGCGTGTGTCGCTCTGTGATCTCCGTTCGACATGCAGATGGCGCGGGTCAAGCGGAACCTTGAGCTGCTGGGCCTTGGTCAGCACGGCGCTGATCATCGCGGTGTCCGTCGACCATGGCGCCTCATGGACCACTTCCTGCATCGCCGCTTTGAGCCGCAGATGGTCGTACCAGGAGGCGACGAACTTCAGGCCCTGGGTGCCGACGAACACGAGGACGGCGAGGCAGACCATCTGTGAGAAGGTGACCCGGCCGTCCTGGAGCAGCCACTGGCCGCTGCACGGGTGAGCGAAGGTGTCATGGGTGGGCGTGCACCTGACCACCTCCTGCGCGTCATCAGGCTGCCGCATCACTATGCACTCCTCCTGCTCCTGACACGATTGGCTCCGACGTCGTCCGATCGCCTTGATTATCGGTCAAGGCGACATGGGACTTCAATCGTGAGGCGAGAGACGTGCCAACGTGAGACTTCAGTATGTCTCTCAAGGACTACCAAGGGAAGGGTCTGGAACAGGTATCCGGTGTCGGCGTCCGCCCGCTTTGGGATCCTCATGGCAAAGTCGTATCAGGTTGGGCGACGGCGCCATCAGTCGTGCGAAGGGCGTGAGGCGTATGGTGGCCGCGCGTGTAGGCTGTGTGCGTTCGTGTGCGGGCTCGCCCCCTGTATCCACGTGCCGTCAGGAGCCCTTGTGACGAGGGGGGGACAACGGCCGCGCGGCGGCGAGCCCCTGAGCACAGAGCGCGCCTATGACCTCGCCACCAGCAGTCGACCCAGGCGTTTCACCACAGGCCAGAGGGCGAATGTGGCGTGCTGCTTGGCCAGCACGACGGAGTTGGTATAGACGTCTCGCACCAAGGCCTGCCGAACATCCTCCTGAGCACTCGGGAAGAATGCCACCGCCAATTCGGTGGATGACATATACGCGAGTTGGCAGGGCATCAGCGCGCCGTGCCGTTTCTGCAAGGACATCGGCTGATCAAGCGGCACCACCAGTGGGTACGGCAGGCATAGCCGCGCGCCGGTCATAGACAGGTTGATGATCCGCACCGGAATCACCTGTCCACGGAGCCAGAGCGACGCCGGCTCATCGGCCAGATCAAATCGCTCGGCGCGTCGCCGATACCATGGCTCGACACACATCAAGCCTGCAATGGTCACGATGCTCATCGCGTACGCGGTCCACAACAACAGAGTTGCCATCTCCAACGGTTGCCCGCCCAGCCGTTCATCATGCCCCGCTCGCACGAGTCCGATGACGATCAACAGCATCAACGCCAACAGGCAGGCCAGCGTGCGCATGTCGAGGCGACGACCGACGGCCGCCTGGCCCTTCGGCGTGACCGGGTTGATCTGCAAGAGCGGCTTGCCAAAAGGCTTCACGAGCGACGCCAGGGCGTGCGGCAAGAGCTCAAACGCCATGAAGAGCTGGAATCCCTGCCAAAAGAACGGAATGAACTGCCGTCTCCCCAGCCACAACATGGCAGCCATCAGGATGATCGACAAGACTATGGGAATCCCGAAGATCTCTGGCGGTCGCGGCGTGGGAAATGGGTTCCAGCCGAACCAGAGAAAGAAAATCGGGCACAACACATACATGAGCGGCGACAGGCCGTTCATCACCCAATGGCTCTGCGAGAAGAGCAGGCGGTGGTGCCACCGCAACCCGCGCCCGAAGGGTCCGAACTTCATAAAGAGGATTTGCAAACTGCCCCGGCACCAGCGATTCCGTTGGTCGTGTAAGACCGCATTGGATTCAGGGGCAAGTCCGACACTCAGCGGTTCATTGAGATACCGCGTTTTGTACCCCTTCGACAACAGCTTGACCGCCGTGGCTTGATCCTCAATGGCCGTGGCCGTCACGAACCCGCCGATCTCAAGGATGGCTTGCCGCCGAATCATGGCTGCCGACCCGCAATAGAAGGCCGCGTCCCACACGTCTCGGCCGGGCTGGATCACCCGATAGAAGAAATCTTGTTCATCCGGCAGGTATGGCGCCAGCCCCAAGTTTTTCCGCATGGGTTCGGCATTGTAAAACCCTTGCGGCGTCTGCACGATGGCCACCGTCGGATCGCGGAAAAACCCGATCGTGCGATAGATGAAATTCGGAAACGGCATAAAGTCGGCGTCCATCGACACAATGAACGGCGCCGTGGACACGGTCAAGGCGTGGTTGTGATTGCCCGCCTTGCGATCCCGATGGTCGGGGCGGGTCACATAGGTCACGCGATGCGCATCACACAGGTCATGGAGCCACCCTCGTCGCCCATCGTCTAGCACGAAGACGTTGAGCTTCTCCGATGGCCAGTCGAGCTGCTTCAGACCGAGAATCGTCTGCTCGAGAATTGCCCGTTCCTCATCATAGGTTGCCACCCAGACATCGACCGCCGGCAAGGTGCCAGGATCACGCGATCGCCACTCCCGCTCATAGCGGTCCGCTTCCGGCGTCCGGTCCGTCAGCCATGAGATCTGCCACAGCGTCACGAAGAACTCGCCGAAGGCGACGCATTCAAAGAGGGAGAACCCCCAGACCCACACGGCACCGCGGATCTCGTGGGGTCTCGCCTGGAACAGGAGGCCGGTACGCCAATCCAGATAGAGGAGGACCGCGGCGGCGACACTGAGGCACAGTCCTAACCGCACCCACCGGTGTTCGTCCGGGTGCACCGTGACGAGCACCAAGACGAGACCGGCGAGGCCGAGCAATATCGTGGTATGGAGCGTCGGCAAGAGCATGCGTGGCTCCTAGCGGGCGGGGGGAACGATCGCGGCAAAGGCCGACGACACGAAACCGGTCAGGGATGCCAGGCGCTGGCCGCTGAAGCGGCGATCGCCCGTGTGGTCAAAATATACCTTGGCCGAGCGACCGATTTGACAGACGCCCTTGGCGACCTGTTGCAAGCCATCAGGGTCGATCGCCACGGAGACCGTCATGGCCTCTTGGGTCCGGTGTGGCGTCAGCGACGCGGCCAGGCTCTCGCGGTTGACGACCGCCGATTGCCCACGAACCGCCTGAATGGTGCCAGGGATTTTCTGGTGGTTCCCGAGCAGCTTGACTTCGACCGTCTCGCCAATCTGCACGTCGTCATAGCGACGCTCGGGCACACTGGCCTCTACGAATGCATGCTGACAGTCCACCACGTCGGCCAGCGGGGCATTGCGCGCCACCACCCCGTCCGCTGCGATGTGGAGATTCCACACCACGCCAGCAATGGGAGCGTTCACGGTGTACGTCTGAATCGCGGCTTCGCGCCGCTGCTCCTCACCGAGCCGACTGGCGAGTTCTCGCTCGGTTTGCTGCATGCTCTCCCGTTCGGCCTTCGCCTCGATGACCCGAGCCGAGAGTTCATCGATCCGCTGTTGCGAATAGGAAGCGTCGCTATAGCCTTCGCCCAACAGGATGCCGTTTTTCGCGGCCGTGCGCTCAATGGTAAGCCGCTTCACCGATGTGGTGAACCGCTCCATGTCGAAGCGAGCTTGCTGGCTCGCCAGCAGCGCATCATCCAGGGCCGTTTGCGCAATCAGACCGTTGGCCGAGAGGATTTTGGCCCGGGACAACTCAATTTGCGTGCGTTCCATCACGGTTTTCGCCCGGTTCAAGTCCGCGGTGGTCTCGCCGATGAGCGTCTCGATGCGGGCAAGGGTGGCCTCGCGATGGAGCTGATTGCGGGCCTGCAGCTGGGTGCGCAAGGTCGACAGTGCGGCGATTTTCCGGTCGATGACCAGGGTCTGTTGCTGCGCTGCTGTCAGCTTCGCCTCCAGCTCAGCCCGCAAGCGGGTGTCCAGTTGGTGCGCTTCCACCACGAACAGGGCGTCATGCTGGGAGACTGACGTGCCAATTTTCGCCGAATTCGGTGTCACCACGCCATCAATGGGTGACCGAATGGTGATCAGGGGCGAGGTGACGGTGCCCTCAAGGCTGGTCGTGGTCCATACCTGTTCGTGGAAGAAGTAGCCCGCGGCCGTGAGGAACGCCAACGCCAGACCCAGCTTGCCAAGGCGCCACCCGTGCGGTGCACGCGTCGGCTGGTGAGCAGGGTTCTCATGCATGACGTCGACCGTCATCGCGTCCGCACCCATGACTTCGAGCGTGCTAGATGTGTGCATGTGACAATTCCCTTTTTAAGGAGAGAGGAAGAGAAGAGATTCTTCGGATGACATAGATATACAGCTTGTCGGAATTTCCCTGATAAACCTAAATTCATGTGTTGCGCTCGTGTCGCTTCTTCTGCTCAGGGTTTCCACGTCTAGAAGGTGGCAAGGAGGCTAGGGAGGGAGCGTCACACGGGTGAGCCATGAACGATAGGGGGCTTCATCCGTGTCTCTGGTGTCGTGGGGGCAACACCTCCCACCGTCAAATGTTCAGGCCAGGACACCGATGCGCTATGTTTTCATGGGTGCGGTGGCAAAGGCGTTCAACAGCACGTCATACGCGGGCTTTTTGTGGTACTGATCATCCAGGGGTAAGCTTCGCACCGGCAGACCGTCTGCACGACGCGCGAAATCAAC
>Ga0137407_10003379_pt1 | contig 10616 bp, 10 predicted proteins | sample CZOMad2_2_16fung_FD_108410 | JGI IMG/M metagenome (GOLD analysis project Ga0137407, IMG submission 108410) | Vadose zone soil fungal communities from Angelo Coast Range Reserve, California, USA - CZOMad2_2_16fungal (Illumina Assembly) | ecosystem: Environmental > Terrestrial > Soil > Vadose...
CTGACTTAGATCCGCGATTGTCCATTTGATTTTCATCAATCTTATGGCTTATTACCTTACATGAGTAATTAGTTCATCCACTTATAGCCTTTCGACTATAGCTTGGTACCATAAGCTTTAGGGTGTCCCCGGAGTTTGATAGTTTACACCCAATAAATGTTTACCCATAACATTTAGCAGGGTCTTCTTTCATATAATCAGTAGAGAAAATATGTATAAAAGATGAAATAAAAAGTACAGGTATAAACATAGAAACAGTTAATTGATCAAAAAGAAATTCTCAAGCTAAATTAAAATAATCGGATTGAATTCAATATCCTAAATTAATATAAATAGGATCATTACATATACCTACTTGATAAAAAGCGATTGAGCTTAATAAAGAGGAAATTATTAAACAACTACAAGTTACTATATGACTTCCACTTACTCCTATTTTTCTACCTAAAAATCCAGATACAAAAGAAGCTAATAAAGGTAAAAATAAAATAGCTAAAAACATAATTAATTAATTACAGAAATATTTCCTCTTAATCTAAAAAAAGCAACAATAATACTTAAACCTATAACAGATTCAGCTCCAGCTATAGATATAATAAAAATACTAAAAATTTGGCCTATACCATCATCAAAACTAAAACTAGCTATTAAAACTAGTAAAGTTACGGCAAGTAACATAATTTCTATAGCAATTATCATTAATATTATATTTTTACGATTTAAAATAAAACCTAATATACCTATTAAAAAGATTATTATTGACATATTCATATTTTAAGAAATTATTGTAATTAATCCTTTTGGTACCTGTATTAAATTATTATTAATAATATTCTATATATCATTATAATAATCATAATAATTATAATTATAATTATAATTATAATTATATAATAATAAATTTTAAAAATTTAATTTTTATCATTTAGAATTAAACAAAACAAAAAACGCGCTGCGCGCCACAACAAAACAAAAAACAAAACAAAAACAAAAAACAAAACAAAAACAAAAAAAAATTTTTTTTTTTTAAGTATAAATTAAATCAAATTAAAGTAAATTAAACTTACTTAAAGTTAATTAAATTAAAGTAAATTTAACTAAATTTAACTAACAGTGATATTATTTTTTTCTTAAAAGAATTTTGTAATTTATTCCTCTTTAAAAAAGAGTATTTGTATTTGTATAAATATTTGAATTTGAATTTGAATTTTTTTTTTAATAAAAATAATTTAAATAATTATTAAATTTTTCAATTATAAAAATTTGTTAGTCTAAATTAAAAAAAAAGACCCGGATAAATAAATAATTTATATATAAAATTAATAGTCCGGAGTAAATACTAAATAATAGCTTTTCATAATAGGGGATAAAAATTAAAATAAGAATTAATTGTTAGTATTAGGACATATCTTCATCATTAATTATAGAATTAGGATCATTAGAAGAGATATTACTATCAATATCCATAGGTATACTTTGACTTTGGGTAGATGATATATTATTATCAATATCCATAGGTATACCTTCAGTAGATGAGCTATTATTAGCCATTATTGTAGAGGTATCTGAAAAGTAATCTTCGTCTCCACTTATAGTACTACTACTATCCATACTTTGAGCAGTTTCTGAAGGAGAAGAAACAGTACTATCAATACTGTGAGAAATCTCAGCTGTAGAAGCTATATTATTATCAGTCACATTAGAAGATCCAGATGAGTTGGCTTGGTCTATATTAACAATATAAGTCTTAGCTGTACCAAATGTATTAGAAGGTATAGCATCATGAGAAGTTCCAGAGATAGAAGCTATATTATTATCAGTCACATTAGATGTGGTAGAACTAGTACTTAAAGAATTATTAATTTCTTGAAGTGTATTATTTGTAGAAACTCCATATTCTTGAAAAGCTTGTTCAGAATAAACATGCTTTCCACTAAATACCTCAGGTTTAGGATTATAATGCTCACCATCTTTAGGGATTACATTACCTAAGTTATCTCTGTCTAAATCCAGATATTCTCAATGTCCTTCATTTCGACTAGGATGATAGACATTTCCATCAGCACCATAGAAACCAGCTTTTGTATTAGCATCTTCATATACTGGATAAAATTTGTCACTACTGGCTGTTTCACTTCATGCTCATGCTTGACTTTCTCAATTTGTATCATTATATGTTCCTCAAGATTTATTTTCATTATTACTATTATTATTTGTATTAATTACTTTAGGATTTGCATTATTAGTTCCTTCCGATGGCGCAGCCCCTTTGTTATTACTTTCCTGAGTTGTTGTATTAGTTATTTCCGTATTACCTAAGTTAGATTCTATAGTATTTGTGGAACTAGAACTAGAACTAGGACTAGAATCAGTTGGATTAACTGACTGAGTTTCTAATACAGAGCTAGAAGGATTCCCATTACCTACTGACTCCATTTTAGAAATTTTAATATTTGAATTATCCTCCATAATAGATGGTTTTCAATCATCAAAGTTACCTAAAGTCATTCTATCCCAAGAATTATTAAGAATGTTATCCATTAAATTGTAGTACATAATACTAATATTAGACATATCCGAAGATTCAAGTAAATTACAAATTCAACTTATTAAAAAGGTAATTAAAAAATGTCAAATAAAATATTTAAATGGATGATTTATCAATAAATGCATTCTCTTTAATTCAAATAACAGTATAAAAACCTTAATTGATTTGAAAATTAATATAATATTTAAAACAATTTTGTTAATAATATTACCAATAGGAATAATTATTCCCATTATTAACTTGAAAATTGTTTTTTGGAATTTAATAATTTTTTTAAAATAAGAACTAGAATAAATTATTAATAATTTTTTTTTAATTCAAATAATCATTTTATGTAATCAATTATTATCATTATTATTAAAATTATTAGTATTAGTATTATTATTATTATTATTTGTAGTATTATTTGATTCTTTTGAATTATTATTAATTTTACTAATATAAAATTTAAAGAAAGCGATAGTAATATTAATTAATAGAATAATTAAAATTAGTATAACTAATTTTATAATCATTGTCATTATCATTATCATTATTGAAATTATTGTAATTGTAAATGCTGTCATTTGTTTAATCTTTGTTTTTATACAGAACTTCAACAATATACTGTTGAAAACAAAAAAATTCATACTACATCGACAAAGTGTCAATAAATTATTGCAGCTTCCAAACCCTGATGGTGTGTATCGGTAACATGGTAATTTATTATCCGATAAAACCCCACCAACAGCAAAAGTGTTCCAATTACTACATGAATACCGTGTAATCCTGTGGAAGCAAAAAACAAAGAACCATATATTGAATCGGCCATTGTAAAGCTACATCCACTATATTCATAATATTGTAAACCTGTAAATATTATAGCTAATATTATAGTTATTATTACTCCTCATAAAGCATCTTTTCTTTTCCCTTGCATTAAAGCATGATGTCCATAAGTTATAAAACCACCTGAACTTACTAATAAGAAAGTATTAAGCATTGGTATAGAATAAGGATCTAAAGGAGTGATACCTGCGGGTGGTCATACTCCTCCTATCGCTATACTAGCACTTAAACTAGAATGGAAGAAAGCTCAAAATACACTTAAAAAAGCAAATATTTCACTTATAATAAATAATAAAAAACCTATAACAAATCCTCTTTGTACTTCTTTGGTATGATCCCCATTGTAAGTACCTTCGGATATTACATCTCTAAATCATAAGACCATAGCACCTAGAGTTAAATAAAACCCTAAGTCTAATAGAAAATCACCATAATTGAATCCGTGCATATACATAATTGCACCTAACATTAGACTCAATAATGAGAAACTTACTGAGATTGGTCAAGGAGAGGCTGAGACTAAATGAAAAGGAAAACTTTGATAACTGTTTCTAGTTATTAAAATAATTTGGTTTATTGTCATATAAAAATAATTATATAATAAAAACTCAAGTGGTTATAGTAATAAAAATATTTGTTAAAGATTTTTATAAACCACCTGATTACTAAAGTTGATATTTAAGAATTTTATTTTAATTTAAGAATACTTTGAAATTATTACATAATAAATAGTCCAATAATTTATATCTATTTATATATATATATATATATTTATATATATTTATTTTTATATAATTATTAAATTTCTATATAGTGGATGTATATATATTTATATATTTATATATATTTCTATATTTATATTTATATATATTTTGTGTATATATATATTTAGCTATTAATTATTTTCATTTAATTTAATATATAACTTAAAATAAAAGACATGATCACTTATAAATAAGAATTTATAATTTTAGTTGCTTCGAGTGTATTAGATAACAAATATAATATATATATTTTTTATATAATATAAATTAATATTAATATTAATATTTATACTAATATATAATAAATTCTGAGAATTTAATTTTATATTATATTAAATTATATTAAATTATATTCTATTTATTAATTTGTGTCATTTTTTGCATAATAAAATAAATATTGTAAATTGGGTTATTATTATTATATAATATATTTATATATTCTATTTATATAATAATCATCATATATTTGTGAGGTTTTATATTATTAAGATACTTTTTTAATATATATATTAATAAGTGCCACTAATACTCTTTTATATATATTTATATATATAGTATTATATATACATCTCGATATACCTATCCATATATATATCCATATATATATAAATATCCGTATACTTATCCCTATTATTATACCTATACCTATACCTGGTATAGAGGAATTTTTCCTGATTATCTTAATGAATTTTGAATAGGTAATATTATTAATAGAGATTTTATTAGAAAGGGGTCTACAGTATCTAAATTGTATATTTCATTAGAAAATGATTTTGCTGATATTTTTATATAAATTAGATAATATTAATATAGATAAAGAGGAATTAAATAATATAGAACCAGTATTAAATATTATTGGTAGATTATTAGGGATTAGTAAATAAGGTATAACTAGAAAAGGTAATAGTGTATTATTATCAAGTTTAAGAAGTGAATTAAAAAGTATAGGTTTAGCAAAAAGAGATATTGTGAAAATAATTTCAACTATATTAATGTGAAGTAAATCTGATTTAATTTTGGATAAAAAGAAAAGAGAATCTAAAAGTAAAATTAAATGGTATAGATGAAGATTAGGTATTAAAATTAATTGAATTAAGTTCTAGAACGATTGTGAATTTAGATAATAATAGTCTCTCAGAATTAATGGTATTCATTAACAGAATATCAATTTATAATGAGGAAGATTTAAATAAGATAATTATATACAAATTGAATAAATTAATCTTATCATTTGAGAGAACAGTTAATTCAACTAAACAAGAATTTTATAAAAAACGACAGTGAGTTGTTAGAGATATGACTGTGGAAAGAGATACAAAAGATTAAAATGACGAATTGAAAATTTTTAATAAGTGATCTAAATTAGATAGTATAAAATACTTTATGAATAAGTTAGATGTTATAACTTAATTAGTACCTTCTAAATTATTGTACTTAGTTCTATTATTTCGGAACGAGAGAATAAAAATATTGAGAAACTAACAAGTCCAGTTTCTTCATTATAATATGATAGAAAATCTATGGAAAATATAAATATAATTAGATAATTAGAAGTACATAAATTTAAGGAGGATGTTAAATTAGATAGTATTAAAAAATTAGAATTAATAGGAAAATGAATTAATGGTAAGGAAATTAATTTAATAGAATCATCGAATAGAAAAAAAATGCATATAGAAAGAATAAGTAAATTTGATACTGCTTTTATTAAACCATTAAGTAGTATTATTTATGATATTTTAAATGATAATAAATTGACTCTAGATGAAAAGCAATTGGCAATTGAAAAAACAAGTTTAAATTCTGATTTAAATTGATTAAATATGGAAGGCTTAAATAAAGTATCAGTTAAAAATATTATTCTTCAAGATATTAAAAAAAAAATAAATAAAGGATTAATGATTGTTATAAGTCAATATAAAAAAAATAATTATAGAGAATAGAAAAAATTAATTAATGAAAATGATTTTATTAATAAGAGAGAAGGAAAGTGTATTCATGTGATATTATTATTAGGAAATAAAAATGTTATAAATAGTTGTTTTAAATTAATTAAAGATATTTTAAGTAAAACTAGAAATAATAAGCAAAGTGGACGAACAAATAAAATATTCTGTTTAAAGTTGCAGATAGATTATTAAAATTAGTTAAAATAGGTTAGATTAGAATAGAAAAGGAAAGAAAAGATAAGGATAAGGATAATAATCTTAATATTATAAATATAGAAAATAAAGACGTTAGAAACATCTTGAAATTGTGGAGTTATGAACAAATACAATCAGTTATAAAGGATTTTAAAGAAATAGATAAATCTTTATTAGGTGCTTCATTTATAGAATTAATATTAAAAAATACTAATATTATTACTGAAATACTTTAAAAATATAATGGTAAAACTAATATTTATTTAGCTATGAGCGAGGATTTTCTACATAAAGTAAGTATTTCCAGTATAAATGTTACTCAGTTACCTATGTTAACTATACCTAGAAGTCCAGAGGGCGCGTAGCGCGTTAAATATTTACCTTATATATTACCAGAAATAAGTCATATTTATAATCCTTTTGATACTGTTGTTAAACCTAAATATGATCAAAGAGAGTTAAGTATTAGTTCGCCGTTAATTAATAATTGTGTAAATTATTTAAATTCTATTAAATTTAAAATTAATAAAGCTGTTTTATATTTTGTTATTAATAAATGAAATAATAAAGATAGTAAATTATTAAAGAATTTAAATAGAGAAATTGTAATTGATAAAAATGATTCTAAAGAAGGCGCTACGCGGCCAACAAAAATGATTTCTTAATAGTAACCATTTATTATTACAGAATATTTTAAGTATAGCTTAGTTATATAGGAATCATGAATTCTATTTACCAATGTTTTGTGATTTTAGAGCTAAATTATATACACATAATTATATTTTATCTTCTCAAGGAAATGATTTAAGTAGAGCTTTATTATTATTTTCTAATTGTTAAATTATTAATGGCGCGCAGCGCGGTAAGGAAACTTTGAAAGTATACTTTGCGAATTTAGCAGGATTTGAGAAATTACCATGGAATGATAGAATAACTAAAAGTACCGAATTATTTGAACATTATTTAGATTTATTTTATAATAATAAAGATAAATTCTATGAAGCTCTAAGTCTTGTAAGTGAACCTTATAAATTTATTAATATATTTATAGCTAAGGAAAAATTTTTTATTTTTTGAATTTTCATTCTATTTAAAAAATAAATTTATACATATAGATATACAAATACATATACCTATACATAAACATACATATATAAATATACATATATATATCTCAAATATATGATATATAGCATATACCTATCTTAATAATATATTATATGTAATAAATATTAAATACTAATAATACTAATAATACTAAACTCGCAATACTAATAATAATAATATATATAAAAAATGGGGATAAAATTTAAATTAAAAATTAATCAATAATAGAATAACCACTTGTAACTGTTACACTATAAGCACCTCTTCTACTTTTCCCATGAATTCTAGATAAATTTACTAATTTAGCATTATTTCTTGTTAAAGATCCTCTTTGAATTTCTCTATTTCTAACTCTTTGATAGTATCTTTGATTCATAAATCTACCTGCTAATCTTAATTTAATACCAGTAAGAACTGAAGGTATAATAGGATTCATTTTTCTTGTTCTAATTTTTAATTTAGTAGCATTAATATTATAACCAATACGGAATATAAATTGTCTAATTAAATTATATTTAGTATAATTTACAATAAATCCAATAAGATTAACAAAAACAGTACTATCCAATTGAGGAGCATATAATCTTATAAATTCTAATTCTATCCGTTGTTTTAAATGCTTACTTAAGCTGTTACCTAAATTACATAATTGTTCATTATTTAATAATAAAAATTTAGAATAAAATTTAGACTTTAAAATTCTTTTTTTAGTATCCGGAGATCAAAAAAACCAAACTTGAATTTTAATTTTTTTATGAGAAATAAGGAAAATAGGAGTACTAATAGAACCACACATTTTATGAAAGGAATAATGTAAAACAGAATAAATATTTTGAATTTTTAGAAAATTATTTTTTTTATTAAAACTATAAACAACCTTAGAATTTTCAGCTAAGTTACTATTATATCTAGTTATTGATTTTATATAATTATGTGTTTTAAATATTATTTCTCTTTTTACTTCTTGAACTGTAGGCTGTAGTCAACTAGGAAGAGAATAATTAAATTTTTTTTTATTTTTATTAATTAAACTTTTATTCTTTTCTTCATAAATAAAATTATCAATAGTATCACCTAATCTTTTTAATACAGGGATTTTAATATGCGCTTTGCGCGGTAAATTGTTCTCACTATCATTTTTTAATGCTAATATTTTATCTTCTTTAGTTATATATATTTTTTTAATTTTTATTTTTTTAAAAAAAAATTTAGATAAATCAGTTACATAGTAATCGTAATACTCTAAACCTTTTTCATGTCTAGCCATATCCTTTTCGGCTCTTATATTAATCATTTTCTGTATATTTATTATAGTATCTATTTTAAAATCAGGTAAATTTCCTAAAGGGAATTCTTTTTTTAATAAAGGAAGTGCTATTAAACGACTTATTTTATCATTACTTTCTGGAGTGATTTTTGTATGCTTGTAGTTATTATTCATAATTCATTATAAATTTTTTATATTAATATGTGACAAAACTAAATTTTTTTATAATTTGTAGTTATTTTATTTATATTTAGTAATTATTAGCAATTCAATTATTATTTGTACCTAATTAATTTATATTATATAAATTTTATTTATTATATAAAGATATTTAATTATTTGAATAATCAATTATTTTTAACATTATAATACTATTTATTTTTTAATTTTTATTATTTATTTTTATTTATTATAGTTGTAATTGTAAGAATTGTTACAGATAGATAAATATTTTACTCTATTTATCTTCTTCTTTTATTTTGGTTTTATAATTATATATTAACTAACTAATTAGATAATAACTAATATCTATTAAAGAATTTGTACTATTTTTAATATAATATTTTTTTATAAGTTTTTATTTTTCAAAAGAATAAATTGTATTTAATTAACAATAGTAGCTAATAAAACCTCAAACAAATAGAGAGTAATTAAATTAATATTTATTATTTCATAAACATACAAATATATCTGCTTAGTTCTATTTAATCTATCCACTGATAAATAATTGTATATAAATACAATATATAATATATATTATATTATATTATAATCTATATAAATTCTGTTAATTTAATTATAAATTATATATACTAAAATCAATTAAAATTGGTTTAGTTCCAATTAAGAATTAATTATAAATTAAGGTGCGAAGCGCGGGGAGAATGGGGGTAATAAAAATAAAAAAACAAAAATTTTTTTTTTGTAAGTAAAATATTTGAGTATATATTTATATATGCATATACTTATATATAAGTATAAACAACTAATTGATTATAAATTAATTAAAAATTAAATAATATAAAAATATTTATGTATAAAGTTAAAACTAAAACCATAATTATTAATATTCCATTTAATATTATATAAGATTGTTTAATTTTTCTACGTAATTCAATAAATTTTGCTATTTTAGGATATTTTTTTTCTAAATTTAAATAAATTATTAATTTATCTCCATAAATAGTAGCTATAATTGAGAATAAACTTATTAAAATAAAGGTTGTTCCACTTATATGAATAAGTGCCCATTTTTGGTTAAAATCTAATGTTTCAATAAATTGTCAATATTCATCTATAAATTTAGAACTTAAACCTTCATCAATACTTCAGTTACTTAAATAATTATATAAACTTTCTCATTTATCATTACTCTCTGAAAGTTTATTACTAAATTCGGTACCTTTCTGAATTAATTCTTCACCTTTAATTATTTGTTCTTCATCTGTAAGTTTATTATTATTAATAATAATATCACTACTTAAGTTATTTAAATTATCGCAATCTGGTTTTATTTCTTTAAATTCAGTGTTTATTTCCAAACTGGGGGTGCCCATTAATTTGGCTTTAATTTTTTTAGCTAAAACACTTTCATATTTTTTTAAATAAAAAGCATTTCTTTCTTGTTTACATTTAAATTTATCTTGAATACCAGTATCAGTATGATTGTATTTTGTACCATATACTGCTATTAAAAAGGAGCTTATACTAATTGCTTGTATTAATTGTGTTATTTTTTTTTTCATTTTTATATATATTATTATAAATTAATATGTGACAAAACTAAATTTTTATTTTTTTTTTTTAATTATTTTATTTTATTTAGTAATTATTATCAATTCAATTATTATTTGTACCTAATTAGTTTATATTATACAAATTGATATTTATATAAAGATATCTAATTATTTGAATAATCAATTATTTTTAACATTATAATAATTTTTATTTTATTTTAA
>Ga0137407_10003380_pt1 | contig 10616 bp, 13 predicted proteins | sample CZOMad2_2_16fung_FD_108410 | JGI IMG/M metagenome (GOLD analysis project Ga0137407, IMG submission 108410) | Vadose zone soil fungal communities from Angelo Coast Range Reserve, California, USA - CZOMad2_2_16fungal (Illumina Assembly) | ecosystem: Environmental > Terrestrial > Soil > Vadose...
AACTCCATCTCGGGCGTGATCTCGCCGCGTCGCGCGTAGTGCATCTGGGTGACGCACCGGCCCGGGCTGGCCCGGAGCGGCCGGCGCACGCTCGCGAATCTCACACCGCCGAGGGCGGGATTTTCGTCCCGGCTCCGACGGTACGCTGACGACGGGCCGGGCAGCTCCTGGACGTCGCCGCGCCCGAGGATCCAGGGGAGCCTGAGGGGGCTCAGGCCCCGCTTCAGATCGAGGTCGGCGCTGGGATCGGTGTAGGGGCCGCTCGTGTCGTAGAGGCGGAGCGGCGGATTGCCGCCGGACAGCGCGATCTCGCGCATCGGGACGCGGAGGTCGGCACGAGATCCGGTGACGTAGACCTTGCGGGACGCCGAATGCGACTGGGACATACGGAGCCTCCCTTCGCTGGCATTAACCAGTTCAGGTTCATGCGGTCGGCGGCGGTGAGCCGCCCTCTCAGCCCGGTTCCCCGAGCTCCCGCGTTTACAGCCCGTGGGCGAGCGCCTTGCTGCCAGCGCAAAGACTACCCTCGAACCCGGCGACGATCAAGTCGACGCCGATGGCCGGAATCGTGTCGTTCGCGCCGCCGCGCTCAGCGAATACGCCAGCTCTTGTCGACGTAGCGATGCCCGTCCACGTCCGAGACCTGGATCGCGGCGCGATAGGCGCCGGACTCCACCGTGTGGACGCGTGTGTCGACCGCGATCTGCTCGGCGTCGGGTCCGTTCTCGAGAGCCTCGGCGAGAACCCGGCCGTCGAGGGCGCCGTCCTCGGGGATGCCGAGCAGGGCCAGGATCGTCGGCGTCACGTCCACGTTGCCAACGGGCGTTCGAACCGTCGCGCGCTTCTTGAAGTCGACGCCCCACGCGATGCACGTGTTGCGCACGTTCCACGGGCTCATGCTTCCGTGGTCGCTGGGGTAGAGCTTCGCGCCGCCGCTGATGCTCGCCAGATCGGTCCCGGGCACGCCGAACGCGTTTTGGCGCGACGTCCAGGGAAAGGTGAAGAGCAGATCGGGAGCGCGCGCGGTGTTGGCGACGTGGATCAGCTCGAGCGAGAACGTTCCCTCGAGAGCGCCTCGCGCGTCGCCGGCCGCCCGGCCTGCGGTGAAGACGACGCCGCCCCACTCGCGGGACTGGACGAAGCGCGCGATCGCCGCGATGCGATCGGGCTCGTGCCCCTCGACGTGAACCGCGACCGCCTGGCCGCTGCTGGCCAGGACCACGTCGCTGGAGTCCGACCCCTTCAGCCCGGCTTCGATGAGCGCGCCGGCGACGTCGACGCCGCTCACGTTGGTGGTGAACCCGTGGTCGGAGACGACCAGCACATCGGTCGACGGGGTCAACCCGCGGTCGTCGAGCGTCGTCAGCACGCGCGCGATCTCGCGATCGTCGTTGGCGAGGGCCTCGAGCGAGGACGGCGAGCCCACACCGAGGTGGTGCTGGCTGTGGTCCGGCTCGGTGAGCCAGTTGATCACGACGTCGGGCGCCAGCTCGGGCAGCACGTACTCGCGCAGCACCTGCTGTGTCCACGTGACCACCGCGTCGTACCGGGGAAACGCGCCCCTCGCGGGCGCCGGACCGAACTTCGCGAGGATCGCCCCGCTCACGTCCGCGGGCCACGCCACCAGCTTGCCCGGGTCGAAGGCGCCGTTGACGAGCACGCCGATCCCATGCGGCGCCCTGGGATTGGTGAGCAACGCGCTGCCGGTCGAGCCCGAGCTGACGCTCGCCAGGCGCAGCCCGCGCGCGTGAAGGCGCTCGCCGAGCGTCTCGGTGAGCACGAGTCGTCCGCCGGTGGCCTGGTCGAGCTCGAGCAGCCTGCGGTGGTTGCCGGTGTCCAGCGCCCGGCGCGAATCGACCGCCGCCGCGTACATCTGATTTCCCAGGATGCCGGTCGAGCCCGGATGCATGCCCGTCCCGATCGCCGCCGCGTTGACGCGCGTCACGGTCGGAAAGACCGAATGGCTGTTCGTGAAATCCACGCCCTCGGACCGCAGGCGGCAGAGCGTCGGCGTGAGCTCGGCAGTGATGGCGTCGGGCCTGAGCCCGTCGACGACGAACACGATGACGAACCGTCCGCCTTTCGGCATGGGGGCCTATGCTAGCGCGCCGCGGAGAGGATTGGTATCATCCCGAATCACCATGAAAATCTGCTTCTTCCACCTCATGCCGTACCGGTTTCTGCCCGAAGACTTCGAGCGGAAGTACCGATCGGTCTGGGTCGACGTTCCGCACCATCTCTACGACGCCGAGAAGACCCGGGGGCTCTATCACGAGTTCCTGGACGAGCTCGAGTTCGCCGAGCAGCAGGGCTTCGACGGCCTGTGCGTCAACGAGCACCACAACAACGCCTACGGGCTCATGCCGTCGCCCAACTTGATGGCCGCCGCGCTGACGCGTCGAACGTCGCAGGCGGCGCTCGTCGTGCTCGGCAACAGCCTGGCCGCTTACAACCCGCCGCTGCGCGTGGCCGAAGAGTTCGCGATGCTCGATCTGCTCTCGGGCGGCCGGCTCGTGGCTGGTTTCCCCGTCGGCACCTCGATGGACATGAACTTCGCGTACGGGATCAACCCGGCCACCCTGCGCGACCGGTACTACGAGGCGCACGACCTGGTGATGCAGGCGTGGACGCGGCCTGACGTCTTCGCGTTCAACGGCAAGTACACGCAGGTCCGCTACGCCAACATCTGGCCTCAGCCGCTCCAGAAGCCGCACCCGCCCGTGTGGATCCCGGGTGGCGGCAGCGTCGAGACGTGGGAGTGGACGGCCAAGCTCGACTACGTCTATTGCTACCTCTCGTACTTCGGCTACAAGCGCGGCCGGGCCACGATGGACGGATTCTGGGAGGCGAGCGCGCGGGTCGGCGCCGACGACAATCCGTTCCGCGCCGGGTTCCTCCAGCTCGTCTGCGTCTCGGAGACCGACGCGCAGGCCGAGCGAGAATACTTTCCGCACGTGCACTACTTCTATCAAAAATGCCTGAACGTCTGGGAAGGCTTCGCGGAAGCGCCTGGCTACCGGACCGTCAAGACGGTGCAGAGCGGCAGCCGCGCCCAGGTGGGCGCCGCGGCGCGCAAGGCCCGCCAATCGCTCGACTGGGGCCAGTACGTGGACCAGGGCTACATCATCGCCGGGAGCCCGCAGACGGTCCGCCAGCAGCTCACCGAGTGCATTCGTAGCCTGCGGGTGGGCCACCTGATGGTCCTGCTCCAGATCGGCAGCATGCCCAAGGAGCTCGCGTTCAAGAACACCGAGCTGTTCGCGAAAGAGGTCATGCCGCACGTGCGCGACCTCTGGCCCGGCTACAAGGACCGCTGGTGGCCGTCGGGCGCTCGCAACGGGTCCTGATGCCCGACGAGCGAAGGATCGAGATCCGGGGCGGCGCGGTGACCTTCAAGGTCCTCGCCGCCGGGCGCGGGGCTCCGCTGGTCTATTTCCACTCGTACCACGAGCGCAGCGCGTGGTCGCCGTTCCTCGACCTCCTGGCCCGGTCCTTCAGCGTGTACGCGCCCGCGCACCCGGGTGTGGCGGGCTCGGCCGGCATCGAGACGCTCGAGGACCTCCTCGATCTCACGCTCGCCTACGACGAGCTCCTCGGCGCGCTCGGGATCGAGCACGCGCATCTGGTCGGCCACTCGTTCGGCGGCATGGCGGCTGCCGAGATCGCCGCGGTGTTTCCCGCCCGCGCGCGGAGCCTCACCTTGGTCTCGCCCCTCGGCCTCTGGCGCGACGACGCGCCGTCGGCCGACATCTTGATCTTGCCCGCGGACGAGCTCGCGGGCGTCCTCTGGCGCGACCCGGCCTCGCGCGTTGCCCTGGACTGGGCCGTGGGCTCCGGTCGCGACCCGGACGACATCGCCGCTCAGGTCGAGTCGCTCCAGCGCCGGTCCTCGATGGCGAAGTTCGTGTGGCCGATCCCCGACAAGGGGCTCCAGCGGCGTCTGCATCGGATCGCCGCCCCGACGCTCCTCGTCTGGGGCGACGGCGACCGCGCGAATCCGGTGATCTACGCCGAGGAGTGGCAGCGGCGGGTCAAGGGCGCGGCGCTGCGTCTGCTCCCGGGCGGTCACATGATCCTGCACGAGGCGCCGGAGTCGGCCGCGCGCGCCGTCGTGGAGTTCGCCGGCCCGTGACCCTTCTCGTCGGCAGCGCCTTCGTCACGGGCGGCGGCTCTGGAATCGGACGCGCGATCGCTCAAGCGCTCGCCTCTCAGGGCGCGGCCGTGGCGGTCATGGATCTCCTGCCCGAAGGCGGCAAGGACACCGTCGCCGCCATCGCGACGAAGGGCGGACGCGCCACGTTCGCGCACGGCGACGTGAGCCGATGGGACGACGTCGACCGGGCGATCGCGGCCGCGGTGCGCGAGCTCGGCCCCCTCGGCATCATGGTCAACGCGGCCGGCGTGCTCGACGGCTACGCGCCGGCCGATGAGATCGGCTCCGCGCTGTGGGAGCGCGTCATCGGCATCAACCTCACCGGCACCTTCCACGGCGCCAAGCGCGCGCTGGCCGAGATGCTTCCGCTCGGACGCGGCCGCATCGTCAACATCGCCTCGGTCGCCGGATTGGTCGGCTCGGGCGGCGGCGCGGCGTACACCGCCTCCAAGCACGGCGTGGTCGGTCTGACGCGCCAGCTGGCGATCACGTACGCCGGGCGCGGCGTCACGGTCAACGCGATCTGCCCCGGCGCGATCCAGACGGGGCTTCGCGACAACTCGACGCGGATTCTCGGCGCCGATGCCCCGGTGATGCGCGGGGTCGGCGGCGACGAGGCGGCCGTGCGCGCGATCACGCCGGCGGGCCGTCGCGGCACGCTCGACGAGATCGCGGCGGCCGCGTGCTACCTCGCGAGCTCGGAAGCGGACTACGTCACGGGCTCGACGCTCGTGGTCGATGGAGGATGGACAGCGCGATGATCAAGCGATTCCACGTGCTCTACGTCGGCCAGGTGGATCTAGAAAATATCGGACAGCAGGGGACGCCGGCCAACTCGCGTCGTTACGACAACGACAAGCTGAGCGAGCCCTTCTTCTCGGCGCGCGACGTCGCCCAGCTGATGGATGAGCTCGGCTATTACGCCTTGTGGACGGCCGAGCATCACTTCCAGCGCGAAGGGTACGAGGTCTTCCCGAACCTCGTCCAGCTCTCGCTGTGGCTCGCCACCCAGACGCGGCGACTCAAGCTCGGGTGCGCCTTCAACGTGCTCCCGATGTGGCATCCGATCCGGCTGGCCGAGGACTACGCGATGGCCGACATCGTCACCGACGGCCGCGTGATCATGGGCGTCGGCCGGGGATACCACTCTCGAGAAGTCGAGTCGTTCGGCGCGCCCGTCATCGACCAGGCGGCGAACCGGGAGCTGTTCGAGGAGCAGGTCGACCTCATGCTGAAGTGCTTCAACGCCGAGTCGTTCGATCACCACGGCAAGCGCTACGAGTGTCCGCCGCCCGTCGAATATCGCGGCTATCAGCTCAGCGAGATCACGTGCGTCCCGCGGCCCAAGCACCTGCCGGTCGAGGTCTGGATGCCGATCGCCAGCAGCAAATCGATCGACTACATGGCGAGCAAGAACTTCAAGGCGATGGTGACACTCAACGGCGAGAAGATCCTCGACGACGTGGTGAAGGCCTATCGCGATGCCTGCGCGAAGTACGGGCACCCCAAACAGCTCGGCGAGGACATGATCTGGGGCGCCGGGCTCTACCTGGCCGACACGCGGGAGGAAGCCAAGCGCAAGGTCGAGCCGTCGCACGACGAGCGCTACAAGTGGTTCGCGCCGTTCGGCTTCGTGCGCTACGCCGACGAGCACGGGCGCACGTGGGGCACGCCCGGCGCGCCCGCGCGGGTGCCGTCGCTCGCCGACGGCATCCAGCAGAAGGCGTGGTTCTGCGGCCCGCCCTCGCACGTGATCGACGGGATCAAGTCGGTCGCGGCCAAGTATCCCGGGCTCGAGGACTTCATGATCCATTGGGCCGAGGGACTCTCGGCGAAGGAGTTCAAGGAGCAGCTCCGCTGGTTCGCGCGTGACGTGATGCCCGCGTTCCAGACTCGGTAGCCTCCGGCGACGACCGCGTCCCGCATCTATACCCCACCGGGGTATGTTTCCCTCGGGGGAAACCCCCAAGGGATGGTATTTTTTCTTTCCATGCCCTCGTGCCTGTGGTAGGAATACCCCCGAGGGAAATCAGGGCTCGGGTCACCATTACGAGGCAAGGAGGCACTATGGCGAAGGGGAAGAAGGCGTTCGGCGGCTACTCGATCAATTTCAAGGGCTGCAAGGACTCGGCCGAGTCCATCTTCGGCGGCTCGCCGATCGGGCCGTCCGAGATGACGAAGAAGATCTGGGCCTACGTGAAGCGCAAGAAGCTGGCCGGCAAGAAGTAGAAGTCCCGCGTCCTCTGCGGTGACGGGCGGCTTGCGTTCGGCAAGCCGCCCTTTGTTTTTTCCGGGCGAGATCTCAGCGCGGGATCTTGTCGAGCGCGTCGATGACGAGATCGGGGCGCACGCCGAGCTCTTCCTCCGGCGCCCCCGTCCGGTTGCACCAGGCGACCTGGTAGCCGAACGCTTTCGCCCCCGCGACGTCCCAGCCGTTCGAGGACACGAAGAGAAGCTCGCCGGCGGGCGCGCCGAGCATGTCGGGGCCGAGCGCGTACACGAGCGGTGAGGGCTTGTAGGTCTTCACGCGGTCGACGGAGATGACGTGCTCGAGCAGGGGGGTGAGGCCGCTCCCGGCGACCGCGGCCGCCAGCATCGACGGCGCGCCGTTCGAGAGCACCGCGCGCGGGCGCCCCGCGAGTCGCCCGAGGGCGGCCTTCACCTCGGGAAAGCAGGCCAGCGAGAGGTAGGCTTCCATCAGGCGCCGGACCTGAGCCTCCGTCGCGGTGAGCCCGAGCCGACGGATCGTGTAGCGGAGGGCCGCTTCGGTCACGACCCAGAAGTCGGCGTACCGGCCCATCAACGCCCGCAGCCACGTGTACTCGAGCTGCTTCTGTCGCCACATCGTCGAGAGCGCCACCGGATCGGGCGTGATCTCTCGGCCGGCTTCGACCACCGAGTGAACGTCGAAGAGCGTGCCGTAGGCGTCGAAGACGTAGCCGCGGACCGGGCTCACCGCGTGTACGTCATGCGCCGAGTCCGGGCCGGGCGCCTGGGCGCCTGACTCGGCTCGGGTGCCGCGTCCAGTCCCGCCTCGACGAAGCCGTACTTCAGGAGCTTCTTCGCGTCGAGGAACGAGGAGGTCCGGGTGCGCGAGCCGAGCACGATCATGATGAACTGCTGCCCGTCGCGCCACGCCGACACGGCCAGGTTGTAGCCGGCCTCGAGCGTGAACCCGGTCTTGAGCGCCTGCACCCCCAGGGGGTCGTTGAAGAGGGGAATGTGGCGCGCGTAGACCCGTCCCCGGTACACGAACGTCTGCCCGCCCAGCATCGGCCGCGATGCCGGGTGATCGCGGAGCAGCCGGGCGATGAGCTGGGCGAGGTCGCGGGCGTTGCTCCGCTGGGCCGGGTCCGGCAGGCCGTGCGGGTTGGCGAACCGTGTGGCGTGCAGGTCGAGCTCCTGCGCCTTGGCGTTCATGCGGCCGACGAAGCTCCACTCGTCTCCGGACAGTCGCTCGGCCAGCGCGGTCGCCGCGTCGTTCGCCGAGGCGATCGCCACGCCCTCGAGGAGGACGTGCAGGGGCACCATCTCGCCGGCGCGGAGCCCCATTCGGGCTCGGGGTGTCAGGGAGGCGTAGCGGCTCACCGGAACCAGCTCGTCGAGCTCCGCGCGTCCCGCCTCGATGTCTTCGAACGCCAGATAGAGCGTCATCAGCTTCACGAGGCTGGCCGGCGCTCGCTCTTCTTCCGGATTCTTGGCGAAGAGCGTGCGGCCCTCCGGGTCGAGGAGCAGCACCGCTTCAGCCGACAGCGCCGGCGGGCGTCCTTCGGCAGCGGGCCGCACCGACTGGGCGGTCGCGGCGAGGGGAACCAGGGCGGCAGCCAACACCGCCAGGACGGCGAGCATACGGCCTGGATGCACTGCGTTCGATTCTAGCTACCGCCGGAAGCGGGCGGCAAGGAAAAACCGGTCAGCGGACGGCCTGCCTCAACTCTTTCGACGGCTTGAAGCGTGGGATGCGGCCGGCGACCGTCACCGCCTGGCCCGTGCGAGGGTTCTTCAGGGTGCGCGGCTTGCGTCGCGCAACTGAGAATGTTCCGAATCCGACGAGGGTGACCGCGTCACCGCGCTTGAGCGAGGCGCGGATGCCGCCGAGCGCGGCCCGGAGCGCGCGCTCGGTGCCGGCCTTGGGCCAGCCCGCCGCCGCCGCCATCCGCGCCACGATGTCGGCCTTCGTCATCTACATTCCGAACGCGCCCCGCGCCTGGTCCATCACGGTCTCGTCGATGGTGGCGTAGCCGTGCTCGGCCGCGAAGCGCTCGATCGCGCGCCGCGCCATCGGCCGGATGAACGACGGGATCCGTTCCACGCGCGCCTCGGCTTCGGTCGTCCACGGCACCGACGCCGGCGTCACCGCGGCGCCCTCATTGACCGTGGCCGCGAAGGGGCATCCACCGCCGGTCTCGGCGCCCGCCTCACCGCGATCCTCGCCGATCTTGGCGACGTCGCCCTCGAACGCGTCGGCGCGCGGGTTGGCCATCATCGTGCGCACGTGCTCGAACGGAGTCGGCGGGGTCGCGCCGCCCACCTTGACGCCGAGACTTCGGACCATCTGCGTCTCGAACGGATTGGTGAGCATCGCGACGCGGAAGCCGCATTCCGGGCAGCGGAACGTGACGGCCAGCGAGCCCTCGTCGGGCCCCTCGGTCGAGTGGAGCTTCATCGGTTCGTCGCAGTCGAGACAGAGAAACTTCATGGTTCCGGCATTCTATCACTGCGCGCGCGTCCGGGTGGGAGGCTCGCTCGTGACGACGAGTTGTGCTAGCGTGATCGTTCGGCGCCGGTGTAGCTCAGTGGCAGAGCAGCTGATTCGTAATCAGCAGGTCGCGGGTTCAAGTCCCGCCGCCGGCTCCAGTTCTCAGGCACTTCCGCATCGGTCACTTCAACATTCTTCGAAATGGCGCCCGATCGGTGCCAGACCTTCCCCGCGTCCAGTGGGATGGCCGGCATCTTCGGCGCGACCGCCAGGCGCGCGGCCGCGAGCCGGTCGATGTGACTCTTGTCGCCCCGCGGGATCCAGTGCGCGTAGAAGGCCAGGGTCGTCGTCGGCTTCCGGTGCCCGAGCTGGGCGGCGACGTAGGTGATCGGCGCCCCCTCCGCCAAGAGGTGACTCGCGAACGAGTGCCGGAGGTCGTAGGGGCGACAGTGGGGCAGGCGGGCTGCGCGGACGAGCTCGCGGAGGCGTTTCGCGATCTTCGACTCGTCGAGCGGGGTCCCGGCCGTGGAGGGAAAGATCCACGGCGATGAGGCCGCGTAGACGCGGTGAGTCGACGCCGGACGCTGCCAAGCATGTCACGAATCACCACCTTTGCGCCGGCCGTGTTGCCCGTCGCCATTCTTCGCGGAAATGCGGACTTACGATGGCGCTCGCGCACACGATTTGTGACACCGATGAGGCCGTGATGGGCCCGGGCCGTATCCAAACGCAGCCAGCCATTGACGAGGATCCCCCACCGGCTTTAGGTTCCCACCATGCCGTGGTGGCTGGCCCGCTCCCCGGCCGCGACCGCTCCCTCGCGGACGCAGGCGTGCTCCTCTTCGTAGTGGCCCGCAGCCGTCTGAACCTGTACGAAGAACTGAGCCGACACTTTGAGGACTGGCGCGATGTCCGTATCGTCCTCGACCGCCGTGAAGGGGAGCGACGGACACCCCATGACATGTTTGCAAAGAGCCGACCGGCGCCGAGTAGAGCGCCGGCACCGATACCCAGACTTGAGGAAGCTTGGTTGGTCTGTGGTCGATACGGACGGCCCGTGAACCTGCTCGCCGACCTCCAGGGGTTCGTGTCCGACCACCGCCCCCACGGCTCGCTGACCACCGACGCCACGGAGCCCGGGTGGAACGGCTACCTGCTCACGGTGGCATGTCCGTGTGGGGTCACGTTTGAGCGGTGGGTGACGCCGGAAGAAGCGGACCGCGACCTACTCGCGACGGCGCTGCGGAACTAGAAATCAACCGGCCGCGACAAACGTCGCCCAAAAAGGACCGACGGCCAGAACCTTGCGGCCCTGGCCGTCAGCAACTGGAAACCACCTGCCGTGGAGGATCCCACCAACCCTCGGCACGCTATCCAGCTTCATAAGGTTACTCATGCCCGGGCCATCACGGTCAATCAGTAAACAACACTGAAGAACTCTTCAGGTCTGGCTCGTTTCCAGAAAGGACATTGCCGATTCCATCTTCGCGTGATTCATGCCGACCTCGCTGGTGCGTGTCCTGGCGTTCGGCTAGACTCCCGCCAGCCATCCCCACCGAGACATCCCATGAGATGTCAAGACCCAATCGTCGCCGGGGCGACGAGGAGACGTGAGGGGTTGTAGGGCTGCCGGTGCTTGAGCATGGCGTACACCGCATGAAGCAGCTTGACGGCGACAACGACCAGCGCTTGCTTGGCCGTTTTGCCCTGGGCCTTCTTGCGGAGATAAATGGTGCGCCACTCGCCACTACGGCGCACGGCATT
>Ga0137407_10003382_pt1 | contig 10614 bp, 4 predicted proteins | sample CZOMad2_2_16fung_FD_108410 | JGI IMG/M metagenome (GOLD analysis project Ga0137407, IMG submission 108410) | Vadose zone soil fungal communities from Angelo Coast Range Reserve, California, USA - CZOMad2_2_16fungal (Illumina Assembly) | ecosystem: Environmental > Terrestrial > Soil > Vadose zone...
CGGGTGGTGGGTCGGGGGGTGGGGTGCGGCTGTGGGACCTGCGGCAGCCGGCGCTGCCCCCCCGCGTCCTCGGCCCGGCCGGTGCCGCCGGTGCCGCCGGCGATGTCCGCTCGCTCGCCTGGAGCCCCGAGGGGCGGCTGGCGGTGGGCAGCGGCAAGGGGGAGATCGAGCTGTGGCATGCCGCCGGCACCGCCGCCTCCAGGCTGGCGCCGGACGCCGTCTTGAAGGGCCACGCCAGCGGCGTCACCGCCCTCGCCTTCGCCGGGCCGCGCGGCCTCCTCGCCTCGACCGGCGCCGACGGCAGCGTGCGCCTGTGGGACGTCAACGACCTGCAGCGCGATCCGATCGTCCTCCCCGATCTGGGCGCCTGGGTGTGGGCCGTCGCCCTCTCCGCCGACGGCGAGCGGGTCTTCACCGGCGGCGCCGACCAGAAGGTCCGCACCTTCTGGTCGCGGACCGAGCCGCTGGCCGCGGCGGTCCGCCGGGCGGTTCCCCGCACCCTCACCGCCGAGGAGCGCCGGCAGTACCTCCCCGACGTCCCCGCGGACGAGACCTGCCCCCAGCCGAGGAGCGACCGATGATCCATCCCCGTTTCGCCCTGCTCGCCGCCGCCCTCCTCCTCGTCGGGTCGGTCGCCGGGCCGCTGGTCGGAGAAGAGCGCTGCGACCTGAAGGCGCTCACCGAGGCCTACAAGATCGGCCAGTTCGACCAGGTGCTCGCCGGCGTCCCCTCCTGTCTCCAGCCGGGGGGCGACCCGCAGCTCCTGGAGCAGGCCTATGCCCTCCTCGCCAAGGCCTACGTCGCCCAGGACGACCTGGCGCACGCCGACGAGACGATCGCCCTCCTCCTCGCCGTCGACCCCGGGTGGAACCCGGCCTTCGACGACCCGCCGCAGTTCGTCCGCCGGGTCAAGGCGGCGCGGCGGGCGGGGTCGTCGGTCTTCGTCACCTCGGTGTCGAGGACCCACGAGAAGCTGCGCGAGGCGCCGGCGACCGTCGTCGTGATCAGCGCGGAGGACCTGGCGCGCCGCGGCTATTTGGACCTCGAGCAGGTCTTCCACGACCTGCCCGGCTTCGACGTCACGCGCGGCAACGGCGACGTCTATTCGCTCTTCTACCAGCGCGGCTACGTGTCGCGGAACCAGCGCACCCTCCTCCTCGTCGACGGCGTCGAGGAGAACAACCTGTGGGACAACGTCGCCCACCTGTCGCGGCAGTACCCGCTCTCGAACGTCGAGCGCATCGAGGTGATCTACGGCCCGGCCTCGACGATGTACGGCGCCAACGCCTTCGCCGGGGTGATCCACATCCTCACCAAGAACCCGGAGACCCTGTTCGCCGAGGGGCAGAAGGTGGCCGTCCACGCCCAGGTCGGCGGCGGCAGCTGGAACACCGGCTTCGCCGACGCCACCGTGGCCGGCCGGCGCCTCGACCGCGACCTCGCCTTCTCGCTCACCGTGCGGGACTACCGTTCGGACGAGATGGATCTCTCCCGCTTCCCGGACTGGAGCTTCGACCCCGCGGCCTACGACCGCCTCGACTACAGCGGCAGCGCGAGCCTCGTCCGCGGGGCGGACGCCATCGAGAAATTTCTCGCCGGCCTGAGCGCCGACCAGCGGGAGCTCGAAAAACGCTACTTCAGGACGACCGCCGATCCGGACGGCACCCCGGTGCTCCGGCTCACCCCGGAGGGGGCGGCGCGCGCCCGCGCCCTGGACGTTCAGGCGCTGGCGCGGCAGGTCGAGGGCCGGCCGGTCGGCTTCTCCGACCTGACCCGCGACTGGCTGGTCTCCGGCAAGCTGCAGAGCACCAACCTGACCCTGGGCTTCGAGACCTGGCGGCGCGAGGAGGGGGACAGCAGCTGGTACACCGACAAGTTCTACTCCGGAGCGCAGAACGGCAACCTCTGGATCCCCCTCCAGACCGCCCTCTACCTGCGCTACGACCGGGACCTGGGTCCCCGCCTGGGCTTCCACGTCCTCTCCAGCTACCAGCGCCACATCCTGGCGAGCGACACCCGGCAGGAGCAGCTGGTCAGCTACTGGAACGGCGGCCTCAAGGCCTCGGACCTCCTTTCCGGCACCGCGGCCTTCTGGCGGGCGACCTACTACGACCTGCTCTCCACTCAGTTCGACAGCGAGGTGACCGCCGTCTACAACGCGCCGCCGAAGTGGAGCCTGGTGGCCGGCTTCCAGGCGAAGAGCAGCCTGATCCAGGAGGACTACGTCACCCGGGTGAAGAACAACCCGAACCCGCTGGACGACCACGGCGCCAACCCGGCGAAGTACGCCGACCAGCTGGACGCCGGCGCCTTCGTCCAGGCCTCCTACACCCCCCGGGAGCACTGGAAGCTCGTCCTCGGCGGGCGGCTGGACAAGAACGACGACCGCCTGACCGGCGGCTACGGCACGGTCTTCAATCCGCGCCTGGCGGCGATCTACAGCCGGGGGAGCTGGGTCTGGAAGGCGATCTACGCCCAGGCCTTCGAGCAGCCTTCGAGCTTCGACCGCTACTCGGTCTCGACCGGCGTGCGCGACCTGCCGAACCCCGCTCTCAAGCCCGAGCGGGCGAAGAACCTCGAAGTCTCGGCCGGCTGGCAGCGCGGCGACGACCTCACCTTCGACCTCGCGGCCTATACCGCCCGCTACGAGAACACGGTGATCGCCGAGAGCGTCCCCTTCGAGGGCGGGACGACGCTCCAGAACCACGCCATCGGCAGCCTGCGGATCGCCGGTCTCGAAGCGCGGATGAAGTGGCGGGTGCGGATCTGGGAGGTGGACGCCAACTACACCTATACCGACCCGCGGAACACCCATCCCACCGACGCCTCCGGGCAGCCGCTCCTCGACGCCATGGGCCGGCCGGTCGACTCCCTGCCCCTGGGGGCGGTCGCCCGTCATCACGTGAACCTGGGGGCGAGCGCCCGCCTGCGCCCGCATCTCGACTGGAACCTGCGCTTCAACTACGTCGGCGAACGGCGGACCGGGCCGGACAGCGTCGTCGAGGCCCCGGATTCCTCGATCGCCCCCTACTGGGTGGCCAACACCGCCTTGACCTGGGAGCTCCGGCCGGCGCTCCAGCTCCAGCTGACGATCGACAACCTTTTCGACCGCGAGTACTTCGATCCCGGCATCGGCAGCGCCGACGGCATCGTCTTCGCCCGCCGGCTGCCGCAGAACCGGCGCTCGCTTTTCGCCCGCCTGCGCTATGACCTCTAGCCGTCCCACCGGGATCGCCCGGCTCTCCCGGGCGCTCGACCTGCGGCCCGGCGAAGCAGCCCCGGCCCTGCTGCTCCTCGCCCACTCCCTCTTCGTCGGCATCGCCTTCGCGTTCTTCTTCTCGTTCGCCAACGCCGCCTTCTTAAGCAGCTTCGAGATCGAGTTCCTGCCCTACGCCTACGTCGCGGCGGGGATCGTCGGCTATCTCACGGTCGCTCTTTTCTCCGCCCTCGAACGACGGCTGGGGCTGGGCGCCCTCCTCGCCGGCAACCTCCTCTTCCTCCTCCTCGCCCTGGGCGGCTTCCGCCTGGGCTTCATGCTGAGCGACAGCCGCTGGCTCTCACTCCTCGCCTTCGTCTGGATCGACCCGCTCGCCACGCTCCTGGACCTCGGCTTCTGGGGCCTCGCCGGCCGCCTCCTCGACCTGCAGCAGGCCAAGCGGCTGTTCGGCCTCGTGAGCTCGGGCCAGTCGCTGTCGCAGATCGGCAGCTTCTTCCTCGTCCCCGCGCTCCTGCCTCTCCTCTTCCACTTCTCCGACCTCCTGGTGGTCGCCGCGCTCGGGGTGGGCCTCTGCGTCGCCGTCCTCCTCTTCGCGCTCCGGCGCTTCCCGGCCCGCTTCGCCGCCCGTCCGGTGGTGGCGGAGGCGGCGGCGGGTCCCCAGAGCCATGGCCTCTTTGCCGACCGCTACTTCCTCCTCATCTCGCTCCTCGTCGGGACGATCGTCCTCATCCTCTACTTCGTCGACTTCAGCTTCCTCTCCGTCACGCTCAGCCGCTTCCCCGAGGCCACGGCGCTCGCCAGCTATCTCGCCCTCTTCTGGGGCGTCACCCAGGCCGCCGAGTGGGCGGTCAAGACCTTCCTCTCCGGCCGCCTGGTCGGCCAGTTCGGCCTCGGCTTCGGCCTCCTCTCCTACCCCCTGGCGGTGCTCCTCTGCGTCGCCCTGGCGGGGGCGAGCGGCGCGGTCGCCGGCGGGGCGGCGCTCGGCTTCTTCGTCTTCGTCTCGGCCGCCAAGCAGGTCGAGTTCGTCGCCCGGCGCGCCCTCTTCGATCCCGCCTCCAAGGTCCTCTTCCAGCCGCTCCCCGAAGAGCGGCGCTTCGCCTTCCAGACCCGGGTCGAGGGTGGGGTCAAGCAGGCGGCCCTGGGGCTCGCCGGCCTCGCCCTGATCGCGATCGGCGCCGGCGGAGCGGGGGGAGCCGGAAGCGGCGAGCTCGCCGCCGTCCGCGTCCTGCTCTTTCTCCTTCCCGTGGCGGTGGGGCTCGCCTTCCTCGTCCACCGGCAGTACCGCGGCAAGCTGCGGGAGGTGCTGGCCGGCCGGCCGGCCGCGTCCCTCGTCGTGTCGACGGCCGAGGTCGTGCTGCGCGAGGTTCGCAGCTTGCAGCCGCCAGAGCTCGGCTATGCCCTCTCACTCCTGGAGAGCGTGGCACCGGCGCTCCTCGACCGGCTGCTCTTGGAGCTCCTCGACTCCCCCCATGGGGAGGTGCGCGGCGCGGCGGTCCACCATCTGGCCGCCCTGGAGCAGGTGGCGGCGGTCGACTTCCTGGCCTTCGTGGCGGGGGACGATCTCGATCCCGCGGTCCGCGCGGCCGCCGCGGCGGCCGCGCATATGCTGGCCGTCCTCGACCGCCGCGCCCCCGAGGCCGCCCTCCTGGCATTCTCCGAGGACCCCGCCGAGCGCCGCCGCGCCGCCCTCCTGGTGGCGCAGGCCGGGGCTGCCGTGCCGCAGGAGACGGTGGCCGGCCTCTTGTGGGACGTGCAGCCGTCCGTCCGCCGTGCCGCCCTCACCGCGGCCGGGCGGCTCGACCAGCCGGAGCTCTGGCCGCGGCTCATCGAGCAGCTGCGCGAAAGAGAGCTCGCCCGTTCCGCCGCCGCCGCCCTGGTCGAGATCGGTTCTTCGGTCCTCCCCGCCCTGGACCTCCAGTTCCGCCGTTCGGGCCACGAGCCCGAGACGCTGCTGCACCTGCTGCGGGTCATGGAGCGGATCGGCGGCGAGCGGGCCAAGGCGCGCCTGCTGGCGAAGCTCAACCACCCCCGGCGCGCGGTGCGGCGGCAGGTCCTCTATTCCCTGGGCGCCCTGGGCTATCGGGCGGTGGGGGAGGAGATCGGGTCGTTCAAGCAGAAGATCGAGGAGGTGGTCGACCGCATCGCCTGGCTGACCGCCGCCCGCCTGGACGTCGGCGAGGAGGCCGGCACGGCGCGGCTCGCCGCGGCCCTGGAGCGCGAGGCCGCGGCCGATACCGAGCTCCTCTTCCTGCTCCTCACCCTGATCGCCGATTCCGGCGCCGTGGCGTTGATGCGCGACCCTCTCCAGGCGGCGAGCGGCGAGGCGCGCGCCTATGTCATCGAGCTCGCCGAGGCGATCATCCCGGGGGACGTCAAGCGCGCCGTGCTGCCGATCCTGGAGCAGCTGCCGCCGGCGCCGCTCCTGGAGCGCCTGTCGGGCCAGTTCCCGCAGCGCTCCCTCTCTCGTGGTGAGCGGCTCTCGGACGTCCTCCAGCAGGGCGGCGGCTACATCGGTTCCTGGACCCGGGCCTGCGCGCTGGAGGTGTTCCGCCCGGCGCCGAACGGCACCGCGCCGGCCGAGCTGGCCGCCAACCTCTTCCATGCCGACCCGCTGGTCCAGGAGATGGCGGCCTTCGCCCTGCGGGAGGTCGAGCCCACGATCTATCCCCGCTACCTGGGGAAGCTCCCGGAGGCGGCGGCGAGCGCGCTCGCCGCCGTCCTCCCCCCCGGTGCCGGGAGCGGGGGGGAGGAGGCGCGCGGGCTCCTGCGCTTCGACAAGGTCCTGCTCCTCGGCCGGACGGAGATCTTCGGCGCCATCCCGGAGCCGGTCCTCGCCCGCTCGGCCGGCGAGTTCGCCGAGGTCCGCCGGCAGGCGGGCGAGGCGATCTTCCGCGCCGGCGAGCCCGGCCGGCAGCTCTACGTGATCGCCGCGGGGACGGTCGAGATCCACGACGGGGAGCGGGCGATCAAGCGCATGAAGGCACCCGAGATCCTGGGGGAGATGGCGGTCGTGAGCAGCGGCACGCGCTCCCTCTCGGCCACCGCGGTCGAGCCCGTCCGGCTGCTGCGCATCGAACGCACGGCGCTCCTGGAGATCCTCGGCGAGCATCTCGTGGTGCTGCCGGAGATCGTGCGCGTGATCGCGGGGCGGCGGGCGGTGGCGCGGGCGGGGTGAGGGGGCGAGCCCGCCTGGCCCTCACCCCCGTCCCCTCTCCCGGCCCGCCCTCCCCGACCGCCGGGAGAGGGGAGTCCGGCCAAGCCGCCGACATTTCGCCGGACCGCCCCAAGGGGCGACGGTTCGCTGTCGCCCCACCCTTTACCCCCCGAGAGGGTCGGGAGGCGGGTCCCTCCCCCCTGGGAGGGGGTGGGTTGGATCAGGGGGGAGGCCAGGAGGGGGGCGCCTCGCGATACAATCTTCCTTCAAATGCCGCCGAGCCCAGACGCCGGACCGGACCGCCCCGCGGTCTTCGTCAGCTACAGCCACAAGGATAAGAAGTGGCTGGAGGATCTCCGTACCATGCTGGCTCCGAAGGTGCGGGAAGGGGTGGTGGATGTCTGGTGGGATGGCAAGATCAAGCCAAGTCAGCAGTGGCGACAAGAGATCGACGCGGCGCTGGTCTCCGCCCGCGTCGCGGTCCTTCTGGTCAGCCCGAATTTCCTGGCTTCGGACTTCATCGTCAACGAGGAGCTGTCGTACCTCTTTGACGCAGCGCAGCAACGCTGGGTGAAGATCCTCTGGGTTCTCCTAGCCCCGTGTATGTACGAGCAGACTCCGCTCCAGCACCTTCAGGCGCTCCATGACCTCGCACGGCCGCTTAATTCGCTGCGCGGGGCCGCGCGCGGCAACGCCTTGAAGACGATTGCTCAGGGTATTACGGATGCCGACGCCGGGACGACTCTTCCGAATCATCGCGCGCTCTCATCCGCCCCGTTTTCCATCGACCTCGGCCGCCTGCCCACCTCCGGCCCGCTCTTCGTAGGCCGCGAGCCAGAGCTCGCCCGGCTCGATGTGGCCTGGGAGGCCCCAGGCACCCACGTGCTCACCTTCGTGGCCTTCGGCGGGGTCGGCAAGTCGACCCTGGTCGCGCGCTGGCTCGATCGCATGGCCGCCGACGGCTGGCGCGGCGCCCGGCGGGTGCTCGACTGGTCCTTCTACAGCCAGGGCACCGAGGAGCGCGTCACTTCGGCGGACCGCTTTCTCGACCACGCCCTCGGCTTCTTCGGAGATCCGGATCCCACCCAGGGTGCAGCGCGGGATCGCGGGCTGCGGCTGGCCGAGCTGGTCCGGCGGGAGAAGACCCTGCTTGTGCTCGACGGCGTCGAGCCCCTTCAGCACCCGCCGGGTCCTCTCGCCGGCCGGCTCAAGGACCCGGGCCTGGCGGCCCTCTTGAAGTCCCTGGCCGGGGGCAACCCCGGCCTATGCGTCGTCACCACCCGGGAGCGCATCACCGACCTGGAGAACTTCCCGAAGACCGCGCCGCAAGTGGATCTTGAGACCCTGTCCCCGGAGGCGGGAGCGGAGTTGCTCCGGCAGCTCGGGGTGAGGGGGAAGGACTCCGAGCTGCGAGCTGCGTCCGCGGAGCTGGGGAACCACGCCCTGGCGCTGACGCTCCTCGGGAGCTATCTCCGTCGTGCCTGTGATGGCGACGTGCGGCGGCGCAAGGAGGTGGATCTCGGGACGGCGGCGGAGTTGCAGGGAGGGCATGCCTTGAGAGTCATCCGGGCTTACGCCCGCTGGCTGGGAGAGGGGCCGGAGCTGGCAGTCCTGCGTTTGCTCGGGCTGTTTGACCGGCCGGCGGCGAAGGAGGCCCTGGCGGCTCTGCGGGCCGAGCCGGTTATCCCGGGGCTGACCTCAATAAGGAAGCACTGGTGGCAGCGGGCGAAGCCACTTTCAGAGGAGGAGTGGCAGTGGGCGGTATCGAGCCTGCGGGAGCACGGATTCTTGCTGCCGGCCGATCCCCAGCAGCCGGGAGTCCTCGACGCCCATCCCTTGGTGCGGGTCTACTTCCAGGAGGAGTTGGAGAAGGAGCGACACCAGGCGTGGCAGGAGGGAAATCTGCGCCTCTACGAGCACCTGAAGAAGGCGGCGCCGGAGCTTCCCGAGACGCTGGAGGCGATGGAGCCGCTCTATACCGCGGTGGTCCATGGTTGCCGGGCGGGCCGGCAGCATGAGGCGTTCGATGAGGTCTTCCGGCGGCGAATCCAGCGGGGAGGTGAGTTCTACAGCGGTGACAAACTCGGGGCCTTCGGCTCGGACCTAGCGGCGCTGCCGGGCTTCTTCGATCGCACCTGGGACCGGCCCTCGGCCCGGCTCACCGCGGCACCTCAGGCGTTCGTCCTCAACGAGGCCGCCTTCTGCCTGCGCGCGTTGGGCCGGCTGGCGGAAGCGGTAGCGCCGATGCAGGTCGGGTTGGAGCGGCGAATCGCTCTGGAGGATTGGAAAAACGCCGCCAGCAGCGCAGGCAACCTCAGCGAGCTGACCCTGACCCTGGGGGAGGTGGGGCGGTCCGTTGCCTTCGGAGAGCAGAGCGTCGCTCAGGCCGACCGCAGCGGCGACGCCTTCATGCGTATGGTCAGCCGGACCACACTGGCCGATGCCCTGTACGAGGCGGGCCGGTGGGAGGAGAGCGCGGAGGCCTTCCGCGAGGCCGAGGCGATGCAGGCGGAGCAGGAGCCCGAGTACCCCCGGCTCTATTCGCTGCAGGGCTATCAATACTGCGACTTGCTGCTGAGCCGCGGGGAGCCGGAGGACGGGGCCGGGCTGGACGGCCTCGCCGCGGCCCCGGAGGAGGCGCGGCGGTTCCGCCAGGTGTGCCGGGAGGTGCAGGAGCGGGCTGAGAAACTCTTTGAGTGGCGTGTGCCCAGTGACACACTCCTCTCCATCGCCCTCGACCACCTGAGCCTGGGTCGGGTGCACCTCGGCCTGGCTCTGACGTCCCCCGGGCCGGCAACTCCCGGCGAAGAGGCCGAGGCGGACTTCGCCCAGGCCGCGAAGCACCTGGACAGCGCCGTGGAAGGATTGCAGCAGGCGGGCACCGAGGATCATCTCCCCCGCGGCCTCCTGGCCCGGGCAACCTTGCACCGCCTGCGGGGGAACCGGGCCGGTGCCACAGCGGACCTCTTCGAGGCCCAGGAGATCGCCGAGCGGGGTGGGATGCGCCTCCACGCCTGCGACGCCCACCTGGAGGGGGCGCGCCTCGACCTCCAGCAGGGCGACGCCGCAGCGGCCGGCAAGCACGTGGCGGTGGCGCGGAAGCTCGTGGCGGAGACAGGGTACAAGCGGCGGGAGCGGGAGGTGGCTTGGCTGGAGCTGGCCCTCGCCCCCGGCCCCTATAGGCGCTAACCTTGGCCGCAGAAAGGGTCGGGAGGGGTTCCTTCATTCTTTCCCCCCGGGACAGGGGATCGCGAACGAGGGCGTGAATCAAGCGAGAATTGTCCTGGTTCTCGGCGCCCGTTTGCCTGCGCGCAGTGACCGCGCACCTGCACGCAGCAACCGTGTACCTGCACGCGACGATCGCGCACCCGTACGCGGTGTCTGGGTGCAGGCACGCGATCACCGCGCGCCTGTACGCGGTGACCCCGCGCAGGAACGCAAGGACCGTGCACCTGCACGCGATGCCTGTGCGCCTGCACACCATGACCGTGTACAGGGGCGCAGGGTCCGCGCGCCTGTACGCAAGGTCCGCGCGCCTGTACGCGATCACCGCGCGCCTGCACGCAGAGGCCGTGTGCGCACCTCTCCCCTCTCCCGGTGGTGCGGGAGGGGTGCCGGGGGCATAGGCGCTAACTTTGGCTCCGAGCGGGGGTCCAGAATCCCTGGAACGCCCTCAAAAAGTTCTCCGGGTCGACTTCCAACGCCTCCGGGTCGACTTCCGATCTCTCCGGCTCGACTTCTGATCCCTCCAGGTCGACTTTCAACCTCTCCGAGCCGACTTCGGACGCCTCTGGGTCGACTTCCCATGCGTGGAAAGTAACTTCCCATGCATCCGGGAAGACTTTTCATGCCTCCAGCTCGACTTCCCAGGCTTGGAAAGTGACTTTCCGTGCGTCCGGTAGCGTCCGGAGAGCGTCTGGAAGCTCCCGGAGAGTTTTTGGAAGGTCCCGGAGGAGTTCTGGAACCTCCCGGAGAGACTCCGGAAGCCCGTGGAGGCGGTCCGGACGTGCCCGGAGAGGTTTCAGAACCTGCCGGAGGGGATCCGGAAGCGTCCGGAGGGAATCCGGGACCTCCCGGAGACGGTCGGGAAGCACCCGGAGGAGTTTCGGCAGCGGCCGGAGGGATTCGGGATGCTCCCGGAGGCGATTGCGGCCGGCCCGACGACGGCTTCCAAGCCGAAATGCCCCCCTCCTGACCTCCCCCCTGATCCAACCCTCCCCCTCCCAGGGGGGAGGGACCCACC
>Ga0137407_10003385_pt1 | contig 10611 bp, 12 predicted proteins | sample CZOMad2_2_16fung_FD_108410 | JGI IMG/M metagenome (GOLD analysis project Ga0137407, IMG submission 108410) | Vadose zone soil fungal communities from Angelo Coast Range Reserve, California, USA - CZOMad2_2_16fungal (Illumina Assembly) | ecosystem: Environmental > Terrestrial > Soil > Vadose...
CCATCTGGTCGATAATCTTGGATCTAACCTCCAGATTGTTCATGGAATCCGCGAGTTTCGTCTGGACGAACCCCGGCGAAATGCCCGTCACGCGCAGCTTACCTGCGGCTTCCAGACGTAACCCCTCGGTGATGGTGCGCACGGCGTTCTTCGTGCCGGCATAGACCGCCATCGTCGGTGTGATTTGAATTCCGGCCGTGGAAATGACGTTGACGAAATGTCCGAAACCTTGCCTGCGGAAAACCGGCAGAGCGGCAGCGATGCCGTACAGAACACCTTTGAGATTGACATCAATCATCTCCTCCCAATCCTCGACGCGAAGCTCATCGAGGGGGGAAATTGGTGCAACGCCGGCGTTGTTGACGAGAACGTCGAGCTTGCCGTACCGCTCAATTGCCAAACCCACGAGGTTGGATAGATCCTCGCGCCGTTTGACGTCTGTGCGTGCGTAGGCTGCCTCGCCTCCCGATGCCGTAATGCGTCGAGCGAGAGCCTCAAGGCGATCCGATCCGCGTGCGCCGAGCACGACCTTCGCGCCGCGCTCGGCGAGCAGGAGTGCAGTCGCCTCGCCTATTCCGCTGCTCGCGCCCGTGATTGCGACGACCTTTCCTTCTGTTCCTGACATGTCCTTCTCCTTTCCATTTACTGATCTACTTCAGGTATTGGTGACTTCGTTTTCACCGTAAATACTGAGGGCGCGCCGGATAAAAACCACACCGCGATGAAAGCATCGAAGATCATGCATCCAAACGAAGACGTGGGCATGAAAGGCCAAATCGGGTTGCCCCACAAGTGGTGAACGATGTCCCAACAGGAATGCATGAGCCAGGCTAACCCGATGAAGCGGTATGACCGAAGACCGAGATATACGACCGGAGTCGCGATCACCGGGTAAAGCAATTCCCACGGACCGAATCCGCCACTGAGGTACACGCCCACAGCGCCGGCCGCAAAGATCGCGTTAAAGGTCCGGCGGGCGGGCTCCTTTACAAGCGACATCACCAGCACAAAAAGGGCAGCAGAAACCACTGGGCCGAGGTAATCAATGACGACAAGCGATGGCGAATTGAGCATAAGCGTCCTTCCTTTCTGGTGTAATCCTACGAAAAATGGCAGACTATGCCCAGTGGCTGAAAAGACAATGAGCGCAGGATTTAGGCCAATTCGGGTGGATAACGCGGGGGCCCGTCATTTGGTTGCTGTTCTCGCATTCGATGGCGTGGTGCTGGGAGACCTGTCAACGCCATGCGAGATCTTCGGACTCGTGCGCGGTCGCGACGGACGTCCGCCGTATGAAGTCCGGGTCTGCAGCGTCACGCCAGAGGTGAAATTGGAACACGTCACCCTGAGAGTGCCCTGGCGACTCCAGTCTTTGAGTCGGGCTGACACCGTGATCGTACCCGGCATTCGTGACCTCGACCAACCCATCCCGACAGCCCTTCTAAAGGCGATTCGCTCAGCAATCGATCGCGGAACCCGCGTGGCTTCTATTTGCAGCGGTGCGTTCGTTCTGGCCGCGACAGGGGGGCTTGATGGTCTCCGAGCGACGACCCACTGGCTGGCTGCATCGGAGCTGGCACGTCGCTACCCTGCAGTCGATGTCGATCCTGACGTCCTGTACGTCGATAACGGAATGATACTGACCTCGGCTGGCGCGGCTGCAGGTTTTGATCTGTGCCTTCACCTCGTACGACGCGACTTCGGTGCTAAGATCGCATCGGAAGTTGCGCGAGCTGCGGTGATGCCTCTGGAGCGAGCCGGTGGGCAGGCCCAGTTTATTGTTCATGAACCACCAGTCGCCGATCACACGTCGATTGGCCAACTCCTCACCTGGATTCAACAGAATCCCTCCGCCGATCTCTCCCTTCCTGTTATCGCCCGGCGCGCGGCCATGAGCATTCGAACGTTAACTCGACAATTTCGCGCGCAAGTCGGGACGACCCCAGCCAACTGGATTTCTGGGGCCCGTGTCCGCCGTGCTCAAGCGCTTCTGGAAACGACCCAATTTCCAGTAGAACGAGTGGCGGCAGAATCCGGTTTTGGATCAGCATCCGTGATGCGGCAGCACTTTGTTGCTATTGTAGGCACAAGCCCGCTGTCTTACCGACGCGCATTCTCGTCAGGAGAGAAACCAACTCCGTCGCGCCCGTAGCTCTTCAAAAGAAGTTGGCGCATTTTTCAAGAAGGTTGTCGCGATGTGCTCGTCACATCGCGACTGAACTTCAGGCGCTAATATCCAGCTTTGCGATTTTCCCTTCATGAAGAACGAATCGAAAACGCGCTGATAATGGACTGCCTGGAAAGTTGCCTTCCATCCTAAGGGTAAGAATCGCCTGGTCTGTCTCTTGCGAAAAACCGATGGGTGTGAGCGTAAACGCATACTTCTTGAGGGTGGATGCAAACCATTTCTTGATTGCGGCAACGCCCCGGTGTTCCTGTCCCTCGTCATGAACGATGGCGTCCACTGTGAACAGACTCTCAAACCGATCTGTGTCTCGACTATTTGAGGCTTGTATGTATGCGTCGATGACATCGGGCATCCTGATTCGCATGGAGCGTCTCCTGTAAGACTCAAATTGTCGGGACTGTTCCACCGTCAATGATGTACTCGCTTCCAGTGATGGACGAAGCTCGCTCCGATGCGAGGAATGCGACCAATTCGGCGACTTCCTCCGGGCGGTTTGGCCTGCCCAGCGGAATTCCGCCCAGAGAATCCATGATGCGCTGTCTGGCGGCCTCCTTGCTGATTCCCGAACGCCGAGCGATTTCGTCGACCATTCCTGCAGCGGCTTGGGTTTCTGTATATCCAGGAGCAACCGTGTTTACACGGATACCCTTGGCTGCGAGTTCCTTGGATAGACCCTTGCTGTAGTTTGTTAGAGCAGCTTTGGCTGCCGCGTAGGCGAGCGTGGAATCAAATAATGGAAGCGTGCGCTGGATAGAGGAAACATGAATGATGACGCCGGAACCTTGCTGCAACATAGATGGAAGAAAACCTCGATCGAGGCGGACAGCGGCGAATAGGTTCATGTCGAATGCGTCTTGCCAATCGGCATCGGACAATACCAATACTCCTCCTCCTGCAGCCCCGGAACCACCGGCGTTGTGGATCAAGATGTCCAGACTGCCAAACTGATCCAGCACTTCTCGGACCACCTTATCCACACCGTCTCGAGTACTGATGTCCGCCTGGACAAAGAATTGTGCCGAGCTGCCTTCGGGCAACGGCGAACGCGCCGTCGTGCCGACCATCGCTCCGCCGGTTGCGAAACGGCGGACGATTGCCTCGCCCACTCCCCTGGTTCCGCCCGTAATGAAAACCCGCTTTCCGGCAAATTCGGTTGGACTCATCTGCGCCCACCACTCGGTATGACGAGCGCTTTTGTTCGGGAATGGATGCCCTTGGACGCCACGAGCGTCAGCGCCGCCATTGCATCGATATGCTCGGGCGCGGGTGCCCCTGTCTCTCGGCCTTCGAAGGTATCGCCAAGGAACTTGATGAGCGCGCGATTGCCTTCCATGGGTATGAAAGAAATCATGCAAACCTCCTCTACAGATGCCGCCTCAGCCTCGTCGATATGTCATAACCCCCAGTCGGTCGGCTTCGGTGATACGAATTCCAATATCGCGCTAACATTACGAAATGACAAGAACGCACGAAAAAGTAAGGTACACACCGAAAGGTAAGCGGTACACGGCCGTTACAGCCGCTCATGGTGTAGAGGACGCACTCAGAGTCCTGGAGGGTCGCTGGAAGCTGATCATCCTCTTTCATCTCTTCGGTGGGAAGGTGTTGCGCTTCTCCGACCTCGAACGCGCGATCCCGGCTATTTCGCAAAAAATGCTCATTCAGCAACTGCGGCAAATGGAAGCGGATGGTGTGGTTCGGCGGACTATCTATCAGCAGGTTCCGCCGAAAGTGGAGTATCGCTTGACAAGATGGGGACAGGCTCTCTGTCCCGCTCTGGACGGCTTGCTGAAATGGGCGGAATTACGTAAAGGATGACGGAAAAGACTGAAAGGCCAGCTGAAGAATCGCAAGGGGAAGGCAAACGGGGTTGAGTAATCTGGGTGCCAGACGCGGAATATTCGTTTAGCTGGAACGTGTTTCCGCCATGCGTGCGTTCAGTATCCATCCAACTTCCGCAATCGGGCGACTCCCTTCGCCGTCGTCACCGGGCACGCTGCCCATGCGTCGAACCTCCACGATCCGGTTTTGGCGAATGCGCGCAGGCCGTCGAAGCTTAAGGGAACGTTTGGCCCTTCCCGTAATGAATACATGCGCCCGGACCCGACGGCGATCTCTTGCCGGCCGCTTCGTATGCGCACGGTGATGGCAGATCGTTGAATGATCTCGAACTCCACAAACCCCTGGTGCAAAGCCAGCTTGTCTTCATCGATGACCGGGCGCGGGCCCTCAACACGACCGTTTTCGAGCGAACTGTTCAACTCGGCCCACAATCTCAGACGGGAACCCACATGAATGTCCGAATGCATCAGGTATCGCTGCAGGAGGTACCCGTACGGAAATGTTGGATTCCCCCGGCGCAGGAGAACCTGGCGCATTGCTATACCTGCGCAATGCCTCCGTCGGCGAAGAGTTCGGTGCCGGTCACGAAGCTCGAGTCGTCGGAAGCAAGGAAGACCACCACTTTGGCAATTTCGTCCGGCTGCCCCATGCGACCCAGCGGCACTTGCGAAGCGAGCATCTTATAAAACTCCTTCCGCTGTTCTTCATTCGGCGTAAGACCCGCGATGCCCGGAGTTTCGATAGGTCCAGGACTGACGACGTTGACGCGGATTTTGCGGTCCTTCAAATCCAACGTCCAGCAGCGCGCAAAGGACCGTATTGCCGCTTTGGAGGCGGAGTAAACGCTGAAGGCCGGCATAGCCGTGAAGCCCGCTGTGGAGGCCGTCATGATGATCGCCCCGACATCTGGCACCAAAGGCAGCGCCTTCTGAACGGTGAACAACGTGCCTTCCACATTCGTATCGAAAGTCTGATCGAAGTGCTCTTCGGTAATTCCGCCGATCGGAGCGAAGCTTGTCATATTCGGAAACCTGTATAAAGGTGAAGGTAACTGGACCTACCTCTACCGAGCCGTCGACAAATACTGGCGAACAGCGGACTTCCTGCTGAGCGAACGATGTGATGTGACCGCCGCGAAACGCTTCTTCCGCAGAGCAATGAGACACAACGGAAGGCCTCGGGTGATTACTCTCGACGGGTATGCAGTTTCGCATCGGGCTGTTCGGGTGGAGCAGGATCATCGTCGTGTACAACAGCGGGTTCTGCCGATGCTGGGGTTCAAGCGATTCGATACGGCGACTATCACGATCAGCGGCATCGAATTGGCGGAAAAGATCAAGAAAGCTCAGTTCAAAATCGGAAAGCGATGACATCGCCGGCAGCGCCGGCAATCTGGGCCGCGGTTCTGGCCTCCTGAGCGAGTGACCGGACTCCCACCTGCCAGCTATTTCAACGATAAGAATTTGCACCAGAACCCAATATTGTTCGTCTTTGCGTAGTGTGGTATACCCGCGCATAGTATCTAACTGACGGGCGAGGCCCGGAGTTCAATAAGATTCAAAGCTTGGATGGGTGGTTAATTGCCAACGGACCGAGAGGAGGAAATAAAGGCCATGAGAGCGCTTTCACTATTGTTAGCTGTTTGTCTAGTGGCGGTTCCTGCCGCGTTTGCCCAGACCGATCGCGGCACGATCACCGGCACAGTATCCGATGCGACCGGCGCTGTGATTCCCGGCGCCTCCATCGAAGCGAAGAATGTTAGGACTGGTGCGGTATACACGGCAGGAAGTTCGGAGACCGGTAATTTTACGCTTCCCCAGTTGCCGGCGGGTACGTACGAGGTTTCCGTTCTCCTTCCCGGATTCAAGAAGTTCGTGCGGCCCGGCATCACCGTTCAGGTGGCGCAGGTCGTGCGCATCGACGCGGCGCTGGAAGTCGGCGCCAACACGGAATCGGTCACCGTCGACGCGGCGGCGCCATTGCTTAAAACGGAAAGTGGCGAGGTCAGCCACAACATTCAGACCGACACGCTGGACTCGCTTCCTGCGCTGACGATCGGAGCAGGAGCGGCCGGGATCCGGAATCCGCTGTCGGTGGTCACGCTGCTTCCGGGGACGACTTTTCAAAACGACTTCACGCTTCGCGTCAACGGAATGCCCTCCAGCTCTCAGGCGATCCGCATCGAGGGACAGGATGCGACGAATGGTTTATGGCGCGCACAAAACCAGATCAACCAGCCGAGCGTGGACTCGATGCAGGAAATCGCCGTCCAGACCGGCAACTATGATGCCGAGTATGGACAGGCGGGTGGCGGTTATTTCAACTACACGATGAAATCCGGTACCAACAATTACCACGGCGCTGTGTTCGATTATTTTGTGAACGAAGCATTTAATGCAGGCACACCGTTCACGGACAGGACCACGATTGGAGACACCGGACGAGCGGGTCAGCACATTCGAAACAGGCAGCGGCGCAACGAATGGGGCTTCAACGTCGGTGGTCCGATCGCGTTCGGAAAAATCTACGACGGCCACAACAAGAGTTTCTTCTTCTTTAACCTCGATCAGTTCCGCGAAACTCGATTCACGTCCAACGGAATTTACACGGTGCCGACGCTCGCCTACAGGAGAGGAGACTTCAGCGCGGCGCTCGGTCCGCAGTTAACCATCGGCGGGCAGCCGGCCGTTGATCCGCTGGGCCGCCCGGTTCGCCAGAACCAACTCTATGATCCGAGGACAACGCGAAGGGCGGCAGACGGGACTACGATTCGCGATCCGTTTCCGAACAATGTCATCGACCCGGCGCTTCTCGATCCGGTCGCCGCGAAGATCCAGGCCCTGCTGCCAAATCCGACAAATGATAACTTGATCAACAATTACTCGATTCCGGGATACTCGAACTTTACTCACACGACAGTCCCGAGTTTCAAGATCGACCACAACTTCGATTCCAAGAACAAACTCAGCTTCTACTTCACTCTCAACCGTCAACGCTCGCCCAATCAGAACGGTTTCACGCAGCCATGGTCGAACGCTGCACCGTTGGGCAGCAACTCATACACGTATCGCATCAACTACGACCGAACGGTTTCACCGACGCAGCTGCTGCACGTGGGTGTCGGCTATCTCTACACGTACCAGCCGGTTGTTCCCGCCGCGACTTTCGACCAGAGCACGCTCGGCTGGAGGAGCAACTTCTACGTCAATTACTTTCCAAACGTCAACGGAGTCTTCGATGCGGCGCGTGGAGGAATCGGTTCTTCGGTACCGGGCGCCCCGACTGTTGGATCCGGTTTCATGGCCCAGAACAAAGATATGAAGCCGACGGCCAACGTCACCTATACCTGGGTGAAGGGAAACCATAGCATCAAGATGGGTGCTGACCTGATTGTCGAAGGCATCCAGACCCTCAACTCCACGCGCGCCAACGGCATCATCAATTTTAACGCTGCTCAGGCGGGCATCGGGACCTGGGAGAATGGCCGTGGATTGAACAGCACGACAGGATTGAGCTATGCCAGTTTTCTGATGGGCAACACGCAGGGCATCACGGTTTCGCAGCTTACCAATGCGCGGTTGGGCAACCACTCGATGGCGTTCTACGCGCAGGATAGCTGGAAAGTGACCCGCAAGCTGACCGTCAACTACGGCCTGCGATATGACTATGTCACGCTGCTGAAGGAACAATACGGACGCATGCAGAGCGCCAACTTCGACAAACCGAATCCTCTTTTGAACAACCGCCTGGGTTCCGTGGATTACGAAGGGCAATGCAACTGCAGCTTCAACAAGAACTACCCGTGGGCGTTTGGGCCGCGCCTGTCCATGGCGTATCAGGTCATCGAGAAGACAGTGTTTCGGGCAGGAGCAGGCCTTGCCTATGGGTCGGCGCCGAACAACGCTTACCTCTCATACAGCGTTCCCGATTTCTACTCGCCTACAGCCTCGTTCTCAGAAACGTTCAGCAGTCTGTCGGACGGCAACATCTTTGGTCCGGGAAACCGCTTCGGTAATGCGCCGATCGTGTGGCCCGATTTCTCGCCGCACTATCCGTTCGAAGTGTCTCCGGGTAACCGGCCGCCCCAATCCCCGTTTATTTCAATCGACCGCCATGCCGGCCGGCCGCCGCGCATATTCCAATGGAGCATTGGCCTGCAGCGCGAGTTGACTTCGAATCTGTTGGTCGAGGCGGCATACGTCGGCAATCGCGGCGTGTGGTGGACAGCGCCTGTGTTGCAATCGCGAAACTACAACGCCCTTACGCTGGATGCGATCAGGGCGAATGGTCTTGACATCAACAGCGCCGCCGATCGCGCTTTGTTGTTAACGCCGATCAGTTCAGCTCAAGTGATCGCGCGGTTCCCGAACCTGGCGAATCCGAACAATGTCTATCCGGGATTCCCGGCATCTCAGCCGCTCAACCAGGCGCTGCGGCCCTATCCGCAGTGGCTCGGAATTCCGCCTTTCCTCGGTCCGCCACTCGGCAATACCTGGTACGATTCGCTCCAGGCCAAACTTACCCAGCGGTTCTCGCATGGTCTCACGCTCGCCGCGGCGTATACATTTTCCAAGGAGTTGGTCAACGGCTCGAACGGTGACACGTCGTATCTGACCGTTCAGTCTCCTCTGATCAATGACGTTTTCAATCACGCTCAGAACAAACAAATCTCATCGCTCAGCCACCCGCATTCGCTGGTGATCAGTTTCAACTACACCACGCCCAGGATCAGTTCGAATTCCGCGGGTTTGAAGCTGGTATCGGTCGCATTGCACGACTGGGTATTCGGCGGGGTGCTCCGCTATCAAAGTGGAGATCTGATCCGCGTGCCTCCGTCCGCAAATGGACTCTTCGTCCAATTGGCTCGCGCGAACAACCCAGCAACGTTCGGCGGTGCCACCACGTTCTGGAATAGAGTTCCCGGTCAGCCATTCCTGTCGAAAGACCCGAACTGCCACTGCATCGATCCGACAAAGGATCTCGTGTTGAATCCCAATGCGTGGGTTGACGCGGCTCCGGGAACGTTCGGGAATTCGGCGCCTTATTACGACAACTTTCGCTGGCAGCGTCAGCCGTCTGAGGCTCTGAGCCTGGGCCGCAACTTCCGCCTCGCTGGGGAAGATAAGGTCGTGTTGAACATCCGGGCGGAGTTCCAGAATGTGTTCAACCGCTTATACCTCCAAATCCCGAGTGTTGGAGGGGTGACTAACGTAAGTCCCATCACGCCACCCACGAGAAATGCAGCAGGACAGTTGACGGGTGGATATGGATACGTGAATTTCGTCAACGGCGGAGTTGCAAATTCCGGTGGCGCCCGGCAGCGCACCGGCCAGATCGTGGCCCGGCTGATTTTCTAATAGCGTCCGCTGTGGCGGCGGCGGTCTATGCTATCAGGCCCCAGTTTCTTGGATTTTTGCGAAGATTTTTCTCTGCGTGCTCTGCCTGCTTTTCGAAGCGGAGTTATGCGGCAAGCTTGTTCAGTTGTTCCAGTGTGATCTGCAGTGAAGCGAGGATGGCGGAAGGGGGAGAGTCTCAGGCGAGTGATCCCAACGCCATGCAGAGTCCAGTTCAGGGTAGCTTGTCGAAAAAGAGATAAACCGCGGCAATCTGACCGTCCCGAGCAATGATGAAATCAGTCCCGGCGTAAGCTGGCGCCTCACCAGGGCGGCCTGATACCCATTGGATCCGCCCGGCATTGCCTAATTCCTCGGGCTCGGCGATTGGCTGATATTGAAAGTCAGGGTGAGTAGCCTTGATCGCGCCCGCGATGCGATCTATTTCGTCGCGGCCTTGGTAGACGCCCCTGGGCTCATAGAACACGCAATCTTCGGTGAAGATTTCGTCGATCGCCGCGCGCCGATGTGCGGGGTCGTTTTGACCGAAAACGTCGTGAAGATTGCGGGTCAATAAGGTGGATATGCTGTAGGACATGGCTTGGTGATCCTCAATTGCTCATAAAAGCACGAATAATTCGGCTGGAGGAATCGCCATCGATGTCACCACTGACGATTCTTGCCCCATAGAAACCTCGGTTCATCCTCACCCGTATAGTCGGGATCGAGATAAATGTGCACGCCTGATATTCTGCCATCTCGAAATTTGAAGACGTTGCAGAAACGTCCGCCAGGAGTTTTGCCCCCTGCCCAAGACTTCCCGGACATTCTGCCCTGTGAAGTGCCTTCAACGATCAGATAGTCGCCCGCAGGAATGAAAGTGAAACTGTCATAATCGTGCTGAATGTATTCCAAGGACCCTTCGAACCCCTTAACCATTTCTAAGAACGACTGCCGTCCAAATCCAAATCCAAATTTAGGGAAATAAATTTCGGCACCTTCATGGAACAGTTCAAGAATGTCTGGACGTCCCTGGTCAGCCCTCATGAAATATTCGCGAGCAATTCTTATTTTGTCTTGATCGTTCGACACCATTTCGTTCGTCTTTCTTTACTCAGCCGATGCGATACTGACCGCCGTCCACAACAATTGCCTGGCCAGTGATAAACGCCGCATCATCGCTTGTTAAGAATAAAACTGCACCTGTAACATAGCGCCGGAATCAGATTAAGAGCGACCTGTAATTCC
>Ga0137407_10003386_pt1 | contig 10611 bp, 11 predicted proteins | sample CZOMad2_2_16fung_FD_108410 | JGI IMG/M metagenome (GOLD analysis project Ga0137407, IMG submission 108410) | Vadose zone soil fungal communities from Angelo Coast Range Reserve, California, USA - CZOMad2_2_16fungal (Illumina Assembly) | ecosystem: Environmental > Terrestrial > Soil > Vadose...
CGGCCCGAGCCACGACCACGGTTTCGCCGAGCGGGAGTATGGGGGGGCACGACCCACCCGTCAAGCGGCCGCGCCGGCGTGGCGATTGCGTCGGATTTGTCCGAGCGGGGGCCCGACGGCAGATCGGTCACCGTGGTGCCGCTCCAGCCTCGAGACCGCGGATCCGCATGACCGACCTCCTCCGAAACACGCACGGCGCGCAGCACCCGCACTGCGCCCATGAGGGTTTCAGGATCTGGAGGAGCGGTCAAAGTTACGGTTTCATGCGGATCCCTGTCGTTGCCGGCCCCGCGCGATGTGCCGCTGGATGGCGGCCGTCACCCGGGCGATCGTGAGGTCCTTGGCGAGGAGCGGCAACTCCAGGTGCAGGATCTCGGTGATGTCGCGGCGCAGTTGCGCTGCGTAGTGGCCGGCCATTCCCTGCTGGCGGTGGTCCTGATACGAGCGCACCACATAGTGGGGGCGGAGGAGCTCGAAGAGCGCAGGCACCGCGACCTTGGTAATGAGCGGCCAGCCGGGAGGCGCGTACTGGGACCGCCAGCGCCGTCCACAGCGGCGGCTGAGGATATCGGCGAAGTGCTGACGCAGTAGCTCGGCGCAGGCGCGATGATACTCGTCGGGATCGAACCACGGGACCTTGGGATCGCCCCACGGGGGGACCGTGGGGAGGAGCGTGCGCTGGTCGAGCAGCGCGGGTCCCCGGCGACCGGCTTTCCAGACCTCTATCAGGGTATGGAGCTGGGGCGGGCCGGGCGGCCGGAATTCAGGAGGAATCCGCGTGGGGTCCACGCGCCGAATCCTCATCCACCTGAGGCGCTCATGGGAGGCCCGTTCGTTCATCTCACGCAGGCAGAGGAGGACCCACTGCTGGCGGAGCCCCTGGAGCAGGGCGCGCTCCGTCGCGGGCACCGCCGGGCCGTGGGCGGCCAGGATCGCCTCCCGCCGCCGCAGCTGCCGGTCGATCGCGCGGAGGCTCTTCTGGTTGAAGGCCTCCCAGAGAGGATCCGCGGTCGGATCGCCCCTCCACACGAGCGTCGTGAGCGGGGCGGGCAGCGACAGGATGATCATCTTGATGTGGGTGTAGTCGACACTGCGGGGCAGCCGGCGGATGACCGGCGGGTCTCCGGACGGGATGGGTGACGGCGGGTCGTCGGGCGCGGCGGGCCGACCGGTCGCGGCATCGAGCGCGGGCCGTGCGGCGTCGAGGAACGTTCCACCCATCGAGTACTCCTTCTCATCCCAGCGAATCGTCGGCCGGCCTCTGGGCAGCCGGCCGTCGTGCGGAGGATGATCACCTAGAGGCTCGCAGAAGGCAAATTTGCGATGGATCATCCGAGGAGCACGGGATGGCTCGTGGCTGACGTGGGAGCGGGCGCACCGGAGCGAGCGCCGACTCCCGACCATGGTGCGACCCGATGTCGAGCCCGGGAGGGGCAGCGCCCGCGACGTGGTAGGCATCGGAGGAGTGAATGCAATTCGGCTGGTCTTCACTCGAATTCTGCCGGATGTCTACCGGATGTCTGCTGGAGGTCTGCTGGAGGTCTGCTGGATGGCTACTGGATGTCTACTGGGGTCTCTACTGGACCTGGGAAGGGGATCTTGGCCAGAGGGGCCCCGGAAACCACGTGACACATAGAGTAGTCGGGTGACCGTCGTCCGGGTTCTGGAAGCACCGTAGGCCACCCTATAGCAGAGGCAGATTCGTAGGCAACCCCAGGGGCCCCCCGCTACAACGCAACACGACGTAAATCCCGACAATCCAACGCAACCCGCATGATCGCGACCTTGGTGCGTTGGCTTGCGTCGTCTCACATCGGCCTGCGTTGGAACCACGGATGGAACCAGAGCGCGGCTAGGAACCTCGCAAGGTCACTTGGCGCCGCCCGTGTGGTCACCGGCGCGGTGCTCTTCGAGTTCAGCGATGACGCGCAGCGCCTCCTCGAGCGCCTTCTTGCTCGGGTCCCTGAGCCACTCCTCGTCCTTCAACACGTCGGCGAACCAGGGCTCGCCCTCGACCCTCGTCGGTTCCACGTCAGCGGCGGTGTATCGCGGGTAGCCCTCGGCGACCTTCGGAGGCAAGGCGACAGTTCGCAGCGCGTAGGGGTTCTCGAAGAGGTCGAACCGGTACTCGACGCTCGATCCGAACCGGACGTCGAGCACGCCGACGCCCCCGAGTCGCTCGTACTCGCGGGTCGCGAACGGCCCATCCTCCGCGAGATAGCCCGAGGTCTGGCGCGGGCTCTTCGGCGTGTAGAGTGCCATGTCGACGACACTCTTGCCCCAGGAAGGCAGCGACACTATGAGGTCGTCGTTGATGACGAGCAGCGTGGGCACGGTGTCCAGCATCTTCGGGTACGCCTTCTTCACGGCATGGCGCACGGATGCCCAAGGGCCCGTCGCTCTGGCGTCGCCTCTGATGTACTTCGGCTGCTGAAGGCGGAGGCTCGTCTGCCCCTCGGCCTTTGCGATCTCGTCCTCCCACCCCGGGGCCTTGACCTCCACGAAGATCGCCTCGCGACGGTCGACGCCCACGAGGAACTCGCCCATCTTGCCTCCGGCTCCGGGCGGCTCCCATTCGAAGATCGTCAACCCGCAGAGCGTGACGAGGAAGTAGGCGACGCCGATCTCCGCGAGCGTCTCGTCCCGCTTCTCTTTCGGCCCCCTCAATCGCGGCAGGTATCGGTCGAGAGCCCCCTCCCGCTTGATGAATTCGAGCCACGCCTCGTGCTCGTCGGCCACCAGGGCGTTCGAGGGGTAGGCGTCGGTCCCCACCCACTGAGCGCCCTGGGCGACAGCATGGAGCAACGGGTAAAGGGCTCGGTCGAGGGCCATGTGTCAAGTCTACCGGAGGGGGCAAGCCCTCACGCGCCTCTGTAGTGGGTCAGTTTGACCTATGAAGTTCCGTGAGGGTGTCTCCAAGGGGTGGATGGCTGTTTAGCGCGGGGGCTGCCTGCCAGTCTTGTCGGTCTATTTCTGTTCGGGGGGACCGAATCCGAGGGGGCAGTAATCGGTAATGCCCCGAAGGCAGGGCACAAAGTCTTTTCTCGCGTCGTCTTTGTAGCTCGCACAGAACGACATGCACTGCACCCTGTCGAACCCATCGCAATATTCAACGAATCCGACAACAGCAATCTCAGAGCCGAGCTTCTTGATCGTGTCAATGTCGGCACTCGAAAGCTTGTGAGTAGGCACAAACAGGTAGCGCGTCTCTACCGCATTGGCCGGGATGATCGACTCAACCCAATCCGGGTGTTTGCTCAGAACGTCCTTCCTGGGGTCACAGCTACTGCCGTGATGAAAGGGCGACGGTTGCAACGTCTCGGTCATTCCAGGCTTGATTGGTCGGGAAATCCCGTAATTGATGACAACGCGAGTAGCAGGCAGACGTCCGCTATTCTGGAGATGGACGGCAACCACGATGGGCTTATTTACCTCCAGCGGGAGCAGACGCATGAACTTCCCGTCCGCGAATCCGAAATTGACGTAAGCGCGCTCGGTGATACGCAGCGCATCCTTCGTGTGCTTCAGGGATTCCTGCATATTGCAATACTGAAGGAGTGTCAGGCTAGCATAGACGCACACGCCAATGAATGTGGCCCATGCAATGTTGCGGCTCCGTTGGTTGTCGCGCTCGTTCTGATCGCGATCAGCATGGTGTCCGCGAAGTATGGCATCGCGGGACTGTTCGACGGCCGCGATGATGCGTTCCGCGTCGTTCTGGCGCTGTGGGGAGGGAGCGTCTTCCCGTTTGTTCCGTTTGTTCGCGGAGTGTGGTTCCTCGTCCATCGCGTGGCTCCTGCCTATCAATGCCTTCACTAGAGACAGGATCGTCGTCCACATATGTCTATTCATCGACCTTCGTGGCCATAATCTCACGTTCCCGCTACTGATTTCATATCAACTCCCGCCCTTGCTATGCGCCTAGATCAATTGACCGTGAATCTGAGCGCTTTTGATATCGGTGATTGCGAGCCCCCGAAAACCGACGATCGAGAAGGCGGAGGGAGTGTGATACGGGGTGTCGAAGTCGGGTAAGAGCCCTATTGTGGATGCGGTTCAGCACCGATCCAATGTGTTCACAACCGTGCGGTTGCGAAGAACGCCTCTTCGAACGTAGGTGCTATAAGTCGCCTTACAGCACCTGTCGATGGCTCCTCAGTATGTCGTGACCCGTGGAGCAGCGATCTGCGGGTCAGGCGAGGCTTCAATTCGGCTGCAATTCAGTCGGCATTCTGCTGGGATTCTGCTGAGGGTTCTAGCGAGCCGGAGCCGATCTATGCGATGTCGGCCTAGGAAACCACGTGCTGGTGGCGTGGGTCTCGAGCACCCGCAGAACGGCACCCTGCCGAACCTTCGCCAGAGGCCCCCGGCGCAGCGCCTACGACGCGAGATTGAGCCAGCGCGGCCACGTCAGGCGGCCACGTGGAACGGGCCCTTGTAGCGCTCGGAGGAGAACTTCACGTCCTCAGAGCAATTCAAGGTCAATTCAAGGTCAATTCAAGGTCGTTTCAAGGTCAATTCCGGGTCCCTGCCGGGTGGGTACAAGGGGGTACTCCGGGACCTCTCCTTGAGATCGATACGGATCTAACGCGAGGACACGACAGGCCACGAGACTGCGTGCCGGCGTCGAGGTCCGCGCGCCCTCGATGGCGACCGACCTCGCGGCTTCGGTGGTTGCAGGGGCCCGCAACAAACTGCCGATCCCCGACCCAACGATTCCGCCAGCGCGTGGGCATCCCGACTCTCGGTCTTCACCTTGCGGTGCGGCATGCTGTACATGGGTGCGACGTTCGGGTCGGCGACAATCACCTCAGCCGCCGACCCCGTCGTGGGAGGGATGAGCGAGGAGGGCCGCGATCGACTCCGCCTGGTGGGATCTCGGTCTTCCCCGGCGTCGTCCTCATGATCACGTCCATTCGCGGCCAGCCGCGTGGGCGACGGGCTCCGCGACGCGCTCGACCCGATCCTGCGCGGCGAGTACGGGCATCCGCCTCTTGACCGGGAGGCGCCTCGCAGCCCATGATGGGCTCAGGATGAGGGCCGTGTGGGTCGTGGTCGCCGTTAGCCTGTCGCTGGCCCTCGTCTGTGCGGCGACCGCGCAAGAGCTCCTGAGCTTCCACGGTCGGGTCCTGTTCATCACAGGAACGACCATGTCGTTCGCCCCCGATAGCGGAAGCAGCTTCAAGGTCGACCTGACCCAGGTAGCCCAGAGCTCCTACCAGTTCCTGAAGAGCGGCGATTCGATCACGGTGGTGGGCTACGTCTCCCGCGATGGGCAAAAGGTGATCGGCGTGTCCATCACGCCGGACCAGTAGCGCGCGGCCGGCGGGTTGTTCTGCTCCTGCTCGCATCTGCCGTCATTGCAAAGACCTACGGCCCGCCACCCCAGCGGAATTGCCAGGCAATCCCGACCGCCCGGACCGCACTTCTCCGATGACGCGGGCATCTGTGTCCTCCAGGAACTGAAGGCACAGGGCGCTCGCATCGTCGGTGCCCGACCGTACCTCTCGCTGCAGCTCGCGGAGCTGAACGGGCCCATCGAGGGCTCCGAGTGACGCGGTCACGAGCCCATGACAGCACGCTGAACAACTGGAGCCTGATCTATGGAGGTGAGAACGAAAAGAAATCCCGTGCGGCCGTGATCCGGCAGATCCTTGACGCCGCGATCCGCGCGCCGAGCGGCGGTAACCGCTAGGGCTGGTCGTCCATCGTCGTACACACGGGTCTGGATCACCCCCGGGCGACTCGGCTCGATCACGAGACCGCCAGTGTCTTTCCCGGGCAAGCCGGCCAGCGCCCGAACAGTGTGACGCCGCAGGGCGTTGATGTTGACTTGTATGAAGCGGCTGGCCGTGTCAAGACGTTCGGGTGACTCCTTGTGTTGGATTCCTATCGTCCCGGCTGAGTCAGAGGGCAGTAGACTCCGGTCTCGCGAGGTTCCGTCAGCCTTGTATCCGCGCTCGTCAAGGGCGAGGGGCACTCGCCGGCGCATGAGGGGATTCGAAGGGCGGGGGCGCCCTCTATCCTGCGGCCCTGCAGCAGCGGCCACGCCAACATTCGCGCTCACCCACCCGTCGAACCTGCGAGAGACCATGAGGCTCAGCGACCTCACCCTCACCGTGTCCAGTCAGTTCCCCGTGTGCCTCAGGCGTGCAGCGCGGCGACGGGGTCAAGCGGGGCCGCCGGGCGTCGGGGCGCATACACCGTCCCATCCCGAAGGAGAGCGTACAGAACGCCGGCCAGACGGCGGGCCAGCGCGACGACGGCGACGTGTGTACCCCGCCGCGCGGCGATGCGCAGGGCCCAGGTCCAGAGCGCCTCGGCCGCGGGGGGCCGGCAGCGCAGGATCGAGCGGGCGGCTTGAATGAGCAGCCAGCGCACGCGCGAGTGCCCGGCCTTGGTGATCGGGCCGCGGCGCTGCGTCTCGCCCGAGCTGTACTCGCGGGGTACGAGGCCGAGGTAGGCTTCGAGCTGATGCGCGTGGCGGAAGCGCTGCGCGTCGTCGACCGCGGCGAGGAAGGCGGCCGCGGTGACGGGGCCGACGCCGGGGACGGAGCGCAACCGCGGTACGCGGGGATCCTGGCCCGCGAGATGCTCGATCGTCGCGTCCGAGTACGCGAGCTGCTGGTTGAGGGGACACATGACGGCGAGCAGCGGCGCGACCACCGAGAGCAAGCGGCCCGGCAGGGGCAGGCGCCGAACGCGGTCGATAAAACTGTCCGCACTGCCGGACGGGACGCGGTAGCCCTGCTGACGGAGCAGGGCCCGGATGACCGAGATGTAGCGCGTGCGCGTGTGGACCAGGGCGTCCCGCACCCCGAGGCGGCCCCGCACGTGGCGCTGGGGATCGGAGAGGCGATGGGCGGGGCGATAGGCGCCGAGCAGGCACGCCTCCGCCAGGGTCCGGGCATCGCGTCGGTCAGTCTTCACCTTGCGCGACCGCGTCGCATACATGGGCGCGAAGTTCGGGTCCGCGACAATGACCTCGTGGCCGAGGGCCTCGAGACAGCGAGCGACCCATTCGCTGTCGGTCGAGGCCTCGATCAGCATCCGGGCGCGGGGCCGGCTCCCGAGCACGGCGGCGAAGCGCTCAGGCTCGGTGCGGATACGCCGCTCGATGATCTCACCCTCCTCGGCGAGGATGTAAATCTGGCTTTCCCTCTTGTGGACGTCAATGCCAATATGCTCCATGGCTGGCCCCTCCTCAGTGCGCCGTTAGAGCGCGGTCTCTCTCTGGGGCACTTTATGCCACCACGTCGAGTGGGGGGTCAGCCGCTTCATCCCATCTATCCTCTGAATACAGTTGCCCTTGGGGCGCTCTGCAGGATCTATTCTTCCGGTTGCTTAGCCTCAGCTGCGAGTTTAGAGTGGGACGGCATTTCCCAACGCTCGGACCCGTGAGAGGTGAATCATGAGTTCCATCTCGATCAGCGTGATAGCGCTCGCGTGCCTGTTCGGAGCTACGCTCCTTGGCATGTTCCTGCAGACCGTCCTGCCCCGCAATCATCTCCACGCCGATTCCAAGGACGTCGTGAAGCTCGGGGTAGGACTGATCGGAACGATGGCGGCGCTCATACTGGGTCTCCTCGTGGCGTCCGCGAAGGGTTCCTACGACGCCCAGAGCGCCGAGATAACGGACTTTGCTGCCCAGGCCGTCCTGCTCGACCGCATGCTCGCCCACTACGGGCCGGAGACGAAGGAGGTCCGCGAGCTTTTACGCAACACGGTCTCCCGTACGCTCGATGAGCTGTGGTCCCGTGGGCCTAGAAGCCTCGGCCAATCGGGGGCGCCATCCGGGGCGGGAGAGATCTTCTTCGCCAAGCTCCAGCAGCTCTCGCCTCGGGACGACGGCCAGCGCTCATTACAGGCCCAAGTGGCGAGCATGGCGCTCGGGATCGGGAAGACCCGCTGGTTGATGTACGAACAGAATGTCGTCGGCGTGTCGACGCCGATGCTGGTCGCGCTCGTGGCTTGGCTCGCCATGATCTTCGCCAGCTTCGGCATCTTCGCCCCGCGCAACGCCACGGTTGTGGTCAGCCTTTTCGCGTCCGCGCTCTCGGTGTCGGGCGCGGTCCTGTTGATCCTCGAGATGTACTCGCCATACGCCGGGCTGATTCAGATCTCGCAGGCACCCCTCCGCGCCGCCCTCGCGCATCTCGGTCAGTAGGTCGCCGCGTGCTTCTCAACCGACGAAGCCGATGATCGCGGTTCCGGGGCGACGAAGGAGGCGGTGCGGCCACGGTAGAGCGAGCAGCCGCGTTCCACGGTGCCTCCATTGTCCTTGACGATCTTCGAGATGCGCTGAGCACTCATCCGCCGCGGAGCCTCGGGTCGCGGCCACGGATCCGGGCGGCTTCGACCAATCGCACGATGTTGTGAGGAGAGCGTTACCATGAGGCGCATACGTTATGTAGTTGGCAAGTCCTGGCTACCACGGTGTGCGGCGCTGGTCGCGCTGTTCGTCGCGATGACGGCACCGGCTGTTGCGCAGGATGCGTTCACGCTCGACCGCAGGGCGCCGTCGAAAACCGAGTGAGCAGGCTCGCCGCTGTGCGGCTGGAGGTCACCGATGCGTAGCCCGTTCACCCGGTGTGCGGCGGTAGGGGGCCCACAGGCGGTCCTGGCTGACCAGGGAGGGGGTGCGAGAAGGCCCGCCCAGGAACTGGCCTGAAACGGCCTGGGCCGGCGACCAGACCCCCGCCCCGCCGACTGGTTGACGGTCAGGACGTGCTTCGGCACACTCGTCCGAATGCTCCGCGCCTATCTCGTACGAACGTGGACAGCGCAGACCCACCTCACACCTTGGGGCGCTCGCACGCATCATCGGGGACCCGGCCATCCGACTTGCCCATGGGGGCGTCTTCGCCTAGCCTGTCGTTGATCGCGGCGCGGTCGTAAGGGCCGGTGAGAAGCGAGGAGGGGCGAATGCGTCGGGGTGCAAAGCCCGCGAAAGCGAAGGTCGAAGCCAAGCTGCCTGTCGCCCGCAAGTCGCTGCCGAACGAACGCTCTAGGGTCCGCCAGCTCCAGAAGCGACTGGAGGAGGCGCTGCAGCGCGAGGCGGACGCGTTCGAGCAGCAGACGGCAACGAGCGAGATCCTGCGGGTGATCAGCCAGTCGCCGACCGACGTGCAGCCGGTTTTCGACACGATCGTGAGAAGTTCCGTGAGGTTGTGCGACGGGCTCTTCAGCGCGCTCCTTCAGTTCGACGGCGAGCTGCTCCATCATGTCGCCCACCACAACTTTACCCCCGAAGCCCTCGAGGTGATGCGCCGCGTATTCCCGACGCGCCCTACGCGGACCCGCCTAACAGGGCGGGCGATCCTGGAGCGCGCGGTAGTCCACATACCCGACGTCCTCGAGCTCGGTCCGGAGTTCTCGGTTCGCGCGCTCGGCTTTCGAAGCGGTCTCTGGGTACCGATGCTGCGGGAGGGCGCTCCCATCGGCGTCGTCGTGGTGGCGCGCGCCGAGCCCGGGGCGTTCTCCGACAACGAGATCGAGCTGCTGAAGACCTTCGCCGACCAGGCGGTCATTGCCGTCGAGAACGTGCGGCTGTTCAAGGAGCTGCAGGCTCGGACGACCGAGCTGACTCGCTCGGTGGATCAGCTCACGGCGCTGGGTGAGATCGGCCAGGCGGTGAGCTCGACGCTGGATGTCGAGACTGTGCTGCAGACGATCGTCAGTCGGGCCAACCAGCTCGCCGGGACGGACGGGTGCACGCTCTGGGAATACGACGAGACGGCGGAGGAGTTCCGTCGACGGGCGAGGAGCTTTGCAGACGAGCGGGAGGCGGCGGTCCTGGACTCACTCGGTCGTGACAGGGCGGTCCCCAAAGGGCAAGGATTGGGGAGCCGAGCGGTGCTCCTGCGTGAGCCAGTCCAAATCCCTGACATCATGATCGACGGGGTCTATGAGAGTCCCGCGCGGACACCGCTGCTCCAAGCGGGCCATCGGGCACTGCTGGCCGTTCCGTTGCTCCGCGAGGAGCAGATTATCGGCGTCCTGGGCGCCAGCCGCAAGACGCCCGGGGCGTTCGACCCGGAGACCGTGAGTCTCCTCCAAGCCTTCGCCGCCCACTCCGCCCTGGCCATTCAGAACGCCCGGCTCTTCCGGGAGATCGCGGACAAGAGCGCCGAGCTCGAGGAGCGCGTGCGGGAGCGAACAGCCGACTTGAGGCAGAGCCAACAGGAGCTCCGGGCACTCTCCGGCAGGCTCCTCCTCGCGCAAGAGACCGAGTCCCGGCGGATTGCTCGTGAGCTCCACGACGATCTGAACCAGGGCCTGGCTCTCCTGTCCGTGGAGATGGAGCTCCTCGGCCAGAACCCCCCGGAGTCGGCAGGCCAGTTCGGCGGCCGCATGGAGGAGCTGACGGCCCGGGTCAAGCACTTGTCCTCTTCCGTGCACGCCCTCTCGCACCGGCTGCATCCGGCAAAGCTGGAGCAGCTCGGGCTCGTGGCGACCGTCCGTGGCCTCTGCAGGGAGCTGGCTCAGGCTCACGGTCTCGAGATCGAATTCACCCACCACCAGATGCCGGAAGTGATTTCTCCCGATACGGCGCTGTGCCTCTATCGCCTCGCGCAGGAAGGGCTGCGAAATGCCATCAAGCACAGCGGA
>Ga0137407_10003387_pt1 | contig 10610 bp, 10 predicted proteins | sample CZOMad2_2_16fung_FD_108410 | JGI IMG/M metagenome (GOLD analysis project Ga0137407, IMG submission 108410) | Vadose zone soil fungal communities from Angelo Coast Range Reserve, California, USA - CZOMad2_2_16fungal (Illumina Assembly) | ecosystem: Environmental > Terrestrial > Soil > Vadose...
CCAGCACCATCACGAACAGTGAAGCTTGCCAGATCTCTCCGCTGACTGGATCGTGCACTGGAATCGTGGCTCCGGCCCAGTCGACGAAACCCTTCTCGCCCGGCTTGTGCTCTTGGCGAAGAACCACATCCTGCTTCTTGCGCCACCGCCCGTAGAGTTCGCAGAAACGGCTGTAGCCGTATCCTTCCGGATGCACTTGTCGGTACTCTTCCCAAGCCAACTGCAGCGTCAGATGGCAATGCTGTTGTAACTGAGCATGCAGAGTAGGAAAGTCAGGACGGACACGTTCGGGAAACTGCTCGCTGGGCCGTGGCTCTCCAAAGAGTGCTTTTTCAACTCGCTCTTGGTCCCAACCTTCTGGCAGCGGCCAAGGCACCTTGGCCGCCTCGGCCCTCTTTAGATATTCATGAACAGTGCTCTGGCTGATGGAACAAGCACGGGCAATGGCCCGCTGCCCCAACCCCAGCTCAAAGCGAAGGCGGAGCACTTCTTTGATCTTGCGCATGGACAATCTCCTGGTTGGCACTCGGTCTCTCCCGTAACTCACATAGGAGAAACAGCCTGCCTTCTGTGATGTCCAGCGTCACTTCGCCCTGTGGAAAACGTTCCGGGGCATCGCGATCACCGTTCCGGCGATCGCAATCAACTGATCGGGATCACCCCGGAACGAGTGATCGGCATCCCCCGGAATCACTGATCGACATCGCTCGGAATGAGTGATCGGCATGAGCCCGGAACACTGATCGGCATCGTCCGGAATCCGCACCGCAGCGTTCTTGCGGTCAAGCTCGGAATATTTCATTGGAATCTCGTCGCCGCAATGAGCACATTTCCCGCCTTGTTGCCCCCATTTCAGGGCTTTCAGTTTGCCGCGTGGACCGGGTTTGCCCCGCTCGTCATAGCCGAGTTCTTTGACTATTTTTCGGCGATAGGCGAATAGCAACAGGGCGTCGCCAGCTGCTAGGGTGGTCAACCGCTTCCGGATATCCGCCAACAATTCGTTGGAGTTCGTTAGCTCGTCGGCGTTGAGGTTTCTGTTCGGCATATGCTACCTTCCGAGTAGAGGTGTCCCGATGATAACTCGCGAGCAATACCGGGATTCGGTCGAATTACAACTCAGCCGTTACGAAGAGGAGATTAACGACCTTGGGGAGATGGTCTTTAACGGTTGGGTCCGCCACGAGCAGGTCGCGCAGCAAATCAGGTTTCTCAACGAACGAGCAAGGAACTGCCGCTATCTGTTGATCGTCAGCTAAAATCCATCGCAGGAGATTCTAATGCCGCATTATGAAAAGGTCTTCACGGGTCGCGCCAGCGGCGCAGTCAACATGTGGGGTACGCTCCATTTCGATCCGAACGGCAAGGCCCCTTACGGGTGGCTCTGTGATGCGTGGACTGAAAGAGGCACGCCTTATGCCGCCGCGTTGAAGCCGAAACTCTATTGGCTCTCGAGCGAAGACAGACAGTTTCACCATGCGCACCTGGATGTTCAGTTCGCTGGGGCTTCGCTCGTGATACACGACGTGGACGACGAGATTGACCCGCATCGCGAGGAATTCATGCGCACCCAGCTACGCGAATGGGAAAACGAATTTATCCGATCGTAAGAGCGAATCAAGGCCAATACGGGGATCACACGATGCGCTCTCTAAACGTTAGGTGCACGAAAAATTCCCTGCTCACCGTTCAGCGGAGCAGCCGATGGAAGAAAAGGATGGTTTATATTCTCGTCGCCAACAAGTCGTACAAATACGACAGCGGAGAACGCTCGCATATCATCTATATCGGTACAACTGGCAAGGGTGCGCACAGGCCCGCAACATCTGCGGTAGACAAAGCGAGTGAGGCTTTCAAGGACCTACGAGGCGTCAAAGAGATACGCGTCCACATCGCGAGCTGTCGCGGACGCAAAGCGATGAGAACCTGGGAACACTTGGAGTCGGCGCTGCTCGCGACGTTCAAGCATCTTCATTACGAACTCCCTATCTACAACCATCGCAAAGGCTCGTTCAAGCGCGTAGGGGATATTCGTCATTTCCGGCCCAAAGCTCTGGAAAAGGTCATTCTTCAATTTTCGGAAGCATATTAAAGACCCGTTTGAAGTTGACCACACTTTTAAGCCGCCGCTCTTTTTCACATCAGTCCGCATAAACATTATTTCTGTCCCCGCCAAAGTACTGCCTTCTTATATTTACTTATGAGTGACTACTAGGCTATGGTGAGCTGCGTTCCATGGAGGGAACGCAAAATGGTAAAGAAAACGAAGAAGGTTGCGAAGAAGCACGCTCAGGTTGTTGATGTGAAGAAGGCGGCCGCGAACGATAAGGAAACCCCGGTTGTGAAGCTCCCCACCAAAAATGCGTCGGCGGTTCAGAAGGGTGCGACCTACGCCGTCCTCGCGGGTCGTCCGCCTAAGCAAGCCGTGACCGCCGTGTTCGGGAAGACGGGCTACAGCTACAGTTGGGTGAAACGGGCCGAACTAATGAACGTCACGCCAGAGAATCTCTGCGCTCGGTTCAAGGCGGACCCTCAGCAGGTGAAGGCCGATTGGGCCAGCCCGTTGGAGAAAAAGTGAACCGCTTCAAACTCGGCCAGGTGGTGGCGACGCCCGGTGTCCTCGCGGCTTTGGAGGCATCGGGCGAGTCGCTTTTGGATTACGTAGAGCGACACGTGTCCGGCGATTGGGGAGATTTGAAACCAGAGGACCGACGGGAGAATGAGTTCTCCCTGAAAGTTGGCCTGCGGATTATATCGGTCTACAAACTCAAGACCGGGTTCACCATCTGGGTCATCGCTGAGGCCATTCGGGATAGACGTAAGAGAGGGGCGGGAGGGCGACGATGGGCGAATGGAAAGTACCAATCAGCTTGAGAGTAAGACAAGACCTCCGACGTGAATTGGAGGAGTTTGCCTACAAGGATCGGAGGAGACTTAGCAACCTTGGAGAACTTCTTATCGAATGGGCATTCGAGCAGCTGAAGGTTGCTGGCTCGCCGCAGAGACTGCTCAAATTCCACATCAAACGGAAGTTACCAACCCCGCCCGGTTAAGGTGTGAGGCGTTCCATCCAGTGCCGCCACTCCGCATGTATCCAGCCGCCCGGTGTCCTCGCATCTTTGGATGCATCGGGCGAGTCGGTTTGGGCCGCAAAACTTCGACTCTCTACCTGTACTCGCCGGACGGCCAACCAAGGCGCAATTCGTAAAGGTGTACGGGCCACAGGGACCAAAGATGACATGGGGGCAGCGGGCAAAGGCGGGTGTTGATGCCAAGCACTTCCAAGAGGCGCTCAAGACGAAGTCCTAAAGTGAGAGCGAGACGACAGAGGCCCTCGGTCGCAAAAACGGCTGAGGGCTTTTTGCTGCCTTAACTCCCGCAGCGCGACCTCACTTCAAAGCACTTTCCCATCGAATTTTGGACGGCTTCAAAGTCGCTCGAGTTCCCAATTAGAACCTAGCGTTGTTTACTGAATTCAGCTTTGAGCCAAGATCGCTCCAAGTTTATAACACCAAACGATGACGCGGGTGGGGCAGACCCGCCTTGCTCTGACTGGTCTTAGGCAGCGTCGCGCAGATGCCGGCGTCTGGAGGAAGTGGCGGCACGGAACCCAAAAACTGGGGCGTTCGCCTCGCGTTTAGGGCTTGCTCCAGGTCATAGGCGAGTGCGAGCAGCCTGGGCTCCTGAAGGAAAGTCGAGTACATCCAGATTCCGACTGGTTTGCCGTCGGGCAGCTGGCCAATGGGTATCGAGATATTTGGATATCCGGGGACGGCGGCCGGTGACGAAGCGAGGGTGTAACTCGGAGCAATGATCGCATCGAGATTGTCTCTCGCCAGCGCCCCGTCAATTCCCTCGCTACCCCGCGTGAGCTGCAGACAGAGCTGTCGCGCCGCCGTATACGTTGGGTCGCTCAAATCGCCGCTCGTACCTTCGGATAACTCGAAGATCTCCTGGCCGTAGTACTTCATCTCCTGCGGGCAGTGCGCGATATCGAACGCGATGAGATCAGCCAGGGTTCGCATATCGGTGTGTCCTAGTGTCGCGAGATATTGCGCGACTTGAACCTTGAACTCGAAAAACAGAACCGTGAACTCGGCATCGAAGTATAGGAATGGATCGCCCGTGTCGGTGGGAATGACCGTTGCGCCCAAGCTTTCAAGAGCAGGAATCGCGACGCTGTTGACGAGTGCGTTGATGTCCGCGGCCAAAGTTGGATCGGCGAAAAAATCGGGCGCGAAGTAGCGCTGATCGACTCCGATTCGAGCTCCGTTGAGTGCGCCGCGCTGAAGAAATATCGTGTAGTCCGAAGGAACTGAATGGCCAGCCACCGGACCAAACGGGCTCTGGAGCACGCCAAGCAGGATCGCAATATCCGTTACGGAGCGCGCCATCGGCCCGGCGGTGTCCTGGCTGTGACCGATGGGGATAATGCCTTCTTGCGATACGAGGCCGACGGTCGGCTTTAGTCCCACGATCAAGTTGTTGCCGGAGGGAGTTACAATCGAGCCGTCAGTTTCAGTGCCCACAGCTGCCGCGCACAGGTTGGCAGCCGCCGCAACCGCCGGGCCAGAGCTGGATCCGCTTGTGTCGAAGTCCAGAACATAGGGATCCCTGGTGAAGCCGCCGCGCGCGCTCCAGCCGTTGAACGTGAATGGGACAAAGCCACGGAAGTTGGCCCACTCGGAAAGGTTGGCCTTTCCCAGAATGACGGCGCCGGCAGTCCGCAGCCGGTTTACGAGCGTCGCATCGCTCGGCACATGACTGTTCAGCAGTGCCAGCGAGCCAGCGGTCGTCTGCATGTTATCGCCGGTTGCGATATTGTCTTTCACCAGAACGGGAATGCCGTGCAGAGGGCCCAGCAGGTGGCCTGCGCGCCGCTCGTAATCACGCTGCGCGGCAATCGCAACAGCATTCGGGTTGGTTTCGATGACGGCATGCAGGAGTGGATTCAGTTTGTCGATCCGCTGCAGATAGCCGAGCGTAAGCTCGCGGCTGGTGAGAGCGCCGGAGGACATCATAGCCTGCAGCTGTGGAATCGTGGCTTCGATCCACGGCGCATCGTCGCTGGGAAATGCTGTCTGCGGCGGAGCAGCGGTCCAGGAGAACGAGGGCCAGGCAGCGCAACGCAACGCAACCCCTGCCGCTACGCCACGACGCAGAAAACTTCTCCGATCTACGTGGATACCATTCAAACCTAGCTGTTCCATAGTGTGCCTCCTGTAAGAAGAGCATGCTGCCCCACAACCGTGTAATCTGGTTTAGTAGCTCCGGAGTGTCATCACCCCAAGTGGGTGAAAGTCGCTTCGAATCGGAAGCTGAACAGAGGTGAAGGTCTCGGATCTGTGCAACTTCCTCCCTTAATCGGGCTACCCACTCAGCTGCAACTTCTGCTAGGGAGTTACCGTCAACGTCGTCGTACTGGTGACAGCACCCAACTTTGCCTTGATGCTCGTGTTTCCCTTCGCCACCGCTGTGGCAAGGCCGGTCGCACTGATTGTTGCTACTGTCGGTTTTGAGGAAGTCCACGCTACGCTACCGGTCACGTCCTGAGTACTGTTGTCGCTGTAATGGCCGGTGGCTGTGAATTGCACGGTCGCCCCAACTCTGATCGATGGATTGAGTGGAGCGACACTGATCGAGACGAGTGCTGGCTGCACGCTCAGCGCGGTTGTGCCGGAAATACTTCCGAGAGTCGCTTTGATAGCTGAAATTCCCGGAGAAACCCCTGTTGCAAGTCCGCCGCTGCTGATTGCAGCGACTGCGGTGTTAGACGAACTCCACGTCACGCTCGAAGTGATGGTCTTCGTGCTGCTATCCGTGTACGTGCCGGTGGCGACGAACTGTTGTGTCCCGCCAGTCGGTATTGTCGGATTGGCTGGCCTAACGCCGATGGAAACTAGCGCGGGGGTAGCGACTGTCAGGGTCGTCGAACCCGAGATGCTTCCCGACGCGGCCCGAATAATGTCCGTACCCTGACTGACTGCCGTAGCAAGGCCGGCGGACGTTATGGTGGCGACCGCAGGCTTCGATGATGTCCACGTCACGCTACTCGTGATATTGCGCGTGCTCGCATCAGTGAAGGTGCCAGTGGCAGTGAATTGAAGGGTGAGTCCCTTGGCGAGCGACGGATTGATGGGAGTCACGGCGACGGACTGCAGTGCGATGACTTTCAAGCTGAAGTCCTGTATGACGTTAGAGCCGACACCGTTGCTAGCGATGAACTGAATGCTATACGTACCAGCTGTGCCCGTTGCGGGCGTTCCGCTCAATACGCCTGTGGTTGCGTTGAAGGTGACGCCGCTGGGAAGTGTTCCCGCTTCGCTCAGTGTTGGCGCGGGAACTCCTGCTACCATTACAGTAAACGACGCAGCCAAGCCTACCGTGAATGTGGTGTTGCCTGCACTGGTGAAAGTAGGAGGCACGCCGGTAAACTCGAAGGCCCCGATATCGCAAGCGGAATCTTGCGGCCGTGTGATGCCGCGCTGATCGAAAGAAATCGGCTCCCCAGTCAAACTGGTGCAAGCCGCGACCGAGATCGCATCAACCGCCGGGCTGCCGGGGAATAGGGCAACAGTGGGCGTTGGACCGCCGTTATTCGCTAGGCCGTTGGGATCGACGTTCGGCGGGGTATTGTTCAAATCGGAGGCTTGAGTCAGGAAGGCTGCACAGTAGTTGTCATCGGAGAGGTTGTAGCCTCTGGACAGTACTCCCGTACAACTGCCTGAGGCGTACGGGTTGCCAACTCCATCCACCAGGAAATTGTTTGCGAACAAACTGCTCTTAAGCATGAGAGCGTCACCGCCATCCGTCGCGGCGCCGCTCAGTCCTGCGCTGTTGCTGAAGAAGGTGCTGTTGACCACGGAGCCTGTAGCCCCGTTATAGATCCCGCCGCCGTAGGCCGCGCCGTTGTGAGCGAACGTGGCGTTTGTCACGGAAAGGGTTCCCCAATTCCCGATCGCACCACCATAAGCTCCAGAATTACCAGAAAATGTGCTGCTGTCGACGGTTAGGCCGCCGTCATTACGAATGCCTCCGCCGCTGTTGCAATTGCAACCGGTCGAGCTGTTCGAAATGACGCTGTTGCGGAGGCTCAGGCTTCCCTTGTTCCAAATGCCACCGCCTCCGTTACCGTTTGCGATCGAGTTGCCATTCGCGATTGTGGCCCCGGATAGCGATACGGAAGAACCGGCGTCCACCATGATCACGGTCGTGGAGTCGTTTCCGCTGATCGTCAGGTTCGCCGCACTTGGACCACTGATGCTGAGATTCTTGTTAACCTCAAGTTGGTTTTGGCTGAGGGTAATTGTGCCAGTCACGCCGAATTTTACGTTGTCGCCACCCCAAGCTTGCTGAATGACAGATCGCAAGGTGCCGTCTGAACCGTCGTCGGCCAAGGATGTTACGGTCCACACCCGGGTTTCCAGAGCTCCGATATCGCACGCTGATCCTTGTGGCCGCTGCCTTCCCCGCTGGTCGATGGTGACCGAGTTCAAATTCACGTCGGTGCAGCTGCCCGTGGGAATGGCGTCCACGGCTGGGCTGGTGGCCAGCAGCGCAATCGTCTGCGTGGGCCCCCCTTCGTTTTGGAGACCCGTCGGATCCAGACGCGCGGGAATGTTGTTTATATCGGTCTGGGTGAAGAAGCTAGAACAGCTCGAATCGTCGGACAGATTGTAACCTTGTGAGGTGATTGTACCCTGAGGGACATAGCAATTTCCTCCTCGAGGACTGTTCGCTATGATCACATTTTTCACCGTCGTGCTCCCATTGGTGGGGCCACCGTAGTTGAAGATGCCGCCGCCGTTGGGCGCGGAGTTGCCAGAAAGGGTGGTGAAAGTCAGGGTCACAGTTCCACCATGGTTGTCGATGCCACCGCCGCCGACGATCGAGGAGTTGCCAGACAGGGTGCTGTTGATTACTGTCGCAGTTCCGAAATAGTTAAAGATGCCGCCGCCGAAGTTGCCAGTTGCGGAATTACTGGAGAGGGTGCTGTTGGTCACGGTCAACGTTCCGCTGTTGAAGATGCCGCCGCCGCCGTCACCCGCGGAGTTACCAGAGACGGTAGTATTCGTGAGCACTAACGTGCCGCGGTTGGAAATGGCGCCGCCGTCGTAGTCGAGCCCGTTCTGAATGGTCAGCCCGGAAATAGCCACTGTGGCTGCAATTTCAAACACCCTGGAAGAGTTGTTCCCGCTGATAACTAGGGTGGAGGCGCCCGGACCGCTGATTATTAGGTCTTGGTTAATCAAAAGCTCTCCGCTGGTGAGCGTGATGATAGCTGGCAAGGTTATTTGGGCGAAGTTGATAGTATCGCCGGGCGAAGCATTTGCAATCGCGTCCCGCAGTGAGCCAGGACCGCTGTCAGACGTATTGGTGACAGTTATGGTGTTGCCGAAAACGGATACGGCACTGAAACCCGCGAGCATTATCAGCCCGACTGTCATGGCCCTGAGCTTACAAGAGTGTAAAAGGCTCTTTGCGATCCTCAGTGGGTTCATTGTCTTTCTCCTCGCGTTTTGCGGCAGCTCTGTGGGATGGTCACCCTATACCGCCGCCCACATCGGTTCGAAGAGACGTCCTATTGAATCTGGATAGATTGAATCTGGATAGAAATTAACTAGCGTAATCTGTAACGATTGCCAAATCAAAGTCAATCACCAGCCAGCCAATTTCATGTCACTAGATAACAGCATGATTTAGCGGAGCTTAGAGGAGTTATGACGAAATTTTGCTTGGCACGAGCAAATCCTTTTGGTAGTTTCCGGAGCAATTACGTTTTCGAGAACGTACTCACTTGAGCGGACCGACTTCCAATCCCGTTTTGGGTTTTAGCTCCTTTGTAGTCAGTCTGGAGACTGGCCAATTGCTGCGGCATGGGCACCGGATCAAGCTGCAGGAGAAGCCGTTCTTGATTCTTGTAGCGTTACTGGAACAGCGCGGGAGACTCGTAACGCGAGAAGAACTGCACCGGCGGCTGTGGCCGGACAACACGTTCGTCGATTTCGATCACAATCTCAATAATGCGGTGAACAAACTGCGCGAAGTGCTGAATGACTCGGCCGAAAAACCGCGGTATATCGAAACCATTCCGCGAAAGGGCTATCGCTTCATTGCAGAGCTAGAAGCAGTTTCCAAAGGATCGAGACTAGAATCCTCCAAGGGGATGAAGGCAGCGGAAGAAGTCAACGCCGTGCCGAATGACGGAAGTGGCGTATTCAAGACTGAGTTAATACCATTAGGAGAGGGAAGCGAAGTTTCAGTTTCGCAACGGAAACCGTGGATCGCGCAATTGCTTACTGGGCGTGCCGCGCTTGCTCTTGTTTTCGCTGCTCTGTTGGCCGGCGGCTTGACCATTCCTTTTCTGAGGAAGGGCCGTTCCGTTCATACCCATCGTGCCCCGGTCGTATCCGCTCAAACAACCAGATACGTGTACGCTGCGGATTTCAGCCAAAGCGCCGTCTGGGCTTACGCGGTAGATCCTTCGAGGGGAATTTTGGAGCCCGTGGGCTCAACTCCTTTCAAGTCCGGGGAGCACCCTTATCAAGCCACCCTTACGCCTGGTCTTAGCTTCTTGTACGTCGCCAATCGCGGCCGAGCGGACACGGTCTGCGGTAACGGGTGCAATATTTCTGGCTACGCCGTGGATCATGTCAGCGGACGCTTGTCTGAACTCGACGGCTCGCCGTATGTCGCTGGTTCGGGGCCCGTCGCAATTTCAATTCATCCATCTGGAGAGTTTGTTTACGTTGCAAACGTGATGTCAAATGATCTCTACGTGTACGCAAGGGGAAGAAATGGTGATCTCAAGCTGGCCCGTTCACCACTGGCAGTGGGAACTCATCCATTTTTTGTAACCACAACTCCTTCGGGCCAATTTTTGTACGTGAGCAACCAGGATGACGGTACGATTTCCGCATTTACGACCGGAAAAGGCGACGAGTTGACGCCGATCAGTGGGTCACCTTTCGATTCAGGCTTACGCCCAAGATCCATTACCATCGACCCAACCGGTCGTTTTGCCTACGTTGTTAATTACGGCGTAAATCCATATAAATCCCGCGAAGCTGCCTGCATAGGAATATACGCAAACGCCAGAGGGAAAGGCTGCACAATATCCGTTTTTGAGATCGACCAGAAAACCGGAGCGCTCTCTCAGATTAAGGACTCGCCTTTCGAGTCAGACGGCGTCAACCCTTTGATGTCCGTAATGGATAGCTATGGCAAATATTTGTTCGTCGTAAACGTGACTTCCGATAACGTCAGCGTTTTTGAAGTAGATGGTAAAACAGGCGCAATCCGCCGCGCGCAAGGTTCGCCATTCTCGACGGCCCGGCAACCAGTCGCGGCAGCGCTCGACTGGTCTGACGCGTTTCTGTACGTGGTTAGTGGATCCTCTCACAACATCTCGCAATTTGCGGTCGAAGACGACGGACGACTTCACCCGATCGGCGACCCCGTTCCGGCAGGCCTCGGGCCGACGCACATCGTCGCGCAACGCGGCTCGAAATAATAATCTGCCCATTCTGGATCTTTGGATCCGTTGAATCTGCCCAGTTCGGTTTTCGCTACGCCGGGCCCAGCTCAGGTGATTTGTGAGCGAAAAACTACAG
>Ga0137407_10003389_pt1 | contig 10605 bp, 6 predicted proteins | sample CZOMad2_2_16fung_FD_108410 | JGI IMG/M metagenome (GOLD analysis project Ga0137407, IMG submission 108410) | Vadose zone soil fungal communities from Angelo Coast Range Reserve, California, USA - CZOMad2_2_16fungal (Illumina Assembly) | ecosystem: Environmental > Terrestrial > Soil > Vadose zone...
AGGGCGGGATGAGGTTGGCGATGTAGCCGGGCCGGAAGAACTGCTCGCAGCCGATGAAAACGTAGGCGTCCTGCTCGTGCCAGCCCATTCCGCCGCCCGTCCTGAACGCCTCGGTGATCCGCGGCACGGCCTTCAGCGCGCCGAGGGCCAGCACGAACGCGCCGGGCGCGTAGATCCCGCCGTCCGGGTTGGTCAGCGCGAACGCCTGCTCCTCGGTCATCGAGTAGCGGTCGCCGCCCGCGTCGTACTCGACGTAGCCGCCGGCCGCCTGGCCGCGCAGCCACTCGGCGACATAGCGCGGGTTCGTGCCGGTGCGGTCGGCCAGTTCCTCGGCGGTCGCGGGCTCGGGTGCCAGCGCCTTGTACAGGCCGAGGTTGTGGCCGATGACCACGTTGCCCGCCGCCGTCGTCGCGCCGAGGTCGGTGACGAACTTGCCCAGGAACGCGTTGAGCTTGTCACTGTCGATAGCCATGGTGAGATTCCCCCTTGGATGTCGGGTAGCTGTCAGCGCCAGGGTGCGCGGCGGTGTTGCAGTGGCGTTGCAACCCGGCTGCAACGAAGATCGCCAGGAAGGTGGAAACCGGCCGGGGAGGGTTCATGCTGGGGCCTACCTGAGCTGGGAGAGTGCCTCGCGGGCGTCGCGCAGCACGTGCGGAAGCCCGTGCCGCGCGGCGAGCCGTGCGGCGTGGTTCAGTGCGGCCCGGGCCGGCCCGGCCTGGCCCAGCCCGGTAAGGGCCTGGCCGTCCGTGGCGAGAGCCGCGGCCTGGGCGGGCAGCCATGGTTCCCGGCTCGCGACGGCCAGCAGCGGCGCCAGCACCGCGCGGGCCTGGCCGGGCTGGCCGCGCGCCAGCCACGCCTGCGCAAGCGAAAGGTACGCCTCATAGCCCGGCATCCAGGCGCCGCCGTCGGGGATGCTCGCCTGCTCGAGCAACCTGGCTGCCTCGGCGAGCACGGTGTCCGAGCCGGTCGCGAGGGCCAGCGGAGCGGCGCAGCGCAGCAGGTACGCCTCCATGCCTGACTCCTGCGCGGCGGCGAGGCCACGTTCGTAAGCCCCGACGGCCCCGGCGCGATCACCGGCGAGCAGCAGGGTGTCGCCCAGCATGGCGCTGGCCGCCGCCTGCCACCAGCTGTGCTCGTGCTGGCCAGTCAGCTCGAGCGCCTGGCGGCCTAGCCTGACGGCGTCCTGCTCGCCGCCGCGCAGCCGCGCGAGCCAGCCCAGGTGGGCGGTGTACCAGGCGATCTGATGGGGGTAGCCAGCCTGGTGATTGAGCGTGATGGCCGTCTGGATGGCGCTGGTGGCCTGGTCCCAGTCCGCCGCGGCGACGCCCAGGAACGCGCCTTCGAACTCCGCCCACGGCAGCAGGAACAGATCACCCTGGCGGCGCAGCAGCGGCTTCAGCTCGGCGAGCACGCTGGCCAGGGCACCGGTATCGCCCAGGCTGAGCTGGGCGATCTTGAGCCCGTCCAGTCCCGCTGCCAGGGCCTGGTCGTCCGCGGCCGCCCGCCCGGCCGCTACCGCCCGCTGGCCGTAGTCGAGCGCCACGCGGAGGTGCAGCCGGTTAGCCGCGATGACCGCGAGACGGGAGAGCATGTTGGCCTCGCTGGCCCGGTCTCCCAGGGACTCGGCGATCCGCAGCCCGTTCTCCAGGTTGGATGCGTAGTAGCTGATGGGAAGGCCCCGCGAGACCGGGACGTCGCCGCCGAGCTCGCGCAGGGCGAGCATCTCCAGCCGGCGGTCGCCGGCCGTGCTCGCTCCTTCGGCGCCTTTGGTCAGGTCGCCCAGCGCCGCGGCGTGCGCCCCGGTGGCCTCGTGCGCACGGCCACGCAATACCAGCGCACGGGCCGACAGCTCCGCGTCAGCCAGTCGTCCGGCCGCCTCCAGGGCCTGCGTAGCCAGCGCGACCGCGTCGCTGGCCGCGTACCGGCCCATGGCGTCCTGGCCGGCCCGCAGCCAGGCCCGGGCCGCCCGCAGCCAGTCGCCCGCCGCCGCGGCGTGCCGGGCCAGCGACTCCGGCTGGCCGGTGAGAAGATCGGCCGCCCGGCGGTGGTACGCCAGCCGGGTCGGCTCCGGCGTGCTGGCGTACAGGACCTCGCGGATGAGGTCGTTGGCGAACTCGTAGTCGCGGCCGCTGACGACGAGCAGCCGGGCCTCGAGCGCCGCCTCGCACAGCTCGAGCGCGGTCGACGGCACCTGGTCGAGCATCGTGCCGAGGACCAGCGGGTCGACCGTCGCGCCGAGGACCGCGGCGGCCCGGAGCAAGGTCTCCACCGGCAGCCCGGCGCGCCGGACGCGGGCCTGAACCGCGGTCCGCAGCGATGCGGGCACGCCCGCCTCACCGCTCGCCAGCGCGCGTAGTACCTCCACCACGAACAGGGTGTGACCACGGGTCTGCTCCATGATGCGGCCAGCCAGCTCGCCGTGCCCCGCCGCGCGAGCGAGCTGTGCCACCGCCTCCGGCCCGAGCGGTCCCACGGCGACCCGGTCGGCCACCGGGGCCAGGGCGGCGCCGATCTGGGCGTCGTGCTCGGCGCGGACCGTGGCCACCACCAGGAGCCGGATGCCGGCCGGCTCGCGGCCCAGGAGGTGCATGAGCTCGATCGTCGACTGCCCGGCGTACTGCAGATCGTCGACCAGGAGCAGGACCGGGCTGTGCTCGGCCAGGCTGCGCAAGATGGCCCGGAGCGCCTCGAAGGCGCGCCGCCGCTCCATCTCCATGCTGATCCGCCCGGGCGGCGGCGGCCCGAGGATGGCCGCGACCTCGGGCAGCAGCCCGGCGGCGGCGGCCGCGTGCTCGCCGAGCAGCCGCCGCAGCGCACCGGCCTGGGTCCTGGCCACGACCGGTGCGATCGCCTCCACGATAGGCTGGAGGAACAGCGATCGCTCGGTCTCGTAGCAGCGGGTCCGCAGTATCGTCCCGCCGTCCCCGGCGGCCTCGGCGGCGAGGGCCTCGGCCAGCGCGGTCTTCCCGATGCCGGCCTCGCCGACGATCGTCACCAGCCCGGGCCGTCCCCCGGCGGCCGCGTCCCACGCCTGCCGCAGAGCCCCGATCTCGCTGTCGCGTCCGGCCAGCGGTGTCCCGCGAGCCAGATCCCCGTGGCGGCCCGGCGCGCTCAAGCGCCCCCCGCCGGTGCCGCCGCGGTGGCCTGGCCGGCCAGCGCGCCCGACGCCCTGCCCGCGCAGGATGGCCAGGTGCAGCTCCCGCGTCGGCGGCGCCGGGTCGGTGCCGAGCTCACGTCCGAGCCGCTGGCGGAGCGCCTCGTAGGCGGCGAGGGCCTTCGCCTGCTCGCCGGCCGCTGCCGACGCCGACATGTACCAGCGGTGGGCCGCCTCGTCGAGCGGGTCAGCGGTGATGGCCGCCTCCGCGTAGCCTGCCGCCAGTCGCGGATCCCCGGTCGCCAGGGCCGCCTCGGCCGCCGTCAGCCGCACCCGGCGCAGCAGGTCGCGTACCTGCTCCCGGGCCGGATCGGCCCAGTCGGCGTAGGGTTCGTCGCCGATCGCGGTGCCCGCGACCAGGAGCTGGTGCGCCTGCTCGGCGGCGGCCAGGGCCACCGCGGCGGCCGACCCGACCTTGCCTTCCGCCGCTTGGCAGAACCCGGCCGCCACGTCCAGGTCCACCACGATCCGCGGGCCGGACGCGAGCCGGTATCCGGTCCGGCCGCCCTGGATGAGGTCCGCCCCCAGCGCCGCGCGCAGCCTGCTGACCAGGACGGCGACATTCTGTTCGGGTGCGGCGGGCTGGTCGTCCGGCCACAGGATCTCGACGATCCGGTCGACCGGGACCAGGCCCCGCCGCTCGACTGCGAGCAGCTTGAGGAGCGTCCGTGACTTCCGGCTGCCGATCTGACCGTCGGTCAGCTCGGTGCTGTCCCGGACGACCCTGAACGCGCCCGCGAGACGCAGTTCTACGTGCGCGACACTGCCCGACCCCGCAGGACCAGGCCTGCCCATGTGGCCTTCTTACCGCTGACCAGAACGCTGCGCAAGAGCGGGCAGGCTTGTGACCAGCGGCGGCACCCGACGGCGGGCTATCCCGCCCGGGCCGGGCGGCGTGCTCCGTAGCGCGCGACGAACCCGCGCAGGATGGCCGGCGCCCGGCTGACGTCGCTGCGGGCGGCGGCCGCCTCGATCTCGTCGGCCTCGTCCGGGTCGAAGTAGCCCGCGTGCTTGTAGACCTTGATCCGGGTGCGCAGGCCGGTCATGTCGAGCTCGGGGTGGAACTGGGTAGCGTAGACGTTGGCGCCGACCCGGAAGGCCTGCACCGGGCAGCGGGCCGAGCTGGCCAGCCGGACGGCCCGGCCCGGCAGGAAGCTGATCGCCTCCTTGTGCCCGGTAAATGCCTGGAATACGGCGGGCAGCCCGCTGAGCAGCGGGTCCTGCCGGCCGGGCGGGGTCAGGGTGATCTCGATGGCGCCCACCGGCTCGCCGTACTGCCGGTCGACGGTCGCGCCGAGCTGGCGGCCGAGCGCCCCGATGCCGAAACACGCCCCCAGGAAGGGGAAGTCGGCCCGCACCACGCGGTCGAGCAGGCCACGCAGGTCCGCCTCCACCCGCCGCTGGACCGGGGTCTTGAGCTCGGCCGGGTCGGAGTAGTTGAACGGGCCGCCGCCGAGCAGGATCCCCGACCACTCGCGCAGGTCGACGTCGCCCAGCGCGCGCTGCTCGAGCCGGATCCGGCGCAGTCCGCCCTCCCCGAGCCCGGACAGGGACAGGAACGACTCGTACTCGTTGTCAGCCGCCGCGTCCTCGGCCCGGATGCCCAGCAGCAGGAATGGCTTCACCCGAACACCCTAGTGAGCCGGGGCCGGTGCCGCGGTCAGACCAGCGCGGTCAGACCAGCCCGAAGTGAGCCATCTCGGGTCATCCGGTCCGCGGCGTCACCCGGCCGCTCAGGTAGATATGGGGCGTGCCGTCGCTGAGCCGCCCGAAGCTGAGGGGTACCCAGGGCTCGTCGTCGCGCGAGCGCAGCACGAACCGGTTGCCCGAGGAATCGGCTGGGTGCAGCAGCAGGTCCTCGGGCTCGGAGGCGGTGAGCGCCGCCAGGTTCCCGGTCATGGTCAGCATCATCCGCAGCTGCCCGTCCCTGACCGACACGTCGAACTGACGCGACACGCGCTCGTAGCGTCCGGCGTGCCGCCCGAGATCCGCGGTGGTCCCATCCGGCCGAGCGGCCGCCGCGGGACGCGGCGGTTCCGGCGGCGTCGCGCCGGTCAGGGCACCGAAGACCTCGCTGAACACCTGGCGGTACAGGGCCCTCGACTCGGTGGCGTTGGTCAGCAGGCAGGCGGCGGCCCCCGCCTCCGGGTCGATCCTCAGGTAGGCGGACTGGCCGATGGTGTCGCCGTCGTGCCCGATGATCGTGCGGTCTCCCCACTGGCTCAGCCGCCAGCCCAGGCCGACCGCCGAGCCGGGCACGGAGAACTCGGGAATCACCGCGCCCGCCAGCCGCATGGCCGCTACCGATGCCTCGCTGACGACCCGCTTGCCCTCGGCCGTGACGCCGCCGTCGAGGTGCAGGCGGGCGAAGGCGAGCAGGTCACCGGCGGCGGCGGTGATCAGCCCGGCCGGGCCGACGCCGCGCGGCAGGCTCCAGACGTCGACCGGGGTGCCGCCGCGCCGGTGCCCCACCGCGGACCGGTGCAGGATCGCCTCCTCGGGCAGGGTGACGGTCCGGGTGATGCCGAGCGGGCCGACCAGGCGCTCGCGGAGCGACTCGTCCCAGGACTGGCCGTCGAGGATCTCGATGATCCGGCCGAGAACCACGAACCCGCTGTTGCAGTAGGAGTAGGCCGCGCCCGGAGTGAACACCGACGGGGTCTCGGCCAGGAGGCCGACGTAGCGTTCGACGCAGTCGTCGCCCCGGCCGGTGTCGGTGAAGACGTCGCCGTCGATCCCGCTGGTGTGCGTGAGCAGGTGCCGCACCGTGACCTGGCCGCCGAGGTCGCCGGCCCCGAGCCTGGCGCCCGGTATCACCTCGGCGACGGTGGTGTCCAGCGACAGCTGGCCCTCGTCGACGAGCTGCATGATCATCGTGGCGGTCCAGATCTTGGTGATGGACCCGACCTGGAACAGCGAGTCGGCCGTGACGGAGACCTTGGTGGCGGCGCTCAGCTCGCCCGACGCGGTCAGGATCTCCTGGCCGTCGGCCCAGATGCCCAGGACCGCCCCCGGGACACGCGCCTCGGTGGCGAGTTCATTGAGGCGGGCTGTCCAGTTCGCGGCGTTGAGCATGTTATGGACGCTAACTCAGGAAACCTCGGCCTGACCCTTACCGCCCAGTCAGGAGGAACTAACCGAAACTAAAATTGACTAAGCCGACTCGGGGCCAGGTTATGCTCGCCTTCCTGGGCGGTCAGTCATAATGTGCAGCAAGCGCCTTTGTGGCACCGGCCATGGTGAGCCCGGCCTACTCAGGTGTAGTTTCGCTGGCGGAGCCACATAGAGGACAGCTGCGGAGGAACACATGAGCATCCTGGGAACCAGGGTGATCCGGACCGAGGACCCGCGCCTGCTGACGGCGGGCGGGGTTTACTGCGACGACCTGCGGTCACCGGAACTCGACCGGGCGGCGCGGGTGACGTTCGTGCGCAGCCCGGTGGCGCACGCCCGGATCACCGGCATCGACACCAGCGCGGCGGTCAGCGAGCCGGGTGTCGTCGCGGTGCTGACCGTCCAGGACATGACCGACCTGGCGCCGCCCCCGCCGGACGACGGCTCGGGCGGAGGCGGGGGCGAGGCCCCGATGCCGCTCGGCGGCCCGTGGGCCGAGCCGCTGCTGGCGGTCGACACGGTGCGGTTCGTCGGCGAGCCGGTCGCGGTGGTCATCACCGATGGCCGTTACCAGGGCGAGGATGCCGCCGACCTGGTCTCGGTGGACTACGACCTGCTGCCCGCGGTGGTGGGCCCCGAGGCCGCCCTCACGGGCGAGTCGCTGCTGTTCCCCGCGGCCGGAAGCAACGTCCCGGTCACCAAGCAAGCGTCGGCCGACGACACCCCGTTCGACGCCTGCGAAGTCGTGGTCGAGCAGGCCATCGTCAACCAGCGGCTCGCCTGCATGCCGCTGGAGGGGCGCGCGACCGCGGCCGCCTTCGAGAACGGCAAGCTGACCGTCTGGCACAGCTCGCAGAACGCCCAGCTGTGCCGGATGATCCTGTGCGGCGTCCTCGGCCTGCCCCCGGAGCAGATCCGCGTCATCGTGCCCGACGTGGGCGGCGGCTTCGGCGCCAAGGTCGGCATCGACCGGGACGCGATCATCGTCGCCTGGGCGGCCAGGAAGACCGGCCGCGCCCTGCGCTGGACCGAGACCCGCAGCGAGAACCTGGTCGGCATGACCCAGGGCCGCGCCCAGCTGCATCACATCAAGATCGGCGGCAATCGGGACGGCAAGATCGGGGCCTACCGGATCGACGTCATCCAGGACAGCGGCGCCTACTCGCGGATGGGCGGGTTCCTGCCCATGCTGACCTGCCTGATGGCGCCCGGGGTGTACGACATCCCCGAGGTCCAGGCCGGCTACCGGGCGGTGGTCACCAACGCGACGCCGATCAGCGCCTACCGCGGTGCCGGGCGGCCGGAGGCCGCGGCCACGGTCGAGCGCGCCGTCGACCTGTTCGCCGCCGAGATCGGCATGGACCCGGCCGAGGTCAGGCGGCGCAACTTCATCGCGCCGGACCAGTTCCCGTTCCAGACCAAGACCGGCGCCCTCTACGACAGCGGCCGCTACGCCGACGCCCTGGACAAGGTCCTGGCCGGGGCCGGCTACGAGGAACTGCGCAAGGAGCAGGAGCGCAGGCGGGCCAGCGGCGACGTCAGGCAGCTCGGCATCGGCATCTCCACCTACGTGGAGATCACCGCGGCCGACGGCGCCGCCGGGGAGACCGCGAAGCTCGAAGTCTCGGACGACGGTACCGCGACCGTCTTCACCGGCAGCTCACCGCACGGCCAGGGGCACTACACCGCCTGGGCCATGCTCGTGCAGGAGGAGCTGGGCATCCCGATGGACAAGGTCACCGTCGTCCACGGCGACACCGACCTGGTTCCGGTCGGCGTCGGCACCTATGCCTCCCGCTCCCTGCAGCTCGGCGGCTCCGCCGTGTACAAGGCGGCGGTCGAGGTCAAGGACGAGGCACGCCGCCAGGCCGCGGACATGCTCGAGGCGGCCGAGGCCGACGTGGTCCTGGAGACCGCGACCGGCCAGTGGCAGGTGCGCGGCGACCCGGACGCCGCGCTCAGCTGGGGCCAGGTCGCGGGCCACGCCAGCGGCGGCAGCCTCATCGCGGACGTGAGCTTCACCGCGGACCTGCCCACGTTCCCGTTCGGCGCCCACATCTCCGTGGTCGAGGTGGACACCGAGACCGGCAAGGTGACGCTGCTGCGGCACGTCACCGTCGACGACGCCGGGCCGGTGCTCAACCCGGTGCTCGCCGAGGGGCAGCGGCACGGCGGCATCGCCCAGGGCGCGGCCCAGGCGCTGCTCGAGGAGGTGCTCTACGACGCGGACGGCAACCCGCTGACCTCCACGCTGGCCGACTACGCGGCCATTACTGCGGCCGAGCTGCCCAGTTACGAGCTGCTCGTCAGCGAGACCCCGACCACGGTGAACCCGCTCGGCGTCAAGGGCATCGGCGAGGCCGGGACCATCGGCGCGACCCCGGCCATCCAGAACGCGGTCATCGACGCCGTCGCCCACCTCGGCGTGCGGCACATCGACATGCCGACCACCCCGCAGCGGGTGTGGACGGCCATCAACGAGGCACAGAAGGCGAGTAACCAGTGAAGGTCGACCTGACCGTCAACGGCAAGGACGTCACCGCGGACGTCGAGGACCGCATGCTGCTCGTGCACTTCCTGCGCGACGAGGCCAACCTCACCGCGACCAACGTGGGCTGCGACACCACCTCCTGCGGGGCTTGCACGGTGCTGCTCGACGGGGAGTCAGTCAAGTCCTGCACGGTGCTCGCCGCCCAGGCCAGCGGGCACGAGGTCACCACGCTCGAAGGGCTCGCCCGGGACGGCGAGATGCACCCGGTGCAGCGCGCGTTCCACAACGAGCACGGCCTGCAGTGCGGGTTCTGCACCCCGGGCATGGTGATGGCGATCGTCTCGCTGCTCAAGGAGAACCCGCACCCGACCGAGGACCAGGTGCGGCAGGGCCTGGAAGGCAACCTGTGCCGGTGCACCGGCTACCACAACATCGTCCGGGCGGCGCTGGCGGCCGCGGACGAGGAGAAGGTGACGGCATGATCCCGGTGGCATTCACCTACAAGCGGGCGGGCTCGGTCTCCGAAGCCCTGGAACTGGCCGCCGAGCACGGCGACGACGCGAAGTTCCTGGCCGGCGGGCACTCGCTGCTGCCGCTGATGAAGCTGCGCCTGGCCGCCCCCGAGGTGATCATCGACCTGAGCGGGCTGCGTGACCTGTCCTACGTCACCGACCAGGGCTCCTACGTCGCGATCGGCGCGCTGACCAGGCACCACGATGTCGAGCACTCCGACCTCCTGCGCCGCGAGGTGCCGCTGCTCGCCCACACGGCCGGGCAGGTCGGCGACCCGCAGATCCGGCACCGCGGCACCATCGGCGGCTCGATCGCGCACGCCGATCCCGCCTCTGACCTGCCCGCCACGCTGCTCACGCTGGATGCCACGCTGGTCGCGCAGGGCTCGGACGGCACCCGCGAGATCCCGGTCGGGGAGTTCTTCCAGGGCCTGTTCGAGACCTCGCTCGAGCCGGACGAGCTGCTCACCGAGATCCGGGTGCCCAAGCCCGCCTCGGCCGGGGCCTGGTCGTTCCAGAAGTTCACCCAGCGGGCGATCGACTGGGCCATCGTCGGCTGCGCCGTCCAGGACAGCCGGGTCGGCCTGGTCAACATGGGCGGGACGCCCCTGCGGGCCGCCACGGTCGAAGCCGCCCTGTCGGACGGCGCCGCGCCGGCCGACGCGGCCGCGCACGCCGCCGAGGGCACCAGCGCCGCCGACGACATCCGCGCCACCAGGGCCTACCGCGAGCACCTGGCCCGGGTCCTGGTCTCCCGCGCGCTCACCGAGGCACGCTCACGCGTGTGATCGAGGCGGTCGTCTTCGACCTGGACGGGGTCCTGATCGATTCGGAGCCGGTCTGGGAGCAGGTCCGCCGCGGCCTGGTCGCCGAACGCGGCGGGCACTGGGCCGCCGATGCGCAGCGCCGGCTCATGGGCATGAGCACGCCGGAGTGGGCCAGGTACCTCAGTGAGGACCTCGGGGTCGGGCTGCCGCCCGGCGAGGTGGCGGCGCTCGTCACCGACCGGATGGCCGCCCGCTACCGCGAGCACATCCCGCTCCTGCCCGGCGCCGCCGGCGCGGTGCGGCGGCTCGCCGCCCGCTGGCCGCTGGGGCTGGCCAGCTCGGCCCCGGCCGTGCTGATCGAGACCGTGCTGCAGGCCGCGGGCCTGCGCCCGGACTTCCAGGTCGCGATGTCCACCGAGCAGGTCCCGCAAGGCAAGCCGGCCCCGGACATCTACCTGGCCGTGGCCGCCCGCCTCGGCGTGCCCCCGGCCGGCTGCGCGGCTGTCGAGGACTCTTCTAACGGCCTGCGCTCGGCCGCCGCCGCGGGCCTGCGCGTGATCGCCGTCC
>Ga0137407_10003390_pt1 | contig 10601 bp, 8 predicted proteins | sample CZOMad2_2_16fung_FD_108410 | JGI IMG/M metagenome (GOLD analysis project Ga0137407, IMG submission 108410) | Vadose zone soil fungal communities from Angelo Coast Range Reserve, California, USA - CZOMad2_2_16fungal (Illumina Assembly) | ecosystem: Environmental > Terrestrial > Soil > Vadose zone...
CCGGCGCAGCGGCCTGGACCTCGCCCTGGTCCAGCAGACGCTGGACAGCTCCATCGCCAGCTCGGCGATCTGGAAGCAGCGCGGCCCGGTGATGGCCGGACGTACCTGGTCTCCCGCCCCCGGCCCGGTCCGCACGCTGCACCCGATCCTGGAGCAGATCGAGGACCACGCGGCCGCCGCCGGCCTGTCCGCCTCGGTGTTCGCGGCCGCCAAGGAGGTCTTCGACAAGGCCATGGCCGACGGCTGGGGCGATCTCGACATCGCCTGCGTGCACGACCAGGTATCCGGCCTGTCGGCCCTGGAGGGACACCAATGACCTGGTCGCTGGCCAGCTACACTGCCGCGGGCACCCCGGCGTTCGGGGTGCTGCGCGAGGACGGCGCGCTGGTCGCGCCGCCTGACCTCAAGCGCTGGCCAGGAACGCTCGAGCTGCTCGAGGACTGGGCCGCGGCCGAGCCGGTGCTGCGCGAGCTCGACGTGGACAACGCCCCGGCCGTGGAGTACGACGCGCTGCTCCCGCCGCTGCGGTGGCCGCGCAAGGTGATCTGCGCCGGCGTCAACTACCGCAAGCACATGCGCGAGATGGGCGGCGAGATCCCGGCCGACGGCTGGCGGCCGTTCTTCTTCCTCAAGGCCCCGACCACCTCGGTCATCGGCCCGCACGACCCGATCATGATCGGCGACGCGGCCCGCGCCCGGTACGACTGGGAGGCCGAGCTGGCCGTCGTCATCGGGAAAAAAGGCAAAAACATTGGCACCGAACGGGCGATGTGCCACGCGGCGGCCTACTGCGTCAGCAATGACATCACGGCGCGCGGCTACCACCAACGGGATTCGGTGCCAGCCGACGCGTTCCGCTACGACTGGTTCGCCGCCAAGTCGGCCGAGGGCTCGCTGCCGCTCGGCCCGGGCCTGACCCCGGCCTTCCTGGTGCCCGACCCGCAGGACCTGCGGCTGCGGCTGTGGGTGAACGGCGAGCTGCAGCAGGACGAGTCCACCGCCGACATGATCTGCACGGTCGCCGAGCTGATCGCGGCCGCCAGCGAGGTGGTCACGCTCGAGCCCGGCGACGTCATCGCCACCGGCACGCCGTCCGGCGTCGGCGTGGCGCGCGGCCTCTACCTGCGCGGCGGCGATGTCGTCCGGGTGAGCATCGACGGGCTCGGCGCCCTGGAGAACACCGTGCTGGAGAACACCGTGATCGATCCGACGGAGGAACCATCATGATCTTCGTGACCCATCAGCTGCCGGTCAACGTCGACGGCGAGCCGCATCTCGACCGGGCCGCGGTCTGGGACGGCCTGGTGCTGAAGACCAACAACGCGCTACCGTTCGTGCCCAGCATGACCTACTGCGAGGTCACCGAGCGGTACAGCGACACCACCTTCGACCGCGACATCGACTTCCGTGGCGCGCGCTTCACCGAGCGGATCACCCTGGAACACCCGCACCGGGTGACGTTCACCCGCATCGCGGGCCCGGTGCTCGGCACGATTGCGAACGAGATCGAGGGCCCCGGAGACGACCTCAAGCTCCGCTTCAGCTTCGCCCTGATCGTCGAGGGCGTGGAAGGCGGCTCAGCCCAGGAGCAGGAGTACGCCGACTCGATGACCGGCGACTACCTCAAGGCGGTAGCCGCCACCCTGAACGCCATGCGCCGCATCGCGGTTAACGCGTAGCAAGGAAAGGAACACCCATGTCATCAACCGCGTCTGTCGCTGCCTCTGCTGACTCGTCGACAATCGACGACCAGCTGCGACTGCGCATCGCCGAGGAACTCGCCGGCTCGTTCAAGGGCGACATCATCGGACCCGACCACGCCGAGTACGAGCAGGCCCGTCAGCTCTGGAACGCCATGGCCGACCGGCGGCCCGGCCTGATCCTGCGCTGCACCAGCACCCAGGACGTGGTGGCCGCGGTCGGCGTGGCCCGCGAGCACGGGCTCCCGCCCGCGGTCCGCTGCGGCGGCCACAACGTGGCCGGCAAGGCCATGTCGGACGGCGGGCTGACCATCGACCTGTCCGGGCTGCGCGAGGTCACCGTCGACCCCGAGCGCAAGCTGGTGCACGTCGGCGGCGGCGGCCGGCTCGGCGACGTCGACGCCGCGACCGGTCCGCACGCCCTGATCGTCCCGGCCGGGATCATGTCCGAGACCGGCGTGGCCGGCCTCTCGCTCGGCGGCGGCATCGGCTGGTTCTCTCGTATGTACGGCTTGACCTGCGACAATTTCGTCTCGCTGGAGCTCGTCCGGGCCAGCGGCGAGGTGATCGAGGTGAACGCCGACTCGCACCCCGAGCTGTTCTGGGCGCTACGCGGCGGCGGCGGCAACTTCGGCATCGTGACCCGCTTCACCTTCCGCGCCTACGACTTCGGCCCGATGATGCGCATCGGCGTCTCGGTCTACCAGCCGGAGCAGGCCAACGCCGCGCTGCGCGAGTACGCCCGCGTCGTGCCCACCCTGCCGCGCACGGTCGGCTGGCACGCCGCGCTCAAGCACGACATGCCCGCGCTGCCGTTCGTGCCGCCCGAGTACGTCGGCCAGCGCCTGATGATGCTCATCTCGATGTGGCTGGACGACGCCGAGGACCCGGCCGGCGCCGAGCTCATCACCCGCCTGACCGAGACCGGGGAGCCGTGCATCAAGGCCACCACCGTGCTCCCGTTCGGGGCCGGCGTGCAGCGGCTCATCGATGTCGAATTCGAGGACGGCCACCGCTACTACACCAAGGAGGCGCACGTCGCCGACCTGGCCGACGACGCCATCGACAAGCTCGACGCCTTCTGGCAAAACGACATGGAGATGGAGGGCGAGGTCGAGATCATCGGCCTCGGCGGCGCCATCGGCGACGTGCCCGAAGCCGACTCGGCCTTCTCCAACCGCGGCTACCTGCTCTGGCTGAACTTCGCCATGCGCTGGGACGACCCCGCCCAGGACCCGGACTACATCGCCCGCACCCGCAAGATCGTCGCCGACCTGGCCCCGTGGACCGGGCAGGGCGTCTACGTCAACATGCTCAACTTCGACGAGCAGGACCGCGTGGTCGAGGCCATGGGCGGCCCGGAAAAGTACGGCGAGCTAGCCCGCCTCAAGGCCGAGTACGACCCCCAGAACCTCTTCCGCATGAACGCCAACATCCCCCCGGCGTAAACGTCGTGGCCTAGGCCCCGCCTCCGGGGTTCCGTCCGCAAGACCCCGGTAGGGCGCTAGGCTCCTGCGGTAAAGGGGTGATGGCGCAGATGAGCGGTGATATCCCGCACCGGGGGCACGTGGCGGCGCCCGGAACAGAAAAGCCGCGGCGCTTCCGCCCGAAGCTGCGTTACGAGCTGATCGACTGCGGGCTGCACGGCCACGAGATCCTCGGCACCGAGGCGGCCGAGCTGCGGGCCGAGGACGAGATCTTCGCCCGCGAGTCGGGCGGCCTGCGCTGGTACCGGTGCATGCGATGCGACTCGTGGCTGGCGCTCCCCCGGCCGGATCATCCCGCCAGGAAGTACCCGCCCGCGCGGGATGACATCAGCCTGCCGCTGCGGGGCAAGCCGCTGCGCGACCGCTACGTGCTGCGGCTGATCGCCGTCGACCGCATCCTGCACTTCCTCGTCCTGGGCGCGCTGGCCGCCGCCGTCCTGCTGTTCGCCGGCGACCGGGCCGCGCTGAACGCGGAGTTCACCAAGATCCTCAACGACCTGCAGGGCGGCGTGGGCGGCCCGACCGGGAACACCAGCCATGGCATCATCCACGACCTGCGCTACCTGTTCGCTGTCCGCATCCAGAACCTGTACCTGGTCGGCGCGGCGATCGCCGCCTACGCCGTGCTGGAGGGGGTCGAGGCGATCGGGCTGTGGTTCGCCAAACGGTGGGCGGAGTACCTGACGTTCATAGCGACGATCGTCTTCATCCCCTACGAGATCGACGAGCTGATCAAGGGCATCACCACGCTGAAGGTGCTCGCCTTCGTCATCAACGTGGCCGTCGCCGTCTACCTGCTGTCCGCCAAGCGCCTGTTCGGCCTGCGCGGCGGCGGCAAGGCCGAGCACGCCGAGCGCGAGGCGGACACCGGCTGGCCCGCGATCGAGCGCTCCACCCCGCACGGCAGCACCCCCGAGCGGTCCGCTCCGCGCGGCACCCCGGAAACGCGGTTACCCGCCTGCGGCGGCCCCGTTACCTGAGGCCCGGAGCCGGGCGAGGTGGGCGCCTGACAGCCGCAGGGCAGCCGGGCCGGAGGTTCCCAGCGTGACATCGTGCCGGGTGGCGGCCTCCCATCCGCGGTCCTGGTAACGGCGCACGAACTGCAGGCTGGCCCGCCCGGCCAGGTCCGCCGGGGTCAGCGTGACCCCGAACAGGCCGAGGCCGAGCGGCTGCGCTTCCCGTTCGCTGATCGTGACCGGGTTCCAGTCGTCGAAGCCGTAGTGCAGGGTGAACGGCCGGGGGTCGGCCACGACCAGGCGCCGGCCGGCGGGCAGCGCGAGGACCGGAGCGGCGTCGCGCCAGAACCAGAGCGGCGAGGCGGGCACGGCCGCGCGGTACCGGTCCGCGACCAGGGTAAGCAGCTCGACCGGCCGGCCGGCCGCGGCCGCGACCGCGAGCTTGACCAGCTCGCTGTGCGCCCAGGCCAGCGGCATCGCGCTGCCGGTGGGCTGGCCGGGGCGCAGGTTCCGCCAGGGCAGCTGGCCGCCGTCCCAGACCTGCTCGGGCAGCAGGCCGCCGCGTCCGCGCATGGCCAGCATCGCCCCCAGCTGGACGCTCGCGTCCCCGCCGGACAGCAGGTCCAGGTGACCCCGTTCGCCGGCCAGCAGCGGCCACGGGCGGCCGATGCCGAACTTGCGGACCGGCCAGCCGGTGCCGTCCAGCCACTCCCCGTACCCGTCGACGTCGTAGCGGTGGTAGGCCCGCCCGCTCGGCGTGTCGGCGGCGAGCATCGCCTCGACGACAGCCAGGGTGTCGGTGACCCGCTTGTCGGCCGGGTCGCGCAGCCCGAGCCGCGGCAGGTAGCCGAACTCCAGGCCGACCAGGGCGGCCGCGTCGACCGGCTGGGTGCCCGGCGGCTGGTTGGCCAGCGCGACCCGCCCGCCGCCGGGCAGCCCGATCCTGACATAGTGCCCGGCGGTGCCGAAGGCCTGGTCGACCTCGTCGCCGGACACGTAGGTGAACTCCTCCAGGCGCTCGTTCCAGTTGTCCGCCAGCGCCAGCGCCAGCGCCCGGTCCGGGCCGGTCAGCCGGGTGGCAGCGACCAGCATCGCGACGACCTCGAGCCCGATGGTGAACGGGCTCGCGCCCGGGTTCTCCTCCCACCGGTCCACGTCCTGGCCGGACACCGGGCCGTTCCGGGCCAGGTAGCCGGCCGCCTTGATGATCGCGTTGTCGGTGCCGTCCGGCAGCGGCATGCCGAGCTCGGCCAGCTTGCCCGCCAGCAGCAGCGGGAACGCGACCTCGTCGAGCTGGACCGCCGCCTGCGGGTCGAAGGCGGCGGGCACCCGGCTGACGTAGAAGCACCGCGGCCATGACCCGTCCAGGTTCTGCCTGCCGACCAGGTAACCGAGGGTGCTCGCGGCGTCGTCGGCGTGCCCGGCGGCGGCCAGCGCCAGCGCGGTCTCCCCGCCGTCGCGGCACCACACCAGGTGGTAGCCGCCCGGGTCGTTGGCGTAGTCACCCCACGGGATCGCGAGCCCGGCCACGTAGGCGCCGTCCACGGTGTGATCGGCGTGGGTCCGCAGCACCACCGCCGACTCCCGCAGCGCGCCGGCCAGCCCGGCCAGCCCGGCCAGCGCCGCGGGCAGCTGCGCCGGGGCCGGCAGGGTCAGGCCCGCCATCCAGGCCTGCCAGCCCCGCGTGAACGCCGCCGCGGTCGCGTCGTACCCGGCGTCCAGGCTGGCCCGGGCCGCGGCCCGGGCCGTGTCCGGGCTGTCCCCGAACGCCACCGCCAGCCGCCCGGCGCCGGCCGCCAGCTCGCCGGTCAGCGCGACGACCCCCGGCCCGGCCTCGCCGTAGGTCAGGGTCATGGCCCCGTTGCGGCTGAAATCAGTCCAGCCGTCGGTGTCGCCCACGTAGCCGGCTCCGGTCCGGGTGAAGCCCGGCTGGGCCAGCAGGCACAGGAAGCGGGTGCCGTCGCTGGCGAACAGGGCCAGGTCCCCCTCGGCCCAGGCGGTGTTGTCCGCCCCGAGCGCCTCCCACTGCGGCTCCGGGGTGACCTGGCTAATGCCTAGGTGGGGTGCCAGCAGCGGGTACAGCCGCGTCCCGGCGCCGGTCAGCTCGTAGTCGATGAGCAGGGCATCGTGACCGGGGTCCACCACCGGCCGCAGCGTGAGCTGGTAGGCCTGGCTGGCGCTGGTATGCGTGATCGTCGGCAGCATCAGCCCGGGCTCCGGGGTGGACAGCGTGTAGCGGTCCGCCCGCTTGACCTCCTGCCACCAGCCGGGGCCCGCGACGAGGAAGCCGAAGTCCTTCACCTGCGGCTGGTCCACGGCCGGCCAGTAGATCTCGGTGAAGATACCCCGCGCCATCGTCGCCCACAGGCGGCTGGTCCCCAGCGCGGTCATGACCAGGTCCTTTGCCCCTGAAGTCCACGACTGGGCCGCCTGTGTCCCCGGGACGGGCGCCGGGTCAGCTGCCATCAGAACTCCCTCACGGTAGAAGTAGCCGGAGGCAGCCTAGACCGTTCAGCCGTCCCAGAGGGAGCCCAGCGCCGCGTCGACCCGGCTCGCCAGCGAGCCGGTGGCGGGCAGCGGCGGGACCAGCGGGGCGGCGGTCGTGCGGTCGCAGGCGGCCAGCGCGTCGGCGTCAAGGAACCGGGTCAGCTGGCCGAGCCCGTGCCGGTCGTCGCGGCCGCGCCGGTGGATGTGCAGCCGCTGCGGCGCGTACAGGTACAGATGGTCGCGGGCCCGGGTGATGGCCACGTAGAACAGGCGGTGCTCCTCGGCCAGCCCGTCCGGGTCGCCGAGGGCCATGTCGCTGGGCAGCGCGCCGTCGACCAGGTGGGGCAGGTGCACGACCGGCCACTCCAGGCCCTTGGCCGCGTGGATGGTGGAGATGGTCAGGTAGTCCTCGTCCAGCCGGGGCGGCCCGGCCAGGTCGGAGGCCGAGACCGGGGGATCGAGGGTCAGCTCGGCCAGGGCGTCCTGCAGCGACGGCTGGGCGGCGGCCGCGTCGGCGAGCCGCCGCAGGTCGGCGAGCCGGGGCGAGGCGTCGGGGTAGCGGCCGCGGATCAGCGGGTCGAGCAGCGCCAGGACCTTGTCCGCCTGCCCGGCCGGGGCCAGGGCCGCGTCGGCCAGCGCCTCCAGGGTCGCGGCCAGGGCACGCCGGGACCGGGCCGGCGCCGCCTCGACCGCTCGCACCCGGTCAGCGTCGGGGCCGAGGTCGAGGACGCGCCGGGCGTGCGCCGGGCCGATGCCCTCGTGCAGCCGCAGCAGCCGGAACCAGGCCAGGTCGTCGGCCGGGTTGACCAGGATCCGGGCGGCGGCGGTGAAGTCCTTGACGTGGGCGGTGTCGGTGAACCGCAGCCCGCCGAACTTCACGTACGGGATCTTGCGCGCGGTGAGCTCGATCTCCAGCATGTCGCTGTGGTGGGCGGCGCGGACCAGTACGGCCTGGTCGCGCAGCGCGGCGCCTTCCTCGTGCGCGTCGAGCACCCGGGTGCAGATCTCCCGCGCCTGGGTGGCCTCGTCGTGGCAGCGGACCAGCAGCGCTGCTGCCCCCGGCCCGCGGTCCCCGGTCAGCGTGAGGTCAAGGCCTGGCGCGGACGGGCGGACCACGTTGGCCAGGTCGAGGATGCCCTGCCGGGACCGGTAGTTGCGATCGAGCCGCACGACGTCGAGCCCGGGATAGTCGGCGGTGAGCTGGCGCAGGTGCGCCGGGTCGGCGCCGCGGAACCCGTAGATGGCCTGCGCGTCGTCGCCCACGCAGGTCAGCTGCTTGCCGTCCGGCTGGAGCAGCCGCACGATGCTGGCCTGGACCGCGTTGACGTCCTGGTACTCGTCCACCAGCACCGCGTCGAACATGCCCCGCAGCACCGGACCGGCCGCCGGGTCGGCCAGCGCCGCCTGCCACAGCAGCAGCAGGTCGTCGAAGTCGAGCAGGTGCCGCTCCCGCTTGCGCGCGGTGTATGCCCGGAACAGCCCGGCCAGCTCGCCGGTGAACGGCGCGCACCACGGGTAGCCGGCGGTGACCACCTCGCTGACCGGGCGCCTGGTGTTCACGCACCGGGTATAGATATCCGCGCAGGTCCCGGCGCGCGGCGTCCGCTGACCGGTGCCGGCCAGGCCGTGGTCGGGGCGGAGCACGTCGAGGATGTCGGTGGTGTCACCGGGGTCGAGGATGGTGAACTGCGGCGACAGCGAGAACGACTCGGCATGCCGCCGGATGATCTTGTGCGCGATGGCGTGGAACGTCCCGCCCCAGATCTTCCCGTCTGCTCCCTCCCCGGCGGCACTCGCCCGGGCCAGCATGTCGCTGGCCGCCCGGCGGGTGAACGTCAGCAGCAGGATCCGGCTGGCCGGCACGCCCTGGGCCCCGCGCAGCCACGCTGCCCGCGCCACCAGCGTCCGGGTCTTCCCGGTACCGGCTCCGGCCAGCACCAGCAGCGGGCCGCCCTGGTGCGTCACCGCCCGCCGCTGCTGTTCGTTCAGTCCTTCGAGCACCGCGTCCTCATCGAACATGGTTATGAACATAACCAGTCGGGACCCCACGCGCCCGTACGCCGCGCCGGCCGGCTGACCGGGCCGCGGCGTTTCAGCCGCCCCCCGGCGGGCACCGGATGCGTGATGGGCCATGACACCGATCCCGGGCCACAGCCGACACGGACCGACAAGCGCTGGTATTTCGCGCTCATGGCGGCCTGCATTGGCCTGTTCGTGCTGTCCTGGGCCGTGATCGACCGCTACTCCTCGCTGGCGGCCATCATCGTCGCGGCGGTGGCGGTCGCCATCCCGCCGTTCGCGGTGATCGTCGCCAACGTGGCCAGCGCCACCGACCGGCGCCGCCGGTGAAAGTCAGGCGGCCGCCGCCTTCCAGGCCTGGTAGCCGCCGATGAGGTCGGACACGTCGGCGAAGCCCGCCGCGCGGAGCAGGCTGGCCGCGATCGAGGACCGGTACCCGCCGGCGCAGAACGTGACGACCGGCTGGGCCGGGTCGAGCTCGCCGAGACGGTCCCGCAGCTGGCCGAGCGGGATATGCACGCTGTCCTCGATGCTGCCCTGGGCCTGCTCGCCCGGGCCGCGCACGTCAAGCAGCACCAGGCCGGGAACGGCGGTCCTGGCGCTGGCCAGCTGGCCGGCGGTCAGCCTGCTGGCGGTGCCGGTGACCTCGGGGTGCCCGATGAACGCGGGCACCGGGTGGTCCAGGGCGCCGGTCACCGAGTCCAAGCCCACCCGGGCCAGCCGCAGCCGGGCGTCGCGGGCCCGGCCCGGGTCGCACACCAGGACGATGTCGCCGCCCGTGACCTGCGCGGCGTACTCGGCGAAGCGGCCGTCGAGCCCCACGTTGACCGAGCCGCGCAGGTGCCCGCGGGCGAACTCCTCGGGCGACCGGACGTCGAGCACGGCCGCGCCGTCCGCCTGCCGCCTCAGCACCTCCCGCAGCGACAGCGGCTCCGGTTCGTCGACGTCGGCCAGCTGGTGCGTTTCCCGGTTGAGCTCGGCCACCCGGGCGAAGTAGCCCGGCCGGGGCGGCTGGCCCTCGGTGACCGCCGCGACGAACTCAGCGGCGGTGCCCAGCCGCAGCGCGTAGTTGCTGCGGCGCTGCTCGCCGAGGGTCGACACGGTCTCGGTGGAAAGGTTCTTCCCGCAGGCGGACCCGGCCCCGTGCGCCGGGTACACCCGGGTGGCGTCTGGCAGCGTGAGAACACGCGCGTGCAGCGACCGGTACAGCTCGGCGGCCATCTCGCCCGGGGTGCGGCCCTGCGCCGCGACCAGGTCGGGGCGCCCGACATCCCCGATGAACAGGGTGTCGCCGGTCAGCACCCCGTACGGGGCGCTCGCGGCGGGCGATTCCCGTACCACGATGCAGATCGACTCGGGCGTGTGGCCCGGGGTGGCCCGGAACTCAAGCCCGACCCGGCCGAGCTCGATGCGCTCGCCGTCAGCCACCTTGCGGTGCGGGAAGTGCACGTCCGCGGCCGCTCCGTAGATGATGGTCGCGCCGGTCGCGGCGGCCAGCTCGAGGTGCCCGGACAGGAAGTCGGCGTGCACGTGGGTCTCGATGACGAAATCGATGCTCAGCCCGTCCGCGGCCGCGTCGTCCAGGTATTCCTGGACGTCCCGTCTCGGGTCCACCACCACGGCCCGGCCGCTGGTCTCGTCCCCGATCAGGTAGGAAGCCTGCGACAGGCACTCGAGGTAATACTGCACGAACTTCACGGGTACCCCCCAGCAACGCTGGCCCATCTCGGCCTTCATCGTAGCTGGCCACCACCCTGTCCGCCTCCGCCGCGGCATCTGGCATCCCCGCTGTCACCCGCGGCTCAGGCGTCACAGCTGGTTCCTGTCCCCGGCCTCCCGGCAACCACCGCGATGTGGCATGGGTGCGGCTCTTTTGGCGTGAGGCCGGGTACCGGGATGCCGTCCGTGCTGGCGGGGGTGCCCCGGAGATCGCGGCAGTCACATCCGTCCCG